>JAEEGG010000958.1_pt1 | contig 82090 bp, 73 predicted proteins | sample 9134161 | NCBI WGS metagenome assembly JAEEGG01 (sample SAMN16246543, study PRJNA631951) | gut metagenome | biome: gut microbiome; feature: rumen; material: CR-attached | host: Bos | place: Iran: Karaj | collected 2018-10
GTGAAGGGCGGCAGATTCGGGAATCTGGGGCTTCGATAGTGCGACAGCACTTCTCTTAAGTAATCGTTCGGATTGCCGGTGACGTACTTCACTTTGCCGGCTTCCAAAACGCCGTTCACGCTGCCGCCGACACAGGTGATCGCCGAAATCGGGTCAAACCCGAGGAATGTGTATCGGCCCCAGGTTTCATCGGCCTGCGCCGATTCGAGCATGAACGTGTGCTTCGAAATGTTCTTCAGAATCCGAAGCGCCTCAATCGGCGTGATAAAGTCGGAAAGAATTTCTCCACTCACCGGGATGACGTCGTATTTTCCGGTGGCGGCAAGCTGCTGCACTTCTTCGAGGGTGGGATAGATTCTCATAAATTCCTCCTGAAAATAAGAAAGTCCTTGACAGAATTTCTTCTGTCAAGGACGAATAAACTAAATTCGCGGTGCCACCTTGATTCGCAGTCTGACTGCGCTCTCTGCGAGATACCATCATATCTCCGGCCTGTTACGCCTGCCTCACGTCGCAGAATACTCCGGGTGTCAACCCGTTTGACTGCGCCCTCCGCGGTCCATTTGACAAAGTGTTTCTTGCCTGATTCTCATCCTCGCAGGCTCTCTGTAAAGGCATCTTTGCCGTTATCTCCGCTTCAACGGTTTCGGTATGCAATTGTCTCAAATTGAGGTGATTATAACAAGCCGTGCGGAAACTGTCAAGAATTATTTTTCACGGGAAGCCAAACCGCCTTCCGGTTGCCAAATTTCCCCATCCGTGCTATTCTTTTCTGAAGAGCTTTTACATTCCCGGGAGGGCCCTGACATGGATATTACAGCCGTCTGCCGTCAATTCATTTCGGATCGGATTCTGTCCTCTTTGCCGCTTGGTAACGGGCATATTAACGATACCTTTCTTGTGAAAACGGACCGGTCGCAATATGTTCTGCAGCGCATTCGCCCGCAGATGGACGTGGAAAAGCTCTCTCACAATTACCGTCTCTACTCGGAAGCCTGCCTTAATGCCGGCTGGCTCTTCCCGACCTTTCTTAATACCCGTGACTATGACAAATACCATACCGACGGCGAAGGCTTCCACTGGCGCATGTATCCTTATATCGACGGCGAAACGCTGTCTGCTCCACTTTCTTCAGAAGCTCTCTTCGCATGCGGACAGGGAATCGCGAAGATGCATGCCATTCTTAATAACCTGAACGGTACCCCGAAGGCCGTCTATCCGGTTCTTCATGATTTGAGTCATTATTATGCCGAATTCAAAGAGCTTTTGGCAGGCGATAACCTGTTGGCTCAGGAACGGGATTCCGTTGCCGAAGAAATCATCGAAAGGCGAATCGGCGAGTTTGTTAAACCCGCTTCCGCGGTTTCTTCCATTGTCCACGGGGATGCGAAGCTTGACAACATCCTGTTCCGAAACGGACAGGTCGTCGGCTTTTTGGATTATGATACCGTGATGCCCGGTCTGCCTGCGGAAGATGTCGCCGACTGCATCCGCTCCTGCTGCCTTCGAAACGGCAAATACGACCGCGACGCTGCTGCCATCCTGATTGACGGATACAGCAGCATCAATAACAGTCTCACTTCCGATGAGATTCAGTCTGCCTTTCGGAAGATTTGCTTTGAGCTTGGGCTTCGCTATTATACCGACGCCATCTCAAAAGAGAAAAAGTTCAAGGTTCATTATCCCGGATACCGGTTGGGAAAGGCGAAGACTCTCCTTGCCATCGCCGATCAATAGCCTCAGTCTTATTTCTTCAAAAGCCAGAACCGGTTTACGCCGTCAGTGCTTCGGTTTCGGGTGCAGGAAAGCCTGAAATCCTTCCCTTGGTTTCGGCTCTGAACGATTTTAATCACGACAATGCAAAAATCATTGTAGTTCCATTTTTCATCGTCCAATTCAAAATAAAGCGTGCAATCGCCGTCCAAAGGCGGAAGATTCTTCAGAACTTCTTCTGTGTATTTCCAGCCGCTCTGCTCGGCGATAATGGTATTATTCACGTCCTCAAGCGGGTTGTCGGCTGCGCCGTTTCTGACCTCAAAGCCGGTCTTTTTAAACTCTTCCTCACTGATATCCGGACCCTCGAAAGCCTTGCTGTTCGCAATGGCCTGTTCGTACTGCTCGTTCATTTCTTCAATGATTGCCCGGTAGCATTCCTCCGAGATTCCGTACTCTTTCGTTGCGTCGTATCGGCCGACGCTCTCGTTGATCTTGTCTTTCGTTTTTTGAATTACTTCCTGCATCTTCATATACTCTTTTCGATATGACTGACGAATTCGGACCAGTGTTTCCAGCTTTTCTGTCTGCTCCGCGATCTTTCCATCGATGGCTTTGGCTATCGCATCGTCATCCTTCTTCAGCAGTTCCTTGATCTCTTCGATGGAGAACAGGGCTTCCTGAAGAGTCTTGATTTTGACATAGTCCAGTGCCTGCTCGCTGTCATAGTAGCGATACCCGGTGAAGCGGTCTGTTCTTGCCGGCTTGAGCAGATTGATGCTGTCGTAGTACCGCAGTGTCTGCGCAGTGCAGCCGCAAAGCTGTGAAAACTCCTTGATTGTCATATCTGATACCTCCTTGTGAGAGCATCCTATCATTACAGTAAACTGTAAGGTCAAGAGTTTTTTTCGGGGAATCGCAAGTTTTTTGCTGTTGCTTCTTTTGAAGCTTTCTGAGAGCGGATTTTGCGGGGCGGAAACCGTTTGAGGCCGGATTCGCGGCCTGAAGCCGCTTGACTTGCTCTCTCTCCCGACCAGTTTGGAATGGTTTTTTGTGGTTTTCGCGATTTCCATTACAATTCTTCTAGGATCAGAGGCCGCAAAAAAGGGCTTGTAATGGTTTCTTGCGGATTTTGCGATTTCCATTACAATTCTTCTAGGATCAGAGGCCGCAAAAAAGGGCTTGTAATGGTTTCTTGCGGATTTTGCGATTTCCATTACAATTTTTTTGGCGCAGAATCCGCAAAAGTAAGGCTTGTAATGGTTTTCGAGAGTTTTCCCGAATTCCATTACAATCCTCTCTTAATTTTTTGCAACTCATTAAGAATCTTAAAGAAGCCAAGTGCACTGAAGGAAATTCTTGTAATGGTTTCAGGGATTTCTCGCGAATTCCCATACAATTCCTTTGGAATCGTAATTCTCAGAAAAAAGGCTTGTAATGGTTTTTCAGATTTCTACAATTTCCATTACAATTCTTCGAAAAGTTGCATTTCCAGAGAGAATGCCATCAAAAAGCATACGCCCCCCCCGTCTTGCAAGTCTTTTCTTTGAGATAGCACGCCTGTCAGCTCCGAGCAAAAGAGGCATCCTCGTCAACGACAAGGATGCCTTCCTTACTGCAATAAAAAGTATTGCTCAGAAACCCGGTTCTCCAAATCGATGCCTACCTCTGCACCCCTCCGAGCCCCCAGTTTTCAAGCGGTGGCTCATTGATTATGATGAAGACATCTTCTTTCGGAATCGCCAGAGTGCTGTGAAGTTTCTCCGTGATGCCCTCGATGACGGCGCGCTTCTGCTCCTTTGTCCGCCCGGGGAAAAGGGTCAGTTCGATGATGGTGAAGCAGTCAGATTTGCCGGGGGCAGTTTCGAAGTCATCCCGATCAATCTCGACGATTCTCTGAAACCGGTCCCAGTCCGCAATCCCGAGCGCCTCAGCCAGCGTATCATGGATGCACGAAAGCATCTGTTTCTTGTAGGATGCGCTCTTCCCTTTAATGATATCAACTCTTACTAACGGCATCAATCAGCCCTCTCATCCGATATTCTTTCCGAGTTCGTATGCCCTCGCCTCATAATCCGTGCCGTTCAGGTCCTCCGGGGTCGTGCAGGCAAATGCATTCAAAATTCCGCAGTCATTCCATCCAAGCCATCTGACAAATGCCATATAGGAATCATTCGCAGCTTTAATGGTGTCCTGATTGTCATCGGCCATCGCTGTAATGAAGAAGGTCTTCTGATTCCTGCGAATCTGCTTTTCCATCGCGTAGAAGCGGTCAATCACGGTTTTCAACTGGGCACAAATGCCATAGTAATAAATAGGCGTGACAAATACGATGCAATCCGCCTGCGCAAGCTCGCTTCCGATCTGAAGCATGTCATCCCTGTATACGCAGGCTCGGTCATCAGACTGGCAGTGATCACAGGCAATACATGGATGGACATCACAAAAAGCGACGTCAAACCGGGTAACCACATGGTCACTTTCCATCGCGCCTTTTACAAAACTGTCAACGAGTCTCGATGTTGTTCCGCGTTTATGCGGGCTGCCGGACAATACTGCAATTCTCATGGCATAACCTCCGTAGTTTTTGGTCTTATAAGTATATCAAAAACGAAAGGTTTTGAAAAGAAGGTTTTCAATCATCAAGGCAAAACGCAAAAACACCGCTGCTTTGCGGCAGCGGTGTCATTTGTCAACAATAAAGCCCCCGGGGCGCTCAGGGCGCCCGTAGACGCGTTATTCCATATGCGGCTGTTTCTCCCCGCACTCTTTCTCGTATGCGATAAATATGCGGTCTCTGGCTTCGTCCGAGACATCCTCCTGCGTCCTTTTGACCAGGGCTTCAATCTCACCGTAACGCTGAGCGGCTCCGTCCGTCAACTGCTGTCCGCTTCCGGAAACGCGGACCGGGATTCTCCTCCGACTGAAAGCGCAGACAAATACGACCGTCAGGACGATCAGCAACACGCATACGGAAGCTATCATCAGATTTCTCGTAAAATGCCCTGCTTTCGCAGTTTCTTTCGCAGGACTTATCGGATGCTTCGCTTCAAAGAACCGCTGTGGCATGCTGACGCCGATTGTATTAACCTCTTTACTGCCTTTGTCCAAACTGAACTCAACGAGATAATCGGCAAGGTCGATGTCGTTTGAATCCGTCCACGGGCGTTCCGTGATTTGCACAAGATCCGCATACTTTGCAAGCTTTTCTTTCAGTATGCCTCTCTGCTTTTCATCGGAGTTCGCGTTGATGTTAACCAAAATGCAGTTTTCCTGCTCCGAGCACCGAACATACATCGCAACATCGGCGGTTTCGCTGTCGGATTCCCGGTTTGTGCAAATCTCCGAGTAGGCATTGCGCAGCTTCTCATAAGTATATTTAACCGTTTCTAACCGATAGTAAGGATAGCTGCACTCCTTTGTAAATTTATCCCGGTCGAATGCTTCCGTAACACCGATTACATAGATCCCGTTATCAAGCCATATCCCTCCGAAGCCCGGATACTCTCCGGCGTAAAGGCTGTCAACCATGCGGAAGAACTCCCGATGCTCCTTCATCTCCGGTGTTTCCTCAAGCTCAGGCAGATTCCCTTCGCCGACGGAAACCGCAATCGGTGTCGGGGTGACAGTCGGTGTGGCAGTCGGTCCCGGATCACCGGCTTTTACATTCTTTCCCTGCATAAGAATCAGTGCAGCGACACCGAATACAATCGCTCCGATTCCTTTAAAAACCATCTTCATAAACTACCTCCGTTCATATACCTGCGAAGCTTCTTCTGCGCCTTACGATATCTGCGATAGACCGCCGGAAGAGACATATTAAGAATTCCCGCAATCTCGACAAATGCGAGCTCTCCGTTGATATGCAACGTTACAATATCCCGCTCCGTCGGACTGAGCTTCCCGATTGCTTCTTTAATCATCACGTCGCTTTCCCACGCGTAGCCGTCCGGACGCTCATCAGGCATTTCCTCCCGCAATTCCTCGTGAGAGCGCTTTCTCAGAATCATCAGCGCCTCATTTCTCACGGTCTGAAGGATATATGCCCTTCCGTTTTGAATATCGTCTGTCGATTGCTTCTGAAGCATCTTAAGAAATGCTTCCTGCACTGCGTCCTCCGCGTCCGAACGGTTATTCAGAATCCGTGCGGCAACGGTGTACATCGGGCGGCTCATTTCCGCATATAACGCGGCAAATGCCTCCCTGTCCTGTCGCATTGCAGCTAACCATTGGTTGATTCGATCGAAATCTGCCGGCATCTTTTCTAACCTCCTCATAAGGTATGATGCACGAAGGAGTTATTTTTTTCGCATGAAATAAACTGAGAGTTCCCCGAGTTGAGAAATCCCCGGTACAGAAAAAGCCTCCCGGCAGAACCGGGAGGCTTAAGATTTCAATTAAATCCTACTCGATGATCGTAGCAACACGGCCCGAACCAACGGTACGGCCACCCTCACGGATAGCGAAGGTAAGACCCTGCTCCATAGCAATCGGGTGAATGAGCTCGATGGTCATCTCAACGTTATCACCGGGCATGCACATCTCGGTACCAGCCGGGAGTTCGCAAACACCGGTAACGTCCGTAGTACGGAAATAGAACTGAGGACGATAGTTGTTGAAGAAAGGAGTATGACGACCACCCTCATCCTTCGTAAGAACGTAAACCTGAGCGGTGAACTTCTTGTGGCACTTTACACTGCCGGGCTTAGCAAGAACCTGACCACGCTCGATTTCAGTTCTCTGAATACCACGAAGCAGAGCACCGATGTTATCACCGGCCTGAGCCTCATCAAGGAGCTTACGGAACATCTCGATACCGGTAACAACGGTCTTCTTGGTCTCTTCCTTGATACCGATGATCTCAACTTCTTCGTTAAGATGCAGGCAACCACGCTCTACACGACCGGTAGCAACGGTACCACGACCGGTAATGGTGAATACGTCCTCAACAGGCATAAGGAAAGGCTTGTCGGTCTCACGCTGAGGATCCGGAATGTAAGTATCAACGGTATCCATCAGTTCCATGATCTTGTCGCCCCACTCGCTGCTCGGATCTTCAAGAGCCTTAAGAGCGGAACCCTTGATGATCGGGCAATCCTTAAAATCGTACTCTTCAAGCTGCTCGGTGATCTCCATCTCAACGAGCTCAAGAAGCTCGGGATCGTCAACCATATCGCACTTGTTCATGAATACTACGATGTAAGGTACACCTACCTGACGGGAAAGAAGGATGTGCTCCTTCGTCTGAGCCATAACACCGTCGGTAGCAGCAACTACGAGGATAGCGCCGTCCATCTGAGCAGCACCGGTAATCATGTTCTTAACGTAGTCAGCATGGCCGGGGCAGTCAACGTGAGCATAGTGACGCTTCTCGGTCTGATACTCAACGTGTGCGGTGGAGATCGTTATACCACGTGCTCTCTCTTCGGGAGCCTTATCAATGTTTTCAAAGTCAACCTTCTCGTTACCGGGAACGCGCTCAGCCAAAACCTTGGTGATAGCAGCGGTAAGAGTGGTCTTACCATGGTCAACGTGACCGATGGTACCGATATTACAATGCGGCTTGGTTCTGTCAAATTTAGCTTTTGCCATCTTTGATTCCTCCTAAAAAAAGTTTTTAAAATGTTTTTGTTTTCAGAACTGATAAAGAAAGCTCAATATGTGCCTATTATATTTCATATCGGCAGCAAATTCAAGTCGAACTTTCATATTTTACCGATTTCACGGGGAAAATGGGATGTTTCCCTTCCCCCGCCTGTGAAAATCGATTTCTTTTGGAAAATGTAAGGCAATTACTTGCCGGGCTTGTCGTTCAGTACCTTCTCCTGTACGCTCTTCGGAACCTTCTGATAGGACTGGAAGAACATGGAGTAAGCACCACGACCCTGCGTCTTACTACGAAGTGCGGTAGCATAACCGAACATTTCGGAAAGCGGTACGGAGCAACGGATCAGCTTGGTTCCGTTAACGTCCTCTGTTCCCTCGATCTGACCGCGACGGGAGCTTACATCACCCATAACGTCGCCCATGTAGTCTTCGGGAACGGTAACCTCAACACGCATGATAGGCTCAAGGAGAATCGGATCACCCTTACGCATAGCGTCCTTGAAAGCCATGGAACCGGCAATCTTGAATGCCATTTCGTTCGAGTCTACTTCGTGGTAAGAACCGTCGTAGCAGTTTGCATGAATTCCGAGTACCGGATAACCGCCGAGCACACCGGCCTTCATAGCATCCTGGATACCGGCATCGACTGCAGGGATATACTCCTTCGGGATGGAACCGCCGACCGTCGTATTTTCGAACTCATACGTCTTCTCGGCATTGGCATCCATCGGGCTGAAGATAACCTTACAATGACCGTACTGACCGGAACCACCGGACTGCTTCTTGTATTTGCTGTCGACATCGACTTCCTTGGTAATGGTTTCCTTGTAAGCAACCTGAGGTGCGCCTACATTGGCCTCAACCTTGAACTCACGGAGAAGACGGTCAACGATAATCTCAAGGTGAAGCTCACCCATACCTGCGATCAGGGTCTGACCGGTCTCTTCGTTGGTCGATACACGGAAGGTCGGATCTTCTTCGGCAAGCTTTGCAAGTGCCTCGCCCATCTTGTCCTGACCGGCTTTCGTCTTAGGCTCGATAGCAACCTCGATAACGGGCTCCGGGAACTCCATGGACTCAAGGATTACGGGATGGTTTTCATCGCAGATCGTATCACCGGTCGTCGTAAGCTTGAAGCCTACGGCAGCGGCGATGTCACCGGAGTAAACCTTATCCAGTTCCTGACGCTTGTTGGCATGCATCTGAAGGATACGGCCGACACGCTCTTTTTTATTCTTGGTAGCATTCAGAACATAGGAACCGGAGTTCAGTGTACCGGAGTACACACGGAAGTAAGCAAGCTTACCAACGAACGGGTCGGTCATGATCTTGAATGCAAGTGCTGCGAAAGGCTCCTCATCGGAAGACTTTCTCGTCACTTCGTTGCCGTCCTCGTCAACGCCCTTGATGTCCGGAACGTCGGTAGGAGCGGGCAGATACTCGATAACGGCATCAAGAAGCTTCTGTACACCCTTGTTTCTGTAAGCGGAACCGCAAAGAACGGGGATAATCTCCGTCGAAATGGTTGCCTTACGAAGGGCCTTCTTAAGAGCCGGAACTTCAGGGATGTTACCCTCAAGGTACTGCTCCAAAAGCTCGTCATCGGTCTCACAGATGGATTCCACCATCTTCTCACGATACTCGGTAGCCTCATCAATCATATCATCGGGGATATCCTTGATTTCTACGGCGTCACCCTTAGCATCGGTGTAATAATATGCTTTCATCTCCATCAGGTCGACGATGCCCTTGAAGGTATCTTCCTTACCGATGGGAAGCTCAAGAGCAACCGGGTTCTTGCCGAGGCGGCTCTCGATCATGGAAATTACGTTAAAGTAATTGGCACCGGAGATATCCATTTTGTTGACAAATGCGATTCTCGGTACATGGTATTTGTCTGCCTGGCGCCATACAGTCTCGGACTGAGGCTCTACACCGCCCTTTGCACAGAACACGCCAACGGCGCCGTCAAGAACACGCAGGGAACGCTCAACTTCTACGGTGAAGTCTACGTGACCGGGAGTGTCGATGATGTTGATTCTGTGTTCCAACTCGCCGGCCTTCGGCTTGTTGTTCTCCTCAAGGGTCCAGTGGCAGGTGGTAGCGGCAGATGTAATCGTGATACCACGTTCCTGTTCCTGCTCCATCCAGTCCATGGTAGCAGTTCCCTCGTGGGTATCGCCGATCTTGTAGTTGATGCCTGTATAATACAGGATACGCTCGGTGAGGGTCGTCTTACCGGCATCGATGTGAGCCATGATACCGATATTACGGGTTCTCTCAAGCGGATATTCACGTCCAGCCAAGGAATTGTCCTCCTATTATTATCGAACTTAAACCTGATACAATATACAAGGTCGGACTACCAGCGGTAGTGAGCGAATGCCTTGTTTGCCTCTGCCATCTTGTGCATATCTTCTTTTCTCTTAACCGCATTTCCGGTGTTGTTCGATGCATCGATGATCTCGTTAGCGAGACGGTCAACCATCGTCTTCTCACTTCTCTTGCGGGAGAAAAGGGTAAGCCAGCGAAGTGCAAGAGCCTGTCTTCTGTCAGGTCTTACTTCAACCGGTACCTGATATGTAGCACCACCGATACGGCGAGCCTTTACTTCAAGAAGCGGCATAAGGTTGTTCATGGCAGCTTCGAAAACTTCCATGGCTTCCTTGCCGGTCTTGTCTGCAACCTGGCCGAATGCGCCGTAAACGATCTTCTGTGCGGTTCCCTTCTTACCGTCAAGCATGATGTTGTTGATCAGCTTGGTTACAACCTTACTGTTGTACATGGGATCTGCCAGAACGTCTCTTTTCTGAATATGTCCTTTACGTGGCACGGTACTTCCCTCCTTAATTATTCCGGAACATTCATTCCGGCTTTGATTAATTCTTAGGTACTCACATTACTGTGTTCATGCTCGGTAATCCTATTAAAGCCGCATCTGCAACCACAAAGCTCTGCGTCCTTCCCTTTCGGTCAAGGAAAATGCCCGGCATCTTATAGTAATGAAAAATCCTGTCTGTTACTCGGTTACTTGCAAAGAATTACTTCTTAGCGTCTTTCGGTCTCTTAGCGCCGTACTTGGAACGGGCCTGGCGTCTCTTAGCTACGCCGGCGGTATCAAGCGTACCGCGGATGATGTGGTAACGGGTACCGGGAAGGTCCTTTACACGACCGCCGCGGATCAGTACTACGCTATGCTCCTGAAGGTTATGTCCTTCACCCGGAATATAGCTCGTTACTTCAAGGCCGTTGCTGAGACGTACTCTTGCAATCTTACGAAGTGCGGAGTTAGGCTTCTTAGGGGTCGTCGTACGAACTGCGGTACATACGCCTCTCTTCTGAGGAGCAGATGCATTCGTGGACTTCTTTCTAAGAGAGTTAAGTCCCTTCTGAAGTGCAGGAGCCGTGGACTTCTTAGCAAAGGTCTCACGTCCTTTTCTTACCAGCTGGTTAAATGTAGGCATTCCTTTACCTCCTATTAAGATTAAATCGTGGTTGCAGGTACAGAAAAAATACTGCATTCCGCACGCTTCGGGCATCAAAACAAACGCCAAAGCGCGCAAAATACAGTATACAAAAAACAATCATCAATTGTCAAGCGGTTTTTTCATGGAAAATGCCACGAAAAACGCCTGCATCAGTCTAATTCGTAGCCGCGGAGCATCTTCACCTTATTCGGATGGCGAAGTTTGCGAAGTGCCTTTGCCTCAATCTGACGGATACGCTCTCTCGTTACATTGAACTCGGCGCCCACTTCCTCAAGCGTGCGGCAGCGTCCGTCGACAAGACCGAACCGAAGCCGCAACACACGGCTTTCCCGTTCCGTAAGCGTGTCAAGAAGCTTTTCGATCTGCTCCTGAAGCATCTTATATGCGGTAGCCTCTTCGGGTCCCTTCAGGTTTTCATCCTTAATAAAGTCACCGAGATGGCTGTCATCCTCTTCACCGATCGGGGTATCGAGGGAAATCGGATCGGCGCTGACCTTAAGCACCTCACGAACCTTCTCAACCGGCATGTCAAGCTCATCGGCAAGTTCCTGCTCCGTAGGTTCACGGCCGAGCTCCTGTAAGAGGTTTCTGCTCACGCGGTAGGTCTTATTGATTACCTCGGACATATGCACGGGAATTCGGATTGTACGGGACTGGTCCGCGATGGCACGCGTGATGGCCTGTCTGATCCACCAGGTTGCATACGTACTGAATTTGTACCCTTTTTCATGGTCGAACTTGTCAACGGCTTTGATGAGACCGAGGTTTCCTTCCTGAATCAGATCGAGGAACGAAAGGCCGCGGCCGACATAACGCTTCGCAATGCTGACAACGAGGCGGAGGTTTGCCTCCGTCAGGCGGCGCTTTGCCGCTTTGTCACCGGTGCTGATGCGCTGCGCCAGTTCTACCTCTTCTTCTACGGTCAAAAGGGCGTAGGAACCGATTTCGCGGAGATACTGCTTTACAGGGTCATCCGAAAGGGCTTCCGCCATTTCGTTCAGATCCTCCTCCGAGGGGGGAGGAAGCATGTCGTCATCCATCTCAAGGAACTCTCCGTCCTCAAGCTCCGGAACCTCTTCCGACTTCGTTATGACAAGAATTCCCTTCGATTCAAGATAGTCGTAGACTTTATCCGTCTTGCTCTCCGGGCATACATTCTTCATGATATCCGCGACCTGGTCACTGTCGAGGATTCCTTTATTCTTATTGCCGAGCTTCACAAGCTCCTGAAGCTTAGCTTCAAACTCCGATACAGCCATATAAATCCATCCGTCTCTCTTCATTTCCGTTTCCGGCGCGCGGTCGGGAAACGGGCATAGCAGACAGGATTATAGCATTTTCCGAAAGCCAAAGTCAACCACTTTTTTGAAACACGTAATGTACATAAGATAAAGGTTGTTTTTGCCTTTTTCTTTTGATATTATTAAGAAGGGTCTTTATTTTTTTTGCGGAGGGGTTTCATCATGGCAAGCGGTCGCCGGCATCCGATGCCGGGCATTAAGCTTAGGCTCATTATTTCACTCGCAGTCGCAGTCTGCGTATTTCTGTTTACGAATTCCGGTGCATTCAACACGTTTGACGTTCAGCTGAGTGACCGGATCTATCAGTCCGAGTCTGTCAATTCCCTCCCGATCACCATTATCCGAATCGATGAAAAAACATTAACCGCCATGCAGTCTCAGCCGTCCGAATGGAGCCGGCAGGTGTATGCGGATCTTTTGGAAAAGCTGAACGCCGACGAACGGCGTCCGGCTGTCATTGCATTTGATATGATGTTCACAGGGCATAAAAGCGACACGGCAGGCGACGTTGCATTTGCCGAAGCCGCGAAGAAGTACGGCAATGTCATCGCCGGAACGAATGCCTCCTTCTCCCTTCACCGGAATAAAATCGAATCCATCGCCTATCCTTATGAGGAGCTTCGGGAAGCCGCAGACGAAGGACTCGTGAACTGCACGCCCGACCGCTACGATTACGTGACGAGTGCCTATACCGGCATGCGTTTCGATGGAAAATGGCACGACAGCCTCGCGGTTTCGATTCTTAAGAAGTTTGCCGACTATGTGAAATCCCACCCCGAATACGCAAACAATCATCCGGAGTATGCCGACATCTCCGTTAAGGACTACTCCGCCGAAGAAACGAACCGGTACCGCTTCTCCTATTCAGTTGCTTCCGGCAATTATGACAGTGTTTCGATGATCGACATTCTGAACGGGACCCGCAAGGGAAGCGATTTCGCGAACAGCATCGTGATGGTCGGCGCCTATGCCCCGGGCCTTCAGGATGATTTCCCGGTTCTGTTCTCCGCGAAGGGCCAGTCCTCCTCCCGCATGTACGGGGTAGAGATTCACGCTAACATCACCCAGGCCATCTATGAAGGCCGCCTGCAAACGGAAGCCAACCGTCTCGTCATGGCAGCGGTCTATGCCCTGATTTGCGGACTGATCTGCTTCCTGCTTCTTCGGACCGGCATCGTGAAGGGCGTTCTTTTGTGCCTCGGCACCGCTCTTCTTTACATCATTATCTCCGTCATCTTTTATAAGAACGGCGTTTACATTCTGCTTCTTAAGATGCTTCTTTGCTGCGTGCTTCTCGGCGTCGGAACGGTCGTGTATCACTACCTGTCGGCTCGTTACGAGCGTCAGAAGATCAACCGGGCTTTCCGAATGTATGTCGCTCCCGAGATTGTCGACGATGTGGCGGGTTCCGGTTCGTATGAACTTCAGCTCGGCGGATGCCATAAGGACATCGCCGTTCTCTTCGTCGACATCCGCGGCTTCACGACCATGTCGGAGAATCTCGCACCCGAAGAAGTCGTCGATATCCTGAATGAATACTTCGGCGTCATCACTGATGCCATCTTTAAGAATAAAGGAACGCTTGACAAATTCATCGGAGATGCCGCGATGGCGGTTTTCAACTCTCCTTTTGATCTGGATGATTACGTATACCGCGCGGTCATGACCGCCTGCGATATAGCAAAAGCCTCCGAAGCGCTTGGGGACAAGCTGATGGAGCGCTTCGGCAAGAAAGTCAGCTACGGCATCGGCGTTAACTGCGGCGAAGCCATCATCGGCAACATCGGAAGCAACTTCCGAATGGATTACACGGCAATCGGCGATACGGTTAATACAGCCTCCCGTCTCGAGAGCAACGCCAAGGCCGGGGAAATCCTCATCAGCGAAGAAGTGAAAAAGCGGCTTGAGGGCCGCATCGAAACCGAAGACGTCGGCGAAATTCCTCTCAAAGGAAAATCCCGCAAAATATTTGTTTACAGGGTGAAATTATGATTCTCGAATGCATTCCCGATTATCAAAACATTGAAGAATGGGCAGCTCTTGCTGAGGAGTTCGGAATGAACTTTGAGTATAACGAATTCTTCCGTCCCGACATCCTGAGCGACCCGAAGAAGATTGATGAAATCATCAGCCTCTACCACGGGCTCGGCAGGGATACCTCCGACGATACGCTGCACGGAGCCTTTTACGACATCAACATTTCAAGCTACGACCCGCTCATTCGCGATGCCTCGGATTACCGCGTAAAGCAAAGCATCGACATAGCGGAACAGCTCGGTGTGCGCGGCGTCGTATTTCACACGAATTATCTCTCGGATTTCAAGTCCGAAGCCTATCGAAGCAGCTGGGTCGAAAGCAACATCATTTACTGGACGGACCTTTGCAAGAAGCATCCGGGCGTAGAAGTCTATTTGGAGAACATGTTTGACGAGTCTCCCGAGCTTCTGTCGAAGGTCGCCAATGAAATGCGCTATGTGCGCAACTTCGGTGTCTGCCTCGACCTTGCGCATGCGTTCCTCTCCGCTGTTCCGGTATACGACTGGATTACGGCGCTTTCCCGGGAAGTCCGCCACATTCACATCAATGACAACGACGGCCTGCAGGATTTGCATCTGCCCGTCGGAAGCGGCGCCATGGACTGGTCGGTTCTCTCGGATTCGAACCTTCTTCGGAACGACCCTTCCGTATTAATAGAAGTTTCCGGAATCGACCGGCTGAAGGATTCCGTAAACTATTTGAAGACTATCGGTTTTATCGCTTAACTCAACAGTGTGGCATTTGCCAACAAAAAAACTTCATCAGGAGGCTTTCCATGAAGAAAAAGTATTTCCTCTACGGAGGAGCAGGCGTGGCCGTCGTGGCACTCGCCGTAATTCTGATTCTGTTCTTCACGAAGAAGAAGGAAACGTACCGTACGATTCTTGTACTGGAGACAAAGGGCAGCGTTACCGTGCAAAGAGACGGCGGGTCCATCGCCGCCTATCAGGACATGAGGCTTCGTAACGGCGACGGCATGAATGTCCCGGGCAGCGGCCTTGCGCGTCTTAAGCTGGATGACGACAAGTATGTCTTCCTCGAGGAAAATACGACGATTTCCCTTCAGGCTGCGGGAACGGCTGCCGACAGCAGAACCATCATCTATGTTGAGGAAGGAAATATGCTGACGGAGATTCAGAAGAAGCTCTCCGCGGATTCCTCCTATGATATCGTTACGCCCAACACGACGATGGCCATCCGCGGAACCGTAACCCAGACAATTGTCAGAAAGGGTATGGCCGACGCGGATCAGGCGGTCACCGAATACTCCGGTGAGGACGGCGCTGAAAGCAAAACAAAGACGGGTAAAGAACGTCTTTGCTGGATTACCGATATTTTTATTTATGAAGGCACTGCCTCCGTTACGGTGTACAACGTCGACGGCGCGGACATCGTCTATCGGAACCGCACTCTTACTGCCGGAAACGGCATTCATGTTGTAACGCCCATTGAGGAAACCGCCGGAAACGATTACGTAAGACGCTTCCAGGTTGACAACAACCGCGTCTTCTGGGGACCCCGTGATACCCGTCCGGACGGTCAGACCGGTAAGGTTCGCGAAGCTACTGACAACCTCGAGCGCGGTCTTTCTCATATCAGTCTGCCTTACGCGGCATCACATTTTCCGAAGTTCCTGAACCCGAAGGATGTCAAGGGTGCCGGCGGCAAACTTGATGACAACACCACGAAAACAATCCTGGAGAACCGCGGCGAGGATCCGGACAACAATAACGTTCCGCCCACGCCGACTCCGACCGACGAGCCGGAAGAAACCCCGACTCCTGCTCCTTCGCCGTCCGGCGAACCTACCCCTCCGGAAGATCTGACACCGACTCCCGAGGAGCTGACGCCGACTCCGGACCAGCCTACCCCCGTACCGACCAAAGCACCTACACAGGTACCGGGCGGAGTAACACCGGCAACGAATAATAACAACCAGGTATCGCCTCAGACAACACCCGAGACAAAGCCTGAGACGGAGCCCGAGACAAAGCCCGAAACGGAACCCGAGACGAAGCCCGAGACAGAACCCGAGACGGAGCCCACGACGGAACCCACGACGGAGCCCACGACGGAGCCCACGACGGAACCCACGACGGAGCCTACGACGGAACCCACGGCGACCACACATACCATATCTTATTATGCGGATCCCACCGGTGTGTCGCAGACAGGAGAATACGAAGAAGGTAAAGGGCTTTCGGAACTTCTCGTATTGGAAGACACCGACACACATTACTTTGAAGGCTGGGCAGACGAAGACGGCTTCCCCGTCGACAGTATTCCGACAACAGCGACCGAAGACATCTCACTTTATGCATGCTGGAGTCCGATAGAATTTGAAATCCGCTTCTATGTTAATGGAAATATTTACGAGTCCGATTTGCAAAGCTATACTTACGGTGATATTGTTACCACAGAAGAGTTTCCTTACTTTTCGGACGATTATTATACACTGAGCTATTGGGCAGAAGGATCGGAAAACGGTCCCGCCACCAAGGGAATCGGTCCGGACGATTACGGTGATAAGAGTTACTACGCTGTAATAAACAGAGCGGTATACTCAATAACCTATTATTCGGACGAAAACCAAACACTCGCCCGTGTTGATGATGAGTACAAGACATATGAAGCCGGCATCGGAAGAGGCGTGACCGGTGGTCCTTCGCTTCCTACTCTCCCGAATACGGCAACGCACACCTTCTTCGGCTGGGGCTATAGTTCGGATAGCGATGTAACCGTCAGTATCGGATCGGAAGACTGCACCGACGTGGAACTCTATGCCCTTTGGAAACTGCGCGACTATACGATCACGTATTATTCCGGCGGACAACTGAAAGGCACCCAAACCTACAACGCCGGTTCGGCGGTAACTCTCCTGGAAACCGACATCGCATGGTATGCTCCCGGAGATTATGATGCCGAATACACCACCCTTCCGGTCGGTACAACCGGCGACAAGATCTTCTATGAGAAAAAAGACGGTGAAGTGGCAACCATTGTCTTCCTGAACGCTGACGGGTCCGTAAATTATCAGGATACGGTCATCAACAGGGTGTCATTCTGCGGCATTCCGGAACCTCCGGATTCTACTACATGGGTCGGCACCAACGGAACAAATTATACCCTTACCTATGATCCGACCGAAAGCATACACGAATTCATGCCTGAACAAGGTGATATGTTCTTCAAACCGGGCAACTGATTCCCGCTGTCCGTAACGCAGTCGTTTCTTTCTTCCCGGCAGGCCTGCCTGCCGGGAAGATTGTTTTTGACAAAGCGGACGGGATGATATATGATTACCATTACAGAAATCACGAAAGAAAGAAGGTTTTTCTTATGAAAATCCGTACCAGATTTGCCCCGAGCCCGACCGGGCGCATGCATGTCGGCAACCTTCGTACCGCATTGTACGAGTTCCTGACCGCAAAGCACGAGGGCGGGGATTTTATCCTCAGAATCGAGGATACCGACCAGCAGCGCTATGTGGAGGGCGCTGTGGATATCATTTACCGCACGATGGCGGAGACAGGGCTTATCCACGACGAAGGTCCCGATAAGGACAAGGGCTTCGGTCCTTATGTTCAGTCCGAGCGATTAAAGACCGGCGTCTATATGAAATATGCGAAGGAACTCATTGACAAAGGAGAAGCCTATTACTGCTTCTGCACGAAGGAGCGTCTGGAGAATCTTCCGGGCGTAAAGGATTCCCAGGGCAATGAGATCAGCAAATACGACAAGCATTGCCTCTCCCTCTCTAAGGAAGAGATTGAGGCCAATCTCGCTGCCGGCATGCCCTATGTCATCAGACAGAACATTCCGACGACGGGAACGACCACATTTACCGATGCCCTTTACGGCGATATCACGGTGAACAATGACGAGCTCGACGACATGATTCTCATCAAGAGCGACGGTTTTCCGACATACAATTTCGCCAATGTCGTAGATGACCATCTGATGCAGATTACACACGTTGTGCGCGGTAACGAGTACCTCTCCTCGACGCCGAAGTATACGAGACTTTACCAGGCTTTCGGCTGGAAGGAGCCCGTATACATCCACTGCCCGCTGATTACAGATGAGAACCACCAGAAACTCAGTAAGCGTTGCGGACACTCTTCGTTCGAGGATCTTTTGGAGCAGGGCTTTGTTCCCGAGGCAATCGTGAACTTCATCGCGCTTCTCGGCTGGAGCCCGACGAGCAATGAGGAAATCTTCTCCCTTCAGGAGCTGATTGAGCAGTTTGATTACCACCACATCAGCAAATCTCCGGCTGTCTTCGACATGACGAAGCTTCGCTGGATGAACGGCGAGTACATCAAGAAGATGGACGACGAGCGCTACTACGGTTACGCTCTTCCGGTCATCAAAGAGGTTGTTAAGAAGGATTACGATCTGAAGAAGATTGCCGACCTTGTGAAGACCCGCATCGAGGTGTTCCCGGACATTACCGAGAAGATTGATTTCTTTGAGGAGCTTCCGGATTACGACATTGAGATGTACACGCATAAGAAAATGAAGACCAATTCCGAGAATTCTCTTCAGGTCCTCAAAGATATGCTGCCCCGCTTTGAGGCACTTACCGATTACAGCATCGAAGGAATCGAGAAGGTCTGCATGGACTATGTGGCCGAGAAGGAAATCAAAAACGGCGTCTGCCTTTGGCCTCTTCGTACCGCGGTTTCCGGTAAACAGATGACGCCCGGCGGCGCTTACGAAATCATGAACATTTTAGGAAAGGACGAGAGCCTTCGCCGTATCCGCATCGGAATCGACAAGCTCTCCGCATCCCTTCAGTAAAGGAGTACCATTTGAACAGCAATCCCGCCCAGGCGGAGGCAATCCGCCACGGGGAGGGACCGATGCTTGTTCTTGCCGGCCCCGGCTCGGGTAAGACTTATGTCATTACCCGCCGGGTGCGGCATTTGATTGAACAACTGAATGTCCGCCCCGATCAGATTCTTGTGATCACCTATTCTAAAGCCGCCGCAGACGAGATGCGTGAGCGGTTTCTGAATTCTCCCGGAGAACAATACTCCGGAGTCACCTTCGGCACATTTCACGCCGTATTCTTTCATATCCTGCAAATCGCATATAACCTGAATCCCTCGCACATTCTGCGCGATGCCGACGCTTCTGCGGTCTTTCGTGACATTTTCGCCGATCTGGCACCGGAACTCGCCGAAGAGCCCGATATGATTCGAAGCATCCGTGAGGAAATCGAGCGTTATAAAAGCAATCTTCCGCCCGGCAAAAAGCCCGGTGATCCGGACGTACGGCAATATGAGCCGCTTTCCTGCAGGAAGGAACTCTTCTATCCGGTCATGGACCGTTATCTCGAAACCATGCGCGCCCGCAAGCTTGTGGACTTCGACGACATGCTCTCCCTAACCTACAATCTCTTTATAAATCACCCCGATCATCTGGCCTTCTGGCGGGAACGCTTCCGCTATCTTTTGATTGACGAATTTCAGGATATCAACCCTCTGCAATATGAAATCGTAAAACTGCTTGCCGCACCCGGGAACAATCTCTTTGCCGTCGGCGACGACGACCAGTCCGTATACGGTTTTCGCGGTTCTTCGCCCGAAATCATGCTCCGCTTCCCGAAGGATTATCCCGGTGCCTCTTTGGTTCACCTTGCCGAAAATTACCGTTGCAGCTCCGAAATACTCTTTGCCGCATCTTCTTTGATTGCGAACAATCCGGACCGTTATGCCAAAGCGCATCATTCCGTCAGAGGACCTGTCGCGCCCGTCGCATTTCCCATCTTCGAGAACACAGAGGAGGAGTGCCGGACTGTCGCGGCGCAAATCCGGGAAGCCATCACTGGCGGTGCGAAACCTGACGACTTTGCCATCCTCTTTCGCACCAATTCGGAGATGCGCGGCATCATTCGGTTTTTGGAAAAGGAGAACGTTCCCTTCCGGTGTCACTCGATGCCGACCTCCCTCTTCGAGCACTCCGCCGTGATTCCGGTGCTCTCCTATCTGCGGCTTGCCGCGGGAGGGCGTGACCGGCGTGACTGGCTGATGATAGTGAATAAGCCCGTCAGGTACGCGGACCGAAGGGCTTTCCCGAGCGCTGAGGTTAACCTGAGCGAAACCTATACGATTCTTAAGAAAAAAGAGCGAACCTACGTCATAGAGCGTTTGCAGAAACTTGAGAAGGATCTTCAACGGATGTCCGTTATGAATCCGTACGCGGCGATTCATTACATTCGCCATGTCATCGGCTATAACCGGCATCTTGCGGACACGCTTTCGGACGTCACGGAAGCGACGGATCTTTTGGATGAGATGATGGAGACTGCGAAGGACTTCCGAACGATTCCGGAGTTTCTTTCGTATGCGAAGGAGGATTCCGCGAAACGGCAGAAGGAGCACCCTCTTAAGGATTCCGCAGGCGTTTCGCTGATGACCTTCCACCGTGCGAAGGGGCTCGAGTTTCACAATGTCATCCTGCTCAATTGCAATGAACTGATTACGCCGCATAAAAAAGCGCTCCTTCCGGAGCAAATCGCGGAGGAACGCCGTTTATTCTATGTAGCCATGACAAGGGCAATCGGGCATCTGACATTGTGCAGCGTCAGGAAACGATTGAGTCATGATATGCTGCCGTCCCGCTTTTTAGGCGAAATCAGGCTGCCGGAAAGTCTTCTGACTCCGGGCTCTTTCGTGGTTCACGTCCGATACGGACAGGGAACCGTCATATCCCTTTCGGGGGATCGGTTGAAAGTCCGCTTTGCGGGGCACTTACTTCCGGTCACGCTGTCGGTAAGGCTTTGCCGCGAAGAAGGACATCTCATCTCCGCCTGTTACGCTTCGGGAAACTCTTCGTCAAGGTCTTCGTAATCATTCTCGTCCATGTATTCATAGAATGCCTCGGAAACCTCGTCAAACTCATCATCGTCATCGATGTTGTCAAGAATCGGGCTCGTCTCGTCGTCCGGATTCTCGGTGAAACGATACAGGAACACTCTGCCTTCGGTATTCTCCTCGTCCTGCGGGGCAAGCGCGATATACTCGCCGTCTCTTGCCGGGAAAATCGCGATAACGTCGCACTCCAGCTCCTCGTTGTTGTCCAGAATAAGGGTCACGGTATCATGATCCAGATCTTCCTTGTAATCAGCCATTTAAATTCTCCTTTTTCTATTTTGATAAATGATACACCGATCATTTCAGTCCCGGGTCGCCATTTGCCTCATTGTATCAGTTTTAGGGTGAAAGTGCAATAAAGCGTTTTTGCTGCAGATTGCTCCGCACTTTCGATTCTTGAAATAATTGCAAAAAGAAAGTAAAATATGAATGATACTTTGTCATTTATGTTCCCGTAAAGAAAGATAGGAGGCGCCGTGAAACAGATTCTTTTTGACGACCGGGAAACCATCCCGATTCGCTGTTCCGTCAGAGACTTTGTCGAGTTTCTGTTAAGAAGCGGCGACCTCGACAACCGTTCCGCAAGGCGCGACCCGGATACGATGAAGGAAGGCGCCGAAATGCACCGCCGCATTCAAAAGGAGCAGGGGGCTTCGTACGCCGCGGAGGTGAGCTTAAGCCATACGAGTCTCGTGAGTCACGGACGTCACACATTTTCCTTAACCATTGAGGGAAGGGCGGACGGCATCATCACACTTGATCCTGAGACCAAATACAATCTGCCGAACGAGGCACTCGCGTTCAGCGATGTTCCGTGCGCCGTCGATGAAATCAAAAGCATGGTTCGCGACGTGGCCAAGCTGACGGAGCCGGTTCCCGAGCACCTCGCCCAGGCCAAATGCTACGCCTATTTTTACTGCATGCAGGAGGGGCTTGAGCGAATTGCCGTGCAGATGACCTATGTCACTTTAGACAGCGGGAAGCGTCGCTATTTCACCGAGTTTTATACATGTGAGGAACTTCGTGATTGGTATTATGAGCTCTGCCTTGAGTATGTCAAGTTTGAAGACTGGCAGGTGGAACACCTGGAGGCGAGGGATGCTTCCGTTGAGGCGGCGGAGTTTCCTTTTCCGTACCGCCCCGGTCAGAAGGAACTGGCAAAGGGCGTCTACCGCACCATCATGCGGGAGCGGAAACTCTTCCTGGAAGCGCCGACCGGCGTCGGAAAGACTGTCTCGACTCTCTTCCCTGCCGTCAAATCGATGGGCGCCGGGCTTACCGAAAAGCTCTTCTATCTGACTGCCAAGACCATCACGAGAACCGTTGCCGAGGATACGTTCCGCCTGATGACCGAGCGCGGCCTTGTCTTTCTTCCGATCACGATTACGGCCAAGGAGAAGCTGTGCGTTCTTCCGAAGCCGGACTGCAATCCCGACGAATGCCCGCGTGCCAAAGGGCACTTCGACCGGATTAACGCAGCGCTTTATGATATGCTCTGCTCGATGACAAGCGGCGTCTTCTCGCGGGAGATGATTCTTCAGTATGCCGAAAAGCACAACGTCTGCCCGTATGAAATGAGTCTTGATATGGCGCTGTTCGCCGACGCTGTCATCTGTGATTATAATTATGTCTTCGACCCCGAGGTTTACTTCCGGAGGTTCTTCGCCGAAGGGGCCAAAAAGAATTACACGCTTCTGATTGACGAGGCACATAACCTTGTGGAGCGCGCACGCGAGATGTATTCCGCGACACTTGTGAAGGAAGACTTTTTGAACGCCAAGACGGAAATGGGCTTCTACCCGCCTGCCGTCAGGTCTCTCAATGCCTGCAACAGGGCAATGCTTGCCATCAAAAAAGAGCATGAACGCTTCGCTCTTCTCGACTCTTTGGATGCGCTTGTCATAAGTCTCGACCGGCTTCTGAACACACTTGACCACTACACGGCCGACAACAACGGCAAGCTTCCGGAGTTCACGCTTGAACTCTATTTCGCCGTGCGGCATTTCGTTTCGATGTACGAACAGTCGGATGACCATTACCGTTTCTATTGCGATTACCGCGATGACAACCGGTTTTATGTCCGCATTCAGTGCATGGACCCGTCGCGTCCGCTTGAAGAACGGCTTTCGCTGTGCCGAAGCGCTGTCTTCTTCTCGGCGACTCTGCTTCCGATCCGGTACTACAAGGACCAGCTTTCCGGCGGTCCCGAGGACTACGCGGTTTATGCCGAGTCACCGTTTGATCCGGATAACCGCCTCGTTCTCACCGTGGACGATGTCAGCACCCGCTACAGCCGCCGCGGCAGCGAGGAATACCAAAAGATTGCCGATTATATCGCGGCATTCTGCGCCGCGAAAAAAGGAAATTACATCGCATTTTTCCCGTCCTACCGCTTTATGACGGAGGTCTTTCTGCTGCTTTCAAAGAAGCCCGGCCTTTCCCTCATGAAGCAGGAAAATGTCATGTCCGAACCCGAAAGAGAAGCCTTTCTCTCCGCTTTTCGTTCCGATAATGAGGAAACGCTTCTCGGCCTTTGCGTGATGGGCGGTGTCTTCAGCGAAGGCATCGACCTTGCCGCGGACCGCCTGATCGGCGCCGTCATCGTCGGTCCCGGGCTCCCGCAGGTATGCAACGAGCGGGAGCTGTTCCGCGAATACTATCAGGACCGTCTGGATGCAGGCTTCGAGTATGCTTACCTGTATCCCGGCATGAACAAGGTTTTGCAGGCCGCCGGCCGCGTCATCCGGACAACCGAGGACGTCGGCGCCATTCTGCTTTTAGACGACCGCTTCTTAAAGTCCGGTTACCGCGACCTGTTCCCCCGTGAATGGAGCAGTTGCCGCCGCGTCACGAAAGAAACCCTGCCGGAGGTTCTCGGCGAGTTTTGGAGAGCTCATGAATGACCTATGGGCTGCAAGCCGGTACAACAGCATGCCGGACCAAATCGTATCCCGGTTCAAAACTTACAGTGGTCCGCACCTCCACACAAATTAAAAAGAGGGACTGCCGCACGTTCGTGCGACAGTCCCGTTTCTGTTATTCCTGTCCGACTGCCATACGGAGTTTTCGATCGGCCACGCGGACCGTCAGGTGCCGCACTTCGGCGACCACTTCTCCGTCGGTATGTACATACTGCTTTCGGTCGGTGATGACATCGAGTTTACTGCAGTCAAAGGTCTCGACGTTCTTCATCTTCACATATCGTCCGCTCTTAATCTTCGGAAGCGCGAACAGAACGCGGAGCGGTCTCATTCCGTATGCGAGCGTGACAGTGATCTTCCCGTCGGTCGGGTCGGCCGTCGGCGCCATCTTGAGCCCGCCGCCCTCATACTTGTGGTTCATCATGCAAAGGAAGATACAATCCGAAAAGGTTCTCGACGCACCGTCATCGGCCGTCACGGTCACCTGAAATCTCGGATTCACGAAAACCTGCTTAACCGCAACCAAAAAGTATGCGAGCTTTCCGAGTCCGATCTTATTCAGCCTTTTCTTAAGTCCCGAAGCATTGACTTCGACGCAGACCTTCGCATCGTAACCCATGCCCGAGCTGCCCGCGAAGCAAACCTTCCCGCCCGGATGCAGTTCCATCTCGCCGTAATCGAAAGCCTCTTCCCTGCCGGCGAACAGAATCTCCTCCGCCGCCTTCTCGAGGGAAATCGGAAGCCCGATGCCTCTTGCAAGGTCATTACCGGAGCCTGCAGGAAGAAACGCAAAATGCAACGTGTCGTCCACATGAAGCCCGTTAATCGCCTCACTTGCGGTTCCGTCCCCGCCGGCAACCCAGATGGTCTTCTCTCCGGGCTTGCTGCTGATCTGACGGCAGAGCTCCTTCGTCTCACCCTCCCGATGCACCTCATACAACGTGAACTTCTTCCGATAAGCCGTAAGAAGCTCCGTCAGCACGGTAGAAACCCTCTTATTCTTTCCGACGCGCGCATTCGCGTTAACAATCAGATGAATCATAGCATTCCCTTCTCCAAAATCCCCAAAAGCTTATATACTGTCCTTCTTTCGTCTCGGACGTCCGAGTTTCTTCTCTCTTGCGATGTAAATCGGCCGTTTCTTCGACTCCATGTACGCCTTAGAGAAATACTGGCTGAAGATGCCGATCATCAAAAGCTGGATGCCGCCGAGGAACAGGATTACCGTAATCAGGGTCGGATAGCCGCCGACCGGATCGCCCCATACCAGAGTCTTGATCACAACCCAGATCATCATGAGAAATGCGCCCAGGCAGACAATCGCGCCGAGCACCGAAGCAATGGCAAGCGGCACCGTGGAAAATGCCAGGATTCCGCTTAAAGAATACTTCACCAAAGACCAGAAGGACCACTTTGACGTTCCTGCCGGGCGTTCCACATTGTGGTAAGGAAGCCACAGCGTCCGGAAGCCCACCCATGTAAAAATGCCCTTTGTGAAGCGGTTGACCTCAGGCATCGACAAAACGGCGTCACACATTTGTCTCGTCATCATGCGGAAGTCCGTCGCCCCTTCGGGAATGTTCACGCCGGAAATCTTCTGGTTAAGCTTATAAAACTGTGCCGAGAACCAGGCGCGCACCTTCTTCTCTCCCTTTCGGTCGATTCTGCGCATCGCGACGCTGTCGTACTCGCCGCTTAGGATGTTATCAAGCATCTGCGACAGAAACGCCGGCGGATGCTGCAAATCCGCATCCATCACGACGACAAAATCTCCGACAGCATTCTGAAGCCCCGCATAGATGGCCGCTTCCTTGCCGAAATTTCTGGAAAATGAGATGTAATGAACCCGCTCATCCGAAGCCGCATAGCCCTTCAAAAGGGAAAGCGTGGCGTCGGCAGAGCCGTCGTCTATGAACATAAACTCACAGTCCACGCGGTCCTTAAGCTCGTCCGCAGTCCGACAGATTTCATCATAGAATGCGGGAAGCACTGCCTCTTCGTTATAGCAGGGAACCACGACGGATAGTATTTTTTCTTTATCGCTCATCGAAAAAGCCTCCGAATTTGCTGACCTTGCGGATAACCGCATATCATTATAATCTTACCCCAGAACCGAACCCGTGTCAACGAAAAAGGGGCAATTCCGATTCTTACAGAATCAGACCGAGAACCAAAAGCGCCGCCGCAAGCGCAGGTATGACGACACAGAAGCCGTATTTCGTAAAGCGGCCAAAGGAGTACTGCACGCCGGTCGTTTTCAGGATCGACATCCACATGATTCCCGCAAGTGCGCCGATCGGCGTCAGATAAGCGCCGAGGTTCGAGCCGATAATCGAGGCAAATACAGGACCGAGCCCGCCGCCTTCGGGAATCAGCGTTGAAAACAGCACGCTCATCGGAATGTTATTGATCAGGTTGGCCGCGCAGACAGACGCGATGCCGTAAACCGCGATGGCATTTCCCCCGGTCATGAGCTTTGCGATTTCGGCGGAAAGACCGGAACGGTTCAGCGAAAGCACAAGCGCGAACATCGAAAGCACGAACGGAACAAGCGGCCAGGGAAGTCGGGCAATGCTTCGTTCAATCAGCTTCGGGCGCCAGCAGCCGATTTTAGCCGCTATCAGCGTCGTCAGAATAAGGCTCCCCGCGGAGGCTGCCGCGATGCCCCACATCGGCAGCTCGACATAAGACGAAATCACGAGCAGAACCGTGCAGACCACAAGGTGCGAAGTTCCCAGAACAATTGCTGTCCGATTCTTGAACTTTACTAATTCTACACGTGTAGAAACACTCTTTGAAAGCTGCTTTCGAAACAAGAACCGAAGCACGAACCAGACCACAACCCCTGCTGCCAGTGTCGGAAGCACCATAATCTTCGCGTAAGGAAGGAACCCAAGCCCCGCGCTCGTCGCCAGATAGATATTCGTCGGATTGCCGATGATAAATACCATGCTGAACGTATTGGCCGCCACGAACTCCGTTACGAGGTACGGGATCGGATCGATATCGGCAGATTTTGCAAAGTAACAGATGAACGGCGTGAAGGTCAGGACCACGATGTCATTAGATGTGAAAACCGTCAGCAGCGAAACGGTCAGATACAGAAACAAAAGAAGCTTCTTCTGGCTGTTTCCGGCCTTTTTCAAGGTCACGCCGGCAAGATACCGGAACAGTCCGGCTTCGTCAAGATAGACCGAAAGAAATGTCATCGAAAAGAAAAGGACAAGAATCTTCAAAGGGTTTACGGACGTATTAGCCGTCAGTCCCTTCAGGTATTCCGAAACCGGAAGGCGGCCGGACAGAAGCAGGGCCAGGCAGCCGAGAAGCGCAATCGGCGGATAGGTATCAAAATGAATGCCGCGCCATTTAATCTGCGGCTTCCAAAGAATCATCACAATCATCGCGAGACATGTCAGTCCGCAGATTATACCGGTTGCAATCATAACTGTTTCGTCCTCTTTCATTCGGACAGCACGCCCGGAAGGCGTTTCTTCGAATGTATTTCGTAATGTAGTCCTAAAGAAAGGCTGCTGCACCGCTTCATGGAATTGGAGCAACAGCCTTTATGTGAATCGGAAGCCTTCGCTTCCTCAGTTTACATTATTCTTCTGTCTTCTCAGGCTCAGTAAGAGCGGCATTGAGAGTTTCTTCCGGAGGCATGATGGGCTCCTTCGCATTTTTCAGAAGAAGGTTGGTCAGGATACCGAGAATCAGTGCGCAGGCAACTTCCGTGATGGTAACCTTACCGAAGGATACGGACAGTCCGCCGACACCGGCAATCAGGATGACCGATACAACGAACAGATTCTTGTTCTCGTTCAGATCAACCTTCTGGATCATCTTCAAACCGGAAACTGCGATGAATCCGTAAAGGGCCATGCAGACGCCGCCCATTACGCAGCTCGGAATCGAGTTAACGAAAGCGATGAACGGAGACAGGAAGGAAATCAGAATTGCGCCGACAGCGGCTGCAAAGATGGAAACGATCGAAGCGTTCTTCGTGATGGCTACGCAACCGATGGACTCACCGTAAGTGGTGTTCGGGCAGCCGCCGAAGAATGCGCCGGCCATGGAGCCGACACCGTCGCCGAGGAGGGTTCTGTGAAGACCGGGATCCTTAAGAAGGTCGCGCTCAATAATTGAGGAGATATTCATATGGTCTGCGATATGCTCTGCAAATACTACGAAAGCAACAGGAACATATGCTACGAAAACGGTCATGAAATAGGAACCGGAGAAGCTGTCAAATGCACCCTTAGCATTCAGGAACGTGAAATCCGGAAGTGCGAGGAATGTCTTAAGCTGAATCTCCTTGTCCGGGCCGAGAAGGTTTCTGAAGGGGGTAATGGTCAGCAGGCACATTTCCTTGGAATCGAAAACGTACTTGCCGAGAAGCGTCATGACAAGAGCGAAAACATAACCGGCCAGAATACCGTAGATGAAAGGAATGAGCTTACCGCTCTTCTTGCCGTATACGGAAGAAAGCATCGTAACAATAAGGGTTACAAGTCCGCAAAGAAGGGCAATTTTCGTATCGGGCGCCGTTCCGTTCGCACCCTTCGAAAGATCACCGACAGCATTGCCCGCGAGGGAAAGTCCGATGATGGCAACGGTAGGTCCGATAACGACGGCAGGCATGAGCTTTTCCACCCATTTCGAACCGCAGAACTTAACGATAATCGCGATAACAACATATACAAGACCTGCCAAAACAGCACCGAGCAACAGTCCGAAGTAACCGAGGGCAGCTGTCGTGGCGCCTGTGAAGGCGGAGGTCATGGAGCCGAGGAATGCGAAGGAAGAACCAAGGAATACAGGGCTCTTACGCAACGTGAACAGCAGGTAAACCAGAGTACCGATACCGGCACCGAAGAGAGCTGCTGCGGGGCTCATCGGTTTGTCCGCAAGCATTTCGCCGACATTGCCGTTGATGATAACGGGTACAACCAGCGTTGCAGTCATGATCGCAAGCAGTTGCTGCAGGGCGAAGACAATCAGTTGCGGAAATTTCGGTTTGTCTTCCACTTGATAGATGAGTTTCATAGATACCTCCTCGAAGAATAGAGTTGTTGAGAGCAGGGCAAAAAAAATATGCCGTTCAGTCATATTTTCCCTTAAGGAAAATAATAGCACGGCATATTTGTTTTGTAAATATGTTTTCTGAAAAAACTACAAGATATTGTGTCATTCTATCGCTGTAGTACAACAGAATGTGGTTTTTGTCAATCTAATTGACATCTCCCGTCCTGTCACGGTCCCTGCCTGACAGAGACAGAACCGTTATAACCGAACAATGCTCACGCCTTCTTAAGCGGTACCCAGATGAAGCATCTCGTCTCCGTTTCTCCCTCTTCCGGCGACAGATAAACCTCCAGGTCGTAATCCCCGACAAGGGTGTACCCCTTAAGCGCAGGCAGCCACTCCGACCAGATCTTCGTATTGGTGTCCTGAAGCGTTGCAAGCGTGCACGGGAACTGTGCCCAGCAGCTGCCGGGGATCACACGTGTCTCGCATCCTTCCGGAATCTCCTCCCACGGAAAATACAAATCCGCAATCCAGTAATCGAAGAATTTGCCGCGCATATCAAGACATGCGCCGAATGTTCCCATAATCGGACGCTTCTCGCCCCGGGTCATCCACTCATCCCAGAACTTCGGAACCTCCTGATAACTGGTCTCGGAGTTAAACTCCCTTTTCACGCCGACAATCGTAAACGGTGCCTTTTCAACAATCTGATAATCCAACATATTTCCACCCTCCAGTGTGATTTTGATATGCATCGGGGAACAGGACCGAAGACTCGCTCCGTGCTCTTTCGCCTGCGACGGCGTAATGCCGTGGAAACGCTGAAATGCTTTTGCGAAGCTGTCCGGAGAGTCGTACCCGTACTTCATTGCGATGTCGATCACCTTTGCCTCGGAACCGGTCAGTTCCTGCGCTGCGAGCGTCATCCTGCGCGCGCGGATGTAATCGCCGACGGTCATGCCGCACAAAGCTCCGAAGATCCGCTGGTAATAAAACGGTGACAGAGCTGCCTTGGCGGCAATCGTTTCGATATCGAACTCTTCCGTGATATTGCTTTCCATGAAATCAATCGATTCCTGAATGCCTTCAATCCAGCCTTTCATACGTCTCTCCTTTCCGCCCGGTTGCCCCTTGCAGCTATACCTTACCATAAGGGTGGGCAATGTACCCGACTTTTCGTGCTCACCCTGTCAGGGTGATATCAGTTATTCTTCAATCCGGCAATAAACTGCTTCTGCGGGCTCTTCTCGTCGAGCTGCATCAGTTCGATCTTAATTCCGTCGGGGTCGTGCGTCCAGCACTGCCAGTTGAAATCCGCGCCCTGCTTTGGCGCGTCGTCCTGCGGCGCTCCGGTTTCGACAACCTTCTTCCAGGCCTCGTGAATGTCCTCTACCTCTAAGCAGATGTGGAAGAACCCGATGTTCTCGTCGCGGTACGGATTCTCCTTGGTCGCGCCGTAGAACAGCTCAATGAACTGTCCCCCGCCGCCGTACAGATACACAATCCACGGCTCCCCGTTCTCCGGGCGGGGAATGTCAAAGGCTCTCTTAAAGCCGAGCGTCTGCTCGTAGAACGCAACCGTCTTCTCCATGTCCTTTACGTTAAAAGCTGCATGTCCGATTCCTTTAACCATTTCGTTCTCCTTTCGATTGTATCCTCTTTTTTGTTTAACAAACCTTCAAAAAGCATGCCGATCCGGCCGGAATCACACACGTTCCTTCGCCAATCGCCGGCTTGTTTCCGAGACAATACAGAAGCTCTCCCGCTCCGGTTTCTAACGGGACCGGATACGCTTCCACGGTCGGATTGATCACCGCAAGAATCTGCTCCCCAGCGCTGCTTCGGTAATATGCCAAAGGCTTTCCCTTTGCCCCGTCGCAGACAAACCGGATACCGCCTTCATTCCGGAGCGCCTCGTGCGCCTGCCGGATTCCGATCAGTTTCTTCACTTCATTAAGAAGCGAATTCCGGTCGGCAAGCTGCGCTTCCACGTTCGGCCTTTTACTGTCGGGATCTAACGGAATGTAAAACTTCTCGGCCGGTGCCTCGGAGAAGCCTGCGCCAACGGATGCGTCCCACTGCATCGGCGAACGGGAGCCGGTCCGGCCGTACCCGCCTTCGACCGAAGTCAGATTTTCCACATAACGCATGCCGATTTCGTCACCGTAGTAGAGGAACGGCGCGCCCGGCATCGAAAACAGGAAGGCAAATGCCATCTTGGCGCGATCACCGGAAACGGTTCGTGCCAGCCGGTCCATATCATGGTTTCCGGACGGGATGCAGATCAAGCCTTTCCCGGCCGCTTTGTTGTAGCTCTCGAGGTATTTTTCGACAAATGCCGACGTGTCCCCTTCGCCGCCGAAGAACGGCTTCTCACAGCGGAACAGATCGTTATAATGAGACGGCCCGAAATGCAGCAGGAAATCCATATGGAATCCGCCCTCTATGCTCTTGTCCGGCTCGCCCCACTCCGAAACAAGAACTGCCTCCGGGAACCGTTCATCGAGAAAGCTCCGAACATCCTGCCAAAGCGCGATGGTCCCTTTGCCGTCTTCGTCATTCTTCACCAACGACCCGGCCATATCCACGCGGAATCCGTCGCAGCCCTTCGAAAGCCAGAAAGCCATCACATCTTTCATGGCATTTCTCGTGGCAAGGGCGCCCTTTGAATCCATGGGCTGCTGCCAGGGGCGATTGGGCTTGTAAAAGCCGTAATTGAGCGCCGGCTGGTGCGTGAAGAAGTTCACGATACAGCTGCCGTCCCGGTCGGATATCCCGCGAAGAGACCCGTACCCCGGTGCCTCCTCCCAGACACTGTCCGTCCAAATGTAGCGGTCCGTGTATTCATTGGCCGCAGCCTTCATACTCTGAAGAAACCAGGGGTGTTTCCATGAAGTGTGTCCCGGCACCAGATCGAGAAGCACATGCATCCCAAGCCTGTGCGCCTCCGCGAACAGTTCTTCCAAATCCTCATTGGTCCCGTACCGGGGCGCCACCTTATAATAGTCCGAGACATCGTAGCCCGCGTCCCCGAAAGGAGAGTCAAAGCAGGGGTTCATCCAGATGGCGTTGCACCCCAGATTACGGATGTACGGAAGCTTCTCCGTAATTCCTTTGATGTTGCCGATCCCATCCCCGTCCGTGTCCTTAAAGGATTGCGGATAGATCTCGTAAAAGACGGCATTTGAAAGCCATTCAGGTCTGTTTCTCATAGTGTGTTCCTCAATCATCGATACTGTTCAGGGTATGCTTCCAGCACCCTTACCGGTCATTCGCCCGGTCGCCTCTAAGCCGCATCTCTTCCATTCCGAATTCGCGAAAACCGGCTTACTTTCCGTTCAGCATTTCATTTACTTCGGACAGTGTCGGCGGATTTAACGGGAGCGGGAACCGGGATATGGCGACTGCCGAGCAGGCGCTCGCAAATCTCACGGTCTCCTCGTCGCTCATGCCGTGTAACAGTGCATATGTGCAGCCGGCCTTGAACGTGTCACCGGCTCCGAGTGTGCTGCGCACTTCTACAGAGAAGGGCTTCATGCGGCGGATTTCCCCGCCCTTTCTTGCGTAAAGCATCTCGCCGCCTCCCTGCGTGATGATGGAAAGTCCGTCTGAATTCTCCTTTAACAGCGAAAGAATCTCCTCCGGAGCCATGCCGGCGTAATGCTGCGCGGTGCATTCCTTTGAGACTACGTTAATCGCGGAAAAGCGATGCAGGTCGGAGTCGTGCGGGCAGTCGATGGTCACATACGGAACACCGTTTTTGCGGCAAAGCTCTGCGCAAAGCATCGTTTCTTCACCAAAGAACGGGTCAATCGCAGCTGCCTTACAGCCTGCGATGTCCTCCTCTTTCGGGATATTCCACCACCGTTTTCCGGACGAGAAAAGCGTTTGGAAACGTCCCATCGGAGAGCGGACAAGACCGGCTATCACAACATAATCCATGACGCCGGGGTCGTCTTCCCGGAAACGGATTGCCGAAAGGTCAACCTTCTTCTCCCGGTAAAACTCTTTGAGCATCGGAGCCACAGCCGTCCCGATCCAGGTTCCGTCCATCCGAACGGAAACCCCGAGGGAATCAAGCACCGTAGCAGCCGTGCCGGTTTCCCCGCCGGGAAGGAAGTATTGCTCTTTGATTTCCGCATACTCATCGGGTTGCAGGAACCCGTCTTTCAAAAGAAATGAGTGTGTTCCGAGAATTTGTCCGAAAAGGTAAACATCAGGTTTCATTTGTCACTCCTCTTCATGCGAGTCCGGGTTGCCTTCCTTCACATCGCTTTCGTTTGTACTGCTCTCCTTCGGAATATGTAACGCCGGGAAAGCGTGCTCCAGACGGCGTTCCGTATGCGTCGTTCTGCCGACCAGCGTGAGATAACGGTTCTTTAGGCGCTTAACACGGCGCAGGAGCTTCGCACGGCGTCTTTTTGCCTTGCGGTTCATCTCCTCACGGCTCTCCTCAAAACTCTTTCTGAGCCGGTCACGCTCATACTCGAGCCGGCCTAAGAACATCTCGCGGTTCTCCGACAGGGAAAGCTCCATGGCTTCGCGCTTCTCCACCCACGCGTCGCGCATGTCGGCAAGCATTTCCTTTCCGTCTTCCCCTTTCTCCATCGCGGTGATTGTTCCTTCGTGCAGGCCGGTTCCGATGAAATCGGAAACATCGTCCATCAGGTCCGCCACATTTTTCGCAATCCGAAGCCGAACGCGGATCTTCCGGATTTCGAGGACAGTCACGCACCAGTCCGTCAGGTAGACGGCAAATGCCACAATCAGAAACACCGTGCAAACCTTTTTCGGGATCGCACGGTAGATCTTCTCAATAAGCGGGTGCACAATCATCAACGTCCCGGTGCAGGCAAGTCCCCAGATGATGGAGAACCGAAGACATATGTAACCCTTCAGATTGAACGGCTGCTTCGAGTAGTCCCACCATTTTTCATGGAAGACCTTTTCAAGCACCCACCCGGTAATAAATTCAAGAGCTGTTGCCAGCAACACGGATACCGGAAACAGCACGAACACGTTGTCCCGAAACGGACTCAGAAGGATCGTGACACCGGTAAAACCTACCCCGTAAATCGTGCACACCGGCCCGCCGACGAATCCCCGGTTCGAGAATTCCCCGTAATTGACCGTATGATACACAACCTCGACACACCAGCCGAGGAAGGAATAGATTGTGATGTAGAACAACAGCTCGGAAAAACTCAAGAGAATGCCCCCCTCCTACGCCGGCAGGCGGATTTCTATGGCAAATGTGTCGCCGCTCAGGGTCGCGCCGATGGTGCCGCCCATGCGCTCCGTAAGTTCCTTTGCAATGGCAAGACCGAGTCCGCTCGAGGACTGCCGGTGGAAACGGTCCGCCGTATAAAACTGCTCGAATACCCTCCCGATTTCAATCTCCTCGGGATGCTCGACACGGTTCGCGATGACTAAAAGCGCGGTCTTTTCGTCTTCCCGTCTGAGACTGATCTTCAGGGATTCATGCCCGTGAACCATCGCATTTTTCGTAATGTTCTGAAGGATCCGCTTCACGGCGGTTTCGTTGCCTTCCGTCATAAGAGCCTCGTCTGCGATTTCGATCTCGGGCTCGATTCCGGCTGCCTTCCAGACATCGTAGTAGGAAAGCACGGTCTCGCTTACGATGCTGCGAAGCGATACCTGCTCCAGTTCCAACTCATACGCTTCATTCTTCAGTTTGGTAAATGTGAACAGGTCTTCGAGAAGGTCCTTAAGCGTTCTGATTCGCTCCTCGATAATTGCCGTATACCGCTCCTTCGTCTCCTCATCCGGTGCCGTGCGCAGAAGCTGCACATAGCCGTCTAGCGAGGTCAGCGGCGTGCGGATGTCATGAGACAGATTCGCATAGGCGTCGGCAATCAGCTTCTCGCGCTCATGCATGGCGAGCTTCTGCTCCCGCACGTCGTCGAGCGTTGCATTGATTTCATCGGCCATCTTCTTCTCGCCGAAGCCCTCGATATTCACTTCAAGCCGCTTCCTGGATTCCTCTTCCCGGATAAAGCGAAGCTGGCGGCAGATCGAAAGATGCTGCCGCCTGATCAGCAGCAGGTACGCAAGCCCTGCCGCTGCCAAAACCCCGATTGTTACACAAACTGCTGTCATACCAAATCCTTTTTATGAAGCCACAGCCCGCCTGCGAGGAAGGATGCCGCGATAAATGCCACTGCGATGATGATCGTCGAGCATAACATTTTCCCGTTTGATGTGTACTCTGCGATGCGTCCGGTCACGGTGTAATGGGCGATATCGGCCTTCTCCCATCCGAGCTTTTTAAGGCCTTTGTCCGCAAATCCGTAAAAGATGCGGAGGATGTTCATCGCGATGCAGCCGCACAGCGCCATGGCAATCAGGTTGCTTCTTACAATCACGCAGATTGCCGTAATGATTGTGGCAAATGCGACGTGAAGCAGGAATTGCACGAAAAGATAGTCTACAAGCTTGCCGGCATCCGAAACCTTGATTCCCGCTCCGTCTAACCAGATACCGAGGCAGGAAGAAAGAATAATCGAAGCAAACATGATGAAGGTGTATGCCACAAGGCAGACGCTCTTGGAACACATAACCCTCGTGCGGAACCGTAACTGGCCTCCGTAGTTCTTGATGTAGCCGTTATTGAAATCGGCCGAGGCGAAGATCACGACGAAAATTCCGAGGAACAGAAGCCCCATATAACCGCCCAAAAACGACTTGCAAAGCGTGTACAGTTCAAATTTACCGTCCGGCTCCGCCTTAATCATAATGCTCATGCCGATGTCCGAAGCGCCGGCCTCTTCCTGCTGGTCCGCGGTTTTTTCAAGGTACTCCATATAGGCTTCATCGTTCTGAACCGCTTTCGAAGCCACAAAAGAAGCAATATTCATGACAACGATAATGATCATGATGATATAAAAGCTCTTCATCCGCACCATACGGTAGAAGTCGCTGCGAATCATATTAAACATAGTATTTACCATTCCTTTCCGCACATTTCTCAGTCTTCCGTAATTCCGAGGAAGAAAGACTCGAGGCTCTCATTGTTGACTGCAATCTTGCTGACCAGAATGCCGGCAGCGTTCAGTTCGCGATTGATGTAAGCAACGTCATCCAGCCGTTCCATGACATTGATGGTCTCACGGTCCACAACCTTGTAGTTCGTGATTCCGAGTCCGTCAAGCACCGTGCTTGCCTTGTCCGGCTGATTCGTGACAATCTCGATACGCATGCTGCAGCGGTCCTGTAATTCCTCTGCTGTCATCTGATCAACGAGATGACCTTTATGCATGATGCCGTAGTGCGTTGCCACCTTTGAGAGTTCCTCTAAGATATGGCTTGAAATGATAATGGTAATTCCTTTGTCCTTCGCGATCGAAATAAGTGTTTCCCGAACCTCCACAATACCTTCGGGATCAAGGCCGTTAATCGGCTCATCGAGTACCAAAACGTCCGGCTCTCCGACCATGGCAAGTGCAATGCCGAGACGCTGGCGCATGCCGAGGGAAAACTGCTTTGTTTTCTTCTTCCCGACATTGCTAAGCCCTACAAGGGCGAGCAGATCGCTGACATATTTCTTATCCTTGATTCCGAACATGAGACATTTTGCGAGCATGTTCTGTTCCGCGGTCATGTTGCCGTAAAGACCCGGATCTTCAATCAGGCAGCTCACACGGTTTCTCACTATGCCGAGCTCCGAGCCGGTCTTTCCGAACAGTTCCAGCGAACCGGATGTCGGGGCTGCCAGACCTCCGATCATCTTAAGCGTTGTCGTCTTGCCCGCGCCGTTCTTTCCGATCAGTCCGTAAATGGAACCGCGCTCGACAACAAGGTCGATGCCGTCCACCGCGGCCTGCTTTCCGTAGACTTTTCTAAGTCCCTTCGTGCGAAGTATGATTTCACTCATCTTAATCCTCCGTTTTCTTCGGGGCGTTCGCCGCCCTTTTCACGCACGGCTCATTTCCCCTGCCGTGTTTCTTTCTGATGACATCATCATAACCCGCATTTCTTAAAACATCGCGAATCAAAAGTAAAGAAATAGTAAAGATGTGCGGAACAGTTTTACGTCCTCAGTCGGTCTTTGCGGTCTCATTTTCCATCGGATGACGCTCTATGTATTCCGCTATGGAGTCCATCTGCTCATTGGTCTCTACCGCTTTATAACTGTATTTGTCCCGGAGGAAATAAACCGGCCGCTTAATCCCGAACCGGTGAAGCACACAAGACGCGACATAGCCCGTCCGCCCGTGACCGCCGATGCAGAACATCCCCACGCGCTTTCCCGCGCGAAGCCGCTCCACTACGGCATCAACCAGCCGGTCAAGCACGTCATCGGGTAAAATGTCATAGTCCGTGATCGGATAATATACGATTTCTCCACGGAATCCCCTCTTCCAGATATAGCCGGGCGCACGGTCCAGAGGAAACAGCGCATCCGGTTTCATGCGCAAAATCTCTTCAAAAGTATAGTAACTTCCGAGAATCAGCCCCGGTATGACTTCCATTGCGTGTTGTTTTTCGTCGTCAAAATCGCTGCTCATAATCCTTTCCTCCTTACTGTGATTTCATGCGGTATCCGATGCCCCAGATGGTCTCGATATACTCGCGTTCGCTCGCCTGCTTCAGCTTTTTGCGAAGGTTGCTCATGTGCACGTCGAGCGTCTTCGTCTCGCCGATATACGGTTCCTGCCATGCATATTCGTAGATGGCATCCTTCGAATAAACTCTCGTGGGGTGCTGCACCAAAAGCTCAAGGATCCGGAATTCCTGCCTGGTAAGCTTCGGCACCTCCGTGCCGTCCGCCGTCACGAAAAAATGCTCCCGGTCCATCACGAGTCCGCCGAATTTCAAAAGATCTGACGGCGTCTCGACTCTCTTTCGAAGCTGCACGCGGATGCGCGCCGTCACTTCCTTAATTTCAAACGGTTTCGTCACATAATCGTCCGCGCCGATGCTCAGCACATCCACCTTGGAATCCAGATCATCCTTCGCACTTACAACGATGACCGGCAGCCGGTTCCCGGTCTCCCGAATCTCACGGAGCACCTCTTCTCCGGTCTTTCCGGGAAGCGCCAGGTCCAAAAGAACCAGGTCGTAATGCTCCATCTGAAGTCTCAAAATGCACTCGGAACCCGAATACGCCTGCCCGCAGGCAAAGCCCTCGCGCTCTAAAGCCTCCTTCATCATCAGATTAATGCTGTTGTCGTCGTCAACGATCAGGATTCTTTCCATGGCCGTTCTCCCGTTGTTTTGTAGTGATTAATTATATCACATTTTCCACGAAAAAGAAACCTGCGGCGGCATCCGGCGGATATAAGAAAATCGGCAAACATTATCCATTTCCGAGGAAAATGCCATGTATTATACTTTTTCTATCAGGATAACAGGAGGCCGATATGAAAACACTCTGGAGATTGACCAAGGAAGCCGCCCGCTATAAGGGCTTGTATGTAATTGCCATTCTTTCGACTTTCTCGCTCACGGTCATCAACCTTTCCGCCCCGAAGATTCTGTCGCGGATGACAGGGATTGTAGAGGGCGGCGTGAATTATGACGCGCTGACGACGGTTCGAAAGCTTGCTTTGATGCTGCTGATTCTCTACCTGCTTCGCGTGCTGTTCCGCTTTTTAAGTAACTACCTGGCGCACCGCGCGGCATGGTATCTCGTGGGGGATCTTCGAAGCCGGCTCTATGACAAGCTGCAGAGCCTTGATCTTTCGTTCTTTCACGACAAGCAGACCGGCGACCTGATGAGCCGTGTGGTCAATGACACGCGTGATTTCGAGCTCCTGTATGCCCATATGATTCCGGATATCATAACGAATTTCGTGACATTTGCCGGAGTCCTGATCATTCTTCTGACCGTTAACTGGAAGCTGGCGCTGATCACGTGTGCGCCGATTCCTTTGATTCTTCTTTCGGGTGTCATCTTCGCGAAGGTCGTGCGGCCGTTCTTCCGCGCCTCCCAAAAGACGATGGGTGAGCTCAACGCACAGCTACAGGACAGTCTGTCGGGGCTGCATGAAATTCAGGCGTTCGGTCAGGAGCAGTATGAGGGCGACCGCGTGCGCCGCAAGAGCTTTGAGCAGGTTACGGCGATGCTTCGCGCGCTTCGGGCAAGCGCGATCTTCCATCCGTGCGTGGAGCTGCTTTCCTCGCTCGGCACCGTTTTAGTCGTCTTCTTCGGCGGCTGGCTCGCGTATAAACAGCAGCTGAGCGTGGCGGACATCGTCGCATTTGTCTTATACCTGTCGCTCTTTTATGCACCGGTTTCGGGGCTTGCAAACCTTCTTGAGAGCCTGCAGCAGTCTCTTGCCGGCGCGGAACGTGTGACGGTTATTTTGGAGACGCCGTCGGCCATTACCGATGCGGAGGATGCGAAGGCGCTTACGGAGGTTAAGGGTGCTGTTGAGTTCGACCACGTAAGTTTTGATTACGGCAACAACATCCCGGTTCTGAAGGATATCTCCTTCTCCTGCAAGCCCGGCATGATGGTTGCCCTGGTCGGTCCGACCGGCGTCGGCAAAACAACCGCGACACAGCTGATTCCGCGCTTCTATGACCCGGTTGAGGGGCGCATTATGATTGACGGAAACGATGTACGCAACGTGACTCTTGCAAGCCTGCGTCACAACATTTCCCCGGTTTTGCAGGATACGTTTTTGTTCAACGGTTCGATTGCCGAGAATATCGGCTACGCAAGACCTTCGGCTACGCGTGAAGAGATTGAGGCTGCTGCCAAAGCCGCCTATATTCATGAAGACATCCTGGCGATGCCGGACGGCTACGAAACACAGGTCGGCGAACGAGGACTTCGCCTCTCCGGCGGTCAGAAGCAGCGCGTCGCCATCGCCCGCGCTATCCTTCGCAACTCGCCAATCATCATCCTTGATGAAGCTACCGCTTCGGTTGACGTGCAGACCGAGCGGCAAATCCAGTCCGCCATTAACCGCCTTACCGGGCAGCGCACCATCATCGCAATCGCGCACCGCCTGTCAACGATCCGCAATGCCGACCTCATTCTCGTATTCCACGAAGGCGAAATGCTCCTATGTCAAGATTTAGCGCAAATTAAAATGAGGTGTTTTTCCTCCTGATCAAATGTTTTGGTTGATTGCCGAGGGGCCGCAACAGCTATGCGGCAACCCTGGCATACAGCTGTTCAAACTGCTCCGGAGACATGTAGTTACAGTGACTGTGAATCCGGACTGTGTTATAGAAGGCTTCAATGTACTCGAAAATCAACCGGTATGCATGATTGTAACTCTCGATACGGAACCGGTTCAGCCATTCCCGCTTGATGAGCGAATGAAATGATTCAATACAGGCATTGTCATAGGGATACCCTTTATGACTATAACTGAGTTGGAACTGCTCCGTGGCTTGTCTGTAAGCCTTTGAAACATACTGGCTGCCTCGGTCGGAGTGCAGGATCAGCGGCAGTTCCGTATCACGGCGTTGTTTGGCTTTGGTGATTGTATCTATGACACAGGAAACTTCCATTGAATTGGAAAGCGTCCAGGCGATAATCTTACGGGAATAAAGATCCATGATGCTGGTAAGGTAGACGAACCCTTCGTTTGTCCATACATAAGTGATATCCGAACACCAGACGGCGTTCGGTCGGTCCGGGTTGAACTGTTCGTTCAGTACGTTATGCAGTTCCTTGGAAAAATCGGAGTCCTTTGTCGTTGCAATCCAAGGGCTTACCCATTGGGCTCGGATTCCCATTTCACGCATGTACTTGCCAACCGTTCGCTCGCCAATACGGGTTCCTTCTTTACGGAGGACGGCAGTAATCTTGGGAGCTCCGTAGTTCTGCCTGGAACGGTCATAAATCCTTCGGATATCCTTTTTAACAGCCTCTTTACGTTGCTGTGCTGATGAAGGTTTATGCTTGAGAAAAGCACGATAACCGGTGCGTGAAACGCCGAGGTATTTCAGCATTCCGGAGATGGAGATACGGCGTTTCCTGACCTTGGCTGCCTCCACCTTGGCTGTGACCTCTGTATAGATAGCAGTGGTCAGTCTTTTCCCAGAATGCCGATGGCTTTTTTTAGGACATCGAGGGCGTCCTGTGCATCACGAAGTTCCCGCTTGAGACGTGCGATTTCCTTCTGCTCGTCAGAGGAATAGTTGCCGGAACCGCGGAAGGGGATATCACCGTTGCTGTCCTCGTACTGCTGCTTCCAGCGGGCAAGGGTGCTGAGACTGATACCCAGGTTTTTACAGCATTCCTCCTGAGTGAGATCGGGATGTTCCCGGACGTACTGAAGGGCGTCAAGTTTAAACTGTCGGTCGTGTTGTTTCTGCTTACGGGCCATAATGAGATCCTCCTTGGATACTATGTATTATACATCAATCAGGGAGATTTCTCATTTTAATTTGAACTATTTATATACTAGCACCAAAATCGTGGAGCGCGGCACCCACGCCGAGCTTATGGAGCACAAAGGCTTCTACTACGACATGCAGAAAGCCCAGGAAGTCGCCGTGCTGGTGGAGGCGTAGGGGCAGGGCTGAACAGCCCCCGGCGCTTAAAGAATCTCCCCCCACAAGCAAAAACCCCCGCTGCTTTCGCAACGGGGGTTAATTTCATTTAAAGGATTCGGTTATCAGCAAACGCCCTGAGCAAGCATAGCGTCTACAACCTTCTCGAAGCCGGCAATGTTAGCGCCTGCTACGTAGTTGCCTGCCATGCCGTACTTCTTGGCAGCAGCGTCAGCGTTGTGGAAGATGTTAACCATGATGGTCTTCAGCTTCGCATCAACTTCCTCGAAGCTCCAGGAAAGTCTCTCGGAGTTCTGGCTCATCTCAAGCGCGGAGGTAGCAACGCCGCCGGCGTTAGAAGCCTTACCGGGTGCAAACAGAACGCCGTTTGCCTGGAAGTACTTCGTAGCCTCGATCGTGGTAGGCATGTTAGCGCCCTCAGCTACAGCGATAACGCCGTTGGCAACAAGCGTCTTAGCGTCGTCGATGTTCAGCTCGTTCTGGGTAGCGCAAGGAAGAGCGATGTCAACCTTAACGGTCCACTGGTTCGTTCCCTCGGCAGCCTTGTCATGATACTGAGCGCTCTTACGTGCTGCAGCATACTCGGTAAGACGTGCTCTCTTAACTTCCTTAACCTGACGGAGAAGGTCAACATCAATGCCTTCGGGATCATAAATCCAACCGGTGGAATCGGAGCAGGTAACAACCTTAGCGCCGAGCTGCTGAGCCTTCTGGATAGCGTAGATAGCTACGTTACCGGCACCGGAAACAGCAATGGTCTTGCCCTTGATGTCGATGCCGTTGGACTTAAGCATCTCATCGGTGAAATACAGAAGACCGTAACCGGTAGCTTCGGTTCTTGCAAGGGAACCGCCGTAGGAAAGACCCTTACCGGTCAGAACGCCCTCATACAGGCCGCGGATTCTCTTGTACTGTCCGAACATGAAACCAATCTCACGAGCGCCGGTTCCGATGTCACCGGCGGGAACGTCGGTGTCAGCGCCGATATATTTGCAAAGCTCGGTCATAAAGCTCTGGCAGAAAGCCATGATCTCACGATCGCTCTTGCCCTTCGGGTCGAAATCGGAACCACCCTTACCACCGCCGATCGGAAGGCTGGTAAGAGAGTTCTTGAAGATCTGCTCGAAGCCGAGGAACTTGATGATACCGATATTTACGGAAGGATGAAGACGAATGCCGCCCTTGAACGGTCCGATAGCGGAGTTGAACTGTACACGGTAACCGGTGTTAACACGAACCTGGCCCTTGTCATCAACCCACGGAACACGGAACTTGAACTGACGCTCAGGCTCGGTAATGCGCTCCAGAATTGCCTCTCTCTTATACTTCTCTTCATTGGCCTCGATTACGGGCTTCAGGGATTCGAAAACCTCGGTAACGGCCTGAATGAACTCGGGCTCGCTTGCATTTTTCTTCTTAACGAGCTCCAAAACTTCTTCAACATAAGACATAGTTTTTGTCCTCCTATTAGAAAATATCAATCAGGATTGTGTGCAGGAACACTTCCCCAAAACAATCTGTCTGTGCGGAAAATGAACCACACGGACAGATTATATAACAGTCTTTTTTCAAATGCAACTATTTTTTGTATACAATAATACAAAATTGTACTGTTTTTTTCTGCGTTTGCAGGCGATGCGGCCGATATGCCGAATCAATCATTTTCTCCTCATGGAAAATGCCACCCCGCTGCCTCTTCTTTTCCGTTTCCCCTTGACTAGCCGCCTTTACATCAAGTACAATAAACCAAATATCACGCGCCGAACGGTGCGATGACAGAAACCATGAAACGGATTGAGGAGGGTATCGGAATGGGCAGTTTGTTTGTATTCGGGGCAACGGAACAGCCTCCTATCGGAGGCATTATCGGCATCGTTGTATTTTTCGGGGCCATTATCGCGCTTTCTCTGTGGGCGACGAAAAGCGGCAGCAAAAAGAGCGCAAACAAGATTAGGGAGAAATACGCCGGGCAGATCATTGACGAGGGTGTTTTCTCGAAGTCGATGCATTACTTTTTCACGAAGGATGAGTTCCTCGCGCAGAAGTACAATGACGTTTTCGCGATTTACCGTCTGAGTGACATCAGCGCGATCAGCGTCCGCTGGGATTCTGTTCAGCGCTCGAATGTGCTGTTCATGACCGACGCGGAAGGCAACAAGGTAAAACCGTCGGAAGTAATCGGCGGAACAAAGTCTGCGCAGAAAATGTTCGGCAAGAATCTTCTTTCCATGGGTAAGGACGACATGGAGAAGCTCTGCGGGGCGCTCCTTCGACACGCGCCGCATATCCGATTCGAGCAGGCGAAATAGCGCGCGCGGTCGCATTTGTCAACCTTATAAAGCAAAATGAAGCGGAGCCGGTATTCAGCCGACTCCGCTTTTCATTCCCCAAAGCAGGAAGATTATGAGAAACTGTTTACAGTCATACCATCAAACGGAAAATGTTACGCACATCGTCCTCGGAAAGCTTCGTGAAACCGTATACGTTTCCGTCGCCGCCGTCACCGTAGCAGGCCGTGTGGGCAAGGTAGTCGATATCGATCTCATTTGCCCCGAGCTCTTCAAAGTTCTTCGGCATGCCGATGGAGCAAAGGAAATCCTGCAGTGCCTGAATGCCGGCAAGCGCAGTCTCCTCAACGTTTCCGGTGTCCTTTACATTCCATACACGCGTCGCAATCTGTGCGAAGCGGGCGGGATCATGCTTCATCGTGTAACGGAATACGGCAGGCATCGTCACGGCAAGGCCGGCGCCGTGTGCGCAGTCATATAATGCGGAAAGCTCATGCTCAATCTGATGGCTTGTCCAATCCTGGGAACGGCCTACGCCGCAGGAATTGTTGTGTGCCATCATGCCGGCCCACATGATATTTGCCCTCGCGTCATAATCGTACGGATCCGCGATGACCTTCGGAGTCTCCTCAACCATTGCCATGATCAGTGCCTCGATCATGCGGTCGGTTGTCTGAACATTCTTCGTATTGGTCAGATACCGCTCGTAGAGGTGTGCAATGATGTCGGTTGCGCCGGCAGCGGTCTGGTAAGGCGGAAGCGTGCAGGTCAATTCCGGATTCATGATGGAGAATTTCGGGCGGTAAGCAGGGCCGCTAGCGCCGCGCTTGAACATGCCGTCTTCCTTCGTGATGACGGAGTCGGGAGAGCCTTCGGAACCGGCAGCCGCAATTGTCAGAACCGTGCCGACCGGAAGCGCCTTCGTAACGGGCTTTCCTTCATAGAAATCCCAGAAATCGCCGTCGTAAAGCGTGCCGGCCGCGATTGCCTTTGAAGAGTCAATCGTGCTGCCGCCGCCGACTGCGAGAATGAAATCCACGCCCTCCTGTCTGCAAAGATCGATTCCCTGATATACCAGTCCGCTTCTCGGATTGGGCTTTACGCCGCCGAGCTCGACAAAGCCGATTTCGGCCTCCGAAAGAGACTTCTTCACACGGTCGAGAAGGCCTGAACGTACAACGGAACCGCCGCCGTAATGAATCAGAACCTTCGTGCCGCCGAACTGCTTAACAAGTTCGCCCGCGCGGTTTTCAGCGCCTTTTCCGAACGCAAAATAAGTGGGTGCATAAAAACTGAAATTATCCATATCATCTTCCTTTCCGTAATCTGTATTCTGACCGGCAAGCCGCCTCGGGCTCCCGGCGTTTTATTCATCTTTCGCGATTCAAATCGATTTCTTCGCTGCCTCAAGCGCCGCAATCACACGGTCCGTCCATGCATCGAATTCCGGATCCAGCTATAAAAAGTGCCTCTTTTCGCAATCAGATCACCCCGTTTCTTCTCTTGGATGATTCCATTTTACCCGCAAAAGAGGCACTTGAACATAGTTTATTTTATCTAATAAAATTGGAAAATATTATCTAATGCGCTATTTAAACAGCGCCACATTACGTAGAACCGAAACCAGGGTATTCGCTACCGTGCTCATCATCTTGATGAAGATGTCAAGCGCCACGCCGACAACGTCCTTACGCGTGTCGCCGATCGTGTCGCCGATGACGGCTGCCTTGTGCGCAGCGGAACCTTTGCCGTGTCCTTCGAGGTTACCGCCCTCGATGTACTTCTTCGCATTATCGAAAGCACCGCCCGAGTTGCCCATGAAGATTGCCTTCGGTATCGCGGCAAGTGTCGATCCGATCAGCACGCCTCCGACAAATTCAAGGCCGAACAGAAGTCCTCCGACAATCGGCACGAAGATCGCAATTGTGGACGGGACTGTCATCTTTTTAAGCGCCTCACGGGTCGCCAGCTCGATGCAGCGGTTGTAATCCGGCTCTGCCGTTCCCGAAAGAATGCCGTCAAGCTGCCGCTCGCCTTCGTCGGCCATCAAAACAGCGGAATCAATCGTATTTTTCGTAAGCATTGCAGAAAAGTATTCTACCAGGGCAACGCCGATGATCGCGCCGGCCATGACGACTGCGGATGCGATGTTGAGTACCGGCTCGCCCGAAGAATACCCGCTTACGAAGGAGGTAATCCAGGAAACCGTTGCAAGTGCTGCGGAACCGATAGCAAAGCCCTTGCCGATGGCTGCCGTCGTATTTCCCACGGCATCCAGCTTATCGGTGATCTCACGGCATTTCGGGTCGAGCTCGCAGGCTTCCGCAAGACCGCCCGCATTGTCGGAAATCGGACCGAACGCATCGATCGAAACCGTCGTCCCGACGAAGGAAAGCATGCCGAGCGCGGCGATCGAAATGCCGTAGATGCCGCAGATTTTAAACGAAGCAAACGTTGCAAGCGCGATGCAGAGGCACGGCACCAGAACGCTCCGGCTTCCGAGCGCGTCGCCGAGGGTAACAAGGAAAGCAGGGCCTTCCGGAGCAGCTCCGGCCACGCCCTTTGTCGGCTTATAATCGCCCGAGGTATAGAACTCGGTAATCTTTCCGATTGCCACACCGACACCGATACCGAGAAGCGCCGCGATGAACGGGGATGCCCAGCCGAGTTTGAAACTGTCATAGAGTTCTTCGCCGGCGAATACGTAATAGGAAATCCCAAGACCGCCGAGCATCGTGAGCCCCGCGGAAATGTACGTGGCGAGATCAAGTTCCTTCGACGGATTGTCGCTCATTTTCCGGATGGTCACAATCAGGATTCCGATCAGGCAGCTCAAAAGACCACAGCCCGCAAGAAGAATCGGGAAGAGAATCGTCGCGTTGAACAGGCTCTTCGCGGCCGTTTCCGATTTGTTATAGACGGACACCGCAATCGCAAGCGTTGCCGCAATCGTCGCAACGTAACTTTCGAGGAGGTCGGAACAGTTGCCTGCGATATCATTAACGTTGTCGCCGCAGAAATCCGCCATGACGTTCGGCACGCGGTGATCATCCTCCGGCATGTCGTGCCTTACCTTTGCGAGGATATCCGAGGAAATATCCGCTGCCTTTGTGAAGTTTCCGCCTGACACACGGTTGAACATTGCAACGATGGAACAGCCGAGCGCATAGGTGGTCGTCATCATAATTGTCGGGTTGCAGGCCGACAGCTTAATCAGCCCGTAGCCGGATGCCGCCGGATCAACGCCGCCGCGGATGCAGAGAATCAGGACAAGTCCGAACGTCCCGCACGCCTGCACTGCAAGACCGGATATGCTTCCGCCCATCAGCGCCACCTTCACGGTTTCACCGACCGAGAACGTATTCCGCGCACGGTCGGTTGTGCGCACATTCGCATGTGTAGCGCTTTGCATGCCGAGGATGCACACCGCCGAGCTCATCGTGGCTCCGAGCAGGAATGTCAGGCCGCTCCACGTCTCAATGAAAAGAGAAAAAACAATGGCCAGGAACACAACAACAACGGCGACTGTCCGAAACTGAATCCGAAGAAACGTTTTCGAACCGCCGCGTATAATCCCGGCCAGTTTAATCATCATGGGAGTGCCCTCAGGCATTTTCTTAATCCTTACATACGTAATCATTACATACAACATTACCAATACGGCAACCGAAAGGATGATATAGTACATATGCTGTACCTCCCTAATATAAAATTGTATCGCGGAAAATGTGAAACCTTACGCTTTCGCTTTCAGGTACTCGTCAATGCCCTTTGCCGCTGCTTTTCCGGCGCCCATGGCGAGGATGACGGTGGCAGCGCCTGTTACGGCATCTCCGCCGGCAAATACGCCGTCTCTCGTCGTCATGCACGATTCCTCATTGATAATGAGACCGCCGCGACGGTTGACGTCAAGTCCCTTTGTGGTACTTGTAAGAAGCGGGTTCGGGCTCGTTCCGAGTGCCATGATGACCATGTCGGCATCGATGACAAACTGGGAACCCGGAATCTCTATAGGACTGCGACGTCCGGATGCATCGGGCTCGCCGAGTTCCATGCGGATGCAACGGATGCCTTTTACCCAGCCGTTATCATCCACCAGAATCTCTTCGGGGTTGCAGAGAAGATCAAAGACAATGCCCTCTTCCTTCGCATGGTGAACCTCTTCGGCACGGGCCGGAAGCTCTGCTTCGCTTCTTCTGTATACGATATGGGTCTCGGCACCGAGACGGAGTGCGGTTCTTGCAGCATCCATCGCAACGTTGCCGCCGCCGACGACAGCCACACATTTGGCACGCATGATCGGCGTGTCGCTGTCCTCCGAGAAGGCCTTCATCAGGTTGCTTCTTGTCAGATATTCATTAGCGGAGTATACGCCGTTCGCCTGCTCGCCGGGGATTCCCATAAACTTCGGAAGACCTGCACCGGAACCGACAAATACGGCCTCGTAGCCCTCGTCCTCAATCAGCTGGTCAATCGTAACGGATTTGCCGACAATGACATTGGTTTCGATTTCCACGCCAAGCTTTTTAATGTTTTCAATCTCCGGAATCACAACGCCGTCCTTAGGAAGACGGAACTCCGGAATGCCGTATACCAATACGCCGCCGGGCTTATGAAGCGCTTCGAAGATTGTAACGCTGTAGCCGAGCTTTGCAAGGTCGCCCGCGCAGGTCAGTCCCGCAGGACCGGAACCGATTACGGCTACCTTATGGCCGTTTTGTTCTACAGCTGTAGTAGGCTTCCATCCTTCTGCTCTCGCAGTATCTCCGATGAAACGTTCCAGCTTTCCGATGGCAATCGACTCGCCCTTGATTCCTCTGATGCAGCGACCCTCACACTGGCGCTCCTGCGGGCATACGCGGCCGCAAACCGACGGAAGCGAACTCGACTCGCTGATGACCGCGTAGGCTTTGTCAAATTCTCCGGTCTTCACGTAAGAAATGAATCCGGGAATGTTGATGTTAACGGGACATCCCTCAACACAGAGGGGCTTCTTGCAGGTCAGACAGCGGTTTGCTTCCTCGACTGCCTCCTCCGCATTGTAACCGAGACAAACCTCTTTAAAGTTCGTGGCACGCACCTTCGGGTCCTGCTCACGAACCGGTACTTTCTTCATCGAATCACCCATTACTTTTCACCTCCGCAGTTTCCGCATCCCCCATGGTGCGTATCGCCTTCCTGCTCCTTCAGATAAGCGCGGCCCTCGGCAGTCTTATACTGCTGGGCACGCTTCATGGCCTGGTCGAAATCCACGAGATGGCCGTCAAACTCCGGTCCGTCAACGCAGGCAAATTTTACTTCGCCGCCGACCATCAGACGACAGCCGCCGCACATGCCGGTTCCGTCCACCATGATCGGGTTCATCGAAACAACGGTCTTGATGCCGTACTTCTTCGTCGTAAGGGCGCAGAATTTCATCATGATCATCGGGCCGATTGCGACGCAGACATCATAATGCTTTCCTTCCGCAATCAGATCCTCAATGCACTTCGTAACCATACCGGAACGGCCATAAGAGCCATCATCGGTCGTAACATAAACATTGGTTGCGACAGACTTCATCTCCTCTTCGAGGATGACAAAGCTCTTATTCTTCGCGCCGATAATGACATCGCACGGAACGCCCTGTTCCTTAAGCCACTTGGCCTGCGGATATACCGGTGCGGTTCCGACGCCGCCGGCTACGAAGAGAATGCTTTTCTTCTTCAGTTCCTCAATCGGAGTCTCACAGAATTCAGACGGCTTTCCGAGCGGACCTACGAAATCGGCAAGCTCGTCACCGACCTCAACTTTCGAAAGCCGCATGCTTGTCGCACCGACAATCTGGAAGACAATCGTAATTGTCCCGGCTTCACGGTCGTAGTCGCAAATCGTAAGCGGAATCCGCTCTCCTTCCTCGTCAACGCGAAGGATGATAAACTGTCCCGGCAGGCAATTCTTCGCCACACGGGGTGCCTCCACAACCATCGTGAAGATGTTGGCGGCCGGTTCCGTTTTGGAAATAATCCGATACATGCTTTTGCTCCTGTTGTTATATTTCTGGTTTACTTCTTACAATACGAAAATGTCATTGTCGTCCGAATCCTGTACGGGCTTCTCTGCCTCGTCTGCGGCTTCGTTCGCTGCGGAAACAGGCTCCTCCGGGGCAGCCGGTTCAATCACGGGATCAGCCGAAACCTTCTTGACCGGGGTCGCATTTGTCACATTATAGTTCGGCACCACGGGCGATACGACCTGATTTGTTGCAGACATGCGCTCAAGCTCACGCTCGTCAAGCACCAGCGAGAATCCGTTCGCAAGAGGCGACTGTGCGATGCGGTGACGCTCTTCGGCTGCTTCCCTGTACCTCTTTTCATTGAACTTTCCGATGAAAATCATAAGGATGCCGACAAAGATGAAAACGGCTCCCGCAATCATGAGTCCGAAGGAAGCTTTCGTCGTTTTCAGCTCGACATAGTAGCGGGCGAAATACTCGGGCTTCGTCTTGTTCTCCTTGATGAATTTGTCGAGGTATTTCTCGACTTCGCCGTCCACCTGCTTCAGCCTTCCCTGAAAGCTGATGGTCTTCGTAAGGCTGTCGGTCTTGCCCTCAAGATAATCCCAGGTCGCGTCATAAATCAGGTTGTAGCTGTCGAAAAGCTTGGAATTTACCTTGATTCCGAGATAAAACGGCGTTGTATTGTCCGTCGCGGGAACGAGGTACCAGCGGAACACTTCGTTATCGTTATCGTCGTACTGGGCACAGTAGGTGGCAAATACCATGTCTGCGTGTCCGCGAACCATAAGGTCCTCTTTGTAATCCTCTGCCTTCAGGCTCGAAACATCCGGTGCTGTCTTCAGGTTCCGGTAGTCCTTCAGTGCCGGAATCAGAAGCACCAGACCGATAATGATGCAAAAGGCAACACCAATCCATGTTTTGCTGTTCTTCATCCCAATCCTCCGTTATCACGCTCTTCGCTATGCCTTATGAACGGCATAAATGTCTATGAAAGATATTATATCCGCACGAAGGGAAATGTGCAATGGGAAACGAAAATCCGTTGCATTTTTTTCTCCTATTTGATATAATTTATCCACTACGAGCGTCCGAAACGCGGAAAGAGGTACTGGAATGAAGAAACTGATTGGATACATCATTGGGGTTATCGGTGTTCTGGCCGGAATTTACGCCGCTATCCGCATCATCAACCGCAAGCGGTTTGAGAAGCAGGATTTTACCGAAGGCAGTGACGGGGAAGACATCTTCGAAAAGGATCCCGAGATTTCCGATGACAATCCGGTTTATGTTTCCGATCGCACAGGCGACGGCAACATTGATACATTCATGATGGATACGACCGGCGACGGCAAGATCGATACCGTTCTTCTGGATACGACCGGTGACGGCGAGGTTGATACGGTTCTGACCGATACAACCGGCGACGGCGAGCTTGATACCATCTACACCGATTTCAATTAATTCACCTTGAATCAAAAACAAAAACGTAAAAAGAAGGAGCTGCTTTCACAGCTCCTTCTTTCTTGTTTCTTTACAGTTCTAAATCGTCAAATGTCATTTCGCTGTTTCGGCGGCGAATCTCCTCAAGTCTTTCCTGAAGCTTTCTGATTCGCTCCTTCTCGTCTTCCGTGGCCGGTGCAATCTTATCCGGTTCATCGGACGGAAGTTCGGGTTCTGCATCCATCGGAGCAGCAGGTTCTTCGTCCATCGGAAGCTCAGGCTCCTCATCCATCGGGATTTCGGGCTCGTCGTCCATCGGAAGTGCGGGTTCATCATCCATCGGAAGCTCGGGTTCCTCGTCCATCGGAGCGGCGGGCTCGTCGTCCATCGGAAGCTCGGGTTCCTCGTCCATCGGAGCGGCAGGCTCTTCATCCATCGGAAGTCCGGGCTCTGTATTCATCGGAGCAGCAGGTTCTTCATCCATCGGGGATTCAGGCTCTGCCTTCGGTGCTATCGGCTTGCCGAAGTCGTCATCGTCGTCTTCGTCTTTCAGCCAGGAGAGATCTTTCTTCTTGGCGAAGGATTTCATCTTGTAGCCGTTCGGATTGAAGTAAGGATCTTCCTCCTCTTCCTCGCCTTCCTCGGGAGATTCAAATCCGGATCCCCGGAAGGTCGGCAGAACAAAGTTTTCAATAATCTTTCTTTCCGTGCTGGTCGGCAAATCCGTAATGTCTTCGTCGTCCTCATCTTCGTCATACGCCGGCGTGTCTTCAAACGTCGGTTCATCGGAAGGAGAATCGTTATAAGGTTCTTCGTCCTCTCCTTCGAAAGGATTGAAGATCGGCTCGGGCTCTTCCTCGAAGGCTTCTTCCCTGCTCTGTTCCTGCGCACCGAAAGCACTTTGTACAATCGGCGTTTCGTCACTGAGCGATGCATAGAATGCATTGTTGAAAAAGCTCGGTGTCTGGGGTTCTGCCTTCTTCTCTGAGAACATTTCCGAAAGAAGCGACTCATTGGGGTTAACGTCTTCGGGAACCTCGGGCTCCTCAACGGGTTCTTCGATGGCCTCAACTTCGGGCTCAATCTCGGGCTCGGCTGCAGGTTCTTCGATAACCTCAAACTCAGGTTCAATCTCGGGCTCGGCTGCAGGCCCCTCAATAACCTCAACTTCAGGCTCGATTTCAGGCTCGGCGGCAGGTTCTTCAACAACCTCAACTTCAGGTTCAATCTCGGGCTCGGCAACTGCCACAACCTCTGCCTCAGCCTCAGGCGCCTCTGCCGTCTCGGCTGCGGGCTCTTCGGCCTTCTTCATCATGCCGGGCGTCGTCTCACGAATGGCATCGGCATATTCTTCATAGCCCTCGAAGATGACCGGTTCGATCGGTTTGCGGAAATCCTGACGGAAGCTGTCTGCAAAGTCTTCCGGAAGGAAGCCTTCCGCCAAAGCTTCTTCATAAGCCTTGGCCATTTCATCTTCACTGTACTGTCCGGAAAGTGTCTCTGTGACATTTGTCTGTGCGTCAGCTGCGCTGAGCTCTTCCTCTTCAGCAGCGGCAAGTCTCGCTTCTTCTTCGGCTGCAAGTCTTGCTTCCTCGGCGCGTTTTGCTTCCTCCTCGGCAGCGACTCTGGCTTCCTCAGCCTTTCTTGCCTCTTCGGCTACGCGGGCTGCTTCCTCGGCAGCAAGTCTTTCTTCTTCAACTCTTCTCGCTTCCTCTTCAGCAGCAAGTCTTTCTTCTTCAGCTCTTCTCGCTTCCTCTTCGGCCGCAAGTCTTGCCTCTTCCTCGGCGCGTCTTGCCTCTTCCTCAGCGGCGCGTGCGGCTTCTTCAGCTGCAAGTCTTTCTTCTTCGGCTTTTCTCGCTTCCTCTTCGGCAGCAAGTCTTGCCTCTTCCTCAGCTCTTCTTGCTTCTTCCTCAGCGGCGCGTGCGGCTTCTTCGGCTGCAAGTCTTTCCTCTTCGGCTATCCGCTTGGCTTCCGCCTCGGCCATGGCCTTGGCTTCTTCTTCGATTCTGGCGGCTTCCTCAGCAGCGCGTCTGGCCTCTTCCTGTTCACGGGCTGCCTTTGCGGCTATGGCCTGCTCACGGGCACGGGCTTCACGATCGGCGCGTTCCTGATCGTCCTCATCCATCGCACGAAGCGCTTCCCGAAGACGGGCGATTTCATCCTCCTGCGAAGCCAGCGTAACGGGTTCGTCAGCCGCCTTGGTGACCTCGTCGGCAGCTGCCTCGACAACCGGTTCGGCTGCCGTAAGAATCGGCGTTTCCTGCGCCCTCATTCCGAGCGCCTTCACGGTATTGGACAGTTCCGCGGTTGACGCCAGAAGCTTTGCGTACATCTCCGTCATGCGGGCGTATGTCTCGGACAGGCTTGCGATGCTCTTCTCGTCCTCCTCCAAACGGTTGGCGAGAACTTCTTCCCAGTTGCTTTCTTCATGAACAACCTTTCGTTCCGTAACGATGGTCTTCATGTAATATTCTTTATAGGTAACGCTGTTGCCGAATACACAGAACAGGGCAACACCGATGGCAATCAGCATGATGCCGCAGATCGTATTATATTGAAGTTTGACCACATCGGTTACCATCAGGACACCGGCAACCATCATCAAAAAGCTTACCGCCATGCCGATAACGGAGAAGGCGCGAACCACATTTCTGTGTTCCAGCTTCTGATCGCGGTCGTAAACAATCTCTTCCTTCAGGGACTTCTGCAGGCGGGAACCGCTCACCGGAACAGTGATGACCGGCTCGGCATCCGTCACACGCTCGGGCTCGGCTGCTGCCTCGCGTTCCTCCTTAACCTCCTGCTTCGGCTCCTCGGCTTTCACGGGTTCCTCGGACTTCAGCGAATGGTATTCCGGCGTATGAGGCTTCTCCTTTTCCTTGTCCTTGCCCTTCTTACCCTTCCTGTCATCCGATTCCGACGCACTGTCCATGCTGCTGTACAGCTTCTTCATGGACTCGAAAGGATCTTCGGAACTGCTTGCCGCTTCCTGGTGTTTCTTTTTCTTCTTCACGTCGTCACCCTCCTGTCCTTCACCTTCTCCTGCCTTTCCGTCCTCTGCTTCCTCCACCGCGTACTGGCGGGTGGTGGAACAAAGAATCAGGAAAATGACACCGAGATAGGATAGCTCATGTATAAGATAGGATACGTTCCAAATCTGACGTTCGGTCATTCCCGCTGCCTGCTCCGTGCGGTACAAAAACGGGCGGAATCCCTTAAACAGATCCGATATCATCGTCGCTACCGGCGGGATGCACAAAAGAACCGTCACAACAGCCGAAAGTATGCAAACTCCGATGGCCAGCCACTTGGTCCCGTCGCTCTCTCCGCTGACCGCCAGCCAGAACGACCAGCCGATCAGAAATACGATTGCGAGGAAAATCCAAAGCCCCCCGTCCACCATCGAGCGAAGCACCATTCCGGCCGCGTAAACCACGATGGGGATTAACAGTGTCATCAGGGACGTCCTTCCTTTGATAAAAAGGAAGATGATCAGGGCGACGGTTCCGACAAGCTGAAGAATCCAACCGATGCCGGTCAGGACATCCGTCTTGAACGGATCGGCAATCAATACCTTCATTCCGCTGCTTCCCGTCTCCCACTCCAGGATCAGCATCGCCACGGCAAATACCGAAACAATGACGGCCAATACCGGAAGGAAGGATTCCCTTCGTATCTGAAGTCTAGATTTTATCATCCGACAAGCCTCCAAAAGGGTATGGAAATTGTATTATATGTTATTGTACCACAACCCGTTCTTTAATTCCATAAAAATCAGAAAAAAGACATCTTTTCCGATCAAAAAACTCCTTTGACCGAAGTTCAGTCAAAGGAGTCCTCATTTGCCATAGGAAAATACCATATTCTATTGAAGGGCTTCCGTTAAAACCGCAAGATTGTCCTTCATGACGGAGACATAGGTCATGCCGTTTTCGATGTCCTTTTTCGTGACGGACTGCATGGAATTCAGGGAAAGAATCTTCCGGCGCGGGTTCTCCGTATTCTGAAGAACGGTTTCCGCAAGCTGCCGGCTTCCCCCGTCAATCGTCAGAATGCAGTTGAGATTCAGCTCATCCGTCTTTTTGGCAAGAAAGATGACGGTATCAAACGAGGCCTCGACCTCCGCCGAACAGCCCTTGAATGCCGCGTAATAGGACAGCCCGCATTCGTCGGTCAGATAGCGGAACGGGAAGCGGTCCGCAAACAGAACGGTCTTCCGCGTCGACACATTTACCGCATCCGCGTACTCCTGCTTTAAGGCAAGAAGCCGGTCGACATAATCTTTCGCATTGGCGGCATAATCCTTTGCACTACCGGGATCGATCTGCCCGAGCTCCTCTGCAATCCGGTTCGTAAAGTCGGCCGCATTCTGCAGGGAAAGCCACACGTGCTCGTCGTATTCCTCTTCGCCTTCCTCTTCGTCGTCTTCTTTCTCCATGCCCTCGACGAGTTCCTCCTGCTTGGCATTTTCCCCAAGAACTTCCATCAGGTTGATGACGACGCGGTTCTTATTCTTCGGCTTCTCAAGCGCTTTCTTCACCCAGGCGTCGGACTCTCCGCCGACATAAATGAAAAGGTCGCACGTGGAAATCTTCATAATGTCTTCCGCGGTGGGCTGATAGCTGTGCATATCCACGCCGTTGTCGCAAAGAAGCGTGATTTCCGCGGACCGGCTGTGCTGCCCGAGGACATTCTTCACCCAGTCATACTCCGGAAAAACAGTTGTGACAATCTGAAGCTTTTCCGAATCCTTCTGCCCGCCGCACGCAGAAAGCAGTCCCGTTGCGAGAACAAGCACAAGAACAAGGATAACTGCTTTCTTCATAATCAGAACCTCCACGCTTTTACTGTGAATCATGCCGTTTTTGACAGCGAGCCGATTATAGCATCTTCCGTATGGGGTGTCAATAAACGGATTATTGCTTACCGGTGCGGTCATGGCATTTTCCGCAAGAAAAACCATAAAACCGTCAAAAAGCGCCGAAAAATGCTAATATAATCTATGTCACGGCGGCGATAAGCATGCTATACTCATGGCAAGTAACACAAAGGGGGTTTACCTATGAAGATTCATGTTGACCAGCTGGGGTACCGTCCGGACAGTGAAAAATGTGCGGTTCTGACGGCAGAAAGCGAACCCAAGGGCTGGGCTTACCTGAAAAGCGAGGATGGTACTACATCTGTAGAATTGAGCATTTCCGCCTTTGGTTCTGATTCTTACTCCGGAGATTCGGTTTGGACGGTCGATTTCAGCGATATTAAAACGGAAGGGCGTTATTTTATCGAATACTACGACTGTAGCCGTCCCGGCGGGGAGGCGGAATCACCGGTTCGTTCCGATGTTTTCTCCATCTCACGTACTGTCTATCAGGACGTATTCAAAGACCTGATTCATATGTTTTATTTTATGCGCTGCGGGTGTGAGCTTCCGGAAAAATATGCAGGAGCCTACCATCACAAGAGCTGTCACGACGGCCCGACGCTTCGTTATGACGACGGGGCAATGCTTCCGCCGATGACGGGCGGTTGGCACGATGCAGGCGATTACGGGCGTTATACGACACCCGGCGCGGTTGCCGCAGCCCATCTTCTGTATGCCTACGAGCTTTATTCGCAGAAGTGTCCGGACCTTTTGATTCCCGAAAGCGGCAACGGCGTGCCCGACATTCTGAATGAGTGCCGCTACGAGTTGGAGTGGCTTCTTAAGATGCAGAAGGAGGACGGTAGCGCCTACCACAAGCAGACGACGGAGAAGTTCTCTCCTTTCATCATGCCCGAAGAGGATCGGGAACAGATGGTTTTGTATCCGATTTCCTCGATGGCAACCGCCGATCTCGGCGCGATTGCCGCACTCGGCGCAAGAATCTATCAAAGATACGACATGGCATTTGCCACAAAGATGAAGAAGGCCGCGATTGCGGCGCGCAACTTCCTCGCCGACCATCCCGACCTGATCGGGTTCCGCAACCCGCCCGGCAACGCGACCGGCGGTTACTGGGACTGGGACGACAGGGATGAGCGCATGTGGATGTATGCCGAGCTTTACCGCCTGACGGGTGACTCTAAGGATCTCGAGATGCTGCAGCTCCTTTCCGGCGACAACAACCCGCCGAAGTATCCGCCGGAGCTTCTGGCGAGCCCGTTCTTCAAGAAGCTGAATCTGCCGCAGAGTGTTGACAAGACCGTTCTCGGTTGGGGACAGGTCGGTGGCCTTGCCGGCATGAGCATCGTCTTCGCTCCCGCGGACACGTTCCCGGACGAACTGGTTTCCGTTTTCTTTGATGCGTTTCGTGAAAAAGCCGACAGCCTTCTCGCCCTCACCAAGCAGAACGGCTACCGCCTTGCGATGCCTCGCGACGGCTTTGTATGGGGCAGCAACATGAACGTCATGAACTGCGCCGCTACGCTTCTGACGGCTTCCTTCCTAACCGGCAACACCGAATACGTTACGGCCGCCGAGGAAAATGTGCACTATCTCCTCGGGCGCAACCCGCTTGACACAAGCTACGTCACCGGGCACGGCGCACATGCGTTCCGTAACCCGCACAACCGTCCGACTGCCAGCGACGGCGTGGACGAGCCATATCCGGGTCTTGTTTCCGGCGGTCCCAACGCGCACCCTATGGATGAGCCTGCCCGCGCGGTCATCCCGGAGGGCGCTCCGCCGATGCGCTGCTTCTTGGACGATGTCGGGTCGTTCTCGACCAACGAAATCGCGATTTACTGGAACTCCATCACTGTATTGGTGTTTGCCTATTTCGCTTAGGGCAATCGGCGGCACGACGGGGTTATAGACAACAAACGCAGCCTGCCGACGGTAACGGTTGCGGAAAGGAGGAAAATCCTTTCCCGCAACCGTTCCGGGCGCGGCTGCGTGTTTTATTATACTGACCGTCGTGCCGGAGACAGTAAAGGAAATATGGAACAACTAACGCCGAGCAGCTGTTTAAATCAACAGTATGTTGCCCGGCGTTACTTTCACATGGCTTGTTTTTTATATTTTTCTGCAGCTTGTATCAACTTCGGGTCTTTCCAAGATTGATAGTAAGGGTTCCCATTCAGTGAGATTTCGCCTGAACGTTGGAGAACAGCCACAGCAAGCCCATCAAGCAGTTCTCCGGCAGTATCCCAGTATTTATCCAAATCCGCCTTTGCGAAAATGTATCCCAAAAAATCATAAGGATTACGTATGGGGTTCTCGGTTCCACCGTAATAAACAAACAAATTGCAGAAGTTAATTACATCTTCGGGAGTCGAACATTTGCTTCGCAAGTAATCGTTCCAAGACAGAAATACGTCTTGCCATAGATTATTACCCAGCACTTCCTCGGCCATTTTCAAATGTGTTTCGTTTTCCTCCGGGTCAAAAGACTCATCAAAAAAGTCGCAGTTAAAGAGATACTCGGTTGTTTCTTTTATGTTTTCAAGGTCAATCATGTTAATAACCTCCTCTCTTTTTCCTAAACACAGTAGTCGGAAGTTTCCCAAATGCTTCATCTGCTACAGACATTGATTTGATATTCGGCTTATAGTGTCCGCTTTGATTATCCCAGGAAATGATCTTTCCACCACGGATTGTAACCATCCCGGCCATCCGGACTTCAGGAGATTTGCCGCCAATTAAGGTTGGATGTGGGGTTGGTAGACCTTCACGACCATTTCCGTTGCGTAAACCAATAATGATGTTTCCATCCATATCGATAACATATGGAACTTCACCGGGGTTATACTGCTTGTTCTTGATGTAGTTCCCATTAATCAAATCTTCAATTTTTTCTGCGGTTGGGTTCTTCTCATATTGCCCATCATGGCAGATGCCTTTTTCTATATCTATTCGGTGCATATGTGGCTCCACGGAATATGAATATGCATATGGTTGTGACCCACCGTCGGTTCCTATATATGAACCTCCATATCCACTTCCCATCAGTAATCACCTCCATGTTGTGTTGTGGTCCAGTCACTAAACTGAACAAAACGAGCTGCATGAAGATAATCGTGAAAAACGGAGTCCGGCATTGAGCCATACACCAAAACTATTTCTGGCTGAAGCGTATCCATCATGGCATCAAGTCCAGCTTTAAAATGGTCCTTATCGCTACGATGTTGAATACATCCATAGGTCCCAATTGCAACAATACTGTGTTTTGCTACCCCAAGAAAGGCAATCTTTTCTTTAAAGAGCAAATTGGTATAGGTTTCTCTGCCACCCCAACGTACTTGTGGGATTACGTATAATCCCTTACACTGATAAAAGCTTCCAATGGCGCGGTTTCGATAAAGGTTGGTGATTTGGACCGCAAGAGGAGCATCACGGTACAAGGAACAATCCGGAGAGATAACTGCAGTGAAACGAATGAAATCATCTACGTACTTTTCCGGAGAAATCAATACATCAGCGAATTTCGGATCCATTTCATAGAATCCGACAGCAACACGGCTATTATTCGGAGCCCTATCCCTCATGGAAAATGGGACGATAGCATCCGGAACGGCTAAAACATTCGGTCGTTCTATCATAGGGATTTCTAAGAATCCGTCAAATCTTGCCCCACGAACAAGTTCGGGGCGACAACCGTCGTCAAGGACGGCTCTTTTTCTTTTATGGTTCGGCATATGCCTCACTCCTTTCTTCCCGCAAAGGGAGATACGTTAATAATCCGAACCTCAGTTCGGATTGACGAGTGGAATAAGGATATGCTAAAATGTCCTTGTTCGAGAGGTATCTTAGCATATCCGAATTGAAAACGTGTTAAACTTACTGTTGGCGCAGTTCGTTTAATACGTTTTTCTTTGTACAAACATAGGCATCACCCCCTAGTGTTGAGAATCATTAAGTATTGTTTCGGAACTTGCTTCGTTAACCAAACACCATTCAAGGATTGGTAGAAGGTATAACCTTCACGGTGCATTTCTCCGCTTTTTACAATGTAAACAATCGGTTTCCCGTGTCTTTTCCCAACTGCGTTTGCAGTAGCTATATCTTCCGATAGATGAACATATAGGCGAGATTTTGAAATCAATCCCTGTTGTTCGATAGATTTGGAATACTTGGTTCCAGACCCATGATAGAGAAACTCCGGCGGGCAAGCGACCTCCAGCTCTACATCTACAGGTATAGAGTGTCCCTGATTTGCGCGAATCAAGCTCATATCTTCGTTAAACGAGTAACGTTGTTTATTGTCTTCTGCAACAATCCGCTTAAGAGCGTTCATATCTAAAGGATATGTTCGGTTTACACCTTCAATTAAAGCTGCTACATCTGCCCAACCATGCTCGTCTAAAGTAATCCCGATTACTTCCGGTTTGTGTCGCAGTATCAAAGCAATATACTTACTGATTTCTGTATCGGACATAGTAAATCCTCCAAACTGCATTTCATTTTCGACGAAATGGAATCCCGTTATGAAATACAAACCTCATTCATTGAATGCTCCTTCTCGATAAAGCTTTTCTATGTTGTGGTTTTTCCTCAACTCCTTACTGGTTCTGCTACTGAGGTTTCTAACCCCTGTATCATCAATAATATACGCGCAATCAGGTCTCGTCACGTAAGTGGAAAGAAGCGTGACATTGTGCGTGGTTACCACTGATTGCATGTTGCCGAAACTATTAATAATCTCAAGGATTTTAGTTGAGACATCATGATGATAGTATGCATCAAACTCGTCAATAATGAGAAACGAAAGCTTATCAAATTCAAGCAACCAACAATAAAACAACATCAGTGTCCTTGTTCCGGAAGAGGCAATATCGAGAAGCTGAACCGTCTTGTTATTATCAAAGCGCGCTCCGATTACCGTCAAACCGCTGGAAAGCGATAAAGGCACTAAAGTGTAGTTCAGCCCCATGTTATTAAGAAACTTATTAAAATCCTCCAGTTTGTTGTTACGCAAAATAATATTGTCAAGCTTCTCCGCGCCAAGCTTAAACCCGATATATTGATTTGTCTCTTTTAATGAACGGAAAAAAAGCATGCCTTTTACAAAATCAATCAACTGACATATTACAGAGTCTCCGTCCTGAATTGTATTATTGTATATATATTTGATTACAGAAAGAAACTTAGGCAGACCTTTGGTACGAAGGTTTTCTGCACCAGAAATATGGATAAAGTTTCCCGACTCATCATTGAAGTCATGTCGAATTACTTCGCTTCCATTTATTGATAATGATTCAAACTGCATCTCGCGCATATTGTTTTTTGAATACATATATGATATAGTTTTCTTTCCAAACAGAAAAACATATCGAAAGCTGGCAATTGTGCTGTCATTTCCAATATATGTATACATATACGGCGGCGTTAAATCCTTCTCGACATCCAGCAAATGAGTTGTAATATCCACCAGAGCGTAGCAAAGACTGGTTTTTCCAGATGCATTGTTACCGTATATAATCGAATTCTTCGAAAGTCGATTCTGAGTCAATGGTTTGCAGAAGGAGTAGATCTTTGTTTGCGATAAATCCCATATCATTCTGTCTTTCAAGCCTTTATAGTTTTCTACCTCGAATCTCTTTAGCATATCATACCCGCTCCTTCTTTTTTTTCGATAATAGCACAATTATTTGTGGTTGTCAATCTTATTCCGTACAAAATATACGGATTATCTCTTTTTGTCTCCACTCTATGTAATAAATATTAATTAGATTCTGAACAATCTGTTCTAACCATAGTGGAGAGTAGGGAGGGGAGAGAACCTCGATATTAGATTTATAGAGTGATGAAGCTTTGGACCAAAACTATAAAGCCTGTGGAGGTTTCAGAACCCTCCACAGGCTTTTTCAAACGGGTGCGCCCCGGAATGTTATCGGCTGTTTCTGCTCGAAAGAAGCCGAAGAATTCGAATAAACAGGTTCGCGATATCCAGATAGATATCTACCGCGCAATCCACGGCGTTGTCCATTGTTTTCGGGAACCGTTGCGAACGATATACATCATAGGCTATGTAAAGGCTGAACAAACCTGCTGCAATCCAGGAGAAGATATCGTTCGAATAGCCCAATAAAAGCATAACGATTTCCGCCACAATCAATCCGATCAGGCACGGGAACAGAACACCGCCGATGGTAGAAACCAGTTCGGGCATTCCAATCGCGAACAGGGTCATTGCCGCGGTCACGCACATCGTGATCAGAAATGCCGTGGTTACAATCTGAGAATCAACACCGCCGTAAATCTCCACTGCGGTGGAAATAACCAGTCCGAGCGGAACGACTATCATATTGTACCCGATAAAGGAAATGACTGCGCTTTTCGACTTGGCGGAAATGATGCATCCCGCAATAAGCAATACAAAATACCCGACAAAGAAGGCAACCGGATTCACATAATTATATACATTGCCTACCGTCACACACAAAATGTAATTCAGAACTATTCCCCACAAAACTGCGCCGCACAGAACGAAATTATACTTCTGATCGGAAATCCATTCTTCTGCGCTATGGACTGCATTCAGTCTTTCTTCTCTTCTTTCAGCTGCAAAATCTGCCATGTTTACCTGCCCCTTTCTTCGGGAATTCTGCTGCACCCTTCATGTTTCATATCGATATGTTGTCGTTGTGCTTGAAAGAGATATTACCACAATACTGCCGTCAAGTCAATCTCATTTACCACGGATTTAACATTTTCTTAACATTGCAAAGTAAACTGCTCTTCCGGATTGACCTTAGGAAAATGCTATGATAACATATCGGCAGGGGGTGATGGAATGAAGCTTTTTGAGACGGGAAGAAAAAGAGCAAGACTCACGGATGACTCGGTGTTCGCCCGCGAGATTTCTCCCACGGTGTTTAATCTGATCCAGGGCGGAATCGTGATCATCGGTCTGATTATTAACTGGATTTTCCTTGCTCTTATAGGGGATTCCATTAAGGACGTGAATCCGATTATTGTCGGCTTCTTTTATATTGCTATATTGGTTGCAGGCATTGTTTTCATGACGGAGGTCCCGAACACATTTATCGTATGTCTGGCTTATTATATGGTGGTCGCTCCGTTTGGCATTATTATTGCCTCAGTCATTGACCTGGCTTCTGCGAAATCCGGCACAGATGTCGTTCTGCAGGGCGTTTTGATTGCCACCTGCGTGACTTCGGCAGTAACCCTTTTCTCCTGCATCCTTCCGGACCGGTCCGACAGGTTTCTTGTACTCGCCGGTGTCGGCGGTATCGGTTTGGCAGCCTCAATTGCACTCATTTTCGCGTTTGACTTTGAAATCAACATCTGGGCCTGGCTTGTAGCTATATTCTTCTGCTTCTGCTTTGTATATGACATGGCCCACTCGCATGAATTCTCGCGCACGGTGAAACATGCCGTCGACTGTTCGGTAGATATCTTTCTGGACGTCGCGTTATTTGTAATCCTGGTCCCGATTGTCCTGCTCGGCGCATATATTTCATCCTTTTAGAACTGAATTGCCATTTTGAGCCGGCTTTGCCGTTTTCACCATACAATCATGGTATCAAGCAATCCCCCCATCCGCCGCTCTCCCCTCACCCCAAAACAAAAACCCGCACGGCCGGACGGCTGTGCGGGTTTCTTAACTTCTGTTTCGTTTCTGAACTACTCTGCGTAGTCAAATCCCATCTTGATTGCCTTCGCATTCAGTTCCTTGAGGTCCTGATGACGGGCACTTACAATCTTGTCGATGATCTTGTCGATGTTCTCGGTGGAGATAATGCCGGTTTCCTTGATCATCTTACCGACGAGAATCATGTTGGCAAGCGTAGGCATTCCGTTATCGGCAGCGAGCTTAGTTGCGGGGACGCCGAACGCCGTAACGTCGGTTCTTGCAACCGGGCGGGTGATCAGCGTCGAATCATAGAAGATTTTGCCGCCGGGTACAACCGCGGGTTCGTATTTGTCAAGGGAAGGAAGGTTCATAACAACGAGGATGTCAGGGTTCGTAACAATCGGGGAACCGATGATCTCATCGCTGAATACAACGCTGCAGCTCGCCGTGCCTCCGCGCATCTCGGGACCGTAGGAAGGAAGCCAGCTGACCTGCTTATCGGAAATCAAGCCGTCGTAAGCGCAGAATTTGCCGGAGAACAGAATGCCCTGTCCGCCGAAACCTGCAAAAAGCATACCGGTCTGTGCCATTTTACTTCTCCTCCTTCGTCTTGTCTTTGTAAACGCCGAGCGGATAGTAAGGAAGCATGTTCTCCTCAAGCCACTCCATAGCCTTCTCAGGCGTCTTGCCCCAGTTGGTCGGGCAGGTGGAAACGACTTCGATGAGGGAGAAGCCCTTGCCTTCTACCTGGTTCTGGAAGGCTTTCTTGATGGCCTTCTTGGCTGCCTTAACGTTCTTTACGTTGTTTACGGCAACACGCTCCAGGTAGGTCGGTCCTTCAAGCTGCGAAAGCATCTCGCAGATGCGAACCGGATAACCTACGGTGTTAACGTCACGGCCGTAAGGAGAAGTCTGGGTTACCTGCCCCGGAAGGGAGGTAGGTGCCATCTGACCGCCGGTCATGCCGTAAATGGCGTTGTTGATGAAGATGATTGTGATGTTCTCATTTCTCGCGGCCGAATGAACCGTCTCAGCCGTACCGATGGAAGCAAGGTCGCCGTCGCCCTGGTACGTGAAAACAATCTTAGACGGATCGCTTCTCTTCACGCCGGTAGCGACTGCCGGAGCACGTCCGTGAGCGGCCTGAACCATATCACACTCAAAATAATTGTAAGTAAATACGGAGCAGCCTACGCTGGCTACGCCGATGGTCTTGCCCTCAATGCCGAGCTCGTCGATTGCTTCCGCAACGAGACGATGCACGATGCCGTGCGTGCAGCCGGGGCAATAATGAAGCGGAACGTCACACAGTGACTTCGGTTTCTGGAATACGATCTCACCCATTACTGTGCACCTCCTAACTTATTGGCTTCGACAATCTGAGCAAGTACCTGCTCGGGAGTCGGGATGCAGCCGCCTACGCGGTTCGCCATGAGAACCGGCTTCTTGCAACGGGTTGCAAGCTCAACGTCCTCAACCATCTGACCCATGTTAAGCTCAACGGTAACGAAAGCCTTAACCTTGTCGGCAATGGCGGCAAGAGGCTTCTTCGGGAACGGCCACAGGGTGATCGGACGAATCATGCCGACCTTGATGCCCTGCGCACGTGCTGCCTTGATGGCGTTACGGCTTACACGGGAAGCGATGCCAAATGCCACAACGCATACGTCTGCGTCTTCGGTCATGTACTCTTCCCACATGGGCTCGTTTTCTTCAATCTTCTCGTATCTCTTATAACGCTCAAGGTTCCACTGCTCAAGCTCCTCGGGAAGTAGAGACAGGGAGTTGATGATGTTGTGTTTTCTCTTGCAGTCCGTACCGGTCAAAGCCCAGGACTTGTCATGGTCTTCAACGGTGATGCCTTCAATCGAAACAGGCTCCATCATCTGGCCGAGCGTACCGTCGGCAAGAAGCATTGCGGGAACGCGGTACTTCTCAGCTACGTTAAAAGCATGTGCGGTAAGGCTTACCATCTCCTGTACGCTTGCCGGAGCAACAACGAAGAGGTGATAGTCACCGTGTCCACCGCCTCTTGTGGCCTGGAAATAGTCGGACTGGGAAGGCTGAATGCCGCCGAGACCCGGGCCGCCGCGCTCTACATTTACGATAAGTGCCGGAAGATCACATCCTGCCATGTAGCTGATGCCCTCTTCCTTAAGGGAAATTCCGGGGCTACTGGAGCTCGTCATAACTCTCTTACCGGTAGAAGCAACACCGATACACATGTTAATTGCTGCGATTTCGCTTTCCGCCTGAAGGAAGGTTCCGCCGATCTTAGGCATGCGCTTTGCCATGTAAGCGGCAACTTCGGTCTGGGGCGTAATCGGATAACCGAAATAGAACCGGCATCCTGCCATAATGGCTGCTTCGGCAATGGCTTCATTGCCCTTCATCAATACTTTGTCTGCCATGTTCTTAACCCCTTTCCACCGTAATCACGCAATCCGGGCACATCGTGGCGCAGAACGCACACGCGATACACTGGGACTGGTCGGTCATTTCCGCCGGATGATGGCCTTTTGCATTGATGACCGTCTCCGACATCCGAAGAATCTTCTTCGGGCAGGCTGCCACGCAGAGGCCGCAGCCCTTACAAAGGTCCGTGTTGAACGTAACTTTGTTCATGTCTTACCTCCTGTAACTTAACTCACATTTTCCATGGAAAATGCTAAAACATGTACTTTTTCCTGCCTGCTCTTTCGAGTCTTTCCTGCATCGGACTCCGTCTCAGTCGTTCCACAAACGCTTATTCTGCAAGTGAAGCGGAACAACATTCGGAATCACCTTGCTGACTTCTGCCGCGATGTCGGCCTTTACGGTCGTCATACGAAGCGGAAGTCCCGTGTCTGCTGCCATTTCCAAGGCATAGGCATGGGTTTTGATGACATCCTCCGCGGTCGTCTCCCTCCCGAGATTACTGTTGTTCACAATCCCGGTGAAAGGAATTCCTCCCGCGATTTCTATCTCACGCATGACCTCGAGGGTGCTTGCCGCATCCGGGGTCAGCGGACGATACTTGTTGATGACGAGGAGCATTTCGTAATTGTTCTCCTCAAGAATTGCAGGCGCATACCGCCCAAGCGCCAGGGCGCCGCGGTCATCCCCGCCGATATCCATAATCCCGTATCGGTCCTTCTGATCGACCAGGGAATACAGGGCCTGCGGAAGCGCCGGCACATCGACGTTTGAGTTGGCATATTCAGAACTGATCAGCGGTATTCCCGCCGCCTTCAGTTCCTCTTCGCTGTCCTTTGTGCGGTAATACGGATTCACGATATCAAGGTCCGCGATGACGACATTCTTACCCTCTTTTTTGAGGTCAATTGCCATATTGACCGCAATATTCGTTTTTCCGCTGCCGTAATGCCCCGCAAAGAGCACCAAACGCTTAAAATTCATAACATCACCTTAACTTAATAACTATACCCTTTATCAACGAAAAATGCAACCTTTATTCTTTCCGCCCGCCGCAGGATTATATATATGCGGCTGCCTCGGTAACAGACCGCAACCGGGCGCATCAGCCCTCTGCGTTCTGTTCCGGGCGCGCCGCACAGAATACTTTACTCCCCCTATGCGGCGGGCTGGATATCTTACAGCTTGTTCCTCTGAATCTTGCCGCTGATCGTCTTCGGCAGCTCATCCATGAAGACAACGATACGAGGGTACTTGTAAGGAGCGGTGTGCTTCTTGACGTAGTCCTGGATCTCCTTCTTGAGTTCATCGGAAGGCTCGGTGCCCTTTGTCAATACGATGCTTGCCTTAACTACCTGGCCGCGGATCGGGTCGGGAGCTGCGCTAACGCCGCACTCAAGGACGTAAGGAAGTTCCATGATGACGCTCTCGATTTCGAACGGTCCGATACGGTAACCGGAAGACTTGATGACATCGTCGATACGGCCGACATACCAGTAGAAACCGTCCTCATCCTTCCAGGCAACGTCGCCGGTATGGTAAATGCCGTCGTGCCATGCTTCCTTTGTGCGCTCGGGATCGTTATAGTAGCCGCGGAACAGTCCGCAGGGCGTTTTCTCGTTCGTGTAGATGCAGATTTCGCCGTTTTCGCCGACCGGTACGGGATTTCCGTCCGGATCGAGGATGTCGACTTTATACTGCGGCGTAGGCTTACCCATGGAGCCGAGCTTTCTCTTCTCGCCGTAAAGGTTGGCGATGACAAGCGTGGTCTCGGTCTGACCGAATCCCTCGTGAATGCGAAGGCCGGTCTTCTCCTTAAAGACATTGTAAACCTCGGGGTTCAAAGCCTCACCGGCCGTCGTTGCATGAACGATGGAGCTGAGGTCGTATTTGCTGATGTCCTCTTTGATCAGCATGCGGTACATCGTAGGCGGCGCGCAGAACGTCGTGATGTGGTACTGCGCGAACAGCGGAAGGATGTCCTCAGCATGGAAGCGGTCAAAGTCATATACGAATACGGGGGCTTCGCACAGCCACTGGCCGTACAGCTTGCCCCACAGAGCCTTACCCCAGCCGGTATCGGAGATCGTCAGGTGCAGGCCGTCGGGATCAACCTGATGCCAGTATTTTGCAGTCACATAATGACCGAGGGCATATTTGTAGGAATGGCAGGCGATCTTCGGATATCCGGTCGTTCCGGAAGTGAAGAACATGATGAAACGGTCGGAACCGCACGGGCTGTTCTCGACACGGTCGAAATGCGAGCTGTACATTACGTACTCCTCGTCGAAGTTACGCCAGCCCTCTCTGCTCTCACCGACAACAATCTTGTGGATCAGTGTCTCGCAGCGAGGAGCCGCAAGGTCAACCTGGTTGGCGGTATCGCCGTCACCGGTGCAGACAATTGCCTTCACGCCGGCGGATTTGAAACGGTATTCAAAGTCATGCTCCTGCAACTGATACGTAGCCGGGATCGCGATTGCGCCGATCTTATGAAGCGCAAGCATGCTGATCCAGAACTGATAATGACGCTTTAATACAAGCATGACACGGTCGCCGGGCTCGATGCCAAGGGACTTAAAGTAGTTTGCAGCCTGGCCGCTCTTCTTCATCATGTCATAGAACGTAAAGCGGCGCTCCACCTTATTCCGGTCAAGATGAATCATGGCAAGCTTTTCGGGATTCTTCTTCGCGATGGCGTCCACAACGTCATAGGCAAAGTTGAATTTCTCTTCGTTCACGAAATCGATCGACTTCAGGCGGCCCTTCTCGTCCTCGACCGTCTTGATGAATTTGTCGCAGACAAAGCTCTTCTTCGCGGTACGGCCTTCCACAAGCGTCTCAACGATCTCATTCTCGGCAACATCCTCGCCGGGCAGTACAACTGCGATAAATGTGCAGTCCTGATCGTTGATCGCAATCATGCCGTGCGGCGTCGAGCTGTTGTAGAAGATGCTGTCGCCCTCATGCAGGATTTCGGTATGCTCGCCGACCTGCACCTTCAGGCAGCCCTTCATGACGATATCGAATTCCTGACCGCTGTGCTTGGTCAGATGAATCGGTTTCTTCTGCTGCTCAGCAGAGTATTCGTAACGAACCCAGTAGGGCTCACCGAGTCTCTTTTTAAAGTTCGATGCAAGGTTCTTGATCAGGATGCCTTCCTCTTCGGAAGTAATCTGGCCTTCGCCCTTTCTCGTTACGGTATAACTCGTAAGCTTAGCCGTATGGCCCTCAAGCAACGCGCTCATCTCTACGCCGAACGCAAGCGAGCACTTATGAATGAAGGTAAACGGCATATCCGTTTCGCCCGCCTCATAAGCTACGTACTCTTCAACGCTGACGTCGGTCTTGTCAGCCATCTCTCCTTCGGTAAAGCCTGCGATCTCACGCATCTCACGGATACGCGCTGCGACTTCCTTCAGTTTCAGGTCCATGTCACCCATTGTCTTCGTCTCCTTTTCCATTATGAAAAATGTTACCGCCCGCTCTTCACGTTGCGGCATTTTGAAAGGATTTGTTCTTGGAAACAATAAAATAAGCCCGCCCCAAACGAACGTTTGAGACGAGCCTTTCACCCGCGGTACCACTCAACTTGCGTACAATGTACGCCACTCTTCGGATTCCAACAAATCCTATGCCTTGACGCGGCACTTACGGAAGTTCTTAATAGCCTTTCGGTGTTCAGACCTTCAGCTCGGAAGGGATAGGTCGATTCGTTCTGCAATACCGGTTCACACCAACCACCGGCTCTCTGAAAATGCGTTCCCGAGACCGTCTTCGTCACAGCCTTTGAACGATATGAAGTTGTAAAATTAGGCACATTATAAGACCTTTCCGGTCGGTTGTCAACAGGTTTTTTATTTTTTCAGCGCTGCCCGTTACGTTGCGGGCGTTCCTTTCTTCCAAAAAGCTTCCAGTTCATCGGCCACATCGGTTCCGGAGGATTCTTCCGTCCCGGATTCCTTCACCATATCGATGGCATCGCAAACGATTTTGAGGGTTTGGAACACACGTTTCGTTTCATACTCCAGATTCATTTTATCGATGTATCCGAGATACTCCGGCGGTTCAAAATGGTCGATGCCGGTGTCAATCAAAAGAAAAACCCTGTCATGCGTGAACCCTGTCACGAAAGGGGCGCCAACCGATTTTGCGAGCTTCATGACAGCATTCCGGCAATCGGCGGTCAGGATTTCCCGGGCTTCCGAAGAATCGTGAGAAAGGCATCGGAAACTCTTGTCAAATGCCTTGTCCCCCGTCGTAAAAAGATACTCCGCCCGTGCCTCTCCGTCAGACCGGCGGATCTTCTCCTCAATCTCCTCAAACATATCTTCCGTGTAAATATACAAAACAGAAGAAAACTTCAAAGGGTTTTGAAAGTTGATAAACTGTCCGGTAAGGAGAGTCTCCGTCGAGTATTGATTCTCATACGTCGAGGCAACGGAAGCCTTCAGATTGGCGCGTCGGAACGCGATTCCTTTGTAGAATCCGTGTAACAGATTCGTGCTTTTTGCGAAATAGGAATAGGGCAGTACCTCACGAAGCGGGATCTCGTCCTCCTCAAGACCTTTGTCCGGCTCGAAAGAATAATGCCGGAACAGTTCCTGCGCAGCCTGTCGGACGACAAGCTTTTTGAACGCTGTGTCATATTCCTTTTCCCGCTCCTCCATGGCAGCGTCCGCGGCAAACTCCCATTTTAAACTCCATGCAGAAAGAATTACGGCAAGGACAAATACCACCGCAAATGCCGGGGGCGAAATGAATCCCAGAAGCAGAAAGAAAAGCGGAGCAAGAATCGACAAAAGCCGAAGCACGGCATACAAGCTTTCCCTGCTGTGAAAGCGCGCAATTTTCTTTGCTTCCTGCGTCAGTGCCTCGGGCGTGATCATCGAATAGTCTTTCAAAACGTTTACTCCTTGAAGATATCGCGGTCGATTGCCAGCGAATCAATGACATTGCAGATAGCCCGCAGTTCACGGCGGGTCTTCTCGATCTCGATCTCGGGCTTCAGCGCCTTGTATATGGTCGGCTCCATTGTGTCCTTTCCGCTGCTGACTGCGATATGGAGAGAATTATTGACAAATCCCACCATGAACGGATGCATGAAATCAGCCTGCAGCAGTTTCAGCATCTGCATCACGCGGGGCGTCAGAAGGTAGAAGGCCTCGGCGTCGTTCTGACAGGTGACGTCGAACATTCTGTTGAATTCAAGATCTTCCGTCTCAAGCTTGTGGCGGCGGTCTCCGCTTCTGTTGAACAGACGGCTCGTCTTCTTGTTCGAGAATCCGAAGGCTTTTGAAGCCACCTGCACATCGGAAACGAACGATTTATTGTAGGAAAATACCATCCATGTTCCGCGAAGGTATACGGTCGTATGACTGCTCTTTCCCGATGAGGTGTGCTGCGCGATATACATGTCGGCGCGGCGGAACGGAACGCCCCTGTAGCGCCCTTCCACAAGATCCTCACTCTTATACCGGTTGCCCATATACATGATGCCGGTAGCCTGAATTTCCTTGTAGTCAAAGCCCATGCCCGGATAATAATTGTATTCATCAAACATTCCCGTAGCGGCACGGTTTACTACAAGCGCCTTATACTCCTTCCGATAGGCAGCGTTTCCTTTTCCGGCAATCAGCCAGCAAACTACTCCCGGAATCATCCCGAGCAGGATGAAAAGGGGATTAAAGAAAAGCGGATGTTTCGCCATGATAACAATCGGCAGAATCAGGCCCGCAACAAGCAGGATTAATCCGACAATACCCAGTGTCACCAGTTGCTTCCTCGTTTTATTAAGTCTCTCCCAGTCGTTCATAGCCTTCTTTCTCCTCCTTGTTCGTTTCCCCGTATGATTCGTACGCGTCAGCTTCCGAAATCTCCCCCGCCGGGACATCGTAGCCCGTTTCATACGGCTGATTCTTTATTTTTTCCAACTCCGCCATTACATAATCCGCGAAAATGCTCCGGCTCATGATCAATTCATCGATAATCTCGCAGATAACGCTGAGATCTTCTTTTATGCGGCCAAGCTCCGTGTCAATGCTTGCGTCTTTCCTTACGGGAGGCGCGGCCGTATCCATTCCGTTTATGACAACCAGATGAAGCTCTCCGTCAACCCATCCCATGACAAATGACACACGCCTCAGGTAACGCATCGCCAGTAATTTCTTCCGCACCCCCGGTGTCAGAAGGGACAAAGCCTCTTCATCGTTCTGGCAGGAACAGGTGAATTCGCGGTCAAATTCCTCGTCACCCGTCAACAGGATATGTCGCTTTTTCTCTTTTGAAGTAAGAGCACCCGTCCTGATCCGGCTCTCGGTTTTCATGAAACCGCAAGACACCTGAAGGTCGGTCGTAAACGGTTTCGGGAATGTGAAAACCGTCCAATTGCCTTTGGTGCTCATGCTTATGTTAAACATCGTCTTTCTCAGGGCAAAGTCGGCACGCATGAAGCCCACATCATGGTACAGGCCTTTGATCAGATCATCACTTCGAAAACGAAGCGGAACCGTTATCAGCCCTTTTTCTCTGAGCTCTCCTGCGGAAAAGCCACGGTCAATATGGAATTCATGCTCATCAAACAGTTCGGAAGCAACCCTGTTCATTACAGAATTCTTATATGATCTGTTATATTTCTTCCGTGCTGTTTTTTCTAACAGGTAGCCTCCGATGCAAAAGATGAAGGCAAAAAACAAAAAAGCCGTTGTTTTCGCGGAAAGGCCCGTCGGGCTGGGAAGATCCCACAGTATGCCGAAAAAGCCCCACGCAAAAAGAGAAACCCCGAGAAGCTGCGCCGCCGTGCCGGTCTTGGTGCAAATATCGGTTTTCTTTCGCATTTTCCTGAATTCCTGTTCCGTAATCATTGCCTTTGAAGTCCCCCGTCGAAACCGGTGCTTTCGCTGTACGAATATTCCTCGAGCGCATACTCGGAAAAGATGCTGCGGCTCATGATCAGTTCGTCAACCACTCTTCTTGTCAGAAGCAGTTTTTTGCGCATTTCCGCAATCTCAGTCTTATAATCTATTGTCCTGTTAAGCTCATAACCAAACGGCACATACGCATTTTGGACAATGAAATGCAGCATATTGTCCTTCCAGCCGATAATCATCGGGAGATTGACATCCCGGTAGAGACGAATCAGACGTTTTCTGATTGCCGGGGTCAGGAGCGTCATGGCTTCCTGCTCGTTCTGGCCGGAGCAGGCAAATATGCTGTCAAACTCGGGATCCCCCGTTGTGAAAAGATGCCTTTTCTTGCTTTTCTTTGTGAAAAATGAGCGGTTCACCTGGCTTTGGTCAAACATGCCTTCCGCTGCAGCTTCCACAACACCTTTTTTGACTCGCCTCGTAAATTCCTTTGTAAGGATTTTCCCTGCCAGAAAACCTCCCGCAATTAGTATCGCACTGAGAACGCATATAACAAGTGCGGGGATGGAGCCCTCATGACCCAGCAGAAACGACATCAAAAGGCCCGGGACACCAAAAATAAACATGCATTCCCGTAAACAGCCTTTCTTATACAGACTCTTTTCCTGAAATTCTTTCAGTTCCTCAATTGTCAGTTCTTCCGATGCCATTGCTTTACCGGGTTCCTTCCCCTGCTTTTAATGTGCCCCGACTTCTTCGGAATCGTTGCTGTTCTGTTCTGCTGCAAGCAGCTCCGTTATATAATCCGCGTAAATGCTGCGGCTCATAATCACATTATCAATGATTTCGCAAATGGTGCTCAAATCCTTCGCAGTCTCTGCACAGGACTCCGAAAAAGAGAATTTATGAAAGTACTCGGGCTGATCACAGATTCCTTTTCCGCTTTCCCAAATCAGGTGAATGTTGTTTCCTATCCATCCGATGATGAATCGCACCCCGGTCTTTCTGCGCAGCTCAAACAGTCTCTTCATGACCATCGGGGAAAGCATTTTTATAGCCTGCGGAGGGTTTTGCGACATGCAGACGAAGAAGTTGTCAAACTCGTCATTACCGGTCTGAAAAGGGGTTCTCGGTCTTTTGGGGGATAACGGAAGAACGCTCTTTCCTTCCGTATTCCAAATATAGGATCTGCTGTACACGACAAGATCGGTTTGAAAAGCTTTCGGGAAGGAGAAAATAGTCCAACTGCCCCTGAAATTCTTCTCCCCGCTCATTATCGCCGACGGCAGGTTAATATCAGCGCGGACAAATTGAATGTCGTGGTATTCCCCTGTCAGTAAACAATTCGAACCGAAGTCTCGCGGGATTTCCACCACTTCCTTTTCCATCAAGGCTTCGCCTTTCAAACCGCGGTCCGGGTAGAAAGAACACTTTTCGAAAAGGGACGACATGGCATTTTCCACAACAAGTCTCCGACATGGCTTAAAAGCCTTATTAAACACCGGAATATATATGAAACTGGCGAACAACGCGGCTAAGCCAGTTACGATGCCAAGCAGTTCCTGGTCATCCGCTCTTTTTTTAATCGCAATTATCACAGTCACAATGACGACCGACACCGCGAATGCAATCATAAGCCCTACGACAATCCGCATCCGCCTTCTGATTTTACGAATCTCATCCCATCCTTTCAATGTGCTCCGGCTCCTTCCGAATCGGTGTCATTTTGCTCCGCAGTAAGCAGCTCCGTTACATAATCCGAGAAAATGCTGCGGCTCATGATCAGTTCTTCAATCACTCTTCTGATTGAGAAAAAGCTCTTTTTCGTTTCTTTTACCATCGAATCCAGGTCCGGCTCGGGACTGAGCTTAATTCCGGACGGGGCTATCGCATTTTTCGTAATGAAATGCAGCTCATTGTCTTTCCAACCGAAAATCATCGGAAGTCTCGAATCCCAATAGATGCGAACCATTCGTTTTCTGACCGTAGGAGTCAACAGCGTCATGGCTTCGGCCTCATCCTGCGCCGAGCAGATAAACACTTCGTCAAAAGCTTCATCTCCGGTCTTAAACAGATGCCTTTCTCTGTAATGCGGAGTAAAGAAACCTCTGTTCACACGGCTGTGGGGACTTAAATCCCACGAAGTGACCTGCAAATCATGTGAGAATTCCTTCGGAAACTTAAAAACGGTCCAGGAGCCGTTGAAATCGTCCTGTACAAGCTCCATGACCAGCGTTGAAGAAGGAACAAAAACATCGGCTCTCCGGAAGGAAATATCATTGTACTCCCCGGTCATCAGGTCATCGCTGCGCAGTTCCTTCATCAACATCATTCTGGCCTCATGAAGATCATCCCAAAAGAAGCCGCTCCCGGGCTGATAACGGAAGCTGTCGAACATTCCCTCTGCCGCTGTTTCCACAATATAAGTCTTCACTTTTTCGGTATACTTCTCCCGAGTGTAAGCCATCCATATGACAGTGCCTATCATCACACTTATGGTCAAAAAGAAAAGGTAGAGATAGCTTTCTTCTCCGGTTTCTACAAGTCCATAAATCACCAGACCCATGAGAATTGTGTTGAGAAGCAGCAAAACCCGACATACAAACCTTCGGACAAGAGACTTTTCCCGGAGGGCTTTCAAATCTTCTCTGCTTATTCCTTCCGACTGATTCTTCTCCATGGTTGTTCTGCCCGATTACCCGGGCTTGTTTCCTCTCTTATCATTTTATGGAAGTATAGCATGTGTAAATATCGTTTACTACAAAAATTCAAGGATTTAACATGGATTTAACAATCGAATCATAACAACACCCTTCAAGCCTTTCTGATCAGCTTGAAGGGTGCGGTTTACTTATTCGAAACGGCCTTCCACACGCATGCCCTGCCCGTCGAAGATTAGTTCGAATGACACAATGTAGGCCTTGTCTTTGTATTTCTCCGACTGCAGGAACAGTTCTCCCGCCTCAATGTCCTTCCCGCAGACTTCCTTTATGAATTTCACCAAATTAGGCATCTCCTGCAAAACCGTGACGCCGTCACCCGTAACCTTCAAAAGGTCAACGGGGCCGGCATTTTCCGGTACAAACTCCACAACCTCAAACCAGATGTCGGGGTCGGACGCACCGACCTCACAGGCTGTTTTAAATTGTCCCATAGCCTCCTCATCGAGGGCAATGAGATCCTCTTCCGTCTTACTCTCATTATTTCCGTCCGGATTGACTGTGGGCTCCTTTTCGTCCGAATCCGGCTCCTTCACCTCGGCCTTCGTCGGTTCCTTCGTGGGCTCCTTCGTCACATCTGTCGTAACTTCCTGTTCTTTCTTCCCGGATTTGTCGGAATCACTGTCTTTGCCGCCCGAACATGCGGTCATGACAAATGCAACCGCAAGGACCAGCAAAACCAAACGAATTCTTTTCATCTTTCCCCTCCTGCAAAGCTTGAATTATTCCTTCTTACCGCCGTCCGGCTTCTCCGGCATGCGCCTGTGCCCATGCGGCCTGCCGTCATGTCCGTGCGGTCCGCCTTCGCGGCGATGCATCCTTTCCTTTTTAAAGCCTTCGACCGTACCTGTGGCAGTGAACAAAAAGGCAAATAACACCCAGCCGATCAGTGTCAGAATCTCCAGAAGTTCCTCCTTGATTCCGCCGAAAAGTCCTGTAGCATTCATATCGGTGTAAACGGTTGCCCCGAACACGAAAAACAAGCCTGCCAGCGTAACCAGAATGCAACCGACCTGTCCCATGATATGACATCTGCGGATCTTAAAGAAACGTCCTCTCATAATGAAAAACCATAAAAGAGAAAACAGTACAAAAAACAATACCGCACCGATTACATAATTCACAATGTCATACGAGTAAAGCGTCCCGTTAAGAAACGATGCGCCGTCCGTAGCGTTTCCGGTATCCTTAATCTCCGAAAGCTGAATCTCGCTGCATACGAAGGAAAGCCCTGCCGCCAGCGCCCAAAACAGCGTCACAATCAAAAACTGTCTCCAGGAATTCCTCTTAGGTCTCTCTTCCATGCTCTTTCACTCCCTTTCTGATGCGATCCTTAACAGATTTATTATATCGGAAAATGAGGATGCTTACAAGAGGTGTCAGCCATCTTTATCCTCTTCTTTCCTCCCTCAGGGGCTTGTCCCAGAATACCTCTGCGTTCTGCTCCGCCGCCAGTTCGCCGATTACGGTCTGAAGCTCCGTGAGAAATGCCTGCTCGCGCTTTTTCGAGCGGCGTCCCTTTCCTTCAAACAGCGTTCTTTCAAAGAAGGCATCATAGGAAACCGCATAGTCTTCCTCGTCACGGTGCGGGAAGAAGGTGACGCCTGCGCTGTAACGGATATTGCCTTCACAGGAGTCCGCCGTAAGCATGACAAGCGCAGCTTTCCTCGGCACTCCGTTATACTCGCACGAGGCTTCGAAGTATCGTTCGTACACATTTACCACAGCCATAAAGCCCTCCTTACCTGCCGTCAAGAGGCGGCAGCTCGTGAATGTCATAGTTTTCGTAGTAGATATCAAAAGCGGTCTCGATGTTGCCCGATATTTCAATCAGCGCGCCCGCCTGGAACATCCTCGAGAGGGTGCCCGCAGGGGCTTTCCATGCTGCGTTTGAAACGACTTTAACGCGGGCCTCCTCCGATTCGGAATGAAGCATTGCTTCCGCCTCAAAGACCAAAACGCCGGTCGGAATGTGATAATCGCTTGAAATGATGGCAAGTTGCTTCACCTGCGGATGCTTTTCATGCAGAAGTGCAAGCGTATTGATGGCATTCTGCGCGGTCGTAAGAGACTTGTCTTCAATGATGATTCGCTCCGGCGCGATGCCCTTTGCAATCAGCCATTCCGCCATCTTTCCGGCTTCCGTCGCCTCGGGGTTATTAAGCGCCGTGCCGCCGCCCGTGCAGACAATCAGGGCGTTCGGATACTGATTCGCACATTTATAAAGCACCTTCAGCCGTTCCTTCAGCTCCGTCAGCATGCCACCGTCGGAATCCAGCTGGAAGCCGAGTGCGACAAGGCAAAGCTCGTCCGTATCGGGCAGTCCGTCCGGAAGGCGGTCAAAATTCACGGGGGTTTCGTCTATCGACTGCCACAGCTTTATGATGCGCTCCCAGCGCTCTTCGTCTGCGGCATCTATCTCCTTAAGCTCCGTCAGGAGGGTATTCACACGGTTCTTTGAAATATCTCCGAAAGCGCCGTAGGCTGCGAGCATCTCATCGATAATGCTTCGCTTGCTCCGCTTTGTCACGGGCTGTCCGGGTTCTTTATTTTCGGGGGTCGGCTCCGCCTGCTGTTCTTTTTCGGGTGTGGGTGTCACATTTTCCGCATCGGAAGTCTTCTGACCTTTGCAACCGGCAAGTCCGAAGACGAGACACAGCATCAGAACGACCGAAATGATCCGATTCCGTTTGCTCTTCATTACGCGTTCCTTTTCCGTCGTCCGCGGGGGACGTTAGTTTTCTGACATCGGTTTCATTATAACAGAATCCGCCGTGAAAGACAACGGAGCTTCCGCTCGGTTATTTCTTGAATCAGCCGCTGTTCTATGGTACAATAACAGAATCAAACAGAAAAGGAAGGTCAATTCCATGGGACTCTTTGATAAGAAATACTGTGATTTTTGCGGTAACAAAATCGGTCTTTTGGGCAACAAAAAGCTCGAAGACGGAAACATGTGCAAGGAATGTGCTTCGAAGCTTTCTCCGTGGTTCAGCGAGAGACGCCACAGCACCAAGGCAGACATCCAGCAGCAGCTTTCCTATCGTGAGCAGAATAAGGCTGCAGTTGCCGCTTTTCATGTCACGAGAACGCTCGGTAAGTACACCAAGCTGTACATCGATGACAACGCGCGTAAGTTTATGGTGACCTCTTCCACCGATCTGGCGAAGGCCAACCCCGATGTGCTTGATTTTGCGCAGGCACTCGGCTGCGATCTCGACATTCAGGAAAGCCGTAACGAGCTGAAGCAGAAGGACCAGAGCGGCCGTCTGGTCAGCTACAATCCGCCCAGATATGAGTATTCTTATTACCTGAAGGCGAAGATTCGCGTCAGCAATCCTTACTTCGACGATATGGAATTCGGTGTTTCGAGCGGTTACATCAAGACCGGCGAACAGCAGATGACTGCGAATCCGAACGGCTGGAACATCCATACGACCGGCTTCGGCACCAATCTTCGCACGAAGGAGTATTATGACTGCCTGAACATCGGCACGCAGATCAAGGATGCCGTCGATCAGATGAAGAACGCCGCCGCTTCCGGCTTCCCGATGAGAAATGATACGCCCGCTCCCGCTCCTGCACCGGTTGCTCCGAAGGAGCCTGTAATCTGCCCGTTCTGCGGCGCTAAGACCGTTCCCGAGAACGGCTGCTGCGAGTATTGCGGTTCCCGCATCGAATAAACTGTTCGGGGGACAACCCTTTCCGGCGTGTCCCCCTTATTATGAATTTGGTAATGAAAAGAGGATAATTATGAAGAACTGGCCCGGATATGAACACGGCATTAATTTCGGCGGATGGCTCTCCCAGTGCCGCCACACGGAAGCGCATTACGATTCCTTCATCGGCGCGGACGATTTCAAGAAGGTGGCTTCCTGGGGACTTGACCACATCCGCATCCCCGTAGACTACGATCTCTTTCTTGCGGCAGACGGCACGTTCCTTACGGACCGCTTCCGCTATATCGACTTTGCGATTGCACAGTGCCGCTTAAACGGTCTCAATATGATTCTTGACCTGCACAGAACGCCCGGTTTCTCATTTGACCCGGGTGTGAAGGAGAACGGCCTCTTCGAGCTTCCGGAGTGTCAGGAAACGTTCTACCGGATCTGGGAGGAGCTTGCGAAACGGTACGGCAAGGATACCGACTGCGTTGCGTTTGAGCTTCTTAACGAGGTGACTGCCAAAGAGTACAGCGAGAGCTGGAACCGCGTTGCGGACACCTGCATCAAAAAGATTCGCGCAATTGCCCCGGATACGGACATCTTAGTGGGCGGTTACTGGAACAACAGCGTCGAGGCGGTTCGCGATCTCGGCATGCCGCAGGACGAACACATCGTTTACAACTTCCACTGCTATGAGCCTCTTCTGTTCACGCATCAGGGCGCAACATGGATTGCTTCCATGGATCCCGCGTTCCGCTGCCCGTTCGGCATGACCTACCGGGAGTACGCCAAGAAGAGCGTGGAGCAGCTCGGTGCTGCATTCTCCGCTTCCTTTGACCGCTTTGACCCGGACGCGACTCCGGACGAAAGCTATTTCAATACGCTCTTTCAGGACGCCATCCGGGTTGCCGAAGAGAGAAATGTCCGGCTTTACTGCGGTGAGTACGGCGTAATCGACCGCGTCGATCCCGAGGAGGCACTGCTTTGGTACCGCGCCTTTCATAAGACGATGCGACGCTATGCCATCGGCTCCGCCGCCTGGAGCTACCGCCGGATGGATTTCGGCATTGACGATGCCCGAATGGACGGTGTAAGAGAACGGCTGCTTGCCGTGATGAAGCACGAGGATTAAGCGTAGCATTTTCCGGAAAATGAAAAGAGCTGTTGCGATTTGCAACAGCTCTTCTTTTGTGCAGTTGATGGGACTTGAACCCACACCCAAGTACATGGACATGAACCTGAATCATGCGCGTATGCCAATTCCGCCACAACTGCAAGCAAAAGATATAATATCAGTTTTCCTGCGTTGTGTCAACTCAAAATTTCGCGAATTACTTATCCTCGGCGTAATTAACAACCGCGGCGATTAAGGCGAAGACAACTCCGGCAATCGGCCAGATAATCCAGGATTTTCCCCAGCCGTCGAAAGCGAATCCCCAGAAAAGAAATCCCGCGGTGGCGGCAAGCCAGTAGGCCGGCGCAATCACCTGCATCAGGGAATGTCCGCTGCGCGCCTTCTTCGCCTTGGTGAAATCTCCCTCCTGAAGGAGCTTGCTGTAGCCGTTACTGATGATGCCGGCGGTTACAAACAGTCTCACGCCGAAAGCAATCAGGATCAAAAGAACCGAAACCATGAGAATCGTAACACCGTCGTTTCCGAAGAAGGCTCCGGCGACTACGGCCACGACGCCCCCGAGAATCATAAGAACTCCGGTCGTAATATGCGAAACAAAGGTCGGATGATATGCTTCCGCGCGTTCGCGAACCATTCCGGTCACGCCGTACGCCGTGTCAAATGCTTCCGTATCCATCCAACCGTACCGGCTGTTTGCAATTCCCGAGGGAATGAACAGCGCAAGCCCTGCTGCGATAAATCCGAAGAGCGCAATCACACCGATGGCCGAGGCCGTATTCTCCGTAACGGAAAGCCAGCCGGCCTGCTGAAACCCGAGAAGCAGCAGAAGCGGAACCGGGCAAAGGACGCAGAATACCACGCCGAGAGAAATCTTTTTGGAAAATGTGCGGTTGTGTTCAAGGTACTCGTTGGCATCCTCCAAAGAAACCGTTCTTGAACTGATTCCGAACTCGTCCGCATTATCCTGCGTGCGGACGCCTTCCTCATCTTTTAATAAGTAATCGGTGCTCACGCCAAACAGTCTGCTCATCTCGAGGATGCGCTGCAGATCGGGAACCGACTGCGCGCTCTCCCATTTGCTGACGGCCTGCCTCGAAACGCCGAGCTTGTCTGCGAGTTCCTCCTGAGACCAGCCGTTTTTCTTTCTTTCATCTATTATTTTGTCTGCAAGTATCATATTGATTTCCTCCATTCGTTTCTGACATAAGCGCTTTGTCTTTTGTGCCTTTACCATATCAGAAACGCCGGTTACATGCCATAAAGCGTGCTTGGAAATGTGTCAACCGGCAGTTGCAACTGCCGGTTTCACAGGCTTACATACTTCCCAAGGTCCGCAAGTGTCTCCGCCACGCCGTCAAGGTACGGAAGCATCTCGTCCGCAGACGTCTGGTCAGGCACCATGACGACCTTGCACCCCGCGCGATACGCTGACATCACACCGTTCGGGGAATCCTCAACCGCGAGGCACTCTTCCGTGGGAAATCCCACTTCTTTACTTGCCAGCAGATACACATCCGGAGAAGGCTTCCCCTCTGCGACCTGCGTCGCGCTGATGATCCGGTCAAAATACTGCA
>JAEEGG010000959.1_pt1 | contig 81990 bp, 63 predicted proteins | sample 9134161 | NCBI WGS metagenome assembly JAEEGG01 (sample SAMN16246543, study PRJNA631951) | gut metagenome | biome: gut microbiome; feature: rumen; material: CR-attached | host: Bos | place: Iran: Karaj | collected 2018-10
GCCGCCGTGCTTGTCCTGAACATGTAGCTCGAAACCGTTGATGCGTCCGAAGCCGGGCAGCATGTTCTGCGTGTTCACCTGAATCTTCGCATTGGCGATGTCGGCAGTACGACGGTAAATCTCCTGCACAATGCTCTGGTCGTCGTCTCCCTTGCCCTTGCGCTCATCCCACTTCTTCAGCTTTAGCGTGAAGTTACCATTCGATGATGACTGTTCAAAGCTGTTAGAGTTACCAGCGATGAGCGAGTAGATGCGCAACTGCGGCAGGTCCTTGATGCGAGCCTCTACCTCTTTTAATATATGGTAGGTCTGTTGCAGACTGCTACCCGGCGAAGCTTGTACGTTGATGAACACGGTACCCATGTCCTCGTTGGGCACAAGACCAGTCTTAGTCGTCTTCATCATCCAGCCAAGGACAACGATAGCCACAACGACGAGGGCACCTGCCAGTTTCTTGCGGTTGATGAAACGCGTAACAACACCTTTATAGCGCGTGGCGATGGCCGTGAAGCCCACGTTGAAACGTTCCTGGAACTTGTTCAGCTTTGAGTCGCGCATGATAATGGCCGATAGGGCAGGGGAGAGCGTCAGCGCGTTGAACAGCGAGATGGCAACGGCAATGGCCATCGTCAGTCCGAACTGTGTGTAAAACGTTCCCGTGACGCCACCGATAAAACAGACAGGCACGAACACTGCCATGAAGACGAGGGTGGTGGTAATCAATGCCGACGTGATGTTATGCATGGCATCGGAAACCAGACTCACCCCCAACCCCTCCCTGCGAGGGAGGGGAGTAGATGGTTCTTCCGTTGAGGATTTGTTTTGAGAGTAATCGCTCCCCTCCCTCGCAGGGAGGGGTTGGGGGTGGGTCTGTGCTTCCACGGCTTCGACCACCACGATGGCGTCGTCAACCACGGTACCAATAACCAGCACGAGGGCGAAGAGCGTCAGCATGTTCAGCGAGAAACCGATGGCGTAGATGACAGCCAGTGTAGCGATAAGCGACACGATGATAGCGATGGCGGGGATGATGGTGGCGCGCCAACTGCCGAGGAACAGCCAGACAACGAGGATGACGAGCAATAGGGCTTCGAATAACGTCTCAACTACTGAGGCAATGCTGGCGTCGAGGAAGTCCTTCTTCGATTCCAAGTCCTCGATGACGATGCCTGGCGGTAACGAGTGGCGTATCTCCTCCACCTCGGCGTCTATCTGTTTGATGATCTCGTTGGCGTTTGAGCCAGCCACCTGGTTGATGGAGATGTTGATGCCCGGCTTGCCGTTGGTCTCACCAATGATGTTATAGTTCTGCGAACCCAGTTCTACACGGGCAATGTCGCCAATGCGCAACACGTCGCCGTCAGGCAACGAGCGGATGACGAGGTTCTCGTATTCCTTTTCTTCCTCGTAGCGTCCGCGGTACTTCAGCACATACTGGAAAGTATTGCTGCTTTCGGCACCCAGCGTACCCGTTGCCACCTCGACGTTCTGCTCGTTCAGCACGTTGGTGACGTCGGCAGGCGTCAGATTGTAGCGTGCCATCTTGAGCGGGTCGAGCCAGATACGCATTGAATAGTCGGCACCCATCACGTTCACCTCACCCACACCGGGAATGCGGCTCAGGCGTGGTTCGATGTTAATCTTCGTGTAGTTCGCCAGAAAGGAGCGGTCGAAGGTGGAGTCCGGACTATAGACGGCAATCTGCTTGATGTTCGACGTCTGACGCTTGCGAACCGTCAGTCCGCTCTTTACCACGTCGCTCGGCAGTCGACCCTGCACGGTGGCGGCACGGTTCTGTACGTTCACCATCGCCATGTTCGGGTCAGTGCCCTGACGGAAGAAAATACCTATCGAGGCAGTACCGTTGTTCGAGGCCGACGACGTCATGTACATCATGCCCTCTACGCCGTTAATGGCCTCTTCCAAGGGAACGATGACGCTCTTCTGAACGGTCTCGGCATTGGCGCCAGTGTAACTTGCCATCACACGGACGGTGGGCGGCGCTATCTCTGGAAACTGCTCCAAGGCCAGTTTAGTCAGGCCGATGATGCCTACCAGCACCATCAGTACGCTGATGACTCCAGATAATATGGGGCGGTCAATAAAAGTTCTTACATTCATGTTGCCTGTTTCGTTATAACTTATAACGTGATTACGACATAACGACTTTATTTCTTGATTTCAATTCCTTCCTTGAGCAGACCAGCCCCCTCGGCGATGATGGTATCACCCTCGCTGAGTCCGTCTTCCACAATATACTCCTTGCCATTGTTCTGCGGGAACAGCGTGACAGCGGTAGCCTTCGTCTTTCCATCTACGACGCGGTAGACAAACGAGCGGTTCTGCAACTCGTAGGTTGCCTCCTGAGGTATGACGATGCAGGCGTCTCGGTGAGTCGGCACAATTACCGTGGCGCTGCCACCATTATGCAGCAGTCCGCCCGTATTTGGGAACGTGGCACGCAGGGTGACAGCACCAGTCTGAGCATCTACCGTTCCGCTGACGGCGCTGATATGCCCCTGCTGACTATACTCCTGTCCGTTGTTCAGACGGAGACTAACAGCTGGGGCTTTTTTGATAAAAGCATCAATACTACCGTACTGCGCAATCAGGTTCAACGCCTGGTTCTCGCTGATACTGAAATAGACGAACATGTCCGAGTCGTCGGCCACCGTGACTAATGGCTCGGAAATGTTGCTGTTCACCAGCGATCCGACATGCCAGGGAATCATCGATGCCACACCACTGACAGGACTCTTGACCTCTGTGTATGAAAGGTTGTTCCGGGCATTCACCTCCTGCGCCTTAGCCTGTGCAAGTGACGCCTCAGCCTCAAGAAGGGCATTCCGCATGGTTTCGACTGAGATGTCGCTGACCACTAATCCTTCTTTTAGCTGCCTCTCGTTCTCAAAGTTCATCTTTGCAGTAGCTAAACGAGCCTCCGCACTCTTGCGTGCAGCGACGGCAACCTCCAGTGCAGCCCTGAATGGCACCTGGTCGATGATGAATAGGGTTTGTCCCTTTCTGACCGCATCGCCCTCGTTGATACAGATACGGGTTATGGTGCCAGTCACCTGAGGACGAACCTCTACAATCTGCCGTCCAGTCATACGTGCACTATACTCCCGCGAAAGCGTCATGTCCTTCCGGGATACTATCATCGTCTCATATTTTGCCGCCTCGTGCCGCTCGCGTTTTTCCTTACCGCAAGACGTCACTAATCCGAGACACATGACGAACAGCATGCCGGAGAAAGCGGCAAACGCCGTCTGGCTAATGCTACGTCCCAGATGATCGGAGATACTAGAATGTCTCATAGCTTTTGTGTTGGTTGTAGGCATCATGAGTGTTCTGTTTGACAATTACTTAATGTTGGGTTCTTCCAGTCCGAGACCCTTCTTCTTGTCGACGGCCTTCAGCACGAAACCTAACAGCAGGGCGGCTACACCCAAGCAAGCCAACATGATAAGCGGGGCGGTATAGTCGAACTTGGTGGGGTCTGTGACGCCAGGATTGGTGGCATCTAATACCTTACCAATCAACAATGGGAAGAGCCACAAACCGATGTTCTGAATCCAGAAGATCAGTGCATAAGCCGAACCTATTACTTTAGCATCGACCAGCTTAGGTACTGATGGCCAGAGACTTGCAGGTACTAACGAGAAGCTTGATCCAAGCACGAGGATGGTGACGTAAGCAATGACGATGCCACCCACGGCACTCTCCTTAAACATCGGCAACACAAAGGCGAAAGTCAGGTGACAGGCTATGAGCAACAGTGACCCCAAAACGAGCATGGAGGCTGCCTTACCTTTGTGGTCGACATAGGAACCGAGGATGGGCGTGATAAGTACGGCCAGCAGTGGGAATACTGCAAAGATGCTTTCGGCCGACTGGCGCATATATCCCATGTAGCAGTAAGTGACAAGGGCTACGATGGAAATGCCGAGCATGGCGTATTGAGTCGATTTCTTTTTCTGGAAGTTGCTGGCAAAGCCAAAGCCTGCTACTAAAAGCATGATGATGTACTGCGTGATGGTTACCGATGACGATGCCCAGAAGGAATCTGCTGCTGGAGGCGTCAGTGTCAGGTTACACTGTAACATATTGACAGCATACTTTTGGAAGGGGAAGATAGCCGAATAATAGAGCACGCAGAGCAAGGCAACAATCCAGAATCCGGCATCGGTGAGAATCTTGCCTAAGTCGCTCACCTTGAACGGGTCGTCTTTCTCTTCGGCCTCACCAGTCTGAGAGTCCAGCTTCTTGTCCATGAAGAAGTAGACTATGGTCATAATGAGGGCAATACACATCAGCACGACACCGAATGCTACCGAGCGGCTGACGCTGATTTCACCCCCCAGCTTAGCGAAGAAAGGCGAGAAAATCATACACGTAGCCACACCCAGACGAGCCAGAGCCATCTCAGAACCCATTGCCAATGCCATCTCGCGACCCTTGAACCACTTAACGATACCACGTGAGACGGTAATTCCTGCCATCTCGCAACCACATCCGAAAATCATGAATCCGCAGGCAGCGAACTTAGCCGAGGCGGGCATGCCGGCATAGAAAGGCGAGACGCCTAACTCATCGAATACGGGGATGTAGTTCAGGTTGTCAGTAAACCAACGCTCCAGGCCACTACCCATGAAACTCTCGCTGACGGCATACCACTTGATGACAGCACCTACCAGCATGACTGCTGCTGATAATACTGCCGTGAAGCGCACACCCATCTTATCGAGGATGATGCCAGCAAAGATCAGGAAGAATACGAAGACGTTAAGAAACACCTCTGAGCCCTGCATGGTGCCGAAGGCCGTTGAGTCCCAGCCTCGCGTCTCCTGCATCAGGTCCTTGATGGGTGAAAGAATGTCCATGAAAATGTAGCTGCAGAACATGGCCAGTGCCAGAAGCAGCAGCGCAGTCCAGCGCATTCCGGCACTGTCGCGCAAAGTTTTTTGAATTGCTTGTGTCATTTGTATTTACAATTTAAATATTTACAATTTACAATTTGATGAATTACTTCAGCCAACGATCAAGCCAGCCGAAGAAGGTGCGCTGCCAGAGAATGCCGTTCTGAGGCTTCAGCACCCAGTGGTTCTCGTCAGGGAAAACTAGGAACTCAGCAGGAATCCCCTTCATACGGGCAGCATTAAAGGCTGCCATGCCCTGTGTATAGTTGATGCGGTAGTCCTTCTCGCCGTGAATGCAGAGAATGGGCGTGTCCCACTTCTCTACCATCTTGTGGGGAGATTCGTGATAGGTCGTCTTAGCACGAGGCATTTGCGGACGATGCCAGTAGGCCTCATCGTACTCCCAGTTTGAGAACCAGTTCTCCTCGGTTTCCAAATACATGGCAGCGAGGTTGAAAGCACCGTCGTGGGCAATGAAAGCCTTGAAGCGCTTCTCGTGGATGCCTGCCAGGTAATAGACAGAGAATCCACCAAACGAGGCACCAACGGCTCCTAAGCGTTCACGGTCGACGAAAGGTAACGAGTCGGCAGCAAAGTCGATGGCGCTAAGGTAGTCCTTCATGCACTGGCCAGTCCAGTCGCCGCTAACTTCTTCTTTCCACTCCTGACCAAAGCCAGGCAGGCCATGACGGTTTGGAGCTACGACGACGTAGCCGTTGGCAGCCATGATGAAGAAATTCCAGCGATAGCTCCAGAACTGGCTGACGGGACTCTGCGGTCCACCTTCGCAGAAGAGTAGGGTGGGGTATTTCTTTGTCTCATCGAAGTTCGGCGGCAGGATAATCCATGTCAGCATGTCCTTGCCATCGGTCGTCTTCACCCAGCGCTGCTGCACCTGAGGCTTGTCCAACTGATCGAGGATGTGCTTGTTCTCATGGGTCAGTTGGGTGATGGTTGTCTTTTCGGGCTTCTTGAAATTGGGCGTGACGATGTAGAGGTCGGCAGGAGTCTGGAAACTATGACGCTCCATCAGCAGCTGCTTGCCATTGTTCATCAGACTCAGCGATCCGAAGTCTGCCCAGTCGTTGGTAATCTGCTTCAGTTCACCCTTCCAGTTGACGGCATAGAGATTTTCCGTGGCGTGCCATACACTAATGAAATAAAGCATGGCGTCCTTGCCGTCGCTCCAGCAGAAGGCATCGACATCGCTCTTCCAGTCGATGTATTTCTTCTCGCCATTCTCCATGTTGTAGATACAAAGGCGGTTGAGGTCGGCTTCGTAGCCGTCACGCTCCATCGAGAGCCAGGCAACATACTTGCCGTCGGGCGAGAACTGCGGATTCTGATCATAGCCGACGTTGTTCTTCAGGTTCTCCTTGGCATTGACGGGCTGAATGGCCAGTGTGCGCGTTGGATCATTCTTAGGGGCAACATAGTCAGCTGGCTTACAAAGGTTGCGAGTCTCGCGCGTACCTATATTATATAAGTAGATATCTGAGTCGGTAGAGATGCTGTACTCCAGTCCTGTCTTCTTGCGGCAGGTGTAGGCAATACTTTTCGAGTCAGGACTCCATGCCAACTGTTCGATGCCACCAAAGGGTTCCATAGGGCACTCGAATGGTTCACCGTCGAGGATGTCAACGCCGTCGGTGGCAATGGCAAAGCCTTCACCTACAGAGAAGACAAACGGGTGTTGGATGCTTTCCACGTAGTGATCCCAGTGACGGTACATGAGATCAGTGACGCGGCGGCCAGTAGCCTTAGGCAGGTCAGAAGGATTCTCCTTGATAATCTCGTGGAATGGAATACTCTTCAAGATCATGACATGCTGGCGGTCGGGCGAAAACTTGAAACCTTCCACCTGTCCGTCAGTCTTGCTGAGCTGGTGACGGTTAGTGCCATCGGCTTTCATCGCCCAGATCTCACCACCACAGGCGAAGGCGATAGTCTCGTTGTCTATCCATGTGGGGTCGGACTCACTCTTCTGACTGGTTGACAGCTGGCGGTTGTTGGCGCCGTCGCTGTTCATCACGCAGATGACCTGACGGCTCTTGTTTGCCTTCACGCTATAGTAGCCCACCTGGTAAACCACCTGTTTGCCGTCGGGCGAAGCTTCGGCAGTACTGATGCGCCCCATAGCCCAAAGGGCTTCGGGCGTCATCAAGCGGCTGGCGAGTTTGATGTTGTTTTTTCCAATTGTCACGTTTTCTTGTGCTTTGAGTGTGGCGGGCAATAGTATCATTGCCAAAGCCACGAGTGTTAGTAATCGTTTCATATCTATGTTATTATTGTCTTCTTCGAAATTCGGCGCAAGTAATTGCTGTGGCGATGGCCACGTTCAGACTTTCTGCCGTGCTACCTTCCTTGTGATAGTTAGGAATGAGCAGGCGATGGGTGACATAGTGTCGTACAGTTTGCGAAATGCCATTACCCTCATTGCCCATGACGATGATGCCTTCTGTTGAGAGTGACTGATTATAGAGGTTCTGTCCATCGAGTAGGGTACCGTAGATTGGACACTTGGCATGTGACAGTAACTCTGTCAGGTCACAATAGATAATATGTACGTGTGCAAGACTACCCATCGTGGCCTGTACCACTTTGGGATTGTAGACGTCAGCCGTGTCTTGGGAACAGTAAATGGTGTCGATGCCGAACCAGTCAGCTATGCGAATGATAGTCCCCACGTTGCCAGGGTCTTGCACACCGTCGAGGGCGAGACTGAGGGAAGACGGCTGACGAACCATGTCATCAGGGCTTGGTATATGGAATACGGCCAATACTTCCTGCGGATGCTGAAGGAAGCTGATACGTTGCAGCTCCTCTTCGGTAATGAGCTGAGCATCATCAGAACGAGGTATTGTCGAGAAGATGCTGTGAACCGTGTATCCAGCCTGCAGCAGGTCTCCAACCACCTTGGGACCTTCTGCCACAAAGAGGTTTTCGCGCTTTCGGTTTTTCTTCAGTTCCAGCGAACGGACAAACTTTATCTGATTCTTGCTAATCATACTCTTCATTTTCGGATAAGTTGTGAGCCTGTCAGACCTCCTCCTGTCATTTGAACGGCATAAACGCCGGCCGGCAGGTTTGGTAAAGGATATGTATAACAGGTATTCCCAGCAGGTATCGTGGTCTTTACCAATTGGACTCCTGCCGTAGAATAAAGACTGAGCGTCAGCGGTGTAGCAGAGGCGTGAGGCAGAGACAACTGTAATTGTCCCCCATCGACTCTAATTTGTACATCTGTCAATTGGTGCTGACTAAGTTCCTTGATGCCCGTCAACCCCAGGATATCCAGCAGTCCCCGATAGGCATCTATCTCTCCATAGCCATAGTCGTTGTTGGGGTAGGGGAGTGTTGTGTCAGGCAGTCTGCATGTGCGCTGGAAGATACCCATGATGTCTTCACGAGTCAACTGCGGATTAGCCTGCAACCAAAGGGCAATAGTTCCTGCCACGACAGGCGTCGACATGGATGTTCCTATATTCGCCCCCCAGACGTATGTGCGACCATTCGTGTCAAAATGACTAACGTCCCAATATGTCGAACTTGGATTTTCTTCCAAGTAATAACTGCTTAGCGAAGAAATGATGTTCATACCTGGTGCGGTAACATCAGGTTTCGTATGACCGCTGATCGTAGGACCTCGGGAGGAAAAGAAAGATACTTTCCCTATTTCATCGTTGAACGTTTTCCTCTCGTTTCCATCAATATTGGTGAAACTGAGCCTGTGGGTAGTAGAACCTACACAGATGGCTGCTTCGAAACATCCAGGTGCCAAGATGTTACAACCATCTGTAGCTGCCTGCCAGCGCATGTCGATAGTGTGATTAGCCAATGCGCTGATGCTACTGCCGAGTAACTCTGACTGGCAGTCAGCTCCCTCCATGGCGATGGCAATGAAACCTATCTTATCTATGATGGTGTCTGCCGAGAGTTCTAATTGATAGATGATATGTTCGGAGAATTGTGAAGGGTAGCGGCTAATGGCCACAGCACAAGAATTTTCGCCTATGTGCAATGTGTCGGAATGTGATTCGTCTGGCCACTCAGCATCGCTGTCGAAGTGTAACTCATGGACCTGTTGGAAATCGTCTTTACGATAGCCATAAAGGCTGATAGTCAGAGGGCCATCGGTCTTGATAGAATAGGAGGTTTGTTTGCGGAAGCTTCTGACAAAGGCGCCTGCTGCGGCTTCGCCTCGTGGTTTGACAGCACGGGTGAGTTCTATATTCTCGTTGCCTGCCGAAACAACAAGTATGCGCCCAGGGCCAGTTAAGCCTTTCAGGAACTTGGCATATAACAGGTCGTCCTCGTCGAAGTATGGGGGATAGCCTTCGCTGAAGGAGGCGACACAGGGTTTGCCCTGCTCTTCGGCATAGTCGAAAAGGTATTTAAACCCTAAAGCATCGGTTGCTGAAGTATATTTATAGATGTCTTTCTTATCAATGAAGACAGTATCCTCGCTGACGGCGTTAGCTACCAGACACAATTCGCTGCCGTAAGCCACCCCACGGTATGGAGAGTCATAGCCGCTGCCAGCAGCAATGCCTGTTGTGTGGGTGCCATGGTTTTGCTCATGTCCATCGACACTGCAACCTTGTGCAAGAATCTCCGTTGCTCCACGCCACTCGCGGCCTACGGGAAAGGGACTATCAATGGTGTCTGTGGAAAGCTGATCCCAGAACGCATTGATACGGTAATTGCTTAATGATGCGTTATCGTAGAATGTCGGATGAGTGAGGTCTATACCAACATCCATCACTCCTACGACGACCCCAGCACCTGTAAATGCCTGATGCTGGTCAGTCGGATTATAGGCTGGCAGGATGTTAACTATGCGTGGCACCGTGTCCATTGTCGTGTGTGCCATTTCGTTGGCTTCAACACGCAATACTGTTGCCTCGGCAGTTAACGCCTCGACCTGGTTAAGTGGGATGGTGACGATGGCAATATCGTTAACTTGTGCGTATTTACGACAACCGTATTTCAGCAATACATCGTCGTTGATAGTCTCGCTCATCTGAACAAATATCGTAGTCAGTACATCTTCATTGTCAGCAACCCTATGCGACTTCTGGTGCTGCCGGTGGACAGCATGTCTGAGCCAAGGTGACATTTTACTGCCAACGGATGGCTGTGCACTTCCAGAGAGTGCAAAGGAAAAGAGTAGGACTATGATGGTGACTTGTTTCATAACTGGTCAGATGAGTCATGAACTAATCATTAATATAAGAAACCTAATAGCCAAAGGGGTATCTGGTTGTCTTTGCCTATTTCCGTATTATAGCGGGCATAAATGGTATCAGGTGTATACCTTATTTTATTTCTTGCGGTGGCGTCGCAGATGCGGAACTTCAAACGTCCGTCTACCAAATACGTCTGATCGCGTCCCGACTGATTGATCTTATGGTCTTTCCACATGGAGTTGACAAAGAAAGTCTCCATAGCCGTTTGCTTGTCGACATGGATAGGGTAGATGGCGTAGAGTAGGTTGGAGTTGTGAAGCATCACCTTGGACGGTTTCTTGGGAAAGCTCTCGCCAACAGGATAAATCATGTTTAGGAGACGAGCGTCAGTCAGGTATTTGATGTAGTTCATCACCGTGGCACGACTGGTTTCTATGCTCTCAGACAATTTACTGACGTTGGGCGCCTTGGGACCTTCCTCAGCCAGTTGGTAGAACAACTTCTTGATTTTTGTAAGGTATTTCAGCTCAATCTGTTTAATGAGCAAAATATCCACCTCAGTCATCATATTCATCGTCTTGAGCAGGTTTTCAGAGTAGTTGCGATGCTCTTGGAAGAAGGGATAGAAACCGTGGTGAATGTAATCCTGGAAGTATCTGTTTGGCGACACTTTAGGCAAAATCTGTTTAATGATGCGCTCGTGGTCAGAAAGAATCTCTTCTAAAGAATAAGAGCGGAAGTTGTTTTCTGTCAGTAGGTTGATAAATTCTCTAAAGGAAAATCCACGTAAGTTGTATGACTTGACGATGCCGTTCAGCTCTGGATTCTCATCCTTCAGGCGCATCACGCTCGAGCCAGTAAAGACAATTTTCAGCTGGGGATAAAGGTCGTAACATTTACGCAATTCGGAACTCCAGTTAGGTTGTTTGAATACCTGGTCGATAAGCAATACACGTCCGCCTTTCTTGCAGAACTCTCCAGCAAAACTTGAAATACCACGCCCTTGGAAGTAAAAGTTGTTCATATTGACATACAGGCAATACTTTTCCTGGGGGTCGAAGTTTTCCTTAGCGTATTGCAACAGAAATGTAGTCTTGCCGACGCCTCGCGTTCCCTTGATGCCAATAAGTCTGTCGTTCCAGTCGATTTCGTCCATGAGACCTCGACGGACTGGAGCTACCGTATGTTCAACCAAATAACGGTGTGTTCTGAAGAATGCTTCCATGCGTTATGGTACTATAAACTTTATAATTACGACTACAAAGGTAGTTATTTCTTTGCAAATTGCAAAGCAGAGATTACAAAAACTTCAAAAATTACATTATTTTAAAGAATTATTTGGCAGGAAAAGAAAATGTTCCTAACAAGAGGAGATTTAATTCTGACCAAAGGTGTTTATGATTATAACCAGAAAAAGTTTATGTAGTTTTTGTAAACAATCGGCATTATGATAAATAAGTATCAAGTAAAACAACTTGTTTTGGTCAACTTTTCCTTAAGATAATTAAAAGAAAGTGCCGTGATTTCCGAACCAAAACAAGTTGTTTTACTTGATGCTTCTTAAATCCTTGAATATTTTAATGATATATCTTTACCGATTTATTTGTAGTCTTTCTCGCGATAGATGGCGTCGAATAGCAACATTCCTGGCTGATTGTGAGAATAATAAGTATAGCGGAACGTATATCCGGCATCCTTATACTGCTGCATAGTTGTAGAGTTTTTGAGTTCTTTCAGCAAAGATCCTCTCAAATCGTGTTGTCTTAAAGCAGCAGAGTCATCAAGAACACCGCCTAATGTATAGCAATATTGCAACGTGTGGCTTGCTTTCTCAAATCGTAGGCTATCAAGGGTAACATCCTTGATGACCAATGTCGGGCACTTTTTCTCTGTATACTCCTTGGCTTCACGAGCACAGCGATCCTCCAGACTCTCTTGACAAGCTACAAGTAAGGCTACAATAGCCAGTAAAAAAACTGTTTTTTTCATGTCTTCTTATCTTTATTTATTAATTGTTCTTATCCCCTCTCGGGAGAGTATTCTTGTCCCCTCTCGTTGATAGTTCTTTATCTATAGGAATTGTTTTTATCTTATTTGTACAATATATTATATATTCTATTTATCATAATTCAGAAGCTAAAACGTACTACAAGCGGCAGATGATCGCTGAAACCACGTTGATAGCGGTAGCCGTTATAAGTTCTAAGAGGTTTTACGCCACCGAATTTCTTGTCTTCCGCTAACAAAAACGGAGCATCGTTGATGAATACGTCATGGAGCTGGTTAAGAAGTCCGGAGCTAACCAGCACGTGGTCAATGCTCTGCCAACGGCCTTGATAACGGTATGTTCCCTTAGCTCCGTGTTTTCCCTGCGCATTGGCGGTGACATTGTGCAGACCGTTGTCTTGAAGAAACATAAGCGCTGGACTGTCAGCATAGTCGTTGAAATCGCCTGCCACAATAATCTTTGCTTCTGAAGGCAAGAGGCTGATAGCGCCTATCAAGCGTTCTGCTACAAGCCGACGGTTAGAACGTGTTGCGCGTTCTCCGCCATAGCGACTTGGTGCATGGACTACGAAAACATGTAATGTGTCGCGATTTAAGGTTTCCCCTTGAACATACAGTATGTCTCGCGTAGGTCTCATGCCGGGTAATGGCGTAATATCCAAATACTCATAGCACAGAGGCCTGAACGACATTGGCTGATACAACAAGGCAACATCGATGCCGCGCACATCGGGAGACTCTGTCATCAAGTACTCGTAACCAGCCTGCCGCAGCAGCGACCGCTTGGTCAAGTCACGCAAACAGGAGTCGTTCTCCACCTCAACAAGACAAACCAAATCAGGAAGTCCCTTTTCATGGCACGATAGAATCTCCTGTCCGATGTTGTTTACCTTGCGCCAATAGCGCGTCGGCGTCCATTTATGTACTGAAGCAGGTAACCACTCGGTATCCTGCTTCAGTGAATCATGACGACAATCAAACAGATTCTCGCAATTCAGTTCTACCAAAGAAAAAGACTGCGCTGATGCTTCGAAATGAGAAATATGAAATGAGAAACAGGTCGTTATGATGAAGAAATGAAAGAATGAACCGTCTCCATGAGACAGAACCGCCCGAACTGCCGCAAGGGCGTTTATCATTTCTTCAGTACCATTCCTCATTTCTCATTTCTGTTTTACTTCGTAACCCTCTCTAACCAGCGCACCATGCCGAACATAACTCCCATAGAGATGACGCAGACGATAAGGAATACTGTCCAGCAAATCCAGACGGGCCACTCGTTGTAAATCAACGGACCAATCCAGAGCAAGCCATTACCCACGGCTGTTGCACCGAGCCAGAGGCCTTGGCATAAACCCTGAAGGTGTTTGGGAGCAACCTTCGAAACGAATGACAGACCTAATGGTGAGATGAACAGCTCGGCTACGGTAAGGAAGAAATAGGTAACGATGAGTACCCAAGGTCCAGCCTTCAAACCTGCCTTTGCACTATCAGCCAAGGCCGTGAACTCGTTGGCAGAGGGATAGCCTTGAGATGCGCTGTAGAGTGCGAGGAAAAGATAGGCAATACCTGCGATTCCCATACCATAGGCAATCTTACGGGGTGTGCTGATTGCGCGACCTGCAGCGGTAAGACGGGCGAAGAACCACATGATGATTGGCGTAAGGACAATCACGAAGAACGGGTTAACTGCCTGCCATATCTCTGGTGCGATGCTATCGGTCTGCACGAAGTCACGGGCGAAGAACGACAGCGACTGTCCGTTCTGGTGGAACGAGAACCAGAAGAATACTGCGATACCCAGTACTGCGAACAGAGCGTACATACGTTGCTTAATCTCCGTGGCCATGGCCTCGCGTTCCTCGGCGGTATAGTCCTGACTGACGGCAGCCTCCTTCTTGCCTGGTGTTGGGAACAGATGCTTCGAGAGCAGGAAGATGGCCAGCGAGATAAGCATTGTCACCACAGAGGCTATAAACGAATAATGGATGCCTGTGTTAAAAATGTCGAGGTACTGGGTGCAGAAGGCTGACATGTCGGAGGCGTTGCCACCAACCTTTGCTATCAGCTCGGTAAGGTTTGACATCTCTCCTTCAGTAATGTTCCCCGAAATGTATGCGTGACACAGCTTAGGCAGATCGGCATTATAGGCCAGTCCGTGGCTGTTCAACCACCAGCTGCGCAGCATCGGAGCGATGAACGGGGCCAAAAGCGCACCCACATTGATAAAGACGTAGAAAATCTGGAAGCCAGCGTCGCGCTGTCCCTGTGCCCACTTCAATCGTTCAGGGCTCTGTTTGGCTGCTGCGGCCTCGAAGTTGTCGTACATCTGACCAACGATGGCCTGCAGGTTTCCCTTGAACAGACCATTGCCACAGGCGATGAGTGCCAGTGCGAAGACGGTGAATGCCAGCAGCACCGACGAGTTTTCGGGCGTGGCAAGTACGGGGATGGACAGTAGTACATAGCCGACAGCCATGATGACAAGTCCCCAGGCAATGGTGGCCTTGTAGTTCTGCGTGCGGTCGGCAATGATGCCGCCCACCAGACTGAGCACGTAAATGGCCGTTAGGAACATGGCGGCAATGAAGCCACTTTGGCCGTCACTAAGGCCGAACTTTGAACATAGGAAGAGTGCAAGCACTGCGTTCATGATATAATATCCGAAGCGCTCGCCCATGTTACTTAAGGCAGCAAGTAGCAACCCTTTAGGATGGTTTTTGAACATAGTTTAATATTTTATAAGTTATTGAAATCTAAGGATTTATTTGATTTTAGGATTTTTCGTTTTGATGATGTCAAACAGATAACTCATCTTGATGATTATCGTGTTGTGGTTCGACTTGGCAAAAAAGTCCTTCTTGGTGTTGCCATAGATGTTTGCCAAGCCAAAATAGTAGCGGCCCTCAAGCAATATGTGGCCTATCTTAGGATGTGAAAACTCGATTCCCGCACCGCCCGTAATGCCATAGTCAAACTTGTTCTCTATGGGCATGTGGTACATGTTGGAGAACACGGCATCACCAACCGTTGGTCCAGAAATATGCGAGGCACGCTCATATATTTCAGGGTTGTCAAGGTCGAAGTTGGCCTCTGTCGATTCGTTGAGGTAAAAGCCTAACTGCGGACCAAGCTGGATAAAGGCCTGCAGACCTTTGCGCTCTCTCCCCCACCCTAATCTTGCCAACAACGGCACTTGTATATAGGTTATCTTGCGGCGATATTCTTCGGCAAGTCCTGTTGCTCGGTTGATGACAGGCTCGTCGTTGATGGTTAGGATGCTTTCTTTCCAGCCCATCTGGGAGTAGTTCACCTCGGCAGTCAAGGCACAGATGCTGTTGAAGTACTTCTCGCTGGTATAACGTAAGGTCAGTCCACCCGTCAAGCCGTCTGAATAATCCTGGGGAACCTCCGGAACAAACGATACCTTACTTAATAAATAGCCTCCATTGACTCCAACAGCAAAGCTGTTTCGATACTCGCCGACCTGTGCAGAAGCTGTGATGAGTGATAAGTGGTAAGTGACAAGCAGCAATACTACCCTCAACAGCGAAACCAGACTTTTATGATACTTTGAATGCCTCATTTCTACTTAATACTTGAAGGATTCAACACGCTGTTCTGGCATATAGTGTACCAACTGGATGCTACGGTTCTGGAAGCCTCCATTACCTATGCGCTCGAAGTGCAACGGTGTCTGCACAGGTGTATATCCCACCATGCTTGCCCTGCCGGTAAAGTTCTTACCGTAAAGATGTAGTCCTTTGATGAAGAAGAAGGCGTGGTCGAAGCCCATAGCTGCAAAGCGAGCCGAGTAACGTTGCATGTCCTGATGGAAGTTCCAGCGATATTTCAGTTGGAAGCGTGATGTCCGTGAAGCCAGCGGGTCCATATAGTAAGTTGACGGTATGTAAACGTCGAACTTATAGTAGTTATCCAAGTGGGAACGCGTGTACATGAGCCATTCTGGATAGCCGAACATGCTGACCATCAGATGTGGATTCTGCATGACCATGCCATTAAGCTTGGCAAAAGCCACGTTGAGTTCAGCCGAGCGGCTGGTGTTCAGCACCACGACGTTTCTCTGAGTGGTAGAGAAACATTTGGTAAACATAGCCTCGCTGGAGCGTAGGTTGGTAATGGAATACTCGATGCCTTCTTGCTCCAACTTTCTGCGCAACGTCTTGGTGAAACCACCTTTCGTACTGGTAGTATCGTTGCAATCGATGATAATGGGGTGACAATCCTTGAAACGCTGGTAGAAACGGTAGGTGTAAGCCTCGTTTAAGACGTTGCCGTTCTGATAGACCTGAAAGATATTGCCATTGTCGTAAACCTCGGTAGAGTTGATGGAACAGGGAATCAGCATGCGGATGTCGTGAGCCTTGGCAAAGTCGCCTAAGGCTTTCACCTGCTTAGAATAGAGCGGGCCTATTATCAGGTCGAGGTCAGCAGCATGCGGATCGCGCAGAGTTTCTTGGATGTCGGTATCTTCAGCAACATTCCATGCACGGATGTCGGTAGAGATGCCTGTAGCACGCAAACTGTCGCAGGCCATCAGAACCCCACGGTAGTACTCAACCATACGCTTGCCATCGCCGTTGTCGTTGTGTAAAGGCAGCATGACGCCAACACGTAAGGTGCGGTAGCGCATATCGGTGGCCGTACTTTGTGCCAACGCTCCTTTGTGGACGAACAAGAGCGCAGCAAATACGAGTATATAGCTAAAAAAATGTCTCATAATCATCTTTTTTTGTCTTTCAGGCTACAAAATTACAAAAAAAGATGCGTAAGTTCTACTTTTTTCTTTAATTTTGCACAAATTATCTCATATAAACATGAAAAAGAAGCTATTTTTCACATTATTGCTGGTCGGTTTGCTACCTTTTGCAGCGTTTGCCGACACCGATCCGCAGGCTACCTACACCAATTCCAAAGGTGAGACTTTTACCGTTTGGGACAAGATAGAAGGCGAGGCTCCGCTGACCATCCGCTTTACCGCCAATGCTTCGATGCTCGACGAAGGCGTCACGTTGGAGTGGCATTTCAACCATACGGGGGCTAACGGCAACAGCGACGTGACCCGATATGAAGAGGACACCGAGTTTGTCTTCACCGAGTCTGGTACAACTGTTGTTTCCTTAGTTGAGAAGCAGGGTGACGAGGAACTCAATAGGAAGAGTATTTCCGTCATTATTAGCGAGAGCCATCTCGAGATGCCTAACGCTTTCTCGCCTAACGATGACGGCTACAACGACAAGTATGGTGCCAAGGGCGTCAACGATGAGGGTGCCGAAGGGCATTACAAAAGCATCGTCGAGTTTCGTGCCATGATTTTCAACCGCTGGGGACAGAAGCTCTACGAGTGGAACGATGTCTCAGGTTACTGGGATGGTACCTATAAAGGTTCGCCTGTCAAGGCAGGAGTCTATTATGTGGTTGTCAAGGCCCGTGGTGCTGATGGCAAGGAGTATGACATCAAGCGCGACGTCAATCTCATTCGCCAAAAGAACGAAGCTTACGAGAATAGCAGCAGTAGCAGTAGTGACCAGTAAACTTCCCCTTACACATGGAAACGATAGAAGTTCTCGGTGCACGCGTACATAACCTTAAAAATATTGACGTCTCCATACCGCGTCACTCGCTGACCGTCATTACTGGACTTAGCGGCAGCGGTAAGTCGTCGTTGGCTTTTGATACCATCTTTGCCGAGGGACAACGAAGGTATATCGAGACATTTTCGGCTTACGCAAGGAACTTTCTCGGAGGAATGGAACGTCCTGACGTTGATAAGATTACGGGACTCTCACCAGTTATCAGCATCGAACAGAAGACAACCAACAAGAATCCCCGTTCGACAGTTGGCACCACGACGGAGATTTACGACTATATGCGTCTGCTTTTTGCTCGTGCCGGTAAGGCCTACAGCTACATGACGGGCGAGCCGATGGTGAAATATACTGAGGAAAAAGTCACCGAAATGATCCTCGACAGCTATGCGGGTAAGAAGATTGTCATTCTGGCACCAGTCGTCAGGAGTCGCAAGGGTCACTACCGTGAACTCTTTGAAAGCTTGCGCCGCAAGGGCTATCTGCACGTCCGCGTCGATGGTGAGCTTCAGGAAATCTTCCAAGGTATGAAGGTTGACCGCTATAAGAACCACGATATCGAGGTTGTCATCGACCGTATGCAGGTCAAACGTACCGAGGAACAAGGTGCTGCGGCCAGTTCCGAACGGCTTCGCAAGAGCGTTCAGACGGCTATGAAGCAGGGCGAGGGACTGTTGATGATTATGGACTACGAGACCGGCGAGGCTAAGCATTTCTCCCGCCGGCTGATGTGTCCCACGTCAGGCATCAGCTATAGTGAGCCGGCTCCTAATACTTTCTCGTTCAACTCGCCCCAAGGAGCCTGTCCGCGCTGCAAGGGACTGGGCTATGTCAATGAGATAGACTTGGATAAGGTCATTCCTAACCGCAAGAAGAATATCCACGACGGTGCCATCGTCCCGCTCGGGAAATATAAGAACCAGATGATTTTCTGGCAAGTGGAGGCCATTCTGAAGAAGTACGACTGTGACTTGAAGACCCGTATTGACGACATTCCCGAAGAGGCGCTCAACGAGATACTGTACGGTTCTTTGGAGAGTGTGCGCATCGACAAGGAGTTGGTGCATACGTCCAGCGACTATTACGTCGACTTTGACGGCGTGGTGAAGTACCTGCGGAACGTCATTGACAACGACGATTCTACCAGCGGGCAAAAGTGGGCCGACCAGTTTCTGGCTGAGAGCCAATGTCCTGAATGTAAGGGACAACGTCTCAACCGTGAGGCGCTGTCGTATAAAGTCTGGGATAAGAACATCTCCGAGCTGGCCAGCATGGACCTCTCGGAGCTACGCCTTTGGTTAGACGAAGTGGAGAACCATCTGGACAGCCAACAGCGCCAGATAGCTACCGAGATATTAAAGGAGATCCGCACCCGACTGTCTTTCCTCTTGGACGTAGGTCTCGACTACCTGTCGTTGAACCGCCAGTCGGCGTCGCTCTCCGGAGGTGAAAGTCAGCGCATTCGTCTCGCTACGCAGATTGGTTCACAGCTGGTCAACGTACTCTATATCCTTGATGAACCCAGCATCGGACTGCACCAGCGCGACAACGAGCGGCTCATCCATTCGCTGAAAGAACTACGTGACCTGGGCAATACCGTCATCGTGGTGGAACACGATCGCGACATGATGCTCAATGCCGACTATCTGGTGGACATCGGTCCACGTGCCGGACGAAAAGGCGGCGAAGTGGTTTTTCAGGGCACTATTGACGAGATGATGAAGGCCAACACCCTGACGGCTCAATACTTGAACGGCTCCGTCTGTTGCGATGTCATTACAACAAAAAGCTCTGAACAACGCACAGGGAACGGCCATTCATTAATCATACGAGGGGCAAGAGGCAACAATCTGAAGAATATCGACGTCGAGTTCCCCTTAGGCAAGCTCATCCTCGTTACAGGCGTCAGCGGTTCCGGCAAGTCGACGCTCGTCAACGAGACTCTCTACCCTATCCTATCCAAGCATTTCTATCGCTCGCTTCAGGCACCAATGCCCTACGACAACATCGAAGGTTTGGGATATATAGATAAGGTGGTGAATGTCGACCAGAGTCCTATCGGCCGCACACCTCGCAGCAATCCTGCCACTTATACAGGCGTGTTTAGCGATATACGTACCTTGTTCGTCAACCTGCCTGAGGCTCAGATTCGCGGTTACAAGCCCGGGCGTTTCTCCTTTAACGTCAAAGGCGGCCGTTGCGAGACTTGCGGAGGCAACGGCTACAAGACTATCGAGATGAACTTCCTGCCCGACATTCAAGTGCCTTGCGAGACTTGTCATGGAAAACGTTACAACCGCGAGACGTTGGAGGTGCGCTTCAAAGGTAAGTCAATAGCAGACGTCTTGGATATGACCATCAACCAAGCGGTGGAATTCTTTGAAAATGTGCCAGATATACTCCGCAAGATCAAGACTATTCAGGACGTTGGATTAGGATATGTCAAGCTTGGGCAACCATCGACGACGCTCTCTGGTGGCGAGAGTCAGCGCATCAAACTGGCTACCGAATTGTCTAAGCGCGACACTGGCAAGACTGTTTATATCCTCGACGAGCCTACTACCGGTCTGCATTTCGAGGACATCCGCATCCTGATGGATGTCCTACAGCGCTTAGTGGACCGCGGCAATACCGTCATCGTCATCGAGCATAATATGGACGTTATTCGTCAGGCCGACTACATCATCGACATGGGACTTGAGGGTGGCCGTGGCGGCGGCACCGTCGTTGTCACCGGTACTCCCCAGGAAGTCGCCAACAGCGGCAAAGGCTATACTGCCAAGTTTCTTGCCCAAGAACTGGAAACCGACACAAGTGGACAGCCGCCACGCGTGAAAAAACGTAAGCAGAAAAAGTGAAATCATTATGGAGTACGACGATATTGTCCAACAGGTCATCGAATTTCTGGGCACTTTTGCCTTCGCCATTTCCGGTATCCGCCATGCTGCCGCCAAACATTTCGACTGGTTTGGTGGCTACGTCTGCGGCATTGCAGTAGCCATCGGCGGCGGAACCATCCGCGATGTCATGTTGGGAACGACCCCCTTTTGGATGACTGACCCTATCTATATGGTATGTACTGCTTTGGCGCTGCTCTTTGTCATCGTGTTCGCCAAACATATTGAGGGGTTGCGAAACACGTGGTTTGTCTTCGATACCTTGGGACTTGCGCTGTTTACCATAGCCGGCATACAGAAGTCGCTCGACTTCGGACAACCCTACTGGGTGGCCATCATCATGGGCTGCATTACGGGTTCGGCAGGTGGTGTCATCCGCGATGTGCTGCTGAACAACGAGCCTGTTATTTTCCAGCGTGAGATTTATGCTATGGCCTCAGTCATCGGAGGAGTCACCTATTGGCTGCTTGGCTACTTTGGCGCCCCCATCGAGGTCATGGTCATCTCGACATTTCTCCTGATTTGTCTTATCCGTTTTCTGGCCGTCCGCTACCATCTTGCCTTGCCAAAGTTGAACAACGAATAAGCCTTTTTCTTATATCACCTCTATGATCTGCCCGTCGAAGGCTAACTGGATGTCGGGGGGAAGCTGTGCGTTGACCTCAGCATGACGGCCGATGTCGTGACTGCTATGGATGAGCCAAGTCTGGCGTGCCCCTACCCTACGGGCAAAATGGACAGCTTCGGAAACGGTCTGGTGAGAGTGATGGGGCTTTTCGCGGAGGGCGTTGACGACCAGTACGTCAGTTCCCTCAATATATGACAGTTCCTCGTCGCTGATGGTTTTCATGTCGGTAATGTAGACGAGTGAAGGCTGTGGGCTGAGGGCTGAAGACTGACTATTGACTTCCGACTCCTGACTTTCGACTTCTTCTATGCGGTAACCGAGGATGGGCAGGTCGTGGTGCATTACTTCAATGGGCATGATATTGAAGTCGCCTATGCGGAAGGCTTCGTGCTTGTGGATTTCGTGCAGCTGGATGGCCGGGACGCCAGGATAGCGGTTCTCGGCAAAACAGTATGGCAGCATCTCCAACATACCTTGGCGAGCCAACGGATCTGCATAAACATTGATTTCGCCGAACTGACAGTAGGGTCGGATGTCATCCATGCCGCCCATGTGGTCGTAGTGGGCGTGGGTGATGAGGATGCCGTCTATCTTTCGGAAGGGTTGCGGCATAATCTGCTGCCGGAAGTCAGGTCCGCAGTCTATGAGCAGGCGCGTGGTCTCCGTCTCGACGAGTGCCGAACAGCGCAACCGTTTGTCGTGCGGGTCAGGACTGGTACACGTATGACACTGGCAGCCGATGGTCGGCACGCCACACGATGTTCCCGTTCCTAAGAATATGACTTTCATGTTATATAAACGCCCTCCCTTAATTCTATAATCTTAACTCTAAATAATGTTGACTTCGGGATGGATGGTAATGCCAAAACGTTCTTTCACATCACGGCGAATGGTCTCACAGAGGTCAACAATCTCCTGTCCTGTAGCGCCTCCGAGGTTAACCAGCACCAAAGCCTGCTTGGCATGCACACCAGCACGGCCTAACGAACGGCCTTTCCATCCACATTGGTCTATCATCCAGCCGGCGGGAATCTTCTCGTGCTCGGCGTCGATGGTATAATGCGGCATATCAGGATACTGAGCGGCCAGCGCTTCATACTTCTCGCGGCTCACCACGGGGTTCATGAAGAAGCTGCCGGCATTACCAGTCACCTGCGGGTCAGGCAGTTTCTGCTGACGGATGTCAATAACCACCTCACGCAACTGACTGGCCGTGGGACTGCTGATGCCGCGACGCTCCAGTTCGCTACGGATATTGCCGTAGTCGAGACGTGGCTCGAAGGTCTGTGAAAAACGGTATGTGACGTGGGTGATGAGGTAACGGTTCTTCCAATCGTGCTTGAAGCGGCTGTCGCGGTAGCCATACTGGCACTCCGCATTGGTGAACGTGCAGAGTCGGCCTGTGGCAATCTCTACCGCCTCGACCTGCTCTATCAGGTCCTTCACCTCGACGCCATAGGCTCCGATGTTCTGAACGGCAGACGCGCCGACGTCGCCAGGAATGAGCGAGAGGTTCTCACCGCCATAGAGTCCGTGGGCAATGGTCCATGCCACGATGCCGTCCCACACCTCGCCACTACCGCAACGTACACATTCGCCATGCTGTTCGATGCCACGGATGGCCGAATGCACCACGATGCCGTCGTAGTTGCGTGTCAACAACAGGTTGCTGCCGCCACCTATTATAATATAAGGAGTCTCGCCAAGCATCGTCACCACTTGTTTTGCCTCCTCCACAGTCTGGTATTCCAGGAAGCGGCTGCAACGGGCATCGATGCCGAACGTGTTATGTGCCAGAAGGCTATAGTCGCGAAGATCCGTCATGTTGTCATTTTCGTTAGGCGCCACTTGCCGTTGCTCCGATGGAAGGTCAACTCCATCTCAAGTCCGTTGGCTATGCCGCGCAATACAAACACTTTGTTGTCGCCCTCAGGTCGTGGCTTGCCATAGATGATGTTAAATATCATCTTCGTTGGCAGTTCAGGGGCGAAGGCCGACCACGTGTCTGGGGTGATGACACCCTCCATTTGCGAGAAATCGTCGTCCGGGTCGGGTCCCACGAAGCGGATGTTCTCGCTGAGGCTGGCCACCTGGAACAGGGAGTCTGTGGCAAACTGATGGTAGAAATCGAGGAACGAGGCGTTCGGCGACTGACTGAAGGGAATTGTCTGTATCTGCGTCAGCATCCATGCGCCGCGCAGGCGGTCGAAGACATGCTGTATGACGGCACCTGTGTTGAAGTAAATCATTTCCACGACGGCATGATTGACCGACGTATCTTTCACCACCTGCATGGAACGCTCGCTGTCGAAGAGCAGCGTGTAATAGTCCTGACGCATAAAATAGCGCTCTATCTTCCATTGGTCGCGATTGACGATTTCGGTCTTGTCTCCGTTAACTTTCTTCAAAGGGAAAAGGATGCGCTCGCGCTGTAACTTGTTGTTGGCGGCAAAGTTGAAGATGAAGTCGTCGAAGAGTTCGTCGGCAGCCTTGGGCATCGGGATGTTCGCCAATGGGTCGTCTGCCAGCGAGTCGGCAGAAACTGTATCGGCAACGGCAGTCGTTGACGTGTCAGCGGGGCTTTCCTCTCCGTTGCCATTTGTTTTCTGCCCACCACAAGCTGCGAGGAGCACAAAACAAAATACTGCTAACATTTGCCGTTTCATTTGAACAATTCTCTCAAATCACGGCAAAGGTACAAAGAAGTAAGCAAACCGCAAAATAAAATTCAAATTATTTTACGGTTTGCCCACTCTTAATTCTTAATTCTTAAAACGTGTATGTCAGCGTAGCCTGCAGCTGGTGGCGGTTGTCTTTCACTTTGACGGCCGGACAGTCGTTGCGCAATACCTGTAACTGACCAGTTACATTATCATAATACTGTGCCTCCACACCATTCATGTACGGATAGAAGTCGCCCTTGCGTGCAGCGTACTGGTAAGCCAGGTCAAGGCGCACCTGATCGAAGGTGAAGCCGAGGCCGGCAGTCACGCGGTGGGTGTCCTTCCAGTTGGTATAGTCGGTAGTCGAAGCCATATAGGTGGCTGGCGAATTGAGCGTCTGGTCGCGAACGCCGGAGTCTTTATACATCGCTGACGAGTAGTTGTAGCCCAAGCGCAGGGCAACATTGGGATCAAGCTTGAATTCTGCGCCGACCTTCAGGGTAGAGACACCATTGAGGGTACGCTCCGTGAGACGCTTCATCTCAGGGTCGCTGGTGCTGGACGAGTAGTCGAAGTCCTCATAGCGGTGATAGTTGTCGATGCAACGCATGTCTACCGTGCTGTAGTCTGAGTACTCGAATCCGGCTCCTAATGCAAGGTAGTCACCAACAGTATGTCCTACGCTGACGCCGAACTTCCAGGGTGTCTCCATGCGGAACTTGACGTCATAGCCCCTCTGTGCGACATCGCCGATGGCAGTAGTGTTGTGAGTCGTCAGACGATAGAATGTCGGCGTGGCCATGCTGATACCAATACGGAACGGCGACTCCTCGACGGGACGGAAGATAACGCCAGCCTTGATATCGAAGCCCTGACCGGTAATCTTCTGCTGGTCGGTCATCAGCACGCTGGTCAGCGACGGCATGGTCACCGAGTTGAGGTGTTCAAAATACTCGCTGTAGGCATGGTAGTGGACGTCCTTCATTCCGACGGTCAGACCTAAGTAGACGCGGTTGTTGATGTTGCCGCTTATATTAACGTCATACTCGCCAATATAGCCTGTATGAGCGCGGTCGAACTCGTAGTCCTTAGCGTCAACGGTATATACGGAACCGTCGTCTCCTTCTATCATGTATAGGATGAGGTAGTCATTCTGGCTCATTCCCCAATAGGTGTCCAGGTCGCCGCGGATGCCCTTGATGGTGGTCTGGCGGTTCTGCGACGAACCGTTGACGGCGGCGTTGGCTGCCGACAGCACCTGGTTGAAGTTGCGGCTCTTGTGGAAGTTGAAGGCAAAGTTAAAGAAGCTGGAGATGCCTGTTCGTGTGGAATAGACAAATCCCAGTTGGTCGAACGAGGCCGTTGTCTTGCTGCCGTCCTGGAATGTCTTGCCGTCCTGCTGAATCACCATGCCGAGAGTTCCGGATACTTGATGGTGACGGAAGAGTCCTACGCCGGCAGGGTTGCTGCCGATGGTCGAGATGTCTGCACCAAGGGCGTCCATCGCTCCACCCATACCCACATAGCGGGCTGTTCCATTCAGGTCTTCGGTGGCAAGCTGGGCACCTATATAGGTATCCAACGTGACATTATTCTGTGCCTGAGCGTGCATGGCAACTAAGGCCATGAAGGCAAATAACTGTATTTTCTTCATAGTTGTAAATGCTTTTGTTATAATTGGTTATATGATTTCCTTATACTTTTCATGCCGCTCATCTGCGACCTCCGAAAGAGCGTCCTCCGCTGGCTGAGCGTCCACCGCCCATGCTGCTTCCGCCGCCTCCGCCGCCGGTATTAAAGGAACCACCGCCCATACCGGAAGAGCGACTACCGCCAAACGACGAGGGATTGCTGTTGCGTGAGGAAGGTGTGTAAGTACGGGTAGAACGTTCACGATTGCCTCCGAAGTTATTACCCCTGAGTGCCGGACGGTGATTGGCAGGACGTCCTGACGAGGTACGGACGCCTCCACCTCCGACATAGTAATACGGCCGATAGTAGCCCGTATAGTACCAAGGACGGTAGTACGAACCGATATACCAGGGACTGTAGTAGCCGTAGTAGCCATAGTACCATGGGTCGTTCCAATACCATGATGACCGCCAGTACCAGGGGTCATCCCAATACCAAGAGTTGTAGCCATACCAGGGTGACATCCAACGTCCGTCGCGGTAACCCTCCCAATAGGCCTCGCTGGGTGTATAGTCGTCAAAACGGCTCATGCGGCGCGTCAGCTTATAGTCTTCAGCTACCCTCAGCGTGTCTATCGAGTCAGGATAGACGCCACGTACTGCCGAGAAGTCGATGATGTCGTTACCGAGCGAATCGGTAGCGATGGCTCCCGTCAATGTACGGCGGTTATAGTCGTCAACCGATCGTGAACTGCCGGAGTAGTATGTGCCGCGAGGCAATCCATACTCGTACAGGTCCTTGGCCTTTGTTTCCTTAGAAGGAACAAAATACATATCGTCGTCCTGTGCCAGCATAGTTAGCGGCAGGGCCGAAACAAGTGTCAGAAGGAATAGCTTTTTCATCATCATTATTGTCTTTTATATGGTTTCACGTTGCAAAATTATTATTAATTTGAGTGCAAAAGTAAGGAAAAACCCTAAGATGAGGTAGGTTTTTCCCTATTTTTTGTATATTTGCACCGTAATTTAACATTGTCATGAAGTATTACGAGGTCATTTTTACCATTACACCCTGCTCGCAAGATGCACGGGACATCCTTTCGGCAATGGCTGGAGAAGCCGGATTCGAGACGTTCGAAGAGACTGACGAAGGTCTCAAGGGCTATGTTCAGCAGCAACTCTTTGATCAGTCTGCGTTAGACGACGTGCTGGCTGCTTTCCCCTTTGAGGGCACCCATATTATATATAAGGTACGCGAGGCTGAAGACCGTGACTGGAATGAACAATGGGAACAGGAGGGCTTCGAACCGATAGTCATCAGACGTGAGATGGATGATGGCGGATGTGAGATGGCTGATGTGAAAGGTAAGATGGCTGATGGCGGATGTAGGACGCTGGTCATTCACGACGGTCGTCACCTACCCTCCGACATCAACCTTCAGACTTCAGACATCTCCATCGAGATCGATGCGCATCTGGCCTTTGGCACAGGAACTCACGAGACGACGCGGATGATCTGCGCCATGCTGATGGACATCTTCAATCCTCAGTCCGCGCCCGAAGGTTTCCCCTTCGGGAGCCCGCGTGTCTTAGACTGCGGCAGCGGTACTGGCATACTTGGCATCTGCGCCCTGAAGCTTGGCGCAGCATCCTGCGTGGCCTATGACATCGACGAGTGGAGTGTGGACAATACGCGCCATAATGCCGTCATCAACCGCGTCGATGACCGCCTGACGGTACTTCACGGCGACGCTACCCTACTTCAACCTGAAAGCCAAAGTGCGGCATCCGATTCCGACGCCATCCGTCAGTCCTTCTTTGACCTCGTCCTGGCTAACATCAACCGCAACATTCTGCTTCAGGACATGGAGCGTTTCGTCGGCGTGATGTCGCCGGGAGCAGCACTCATCCTGAGTGGCTTCTATCGTTCCGACTGCCCGTTGCTGGAAGAAAAAGCCCATTCGCTCGGCCTTACCCATTGCGAAACGCGCCACGATACCGACTGGGCCTGCATGAGGTTCTTGAAAGCGCTGTTGGTGATGCTTCTGATGTTTACCACAGGCCTGCAGGCTGGCAACAAGATATTTACAGACCGCGTGAAGTCGCTGACCAGCGTAGTCAACGGCGACTGGCTGAACCGTCCCGTCATGACCCTTGGCAGTAGCGAACAAATGGTGGTGGGCTTCGACGAGCTGTCGCACAACTACCATCGCTTTGTCTATCGTTTGGAACATTGTGAGGCCGACTGGACGCCGTCTGAGGAACTCTTCGAGAGCGACTGGTTAGACGGTTTCAACGGCAACCCGATAGACGACTACCAGAACTCCATCAACACCACCGTACTCTATACACACTACCGCCTGACCATCCCCAACGAGCGTTGCCGGCTGAAGATGAGCGGCAACTATCGCTTGACGGTTTACGACGAGGATGAAGGTGACGAGCGCGTGCTACAGGTGGAGTTCTACGTCGTGGAACCGCTGATGGACATTGGCATTAGTGCTACGACGAATACGGACATCGACCATAACGACCGCCACCAGCAGCTGTCGCTAACGCTGAAGTACAACACGTTGCGTGTCAACAACCTCGACGAACAGCTGCGGACGGTAGTGATGCAGAACTGGCGCGAGGACATGGCCCGCCACAACCCGTCGCCAAGCTATATTACAGCTCAGGGTCTCTCGTGGCAGCACCATCGCCAGCTCATCTTCCCTGCTGGCAACGAGTATCATAAGTTCGAGGTGCTGGACGTCAGCCACGCCACGATGGGTCTGGACCGCATTACGTGGGACGGCACGAACTTTCAGGCCTATCCTTACGCCACGACGACGCGCCGCAACTACCTGACAGACGTCGATGCGGACGGCGCCTTCTGCATCCGCAACAGCGACAACGTGGAGGTGGACTACATCTGCGACTATGTCTGGGTGAACTACGAGCTACAGGCTCCCTGGCAGGGCGACATTTATCTTGACGGCCATTGGACAACGGACAACGACCGCAGCCACTACCAGATGACTTTTGATGCCGGACGTCAGGTCTATACGGCTTCCGTCCTACAGAAGCAGGGCTACTACTCCTACCAGTACGTGACGGAGAACGGCAGCTTTCCACCCTCGGAAGGCTGTTTCTACCAGACGGAGAACCGCTATCAGGTGCTGGTATATTATAAAGGTACGGGCGAGCGCACGTGGCGTTTAGTGGGCTACCGGGGCATAAAGACGGAGTGAAAAAAACGGCCGCGGCACGTGTTAGCTTCAGGACTTACCAAATCTCGCGCGCCATTCTTGCGGCACCAGGCGGTAGAGGTGATAGAAGCTGGCTATGAAGTAGTTGGGCGATACGAAGCGGCATTGGTCGGCAATTTCCTCAATAGTCAAATCGGTTTCCTTCAATAGTTTTGCAGCCTCCTGCAGGCGCAGTCTGATGGCTACAGGACGAGGACTCTTGTAGATGTTCTCCGACAGCAGGTCGTAGAGGTGTCCCGTTTCGACGCCAGTCAGTTCCGACATCCTGCGTACGCTGAAGTCCAGCCCCTTATGTCTGTTGACGTAAGGCACTATCTGCAGCATCATCTGCGTAAACTCGCTTTGTTCATCGCGCTCGGCTTCCAGGTTTGTAACCATCGAAACCGTATAGGGCGTCAGCACCTCGTCGACCAGTCGGTTACAGCGGTCGGTATAGTTCCTGATACGGCGCAGCAGCTTCTTCTCCTCGTTGCGGCAGGCCAGTCGCATGCGCATGTTTCGGTAGAACAGGAAGAGGTTGTAGAACGCCAAGGCCAATATGATAAGGGCAAGCAGGATGTAGATACCCGTCGAGCGCCACCAGGGTTCCTCGACTTTCAGCACCCACGTGTAGGGTTCTCCCTGCCAGTTGTCGTCCGTCATTGCCGCCTGTACCTCTATCTCGTACGTGCCGGGCTTCAAGGCCAGCATGGGCAGGTGCAACAGTCCCTTGCTGTCCACCAGTCCGGCGGAGTTGTAGTACGACAGCACTTGCCACTTGTCGCTGAGTCCCTTGACGCGGTAGCGGTAGCAGGTCTGTATGGGCCTGTAGTAGTTATGTCCCGAGAAGGTCAGCGACACGGAGTTCTGGTTGTAGTTGACGCAGATCTCACGGACGTTCGATACCGCCTTGTCGATGATGACGCGGCCGTCAACTGTCATTCCCGGACTGACACGCTGGCCGTTCACCTGAACACGGATGAGCGACGGACAGAGCTGCATGGCGCGCACGCTGTCACGATAGAAGCCGCGGGGATTGAGACAGATGACGTGGTCAAGCGACTGCATCACTATCCTGCCGTTGGGCAACTTCATGGCACGCCCGTTGACAAACGACTCGTTGGGAACGTTGTCGCCCTCAGTGAATGTCTCAATGTTACTGATTTCGTTGTTGCGGATGATGAGGTGCGAAACACCGTAGCTGGTACCAACCCAGATGTTGTGGTCGTTGTCTTCTACAATACAGCGGACCATCTCGTTCTGGAGACCGTCTTTGCGAGTAATGGTCGACGGTATCCTTCTGCCCGGGCGCAACACCTCCAGACCGGTATACAGTCCCGTCCAAACCCAGCCGCGGCTGTCCTTGAACTGACAGTTCACGTGACGGCCCAACGACTGCTGCGCCGGCAGTTCACGGTCCATCAGTGCCGCAAAGTCCACAGCCTCCTTCTCGTCCCACGTGTAGGCAATGAAGGGACTGCGTATGGGCTTCGAGTAGAGCAGGCCGCGACGTTCAGTACCTATCCACATGCCGCCTTGGCGGTCGAAGGCTATGGCGTTGACGTCCGTCAGCAACATACGGCCGTTCGCCAACAGCAACTCCTTGCGGTGGCGCACCTCGTTTGCACGGTAGTCGTGTATCCAGTAGCCATACTCAGAAGCAACATAAAGACGGTGTCGGTAGAAGGCCATGTTGTTCAGATGATAAGGTGTCGAGAGAATCTCCTTCCACTCGCGCTTCATGACGTCGAAACTCAGCAGAACGGCTGCCTTGGAGCCGTTGCGAATCTGGAAAAACAGGTCGGCATAAGGAAACAGAACCGACGACTTGTCGTACTTCAGCGTATCGCTATCCACTTGGGAATCGGAATCCCACATGTGGCGGCTGTCCTTCAAAGAATAGGCACTCACTATGCCGTCGGCATAGAACTGAAGCATCAAACTGTCACGGAAAACGTCCACGTCCTGAATCTCAACACCCTTGCGAACAGGATAGTCCCGCTGGTACTCAATGCTGTAGAGCCTGTCGTCGGAGAGAAACCAAAGTTGGTTGTTCCTGTCCCCAAACAGGTCGTCAACCGGACGTTTAATGCCAATCTCAGCCAAGACGCCGCCAACATCCTCGACGAAACGCTCCGTCAGCAGATCGACACACGTCACGCTGCGACGGTCCTTCAGCCACAGGTGGTTGAACTTGTCGAAGTACATGTGGTAGTGGCCGTTATACTTGGGCAGCGGGAAGATGTTCTCCGCCTTAGGGTCAGTATGCGAGAAGGCGTCGCCGTCATAGAAGTTGATGTGGCCGATGGTTGAGATGACCATACGACCCATCGCCGAGCAGCGGATGGTCTGCGCACTATTGTCTGCCAAACCGTTAGAGGCGTCGAACGAGAAGAACACCCGTTGCTGCTCCCTTGCGTTGCCCATAGCCGTCGTCGCAAACAGGACCGACAGCAAGCACCCAGCGGCGCCCAGCATCGTCAACCGCCCCAGCTGTTCCAACCGGGCCAGTCTCCTCAACTGTCCAAGCATCTTCATCCATTCAGTCGAAGTCTTGAATGCACTCTTCAGCATCGGCTCTGTAATAGTTTTAGACAATAGTTAATAATAACGTGCAAAAATACACCTTTTCAATGACAAACACATCATTTCCCGTCGTTTTTTTACTCATTTTTAGCTTTTTAAACATTTCCCGATGCAAAGTAAGGTGTTCAAGTCTAAAAAGATAATTGAACAAATATTCCCGAGATTCCTTTGGCGTCTCAGGAATTATTTGTAAATTTGCCGACGGAAAACAAAATAGTAGGTAAATATGGCAACAGCAGTATCAGTTAACATCAGCATGCCGCGAGCCGACATGGCTTTCATTAAGCAGTTATGCAAGAGAATGGGGTGGACAGTGTCTGAGGCAAAGGCAACAGACAGTCTTTACGACCCAGAAACTGACGCTTATCTTAACGATGAAACCATGCAGGCAATTCGTGATGTAGAAGCAGGCAAGGTTCAGCGGTGCAAGGACATGAACGAACTACTGGCTACTTATATATAAGAAGAAGGAAGCAATCAGAGTGGTTTCACTTTATCGTACTGGAACGCATTCTGACTTATTCAAGAAATAAATGTGTAACCCTTTAAAACCGCAAATGCCTAAGGGCTGAGAGAGAGAATATACATCGATAACAAAGTCATCTTCCTGGTTTTGAAATCCTCCCAGAAAATAAGAAAAATACTCAACACATATTAACTCGTGTTGAGTATTTAATTATTTGTATTTTAAAAGACATCAAGGTTCTTTTGAACCGATTATGGATTGGCCAGTTACCTCAATGATTGTATTACCTCCTGATTTGAGATAAAAAACTTGTTGAACCCATTTTGGAGAACTCCCCATTTTAAAATAGACCTTCACTTTAGCAGCTCTATCAGAAGCGGTGAAATTGTAAGTACCATTCTCCACCACATTGTCAACACTATGATTGGCAACTTTGTCCCCATTTTCTGCATATTCAAACAAAGTGACATCATCAATATAAGATGTAGAAAAACTCCATTTAAGAGAGTATGTTGTCGTACTATCATCATCGCTACTACACGATGTAATACCAACACATGTCAAGACCATCATAAAGAAAGCCAGCAAAAAATAATTTCTCTTTTTGTACATAATAGTAATTGTTTTAGTTAACCCCGGTTCCATAGGTTGCATTAATAATAATTTAAAATTCTGGACAAGCAATACAAAAGGCGTGGAACCGACTTTATCACTTCTTGAGGTTCTGCAATACCTGTTATCAAAATAAAGTATAAGTCCACGCCCTTAGGCGCGAACGTTACATCTTTATGTCCCTTGATAACTTTGAATTTTGCAGATTCCAAGAAAGTAGGGCAAAAAGCTAACGCTCTATCGTATATGTCCGTTTTGTTTGTTCTTTGTTTACGTCATAGGCAATTAGTTTAAAATATGGCTACAAAGGTACACAAAACAAACGAAATAAAAGCATTTCAAATGTAAAAAATTCAAAACAGTTAAAAAATGTGGCTCTTATATTTGGATTGCAACTAAATTTTAGTTACATTTGCAGCCGAAAAGAATAGTAAATGATATGGGAAGCAGGGAAAAGCTACGGGAACGGTTCATGAAGATGCCCTCGGACTTTACGTTCGACGAGATGCAACGGCTGCTGGAGGGCTATGGCTACGAGCGGAGCAATAAGGGAAGAACCTCTGGTTCGAGGCTGATTTTCAAGAATGGCAACAAGCGCCCCATCATGTTGCACAAACCACATCCTGGCAACATCATGAAGGAGTATGCCATGAAGCAGGTTCTGGACGATTTGCGTGAAGCAGGATTATTTAAATAATAATAGGAGGACAAAGATATGAATACAATGACGTACAAAGGGTATATCGGTTCTGTGAACTACAGCGACAAGGACCAGGTGTTTTTCGGCAAGATAGAGGGCATCAACGGTCTGGTGAATTTCGAGGGCGAGAGTGTGAAGGAGCTCACCGAGGCTTTCCACGAGGCCGTGGATGACTACCTGGCCTATTGTGCCGACGAGGGCATTGAGCCAGACAAGAGTTATACGGGCGTGCTGAACGTCAGGCTTACTCCGGCCATTCATCGTCAGATTGCCATGCTGGCACTACAGGCTGGCCAGTCCATCAACGCATACATCAAGGAGGCGTTGGAGGAGAAGGTCGCCGTGGCCGTATGAAGCGAGACAAAGAGTGCATTAACTATTTTTTGAGAAAAATCTAGTCCCGTCATAATTGTTATGACGGGATTTTTGTGTCTTTGCGGTCACATGTCAATAACTATGACGTAAAAGAAGAAAATAAGGTAAAATTGAAGTAGCAAGACCCTGACAAGGTTCTCTTTTAGATTCTTTTGCGCTATCTTTTTATTCTCTTTGTCGTTTGCATATACATGCTTATGAGGGTGTATAATTGAATACAACTCAAAAAAGTGCCGTAAACAAAGATAAAATTGAAGATAAATACAAATTTTTCACAAATATTTTTGGAAGAGAGCAGAAAATTATATAACTTTGCACCAAAATTTCAACAACTATGACAATAAAGATTCTCAGCGCGAAGCAATTCGCGACAAAACTGAAAGCAACTATCCAGGCGTCTGGACGACTCGGATTTACAGACGAGACGGCTAAGGCATTGGATTTGGCGTCCGGAAAGTTTGCAAAGTTTGCCAAAGACGAAGAAAATGACGTCCTATACCTTATTATAATAGATAATGAGGACGAGGACGCCTTTCAGATAAAATTGTCGAGTAGCTACTATTACGTTCCTACGCGACAGTTGTTCGACATGCTGGGTTTCGACTACGAGAACAACACTATCATGTTCGACTTGATTCGCCAGCCTTCTCATGATGCTGACCTTGCTGGTCAGGTATACCGTATGAAACCACGTATCAACCCCAGAAAAGACAAGAAAAACGATGATATAGAACTCTGATCCATGAAAAGGCCCCGCATATTAAGGGAATATCGCGGGGCACACACAAGAGCTGGTCTCCGACAGTTTCGCGGCTTTCAGGTGACCGGCCACACTTAAAGCCACAAGGAGGAAATGGGCTTTAAGGCGGGTGCAAAATTAGTGTAATTTGTGTTATCCGCCAAAAAAAGCCCCCTCCAAAGGGCGATTTTTAAACAATTTTTGGTAAAAACATTATGTTTAACTCTGAAAAGGATAATATAATTATTAATTATGCATCAATACTTTGACCTTCTCAACCGCATTTTGGCTGCGTCGAACCGCGGCCTTGACATCATTACGGAGTGCTGCCCTGCAGCCTCCGAGGTAGTTAATAACACAAAGAAGAAGTTCCGTCTTCGTCCTGACGAGCGTTCCCCGTCGGCACAGCTCTATCCGCCCAAGGGCAGCGATGACTCGTGGCACGTCGTGGACTACGGCATGGCGGACGGTGAGCGTCGCTTCTCGCCGTTCGACATCTACATGTGGACTAACGGCTACGACCAGAGCCGTTTCTGGCTGGCGGTACAGGAACTGGCACAGCGTTACGGTGTAGCGGACACGCTGTCGGCCAGCGACAACAAACCTGACATTCGTCAGCGACCTGCCACGGCCGAGGAGATACAGGCCGGACAGGCTGTGCTCGACCTGTTTGAAGGTTTCGGCAATGCCGACCTCTCGTCGTGGGGAGTGGCTGTCAAGGCCGAGCACTTAGAGGCACTGGGCTGGCACGGCGTTCGTTCGCTAACGGTAGTGAAGGGCCAGACGGCAACCGTCATCACGGCAACCGACACCTATCCTATATACGCGCAGCATTGCCCGTTTATCGACACACAAGGCACCGAGCATTTCTTCTGGAAAGTCTACGAACCAAAGAACTTCGACAAGCAGTATCGTTTCCGCATCGTAGGGCCTCGCCCGCCGAAGAACTACATCTACGGACTCCAGACGCTCCAGCAGGACTTCCATCAGGCTGGCGGCAAGCAGTTTGACGAGGTCTTGCTGGTCTCTGGCGGCAGCGATGCCGTAGTGGCACGCAGCATGGGCTACAAGGCGGTATGGCTGGGGTCTGAGACGGCTCAGCTGACACCGCAGCAGCTGGAGCAGATCAGCCAGTATGCCCATCGCGTGGTGAACATCCCAGACATCGACCCTACCGGTCGCCGAATGGGGCAGAAACTGGCCCTGCGATACCCGACGCTCTACACCGCCTGGCTACATCCAGATGACTTCGGCACGGCTCGCGACAACCGCCAGCGTCCCTGTAAGGACCTGCGCGACTACCTGCGCCTCCACCCTGGCGCAGCTGCCATGCGCACACTCATCGACCGAGCCGAGCGTTCACAGTTCTGGACTATCCACACGAACGAGAAAACGGGCGAGCGGAAGTGTGTCATCAACGATGCGGCATTGAACTACTTCATCTACCTCAACGGCTATGCCACGATGAAGGACGACCGCCAGGAGAAACCCGTCTACGTCCATGTCGACGGCATGGTGGTCACGCCGCTGAAGGCCAAGAGCATCCGTGCTTTCCTGAAGAAGTGGTGCCAGCGCGAGGGTGTCGAGGCGATAGTACAGAACGCCCTCTTCCGCGCCAAGGGAATGCCAACCGACACCGTGAGTCAGCTTGAGGAGCGTAGCGACCTGGACTTCACCGACAGCACGGCGACGTCGCAGCGCGTGTTTTTCATGAACACCGCCGTCGAGGTTACCGCCCAGGGCATCGCCCGACTGCCCTACTCTACCGTGGATGGTCATTACGTCTGGGCAGACAGCATCATCCAGCACGACTACCGCGACATCCCGCCACAGTTCTCCGTCACCAAGGGCGACGACGGCCGCTATCACGTCACCCTTCGACCTGACGCACCCAGCAAGCTGCTGCAGTTCCTGTGGCGCTCGTCGAGGCTCTACTGGCGCAAGGCAGACGAGTATGGACAGCCATTGACCGAAGAGGAGCAGGCCGAAGAGGAACAATGCTTCCTGGCCAAGCTCGTCAACCTGGGCTACCACATGCACACAAACAAGGACAAGGCCGCCTGCTGGGCAACCCTCTGCATGGACGCCAAGGTAGGCGACACCAGCGACCAGGCCAACGGCCGAACAGGCAAGACCATCTACCGCAACGCCATCGGTGCCGTCTTGAACCCGCTGGAACTCGACGGACGCAAGGTGGTCAAGGCCTCCAACCCACAGTTCATGCTGGCCGGATGGCAACCCGCCAACCGTCTCATCACCTGCGACGAGTGTCCCAAGGGCTTCGACTTCAACCTCTTCAACGAACCCCTGACCGGCAACCTCTCCATCGAAAAGAAAGGCAAAGACCCCATCGTCGTACCCTTCAGCCGCAGTCCCAAGTGGATGTTCTGCTACAACTTCACCCTTACCAACCACGACCCCTCGACCGAAGGACGTATCTGGCTACAGCTCTTCGGCGACTACTACCACGTCAAGACACCGCAGAACGACTACCGCGAGACACGTACCGTCTATGACGACCTCGGCACATACCTGATGGCCGAAGGCACCGCAGAAGCCGACTGGCAGGCCGACCTCCACCTACTCCTGGAGAGCCTCCAGCTATACCTAACCCTGCCACGCAACGACCGTCGTCAGCAGCCACCCATGACACACATCCAGCAGCGCGAGGCACAGGCAAAGATCGACAAGATCTTCCTCGACTGGGCCAATGAAGTACTCGGTCCGGGCAGCACGTGGCTCGACAACGAGTACATCCGTGCCGAAGACCTGCAGCGCCAGTTCGCCGAAGAGACCCGAGCCCTCAACATGTCACCACGCTGGTTCACCACACAGCTCAAGCAGTGGTGCCAGTACGCCGAACACATAGCCTGCTACAACCCTGCCTCCATCACCCACAACCAAAAGGACGGCGAGCGATGGGGAAGAACAGAAAATGGCAAAAAAGTTTATTACTACTATCTCCAGACAGTCGGTGCACTAAATCAGGATGACATCAATGAGCAACATCAGGAGCTTGACCTGCCATTCTGACGTTCAGCGTCTTCAGGTGCACAAGTGCACAAGTGCACAGACTTTTCTATCTTATTTCTACGCGAATAATCAAATAATGATGTTTTTACCCTTAAAAAAATAGGATTTCTTATGCACTTGTGCACCTTGTGTACCTGACATCACTCCCCCCACCCACAGAAAGTGCCGCAACAACCTCCAAAAGTTGCGGCACTTTCCCTCAGAAATCACCTAGAAAAGTTGCAGAAATCACGGCAACTTCCTGAGGAAATCACCGCAACTTCTGGAGGAAATCACGGCAATAATTGAAGGAAATCCACGCGATTTCTGTTGGGGCTATAATGAACAAAAAGTTGTTGTTTTACTTGAAAAAAAGTGCGGAAATGTTTGGTAATATGGAAAATATTTAGTAACTTTGCAACAAAGAAAAGGTACTAAAGTAGAGTCCTTTTTCTTCGGCGGGAACTGGTCACCCGATGTAGCTGACCAGATGAAGTCTCATACCATCAAAAACACACAACGCGTATGAACTATTATGCACTGGCGAAGAACAACAATGAGCATTCGCCGATTTTCGGAAAGTACACGGCAAGACCGGTGTATCCCGACGAGTTTGTCGACCTGAACGTGGTCGCAGAGTTTATCCAGGAGCAGGCTTCGGTCAAGAGATCGGACTGCAAGGCCGTCATCGACGAGATGGGCAAGGCCATCAAGCACTTCCTCGGCATGGGCTGTAAGGTCAGGATCGAGGGGCTGGGAATCTTCAAGCCCGGACTGAGCTCGAAGGCCGTCAACCACCTGGAGGACTGGAACCAGGCCGAGCACCTGAAGTCGACGAAGCTGCTGTTCACGCCCGACAAGATCAAGGTGGGCAAGAAGAAGGTTGCCGAGGCTATCTCGGAGGTTACCTGGCAGATGCGCGACGTGGCTCTCGACAGCAAGGGCAATCCGCTCTACGGCGCCAAGGCTGTCCGCGAGGCCAAGAAGCAGCACGAGGAACCCTAAATGGAAAAGCCCTCTCCAGAAGGAGGGGGTTTTTCTTTTGGTGATTCCGTCGGGATTCGAACCCGAGACCCACAGCTTAGAAGGCTGTTGCTCTATCCAGCTGAGCTACGGAACCCCACGTCTTGCGATTTCGGCTGCAAAGGTACAAAGAAAAATTAAATATTAAACATTAAACATTAAAAAATATGCCACGGAAGGGTAAAATTATGCATTATTTCGTACTTTTGCACGAGAAAAAATAGTCACATCATGGCAATTATCGAGATTTCTTCGCTTCACGAACCAGGCATCGAAGTGTTCAGCACGTTGACGGAAGCCCAGTTGCGCATGGAACTGGAACCAGAGAAGGGACTGTTTATCGCTGAGAGTCCTAAGGTGATCCGTGTGGCTTTGGATGCCGGCTGGGAGGCTACTGCCCTACTCTGCGAGCGCAAGCACCTGACTGGCGATGCCCAGGACATTGTTGAGCGTGTTGGCGACATTCCCATCTATACCGGCAACCGTGAGGTGCTGACGCAATTGACGGGCTATACTTTGACGCGCGGTGTGCTGTGTGCCATGCGCCGCAGACCGATGCCGCCAGTGGATGAAATTGTGAAAGAGGCACGCCGCATTGTCGTCATAGAGGCTGTTACGGACACTACCAACATCGGTGCTATTTTCCGCTCGGCAGCAGCACTTGGCATTGATGCCGTCCTGTTGACGCGCGACACCTGTGACCCCTTAAACCGCCGTGCCGTGCGCGTCTCAATGGGCTCAGTATTCCTTGTTCCCTGGACGTGGCTCGATGCTCCCATTACCTCGCTGCACGACTATGGTTTCCGCACGGCAGCCATGGCGCTGAGCGACAACAGCATCTCGCTGGACGACCCTCGGCTGGCCGCTGAAGAGCGTCTGGCCATCATCATGGGGACAGAAGGCGACGGCCTCCCCCATCAGACGATAGAAGAGGCCGACTATACGGTAAAAATCCCTATGGCTCACGGCGTCGACTCGCTGAACGTAGCTGCCGCTGCTGCCGTGGCTTTCTGGCAATTAAGGGTTTAGTCCAGTCCGAAGAGGACGCGCAGACCACCATCGACGCCCGAGAAGCCCATGAAGGCCAGGGAAAGCAGTCCGGCAGACAGCATGACAATTGCCATTCCGCGCATACCCTTGGGAATGCTACACAGTTCCAGTTGCTCGCGCATACCGGCAAAGACCGTCAGCGCCAGTCCGAAACCAATGGCCGTCGAGAAGGCATAGACCACGCTCTGCAGCAGGTTGAAATCCTTCTGGATGACGAGGATGGCGACACCCAGCACGGCACAGTTAGTGGTGATGAGCGGCAGGAAGATGCCAAGTGCCTGATAGAGTGCCGGCGACACCTTCTTCAGGATAATCTCGACCATCTGAACCAACGAGGCAATGACCAAGATGAAGGCAATGGTCTGCAGGTATTGCAGTCCAAAGGCGTCAAGCACGAACTTCTGTACCAGCCATGTCACGATAGTTGCCAGGGTGAGCACGAAGGCGACAGCTGCCGACATACCCAAGGAGGTGTCAACCTTCTTCGAGACACCGAGGAAGGGACAGATGCCGAGGAACTGCGACAGAATGATATTGTTGACGAATATCGCGCTAATGAAAATCAATATATATTCCATAATTATCGGTATTACGTTATTACGAATTACGTTACTACAAATTGCGCTATCACGAATTGCGTAACTTATTCACGATGGCGATGAGGAATCCCAGCATGATGAAAGCCCCCGGAGGTAGCACGAAGAGCAGGATGTTGTATGTCTCGGGCAACAAAGTCAGGCCAAACACGGAACCTGAACCCAGAATCTCGCGGCAGATGCCCAGCAGTGTCAGACCCAGCGTAAAGCCCAGACCAATGCCGATGCCGTCGAAGAGCGATGCTATAGGCGAGTTCTTGGCAGCAAAGGCCTCAGCGCGACCGAGGATAACACAGTTGACCACTATCAGGGGAATGAAGAGACCCAGCGCTGCGTCGATGTCAGGCAGGAAAGCCTTGATGACCAGCTGGAGCATGGTGACAAAGGCTGCTATGACGACGATAAACACGGGGATGCGCACCTTATCAGGGGTGACACTCTTCAGACACGATATCACAAAGTTGGTACAAATAAGCACAGCCATCGTTGCCAGTCCCATCGACATGCCATTCATGGCCGACGTGGTAGTAGCCAGCGTAGGACACATACCGAGCATCAGGACGAACGTAGGGTTCTCCTTGACGATGCCGTTTTTGATAATACTTATATAACTCATGATTATTTTCGTTATTAGACATTATTCTTGTTTCGTTGCTCCTGTTTCGCCGTCGGTGGCCGGAGTGGCCTTGTAAGCATTATAAGCATTGTTCACAGCGAGCAGGAAGGCACGGCTGGTGATGGTAGAGGCGGTGATGGCATCCACCTGTCCGCCATCCTTCGAGACGGTCAGCGGCTCGGCAGGTGACTTACCGATGATGTCGCCCTTCTGGCCCTTCTGGAACCACTTGTCGGCCTTGGCACCCAGCCCTGGGGTCTCAGTCTGCTCAAGCAAAGTATAGCCCAGAATCTTGCCTTCGGGGTCGAAACCCACCAGCACCTTCAGGTTACCGCCAAAGCCCATCGTGGAAGACTCTACGGCAGCACCGAGGTCATTGCCCTGCGCGTCCTGAATCTGATAGATGGTATAGACCATTTCCTTACCCTTGGCATCGTTCTGCTTCACCTCGTCGGTCTTGGCAACCTTCAGGTCGCTGACACACATAACGTTCTTGATACCGTCAGCAAGGGCCTTTTCTTTTTGTTCGTTGATGGGACCCTCCGTGAGATGGTTCACAAAGGCAAGGATACCACCCATGATAACTGCTACTCCCGTGAGTACCAGCGCCATATTCGTTAAAGATGATTCAAGCTTCTTCATAATTCTTGCATTTTTACATTTTTACATTGTTACATTTCTAAATTACTTAGAAGCCGGCACTTCTCCAAAGCGCTTGGGTTTCACGTAGGTATTAATAAGAGGTGTAAAGGCATTCATAATCAGAATGGCAAACGACATGCCCTCCGGATAGGCTCCCCAGTTACGGATGATGACGGTCAGGAAACCTATGCAGACACCATAGATCAGCTGACCCTTGGCGGTCATCGGACTCGTCACGTAGTCCGTAGCCATGAAGATAGCACCCAGCATCAAGCCACCCGAGAGGATGACTGAGAACGGATCGGCGTAGGCGGGGCTGGCCAGATGGCAAAGACCCGAGAATACAAATACCGTAGCGATGATGCTGACGGGGATGTGCCACGTAATGATTTTCTTCCACAGCATGTAGGCAAGGCCAAGTAGCAGCGCCAGAGCACAAATCTCACCCACAGCACCGGCTCCGTCGGGATGGTTGCCCAGGAAGAGGTCGAGCGACGAAGGCAGCTGGTCGAGCACCGAGGCGTTACCACTCTTGATAGCCTCCTTCATGATGGCCAGCGGCGTAGCCCCTGTCTCAGCGTCGAGATAACTGGTCAACTGACCAACCTTTGGCCAAGTCGTCATCTGTGCGGGGAAGGCTACCAGCAGGGCAGCACGTCCTACGAGCGCGGGGTTGAAGAGGTTATTACCCAGCCCACCAAAGGTCATCTTAGCCACGCCGATGGCAAACAGGGCGCCGATGATGATAATCCATATAGGCAGGTTCGAGGGCAGGTTAAAGCCAAGCAGCAGACCGGTCAGGATGGCAGAACCGTCACAAACGGTGCAGCGCTCGTTCTTGAGCATAAACTTATTGATGGCCCACTCGAAGAATACGCAGGCCGCAACACTCGTCGCACAGACTATGGCAGAACCAATGCCAAAGAAGTAGAACGACACGAGCAGAGCGGGTATGAGGGCAATAATGACGCCATACATATTCTTCTCAACGGTGTCGGTTCCGTGTGCGTGAGGCGAAAGTGATACAATTAATTTTCCCATTGTATTTTTACCTTTTTTACTTTTTTTACCTTTTTACTTTTTCTGAGCCGCAGCAGCACGGGCACGAATGATTCCCATGACCGTCGATTTGGCCTGGCGGATGTTGTCAAGCAAGGGACGGTGGGCGGGACACGTGAACTGACACGAGCCACACTCGATACAGCTGACGACTTCTTCCTTCTCGGCACGCTCCCAGTTCTTGACGGCAGCGAGCTTGGCCAGCAAGTAAGGTTCGAGACCCATCGGACATGCTGAGACACACTTGGCACAGCGGATGCAGGGATTAGGTTCCTTACGGACAGCTTCCTCGTCAGAGATGATGGTCACCGAGTTGGTACCCTTACAGATAGGAACCTCGGTACTGGTCAGCGCCTTACCCATCATCGGACCGCCGGCTAACAGCTTGTTGTCACCCTCGGGCATACCACCACAGACCTCGATGAGATCCTTCATCGGTGTACCCATACGCACCAAGAAGTTACCTGGTGAAGTCAGCTTCTTCCCCGTGACAGTCGTGTAGCGCTCGAACAACGGCTTATGCTTCATAACTGCCTCATACACAGCGAAGGCAGTACCTACGTTTTGAACTATTGCTCCAACGTTGACAGGAATGGCAGGAGGTGCTGGAACCTGACGGCGGATGACAGCATCGACGAGCTGTTTCTCACCGCCCTGAGGGTAGCGCTGCTTCAAGGGTACGACCTCGACGCTGTATTCCGAGGCACTAAATGCCTCGGCACACTTCTTGGTCAGCAGCTCGATGGCGGGCATCTTGTTCGTCTCGATGCCGATGTAGCCCTTCGTGACCTTGGCGCCTTTCATCAGTAGTTCCAAACCAACAAGTATTTCGTCAGCGTGCTCCATCATCAGACGGAAGTCGGCAGTAATGTACGGCTCGCACTCTACGGCATTGATGATGACACACTCAGCCTTGGCCGTCGGTGGGGGACATAACTTAATAAAGGTGGGGAAACAGGCGCCGCCCATACCCACAACACCGGCAGCCTTGATGCGGTTCACGATTTCCTCGGGCGTCAGTTCGGGGTGGTCCTTCACCAGTTCCAGCTTGTCTGAGCGGTCGATGGTCTCTTCCCACTCGTCACCTTCTACATTAATAATAATAACGGGCTTGCGATAGCCGGTAGCATCGATGGCCGTGTCAATCTTGAACACCGTGCCGCTGACACTGGAGAAGATGGGGGCTGACACAAAGCCGCCAGCCTCGGCAATCATGGTACCTACCTTCACCTTGTCTCCTTTCTGGACGACAGGCTTGGCTGGGGCACCGATATGCTGACTGAGTGGGAAGATGGCCTGCTTAGGGAGCGCGGCAACCTTCGTCTCAACGTCGTGGGTCAGCTTGTTCTCTTCGGGGTGTACACCACCTATTCTAAATGTTCTGATATTCATGCTTGATCCTCCTTCTCTTTAGTAGTTTCAGTAGGGGTAACAGGTGCAGTAGGTTTGGCAGGTGCAGTAGGTTCTGAAGGTTCAGCAGGCTTTGGCTTAGGAGCCGGGAAATTCACAGCGTGAATAGCCTTCGTCGGACATGCCTCTACGCACTTGCGGCAAAGGCGGCACTTCTCGGGGTCGATGTACGACACATTGCCTTCGATGGTAATAGCACCAAACTTACACTCCTTCTCACACTTACCACAACCGATACAAGCTGCCTTACAAGCCTTCATGGCAACAGGGCCTTTGTCCTTGTTGACGCAGGAGACAAACACTCTCCTACCCTTCGGACCCTTCTTGCGCAGTTCGATGATGTTGCGCGGACAAGCCTTCACACAGGCACCACATGCCACACACTTCTCTTCATCGACTTCGGCCAGACCAGTCTCGGCATTGATGTGAATAGCATCAAACTGACATGCCTCCACACAGTCGCCACAGCCTAAGCAGCCAAAGCCACACGCCGTCTCACCGGCACCACACGAGTTCATGGCAGCACAGGTACGCAGACCACTGTACTCCGCAATCTTCGGACGTAATGCACACGTTCCGTTACAACGAACTACGGCAACCTTCGGCTCACCGTTGGCAATAGCCATTCCCAAGAGGTCGGCCACCTTGCCCATCACTTCCTGTCCGCCCACGGGACACATCAGTCCTTCCAGACTGCCGGCATCAGCACCTTTGACGAGTGCGTCGGCCAGTCCTCCACATCCTGCGAAGCCGCAACCGCCACAGTTGGCACCAGGCAACTGCTCAGTAACCTGGGCAATGCGCGGATCTTCGTAGACGTAGAACTTCTTGGAGCAGACAAACAGTACGAGGGCTGCAATCAGTCCGATGGCGCCCAGCACTAATACTGCAATCAAAACGAAATTCATAAATCTTTTTTCTTATTTGTTTTAGTTTATATTTGGATTCTTCGGATCATTCAGATTCAATAGATTATATTTGGATTCAACCGATTATTCATCTTCTATGGAAAACGCGAACTTCTCACGCAGTCGGTTGCGCAACAGGAATAGCACACCATAGTACGGCAATAATGCCCCAAGTCCGCAGAGCGCAGCAAGCCCCTCGTTGGCCGTCAGCCAAAACACCAGCGCAAGCACGCCCACCAACACGATGAAAGGAATGCCGAAACCCAGCAAGAGCGCCCGTGGAGCCACCTCGCCAGGTGCCGTCACCATCACGGACTGACCTACCGTCCACGGTGTATCAGCGGTATTGCAAAAGACATCGACGATTTTCTCCTTCGCTTCTGCCGCATTGCAATAGCCAGCCACCTTACATGCAGCACATGCAGAAGTCTGGACGATACGAACATGGATGCAACCGTCTTCAATACTTTCGATAATCCCCGAATGCTGGATTTTATTATTCATTAGATTAGCTATCTCGAGTTTGCTTTGCAAAGGTACGAAGAAAATAAGAATTAAGTAGTAAGAATTGAGAAAAAAATAAAAAAAAAGTCGTAATCGTTTGCAAATATCTATTTTTTATTCGTACCTTTGTCACGTCTTAAACAACAATGAACGATGAAAGCAACAGAACAGACCTTGCAACAAGTTGAACGCGCCTTCCGCAAAGTGGCCGACAAGTTCCCCCCCGAAGAGGAAGCAATCTTGATGACAGACATCCATATCCGCGTGAGTCAGGACAGCGGAGAGCTGACCGTCTTTGACGACGACGATAAGGAGATAACCCGTTGTGTCATTGAGCAATGGATAGAAAACAAGGACGACAGCTTCTACAACGACGTTGCTGCCACGTTGCGCTCTGTGCTGAGCAAGCATAAGAAACAGGTGGAGATGATGTCCATCCTGAAGCCTTTCTCGTTTGTGCTGGAAGATGACGAGCGTGAGTCCGTCACCGAACTCTACCTCGTTGACGACGATACCGTCATCATCGACGAGGAACTGATGTCTGGTTTGGACAAGGATCTGGACGACTTCCTGGAGAAGCTGTTAGAGGAGTAACACTTCTCGTCACATATTGTCAGGCGATTAGTCCTATTCATCAAAATCGACATCCTCGCCTTTCATCATGCGCTCGATTTTCTTGTCAATATTTTTAATTTTCTTCTGCTTTTGGACTGTCTCGTGCGGCAACACGATGTCGTCTTCGTAGTCCCTGATACTATCAACGACCTTTATGTCATTTTTCTGAGCCGTATCCACCGGTACGTGCATTTTCGGCATACGCTTGCTCCTGTCGTGGCGTACACGTGGTCTGTGACATGCCGTGAATGTCAACAGAACAGCTAAGGCAAAGAGTAGTTTTTTCATAATCCTAACGTTGTTATCGTAATGCCAGACGGTCGCCGACACGGATGGGGCAGTCGGGTGGCAAGTTGTTAATCTTGTAAATATTCTTCAGGCGTATGCCGTACTTCTGGGCGATGGAGTACACCGACTCCCCTGGCGCTACGACATGTTCAAAGCCCAGATACTCCTTAGGTGCACACTTCTGCTTCTTCTCAAGCCAGACGATCTCACCCTCCGACAGCACGCTGTACTTGTCTTTCTCATTATATTTGGCCAGCTTCTTGTAACTCACCCCCACCTCGTCGGCCAGCGACTGGTAGGTCTCGCCTTTATGGGCCAACACGTAGTAGTTGTTGTTGAAGAAAAAGACTTTGCGCATGGCAGGTGCCGCAACAGGCTGAACGGTCGTTGGCGGTAAGTTTTGCTGCGGCTTTGTACGGACAATTCCCGACGGATCGTCAAACTGGTGGAGATTGTAGAGTTCGATAATCTCGATGAGCTTCGTGGCGTAAGTAGGACTGGTGGCATAGCCGCAAGCCTTCAAACCCTTGGCCCATCCCTTGTAGTCAGTCGGTTTCAGCTGGAACAACGAGGCATAGCGTTTACTATTGACCAGGAACAAGGAGTGGTCTTCATAGCTTTGGCTCACCGAATCGTAGGCTCTGAAGCACTCCTGAGAAGCATCATCGTCATGATATGCCTTGCGCCCTGTCCAACCGTTACACTTAATACCAAAGTGGTTGTTGGCCTTACGTGCCAGTTCGCTGGAACCTGCCCCGGTCTCCAATACGCCCTGTGCCAGAGTAATGCTGGCCGGAATGCCGTGACGCTGCATCTGTTCGATGGCTGCATCTTGATATTGGTCGAAGTAGTCCTGATAGCTTTTCGTCCACTTCATGCCTTGCGAATAGGTCGCTGTAAGGCCTAAAAAGGCCAAAAGAAAGAAAAATATAGCCCGTTTCATGAATTATCTTGGTTTTTATGTTGCAAAAATAAAGAAAAAATCTTATATTTGCAACAAAAATCGAAATATTATGAAAGAACTGGAGATAAAAGCCACCATTTTGGAGGTGCAAATGGATGAACTAAGCCCTGAAGAGCGTTCGTTGGTCGAGTTGGCGAAGGAAGGTACTTACCGTTCCTATTCTCCCTATTCCCGCTTCAGCGTGGGTGCCGGTCTGCTCTTGGATAACGGAAAGACATATATAGGCTGTAACCAGGAGAACGCCGCATTTCCTGCCGGTATTTGTGCCGAGCGTTCAGCAATCTTTGCTGCCGGAGCTGAATATCCAGACTTGCCCATTGTGATGCTGGCCATAGCCGCCCGTAACGAAAAAGGTGATTTCCTGGAAGAGCCTGTCAGCCCCTGTGGCACTTGCCGACAAGTCATCATCGAGACCGAGACGCGTTTCAAACGGCCAGTACGCATCCTTTTGTACGGCAAGCGTTGCGTCTATGTCGTCGATGGCATTCGCCACCTCATGCCGTTGTCGTTTACTGAATTCTAAGTGCACCCCACGCGCCCACAAATTGTAAATTGTAAATAGTCAAATTGTAAATAGAATAAGATGGTAAAGATTTCCAAAGAGGCTGCCCTTGAGTATCACGAAACCGGCAGACCAGGTAAGATTGAAGTAAGGCCCACCAAAGCCTATCGTACACAAACAGACCTTTCGCTGGCCTATTCTCCAGGCGTAGCATACCCGTGTTTAGAAATTCAGGAGAACCCCGACGACGCCTATCGCTATACCGCCAAGGGTAACCTCGTAGCCGTCATCTCAAACGGTACTGCCGTGCTGGGACTCGGCGACATCGGTGCCATGAGCGGCAAGCCGGTGATGGAGGGTAAGGGCCTGCTGTTCAAGATCTACGGCGGCATCGACGTCTTCGACATCGAGGTGGCTGAGAAAGACCCCGAGAAGTTCTGCGAGGCCGTGGAGCGCATCGCCCCGACCTTTGGCGGCATCAACCTCGAGGACATCAAGGCACCGGAATGCTTCTACATTGAGGAGCGCCTGAAGAAAAGCCTCGACATCCCCGTGATGCACGACGACCAGCACGGTACGGCCATCATCTCGGCTGCCGGACTGAAAAACGCCTTAGAGGTCATCGGTAAGGACATCACCAAGGTCAAGATTGTCGTCAACGGTGCCGGAGCCGCCGCCATCTCGTGTACCAAACTCTATATGGCCATCGGTGCAAGCAAAGAGAACATTGTGATGCTCGACTCGAAGGGCGTCATCAGCACCAGCCGTACCGACCTGAACGAGCAGAAGAAGTTCTTTGCCACCAACCGCACCGATATCCACACCTTGGAAGAGGCCGTCCGCGACGCCGACGTCTTCGTGGGCCTGTCGAAGGGTAACGTGTTGTCGCAGGACATGGTGCGCTCTATGGCCAAGGATCCCATCATCTTTGCCCTCGCCAACCCCGTTCCTGAAATCTCCTACGAGGACGCTATGGCAGCACGCCCCGATGTACTCATGTCGACGGGACGTACCGACTATCCCAACCAGATCAATAACGTCATCGGATTCCCCTATATCTTCCGTGGCGCACTCGATGTGCACGCCCGCGCCATCAATGAGGAGATGAAGTTAGCTGCCGTCCACGCCATTGCCGACCTGGCCAAACAGCCTGTGCCCGACGTGGTGAACGATGTCTATAAGGTGAACAACCTGACCTTCGGCCGTCAGTACTTCATACCAAAGCCCGTCGATCCACGTCTCATCACCGAGGTCAGCGCTGCCGTAGCCAAGGCTGCCATAGACAGCGGCGTGGCTCGCAAAAACATAGAAAACTGGGACGAGTACAAGCGCTCACTCTCCGTGCTGCTGGGTCAGGAGACCAAGCTGACGCAGAAACTCTATTCCACCGCTGCCAGTCATCCCCAGCGCGTGGTGTTCGCAGAAGCCGTACACCCCACCATGCTCAAGGCTGCCGTACAGGCCAAGGCCGAGGGCATCTGCCAGCCCATCCTCTTAGGCAACGACGAGTATATCGGCAAGCTTGCCGCATCGCTCGACCTGAACCTCGATGGCATCGAGATTGTCAACCTGCGCCACCCCTCGGAACAGGAGCGCCGCGAGCGTTATGCACGCATTCTGACTGAGAAACGCAAGCGCGACGGATATACCCTTCAGGAGGCCAACGACAAGATGTTCGAGCGCAACTACTTCGGCATGATGATGGTCGAGACTGGCGAGGCCGACGCCTTCATTACCGGACTCTACACTAAATATTCGAACACCATCAAGGTCGTCAATGAGGTCATCGGCATCCGTCCCGAATACCAGCACTTCGGCACCATGCACATCATCAACTCACCCAAGGGAACCTTCTACATCGCCGACACCTTGGTGAACGAGAACCCAGATACCGACGCACTCGTCGACATAGCCAAACTGGCAGCCACCAGCGTCCGCTTCTTCAACGAGAAACCCGTCATCGGCATGATGAGCCACTCAAACTTCGGTTCCTCGCAAAGCAATGGTGCCCGTAAGGTGCGCAACGCCGTAGAGCGCATGCAGGCTGAATATCCCGACTTGGCCATCGACGGTGAACTGCAGTTAGGATTCGCACTCGACCGCGAACTGCGCGACGAGCAATACCCCTTCACCCGACTCTTCGGCAAGAACGTCAACACGCTGGTCTTCCCCAACCTCACCTCAGCACGTTCCTCGTACAAAATGCTGCAGATGCTCGACAGCGACGTGGAGATTATCGGCCCGATACAGATGGGACTTAACAAGCCCATCCACTTCATTGACTTCGGCGCCTCCGTGCGCGACGTTGTCAACATCGTTGCCGTCGCAGTCATTGATGCCTACGTCGATAAGATCAAGAAGCGCATCAACGCCATCGGCAAGTAATTGACAGAAGTTGCGGCAATTTCCTCAGGAAATCACCGTAACTTCTTCAAGAAATCACGGCAACTTCTTCAAGAAATCACGGCAACTTCTTCAAGAAATCACGGCAACTTCTTGAGGAAATCACCGTGATAATTGAAGGAAATCACCGTAATAATTGAAAGAAATCACTTTAACTCGCGCACGCCAAAAGGTTTGCGCGAGTTGTCGTTGATAAGACGGATAGCCTGTCGGTCATCGAAGTCAATCGGAGTAATAATAAACTCGGGAACATTGAAGGAAAGGAAGCGGTCACGATAGAAACGGCGCGGGTTACGCTGAGGTAGCATAAACGCCTTAGTGACATTCCCTTTGTCATCGACATGACAGAAATAGGGCCGCGTGAATAGTCCGTCGTCACGGCGGGAACTGAACACAAGCCAGCGGGAGTTAGCAGTCCAGTTGTGGAACGATTCCGTGTCATCGGAGTTCGCTGCAGTCATAGGGCGTGCGGCTGCAAACTTATCACTTATCACTTCTCCCTTATCACTTTTCAAGTCAAGCAACCAGAGGTCAGCTTCATGGTGCCAGATGCTGAACTGTCCGTAGTCGGAGAGCGTGTAGCAAAGGAACCGTCCGTCATAGGAGGGACGGGGGAAGGAAATCGACTTTTGCTGCGCTGCTGCATCGACGATGGTCTCTATATGGTCACCAAAGGTTCCTGTAGCCGGGTCGAAATCGATGCGACAGAGATTGTAGCGGAGATTATTAAACGAAGATTCTCCTTTCTCGGACGGTACCGAGTGTGGCGCTGCAATCTTCATATCTAATTCTTCATTCTTAATTTCTAATCCTTCATCCTTCATTCTTAATTCTTCATTCTTCATTCTTAATTCTTCATTTTCAGCGGCTGCACAGAAATAAAGCGAACGGCCGTCGGCTGAGAAGACTGGAAAGGTTTCGTAGATGGAGTCCTGTTTGAGCAGGGGCGAAAGGATGAGTTCGTTCTTCTCGACGTCATAGACCTGAATGTCGGAGGCTTCGTCGAATACCTCGATGCGGTTGGGGTCGGCACTATGGAAGAGCTGTTTCGTCGTGTTGGTGGAATAGGCAATATAGCGGCCCGACGGATGCCAGTAAGGATAGACGCAGAGACCGAGAGTCTGGTCGGTCTTGGTATTGTAGGCGTCGAAGGGACCGTCGGCGTGGCGAAGCAGGGTGGCACCATGCGGACCGCGGATGTGAAGGCTCATGTCCTTGGGATTGCCGCGGTTGAAGCTGTGACAATTGACGCAACCCTCGAACTGGGTGTTCTCGATGAGTGCACGCTCGTCGAACGAGGAGAGGTCGCGCTCGTAGATGCCCATCTTACTCCACACCTCGTAACCGGGAGCAATCAAACGATAACAGAGACCGTAGTCGATACTGTCTGGGCTGACGTAAAGGGCGAAAGGACGGTAGGTGTGCCAGCCGTCGTCGTACTTGGCAGAAACGGTAACGGTGAGCGAGTCTCCTCGGTTCTGGACAAGCAGCTTATGCCAGTCGTCAAGGTCGAAATCAACCGACTCGTCGCCCTGACTGTGCAGGCTGTTTCCATGACGATCGGTAATGACGGCATCGATACAGAAAGCCTTTTCGTCGGCCATGCTGAAGTTGAGCGGCGCAATGTTCACGGGAATGGTGACGCCGAGGTAGTCGGGATATATCAGCGGCTGGACAGCCTCCTGCTTGGCATCGCTAACGGTCTCGGTGCATCCCATCAGGCCCATTAGCCCCATTAAACCCATTATAATATAAACGATTTTTTTCATTGCTTTTTGGACATGAATTGATTGTAGCGTTCGCGATCGCCAGTCAACATATAGTAGGCCAGAAGATACTGATAAGCCAAGCGATTGTCGGTGTTGGTGCGGTAGAGACTTTCGAGCATCTCGGGCGTCGTATGGTCGCTGAAGTAGAAGTCTTCCCGATAGGCCGACTTGCGCAGACGTCCGTATTCCGGATGACGTGATATGGCCTCTTCGTTCCCTAACAGCTGCAGGGTCTCGTTGGCCCAGTCGCGGTAGAAGATGGTCTTTTGCAGCGCCAAGAGATATTTGCGAGCCACAGCATACTGGCCATTGATGAGGTTGGTCTCAGCCAGACGTTTGTAACAGCGTCCGCTCTTCTGGAAGTCAAGAATGGCCTCCTGAGCCTCGAAGACCGTTCGTTGGGCGACGCTAATCATTCCCAACTGATAGAATGCCTCGGCAGTAGGCAGAGGACTGGTAGCATCTTCCTTGACATCGGGCAGCAGACCAGCGATGCCGTTCTGGTTATAGTTGAACATCTGTTCCAAGAGCACACCGTGCATCGCCAAGGCCAGGTTCTGTACCGTCACACCTATCTGGTTATTAGGTTTCTCGGCGTTGATGGTCTGAAGGATGCGGTTCCACTGCTGGTGGCGCGCCATGAAGTCGTACTGCATCACCTTCTCAGCCTTGAGATTGGCGTTCTTCCAGACGAAGGAACCCATGATGGCTGCTACAAGCAAGAAAGAGAGACCCACCCCCAACCCCTCCTTGTGAAGGAGGGGAGTAGATACTTTTGTGGCAGACTTTTCTTTGGAGCCATTACTCCCCTCCCTCGCAAGGAGGAACTGGAGGAGAGTCTCTATCCAGACAGAGAGTGCTGCACCCCAAAGTAACCAAGGGAATACCGTCGGGTAGCGATAATAATGGACTCCGAGCCATAGGCTGTCAATGGGTATCGGGAAGCATACCGGCCCCGCCAAGAAGTAGAGAACAGGAATGGCGAAGATGAGCAGAATGCGTCGCGTCCAACCTCTTGACAATTTCACAATTCCCCAGGCAACGAGCAACATGAGCAGAACCGCACATACGCCACTCATCAGCGCATTCTCGTCGAGCAGGAAGATCCAGAGCAGGAACGAAGGCACATAACTCAGCCCGTATGAAAATTGAGAATTGAAAAGGCGGAGGGTCAGCAGTTGTATTGCGGAGAGCAGCAGCGCAATAATCAGCGCGCCCACCCAGGCATAGAGGAAGAACTGCGTGCAGAAGCGGCCCAGCAAGTCGGCTACGCCACCAGGCTGACGAACAATCTCCCAAACGTAAGCGCTGTCAAAGAGAAATAGCTGGTACTGCTCCTGATAATGCAGATGGTGAGGATAGGCCAGTCCGAAAAAGAGCAAGACCGCCACAAAAAAAAGCAAGGAGGTAAAAAAGTAGAAGGGTAAAAGAACTTTCACCCCTTTTTGCTCCTTATTATTATTGTTTGCTTTCACCTTTTTACTGTTTTACCTTTTACTTGTCAAATACTTTACTGAACTCATCGACGCTGATTTTAACGGGTTCGACCATGAATTCCGGACGGTTGAAACTCTTCAGCAGGAAAGTATTGTATTCCGGGTCTTCCTGCGGCAGCATAAAGGCCTTCTCTGCTTTCCCGTCGTGGAAATAAGAGAAATAGACACGGCAGAAGTTACCGTCATCGCGACGACTGGCAACCATAATCCAATGTCCATTGCTCGACCAGGACGGGTAGCTGTCGGGACGTCCTTCATAGTTCACGTTGGTGAAGTCGAGGAACGTTGGGTGCTGTGGATCAGAAGCGTCCGCAAGATCCATACAGACAATGTCACCATCATTATGTCGGATATGGAAACAGCCGTACTGTCCATGGGCAAAGAGCAGATAGCGCCCGTCGGGACTGACGCGTGGCAGGGTGGCACTCTTGTCGTTTGCTGCTGCATCATAGACGAGTTCCTCGTCACCGAAGATATGCGTTGCCACATCGAACGAACGGCGATAGAGGTTGTATTGTACTTTCGGATAGAAGGTCCTGATGTCCTTGTCGCGCATCTCCTCAGGAAGCGGAGCTGACTTGCAGTAATAGAGGTATTTGCCATCTGGCGACCATGTGGGATAGACTTCAAGGAGCGTGGAGTCGTTGCTGACGACCTGCACAGAGTCGGTCTCCACATCGTAAAGAATCAAGTCGCTTTTCAAGTCGTAAACCTCAAGTCTGTTGGGATTCATCGTGTGGAATGCCTGACGAGTCAAGTTAGTTGAGAAAGCAACGAGTTTAGCCGTGGGGTGCCATGACGGATAGACACCCGAAGAGATGGTATAGTCGCGCTTCAGGTTGACTCTCGAAACCTTGCCATCATTCACTATCACAGTACCACTATTCGAGAGGCGCACGTGGAAGAGCATGTTGTCGGTCTTGTAGTTCTGATAGCTGTGGCAGTTGATGCACTGGCCAATCTTACGATTGTTCATGGTAATCTCGTTGTTGAAGACCTGAGTCTCTTCGAACGTGGTAAGGTTGCGCTGGGCAATCTCCATAAAAGTCCATGCCACATACGAAGGCTCGATGAGGCGATAGGAGATGTATTCATCGATAGGTTCTTCGGCTATACGGATTTCAAAGGGGTTGAACGACAGCCATTCACCATTCTTCTGACCCCAGACCTCAACCTTAAGGCTCTTGCCCTTCGAGGCGGTAAGCATGTCACGCCATTCCTCCTCAGGAATCTGCACCTTCACACCTTTGCCATAAGTATATTGCTGACCGTCGGGCAAAGTGACACGTGCCACGCAAGCCTCATACTCGTCGGAGGGGAGCATGAAGTTGAGCGGCGCGATGTTACAGGGTATAGTAACGTCGCAATAGTCAGGGTAAATAGCTGGCAGACTCTTGGCTGCTTTGGATGAAGCAGGTACATCTGGGTGATTTGCACACGATGACAGTAGCCATATAGCCGCTAATAATAGTAGGGGGAATGAATAGATATATCTTTTCATAATTACTTACGAGTGAGTTTCATTTCCAATTTTACCGGTTATCTTAATAGGTTTCAAGCCGAAGATGTTATACCACCAATAGGTGTCTCCGTATTCCTCGCGCATCATCTCACCAACCTGCTCGATGGTCATGCCAGGCTTTGCATGACTTTCAAGTACTGACCAGAACTGTTTATAACGATTAAATATTTCCTCGTTGACGGGAATCATCATGCGCTTTTCTTCCGGGGCTTTATCCATATACAGGATATACGCCTCTTGAACATGCACAGGAAATTCCTCGTTCATGTGCAGCGTCACCCATTTACGCATCGAAGCCCAGAAACGCCGGGAGTCACAACGTATCATGGAATACAGCAGGGTCTGTTCCGAGGCAAGCTTACTATCAGATCCATACCAGAGGCTGACGATATCTATGATATAGCTATCACTATTCTCAACGCCAGTAAGCTCATCGGTGTAACATTTCTGCAACTCCTTGATTTTTGCTGTTACAGGAGCTGGCTGCCAATCTTCGTAAAAGAGATGATGATGTAGCTGAGTAGTATAACGTTCCTCCAGCTCCTTATCTCCGCAAGCCAGTGCACAACGGGCAAGCACCTTCAGGTAGAAGGGCGAGAACCCTGCCTGGATAGCATTCTCGAAATTCAAACGGATGCCCTCGTTCATCATGCCGTAGTTGTAATAAACCAGTGGCGAGACGACATCCAAAAAACTGGAATGGACAGAATCGGGATTATAAGGTGGATAGCAGCTATTACCCATCTTAAACGAACGGCTTAATAAGCCCCCCTCATTCATGAGAGCAACATTCTTGAGAAACACCATCGTTGTGGTTGGTTTCTCAATCTCTTCTACCACATTAAGAACCTTCTTCCAGTTGTCGCTTTCAGCATAGCGCACCAAGCGCATCTCGTTGATGTAACTCTCGTCATAGAACATCTGTGATGAGGTATAGATAATGCCAGCTGCGGCAGAGAGAACAGGAAGTATTACGGGGACAAATTGTTTTAATTTGGGCAGAATCAAATCACCAAGATTCCGACACAGAGGAATAAGTATAGAAACAGCACCCAACACCCAGAACGGGATAGAAAGATGCTCGGTCTTGTCACTTGGAGTAATGAAACGAGGCAAGCCTGCAAGAACAACATCGTCGAACTTCAAATACGAATAGAACTGGGTATGCCAGATGCTGGCGGTAAAGAGGAGGAGGATAAAACCCAGCATCTCGCGCCAGGTGATTTTTTCAGTAAGTGCCAGACACAGCACGAAAAGCAAGGCAAACCACCCCAGCACAGGATAGATGCAAACTCCCAACAGATACCAGACCAAATGCCATTTACGAGGAGTCTGGCGGGCTGCCCACAAGAGCAGCAACATGACGAGATAGCCTACCGACTGCGAGAACCAATAGCCCCTGATGGTGGAAACATAAATCCAATATCCCAAATCAACAACAGAGGTTAACAGACAGGCTACAGGCAAGAGCATCAACGACGATGCGCTAGACTTTAGCCGGAATGCCTTGGCACCCACAATATAAATGAGCGTCCAGATAGCTACCAGGACACCTGAACCTAAGGCGGGATGATAAAAGAGTTGTGTGAGCCAAGCACCAACATACTGCATCAGGCCGAAAGGCTTCGACATTAATGTATGGAAGAAGGGAACTCCGAAAAGAAATTCGGAACGGTCGTGTGCCGTATAGAGCACCTCCTTATTAATATATAATATGTATAAGGCAAATGAGATGAAAGCCAGCAGGCTTACACAGAGAATTGACTTAGATACAATTTTATTTGCAACCATTACTCTTGTTATAAAAGGCTGACCCAATCAAATGGGTCAGCCTATTAATGAATTATACCAATAAGGAACGATTATTCCTCATAATATACGGAATTGAGAGTAAAGCTACCACCCTTAAGCAAGAGCTGAAGGTCCTTACCATCACCACCCTTAGCACACTCCTTAGCTATAGTCTCGGTAATCTGGAGTTCATTCTGGCCAGATACAATATGCCAATCAGAAATATAAGTATTGCTCCACCAACCGTTGTGCACCATTACATTACAATCTGCACTTGCATCTGAGACATCAACGATGAGGGTCTTCAGACCAAAGTAAACATCATCAGGAATAGTGGGCAGGTGTGCACCTTCAGTAGAACTGAAACGCATGGCAGGAGAATCCCAAGCAACAGGCTGGAACGGGGGTTCCTTAGTAGGATCTTCACCATAGATATAGAATTTCTGGAGTGGATCAGTAATAACCTGACACTCAATTATGGTACTGTCCTTAAGCAAAGTACCATCGGCACAAAGAGCAGTCAGCAAAACTTTATGCTGTCCAAGCTTCATCTTCTTAGTGGCAAAGTTACCGATGAAACTCTTACCTCCAATACTCCATGTAGCATTGACAGGAGCAGAGGTCGAACAGGTAATGACATTACCATTAGCACCACTGGGACCCTTGTCAACAGTAATAATGGTCTTAGCCTTGAGTTCGTCAGCAGTAATGTGACCACCATTCTTGATATCCTCGTGAGTAGGATTACAAGCAGCAATAGCACATACTGTGGCAAATAACAAAAATATCTTTTTCATATTGATTACTTATAAATTATTGATAAATAACTTTATATTGAGTTTCCGGGTCAGCAGCATCCCATCCAGGATTCTGCACCATTTTACCACTCAGGTTGGTAATCTGAGCCTGAGGCTTAGACAAGAAACCATTAGTAGCAGCATAACGCTTAGCCCAACTACAGGTCATGTGTTCCAAGGTACGCTTAGCACTCTTCTGACCAAGACATACAATCTGCTTACCTCTCTGAGCCTGAAGAGCCTTGGCGGCATAACAATTCTCACCACCATCAATACCTGACCAACGACGCATATCGTTGAAGCGGAGTCCCTCAAATACGAACTCCCAACGACGTTCGTTCTGAACATTTGCCAAAGTGTAAGGTGTTTCAGGAACACCGGCACGGCGCTGAACTTGGTTCATATAAGATGCCTCACCAGTGAGCTCGGTCATCATCAGAAGAACATCAGCATAACGCATCAGATAGTAGTCCTCAAAGTGGTCACCCTGCTGCTTGTTGTCAAGCGAACTTGCAGTATAACCCTCACACTTAGACCACCATGAATCGTTGTCGGCTGCGCAAGCATCCAGGTTTACATCGGCATACTTCTTAACACCATAGCCAGACTCTTCACAGTCATCCTTCTCGTAAGTATAACTCTCAAGCTCGTTTTCGAGGTCAATCAGAGAACCTAACTTACGCTTATCGGTATAGTTACCTATTCTCTCAGCATCTGTCCAGTCATCCCAGATATTGCAGGAAGGAGTACCCTGACCCCAGCCCTGATTGAACGGATAAGTCTTGGTACGCTTACCGTTATCATTGGTTGCACCATTACGCAGCCCCCAGAAACAGGAGATATAGTTTGAATACATACGAGCAGTAGAATAAATACCACCATTCGCTACTTGACCATCAATACCCCACTTAGAAGCATTCATAAACTGAATCTGGAAGATTTCCTCAGTGTTGCCATTACCCATACCTGGCTGGTCGAAGCAGTTCTCACGCTTCATATCCTTGATGAACTCATAAGCATGGCCTTCGCCGTCTTGAGCCTCATCCCAGAGAAGACTGTTAGAGTACTGCCAAAGTGAACGGAAGTCCTCGCAAAGTTTGTAACCACCATTGCTGATAATGTCCCTCAAGCCGGCAATAACGTCAGCCTTAGCAAGTGTACCACCATCGCAGCCTTCCTGTTCAACCAGTTGGATAGAAGCATCACCAGTAGCGAGTTCAGAAACCTTCTTATAGAAGCCAGCCCAGAACATCCATGCACGTGCAATGAATGCCTCTGCAGCGAACTTATCAGCATGACCAGAACCATTGGCTCTCTCTGCCTTCATCAGATTCTTGGCAGAAGTAAGGTCGGAGAGAATCTGCGGATAGATAACTTCCTCAGCACTTACCTGCTGCTTCATATCATCAGTTATAGTGGAAGAGGTAATCAGAGGTACATCGCCATACAACTGAGTAAGCCAAAGAGTATAGAGTGCACGCATAAAGTAAGCCTCACCAAGTAACTGGTTGCGCTGTGTCCTCTGAGTGTCAGTCCATTTAACATTGTCAATGGTCTCAATCGTGTTATTAGCACGCGAAATACCGCCATAGAGAAGGATGAATACGGTTTCATACTGATCCACGTTCATCTCTACCAAATGATGGAGAGACTTCACTTTATTGTCTTGCAGACCACCACTTCCGTAGCAGTTATCCGACATAATCTCCCACCAAAAGAACGGATTATAAGTATCAGAATCACCACCACCCATTGTATTCATGATACTATAGAGGGCAGCAATTTCAGACTCTACATCTGCAGGTTTACCTGGGAAGGTAGCCGAAGTCATCTCGGTAACACGCGGATCGGTATCCAGACTGTCGTTACATGATGTCAATAAGGTTGCTGCAGACAAAACAGCTATTGCTGATAAAATATATTTCTTCATAACTAAACTTGTCGAATTAGAATTTAATATTAGCACCTACCAGATATGTACGAGATGGCGGGTAAAGACCCAGGTCAACACCAGAAGCCCAACCATTACCACCAGCAGAGTTACCTACCTCAGGATCGAGGCCAGTGTAACCGGTGAAGGTGACGAGGTTCTGTGCCTGAACATAGAGACGGAGCTGCTGGAACGGACATCCCTTCCAAACGTGCTTGAAATCATAGCCTAACGTAATAGTCTTAATCTTGAAGTAGTCGGCATCCTCCATGTAACGGGTAGATACCCAGTTGGTGTTCTGGTGACCAGTAGCAGAAATACGGGGCTGAGAGTTTGAGGTACCCTCACCATACCAACGATTCAGAATCGTGGTGTCGTAGTTCTGATAGGGAGCATCACTGAATGAACGGTAAGAACGCATGATCTGCATACCGAATGCACCAGCACCGTTAACAGCGAAGTCAAGACCCTTCCAGTTGAAACCGAGGTTGACACCCAGCATAACGTCGGGGTTAGGATTACCAATCTCATGACGGTCGCAAATGTCATTGCCATCTGCATCTTTAGCCTCAGCGAAAGTAATGATACCATCTCCATTATAGTCATCCCAGATGCAGTCACCAGGCTGTGCGTTGTCAAGGACGGCCTTACCGTCTGCACGTGCCTGATCAATCTGTGCCTGATTCTGCCAGATGCCGCTGTAAGACATGCCGTAGAAGTAACCGATGGGCTTGCCTTCCTCAGCACGGTAGATGTACTCAGTACCCTGTGAAAGAACACCACCAGGACCGTTGATATACTTGTTATCGTTTGCAATACGCGTTACCTTATTCTTATTGGTAGCAAAGTTTACGCTGGCATTGTAACGGAAGTCCTTACCAATCTTGTCGTTCCAAGAGAGGGCAATTTCAACACCCGTATTACGTACGTCACCACCATTGATGGCAGCGGGATTGGTACCATAAATAGCAATATTCGGGCCACCAATCAGCCAGTCCTTCGTGGTCTTCCTATACCAGTCGAAGTTCAAGCCTAAACGGCTGTTGAGGAAACGAGCGTCGAAACCGAAGTCGAGCTGCTCAGAGGTCTCCCAAGTCAGGTCGGGATTCGGGACGATGTTAGCATATGCACCAGTGACCGGAGTTCCAGCAACAGAAGTTGCCATGTCAGAACCGAACTTGTAACCGCTGTCGCCGTTTGCACCAGACAAAGCGATTGTTGCCAGATACTGATACTTAGCGATATCCTTGTTACCATTCTGACCCCAGCTTGCACGGATCTTGAAGAAATCCATCCAACTCTTGGTACTCTCCATGAACTTCTCGTTAGTGACTACCCAACCAGCAGATACAGAGGGGAACCAACCCCAGCGCTTGCCATCAGTGAAGATACTGGAACCATCGTAACGTAAAGTGACGGTAGCCATATAGGTCTCATTCCAGTCCCAAGTCAAACGACCGAACCAAGAAGCGAGATATTCCTCATCGTTGGGTCTACCTGTCAAAGTAGCATCGGGAGCATTCGCCAGCTTGACGTTTGACAGCCAGGCAGAATCCCAACCCTTCAGAGTAGCGAGCTGCTCACCATAATTAACCTTGTTGGAACCACCAACGTTAAAGCTCCATGCGGTGCTCTGATAGCTCTGACCGACCATAGCACTGATCTTGTGACCAGAAATGATGGGAAGATCGTATGTAAGGGTGTTCTCAATAGACCAGTTGGTATTCAGCCAAGCGCTCTGATTAACACTATAAACAGGCTGTGTAGCATTACCATAACCAGAAGAACGCGGCTCATTGTAGTTACGGTATGAACCAGAACCCCAGTTATAGTTGAACTGTGTACGCCACTTCAGGCCCTTGATAGGCTGAATGGTGGTGAAAGCAGTTGCACTGGTATTGACGTTGCGGCTCTCAGCCAGAGAGTTGAAACCACCATGAACGAGGTTCTCCCATGGGTTGCTGAACAAAGAAGAGTTCCAACCTTTGCCATATGCCTCAGTACCGTCAAATTCTTGATAATAATAGATGCCACCTTTATCATTATACTGTGGCACGAGCGGACAAGTCTGAAGCAGGCTGTGGATATAGCTCCAGTACATGCCATCCTCAGCGAGGTCGTGATTTCTGGTATAGCCAATAGAAATGTTCTCACCAATGGTGATGACATCGAAGTCCTTAGCCTTCAGGAGCACGTGGTCGCTGTTGAGGCGGATGGTGTGACGCTTGTAGTAAGAAGCCTGGCCAGCACCCATGATACCTTCGTTACCAGTATAGGTGTAGGACATAGAGAACTTTGACATGTCGTTACCACCAGTCAAGGTAACAGAATGGTTCTGCTGCAGAGCGTTCTTATTCTCGAAAGCCTTCCACCAGTCAGTGCCTTCCCAACCATCAGCAACCTTCTTGAGGATATCTGCGGGAACATAACCGGCCCAATCCATCTTCTGACCAGATGTATTGAAGCTGTACTCGTCGATGATGTTCATGTACTCCTGTGCATTGAGCAACTGCGGACGCTTATAAGCGTTAGACCAACCGAAAGCGCCATTGTAGCTAATCTCAATCTTACCAGCCTTACCCTGCTTGGTAGTAACCAGGATAACGCCGTTTGCAGCACGGGCACCATAGATGGCTGCCGAAGCAGCGTCCTTCAAAATGTCGATGCTCTCGATATCAGCGGGGTTAATATCATCAAGGCTACCACCAGCAACACCGTCAATCACATAGAGAGGTGACGAGTTACCTGTGGTACCGATACCACGGATGTAAACCTTGTAGCCCTTACCAGGCTGTGTAGAACTCTGAGTAATCTGCACACCGGGGGTGCTTGACTGCATAGCCTCGAGTGCATTGGTGGTGTTCAGCTTGGCGATTTCATCACCCTTCACCTGAACGGTAGCACCGGTCACCAGCTTTTTCTTCTGGACACCGTAACCCACAACGACAACCTCATCCAGTGAATTGTTGTCTTCCTGCAGAGTAACACTAATAGAAGACTGATTGCCTACGACAATCTCCTGAGTGGTGTAGCCGATGTAGCTGATGACCAGCGTAGCACCTGGCTTCACATTGAGCGTAAAGTTACCGTCGAAATCGGTCACCGTTCCATTGGAGGTTCCCTTTTCAACGACGCTTGCACCAATTACGGAACCCTGAGAGTCAGAGACGGTACCCGTAACCTTCTTCGTTGACTGCTGAACAGCCTGTACCGAATTTTCGGCATTGGCTGCCAGTGGTGAGTACATTCCTAACAAGGAGCATGCACCCATCAACAGCGCTGTTTTTCTGATTTTTTGATTCATACTTAAGTATTTTCTTTGATTGAATTAGGATAAATACATTTTGATTTAGTTAGTTAGTCAGAGACACGACGTCTCCTCCACGCCAAGCCCACCAGGCCCGCAATGGTGTAATTAATAGTCTTTCCTTCTCAATACCATTTAAATTTTAATTTTTAATTGTTGTTGTTAGCTATTGTTGTTTATTATAGTTGTGAATCGTTTTTCATTTTGACTTTGCAAAGGTAGTGTTTTATTTACAAACAAAAGCATCTTTTATTGATAAATTTTGATACTTTCTTGCATTTTCTTCGTTTTTGTAGAGCAAAAAGGCGGATTTTAAGAGTTTTTAAGAGTTTGTCCGACTGAAAGTATGCAAGTTTGTTAAGAATGTATTGCGCTATTTCAAAAAATATAACTAACTTTGCAACGAGTTTAAGCGACATGACAAGCTAAAAACCAAAGTGAATGAAAATAGCTCGTTTTATCGTCCTACTGAAGACGAAAAGTAAGAAGTAAAATATAGGTTGTATGAAGACATATATTATATATATAATAGGTGTAGCTTTACTGATGGTGGGATGTGCTACCAAGGATGTGAAGGAAAAGGCTGTTGCAGACCAACTGGCTGAACGTTTACAGGCTTTGCAGCAGAAAGGCTATATGATGGGCCATCAGGACGACCCGTTCTATGGAATAACGTGGTCGGGCATTGACGACCCTCAAAAACCTGAGACCGGCCGCAGCGACGTCAAGGAGACCGTTGGCGACTATCCCGCCGTGATGGGATTCGACCTGGGCGGCATTGAGATGGACGACGCCAAGAACCTTGACAGCGTGCCGTTCTCGCGCATCCATGATGAACTGATAGCCCATCACGAACGTGGCGGCATCGTCACCGTGAGCTGGCATCCCCGCAATCCCGTCACCACCATTCCCCACGGCGGCACAGCTGGGCAGAAGTTTCCAGAAGGTTCGGCATGGGATGTATCCGACTCTACGGTCGTAGCCAGCGTATTGCCTGGCGGTTCGCATTTCGAAGTGTTTCAGAAGTGGATTCAGAAGGTGGGCGACTTCCTGCTGACGCTAAAAGACAAGGACGGCAAGCCCGTGCCTGTCATCTTCCGTCCATGGCACGAGAACAACGGTTCGTGGTTCTGGTGGGGACAGAAGTGGTGTTCCGACAGCGAGTTCCATGCATTGTGGTGCCTTTTACAGGACGGACTGAACAGCCGCGGACTGAGTAATCTGCTGTGGAGCTATTCCCCCAACTTGGACGGGCAGTGGACGGAAGAGCGTTTCCTGGCCCGCTATCCTGGCAATGAACGTGTGACGCTCATCGGCGAGGATGCCTACCAATGGGGTACCGAAGAGGACTTCGTCAAACAGTTGAACGCCGACCTGACTTTCCTCAGCGACTTTGCCAAGAAAAACGGCAAATTGTTGGCCATGACGGAATGCGGTCTTAAAAACATGACCGACTCTACATGGTGGACACGCGTGTTGAAGCCTCAGATGGACAAATATCCCATCAGTTATTTCATGCTGTGGCGTAACTATAAGGAAGAATACTTCGGACCATCGCCGGAACTACCTTGTGCTGATGACTTTAAGAAGCTATACGAGGCCAAGAACGTCCTGTTCCTAAAAGACATTAAGGATAAAGAATAAAGAGTAAATAATACAGAGTCCTCGGCTTGGCCGATTAAGAATTGGGAATTAAGTAAAAAAACATATGATCAGTTTTGAAGAAAGAGTAAAAGCGTTGCGTGCTCATCATGAGCAATTGCTGACGCGAAAAAACGAGCCCTTGGAGTGGGGCAATGGAATCTATGAGAAATGGAAATTCCCCATATTGACCGCAGAACATACGCCACTGGAATGGAAGTATGACTTCTGCGAAAAAGACAATCCCTTTCTGATGCAGAGGGTTATAATGAACGCCACATTGAATTCGGGCGCTCTGAAATGGCAAGGGAAATACCTGTTGGTGGTACGTGTAGAGGGTGCCGACCGTAAGTCGTTCTTCGCTGTGGCCGAGTCGCCCAACGGTGTGGACAACTTCCGTTTCTGGGACGAACCCGTCACTATGCCCGAAGCCCCCTCCGACACCCATGAAGGCGGAACAAATCCGGCAACCAATATCTACGACATGCGTATCACGCAGCATGAGGACGGCTGGATTTATGGCGTGTTCTGTGCCGAGCGCCATGATGACACACAGCCTGGCGATCTCAGTGCTGCTACTGCAACAGCTGGCATTGCCCGAACCAAGGATCTGAAGACGTGGTATCGCCTACCCGACTTGAAGTCGAAGTCGCAGCAACGTAACGTAGTGCTGCACCCGGAGTTTGTCGATGGCAAGTATGCCTTCTACACGCGTCCACAAGACGGTTTCATCGATACTGGCAGTGGCGGCGGTATTGGCTGGGCACTGGTCGACGATATCACACATGCCGAAATCAAGGACGAAAAGATTATCTACGAACGTCGTTACCATACCATTACCGAAGTGAAGAACGGCGAGGGTCCACACCCTATTAAAACCTCGAAGGGATGGCTGCATCTTGCTCATGGTGTGCGTGGTACGGCTGACGGACTGCGCTACGTTCTGTATATGTATATGACGGCACTCGATGACCCCACGCGGGTCATTGCCCGCCCTGGCGGTTTCTTCCTCGTGCCCGAGGGCGACGAGTATTTAGGCGACGTAATGAACGTAGCCTTCGCCAATGGCTGGATAGCCGACGACGACGGCAAGGTGTTCGTATACTATGCGTCTGCCGACACCCGCATGCATGTGGCCACGTCGACCATCGACCGTCTGGTGGACTATTGTCTGAACACCCCTGAGGACGGCTACTATACGGCAGCCTCCGTAGAAACCATCAAGAAGTTAATCATTAAAAATAGAAGCTTATGAATAATTTGAAAGAGAAAATCGGCTACGGCTTTGGTGACATGTCGTCGAGCATGTTCTGGAAGATATTTTCCTACTACCTGCCGTTCTTTTACAGTAACATCTTCGGCCTATCACTGGTAGATGCCGGTGTGCTGGTGCTTGTAACGCGTATCTGGGATGCCGTCAGCGATCCCATGATGGGTGTCATCTCCGACCGTACACAAACCAAGTGGGGCAAGTATCGTCCCTACTTGCTGTGGGTGGCACCTTTCTTTAGCATCTGCGGTATTCTGCTGTTTACCACGCCCGACCTGACGTATGGCGGCAAGCTGGTATGGGCCTACGTCACCTACATCCTCATGATGACCGTCTATACAGGCATCAACGTGCCGTACGGAGCCATGCTGGGTGTGATGACTGACGACTCAAACGAAAAGACAGTGTTCTCGTCGTTCCGCATGTTCTTTGCCTACGGCGGCTCGTTTATCTCGCTGTTTCTCTGGGAGCCTCTGGCCAATGCATTAGGCGGTTACAACTCATCGACAGGCTGGTTCTGGGCCATGGTGATGATTGCCTCGGCATGCTTTGTCATGTTCATCCTCTGCTTTATAATGACTAAGGAGCACCTGAAGACCATGTCTACCGTCTCGGTGGGCAGCGACTTTAAGGCATTGCTCTCAAACAAGCCATGGTGGTTGCTCATCGGTGCCGCCCTGTGCTTTAACCTGTTCAATACCGTGCGCGGTGCTACCGTGGCATACTTCTTCCAGGACATCATCGGCGGTGATGTCAAACTGGTATTCCTTGGACTGATGTTTGCCTTCTATGCAGGACTCTTCCTGGGTGTCGGCGAAATCAGCAACATGGTGGGTGTAGCCTCGTGCGTACCTATTTCCAACAAACTGGGTAAGAAGACCACTTTCATCATGGTCAACGCCTCGTTGGTAGTACTCAGCTGCCTGTTCTTTTTCATTCCATGCACGCTGACGGGCTATTGGATCATGCTCGTATTCCAGATACTTATTAGCATCCTGACGGGTATCATGTCGCCGCTGGTATGGTCAATGTATGCCGATGTCAGTGACTATGCAGAGTGGGAGTTCAAGACGGCGTCTACGGGACTTATCTTCTCCAGTTCATCGATGGCCCAAAAGTTCGGCGGAGCTATCGGTGGAGCTGCCGTGCTCTGGCTGCTCAGTGGCTTCGGTTATATCACCGACCCCGAGCTGTTGTCACAAGGCAATGTCATCCAGCCCGAAGCCGCACTCAGTTGTCTGCGCTGGCTCATGAGTTTCATCCCCGCCTGTGTGGCTTTGCTGTCTATGCTGATAGTATGGTTCTATCCACTTACCACTGAGCGCATCAACGAGATTAATGCGAAACTGAAGAACGTTCGCGCCATCGAGGAATAAAGAATTGAAGTATTGAAATCCCAACGATGACAACAAAGTCACTAAAACAAGAAATGCAGGATGTTCTGGAAAAGAACATCCTGAACTTTTGGCTTAAGAAGATGGTAGACCACGAGAATGGTGGTTTTTACGGACGCTTAGACGGCAACGGGGTGTTGCATCCTGAAGCTGAGAAGGGCGCCATTCTCAATGCCCGCATCCTATGGTCATTCTCAGCGGCATACAGGGTGCTCAGCGGGAAAACCGCTGAACGCGAGACGAACCTTAATACAGCATTCGCTGAGTGCGAGACTTACCTTGAAGCAGCAAGCCGGGCTAAGGACTACTTTATTGAGCACTTCATCGACCACGAATATGGCGGTGTCTATTGGAGTGTCGATTACAAGGGGAATCCGTTAGACACGAAAAAGCAATTCTATGCTATCGGCTTTGCCATATACGGTTTGTCGGAGTATGCCCGTGCCACTAGCAACCGCGAGGCATTAGACTATGCCCTGCAGTTGTATGACTGTATAGAGGAGCATGCCTTTGACCACGAGTACAACGGCTACATTGAGGCGATGACGCGCGACTGGCAGCCCATTGCTGACATGCGCCTCTCCGAGTTTGACGCCAACTATCCCAAATCGCAGAACACCCACCTGCATATTATCGAGCCATACACAAACCTGCTGAGATGTCTCAAAGAACTGCAGGCACAGCAAACGTGTAACTATGTGCCGGTTCTTGGCTCGGTGCTCCCCGTGTGTATCAGTGTTCCTCAGGAAACCGTCAACAGAGTAGAAGCATCGCTCCGCAATCTGATAGACATCTTTACTAACCGCATTCTGAACCCAGAGACCCACCATTTGGACTTATTCTTCGACATGGACTGGACACGTGGTACAGACCGTTTGGAAAGCTACGGCCATGACATTGAGTGCTCATGGCTCTTACATGAGGCTGCACTAGTTATAGGCGACAAGGAGGTACTTAGGAAGGTAGAACCCATTGTTCGCGAAGTGGCTGCAGCCAGCGCCAAGGGACTACGTCCTGACGGCTCGATGATTCACGAAGCCAATCTTGACACGGGCCACGTCGACGATGACCTCCACTGGTGGGTTCAAGCCGAGAATGTTGTGGGATGGTTCAACATCTGGCAGTATTTCGGTGACGATGACGCCCTGCAGAAAGCCTTACACTGCTGGCAATACATCAAAGAAAACCTCATAGACTGGGAACACGGCGAGTGGTTCTGGAGCCGACACGCCGACGGCACGCTAAACACCACCGACGACCATGCCGGTTTCTGGAAGTGCCCCTACCATAACAGTCGCATGTGCCTTGAAATCATCGAGCGCAGCACTTAGTCTTGGCTTAGGTCGTGAACCATTTTGCGGTACATGTCGTACATACGCTTTCTGGAAATGTAGCCTTTCAAGTGTCGGTTGCTGTCGAGCACGGGTAACCAGTCGGCCTGAGTGCGCTCGAAAGTCTTCATCACTTCATTCATCGGCGTATCGTCGCTTAGTATGGCGGCAGGCTCTACCATGAGTTGAGAGGCCATGAAGTGGTGGTAAAGTTCGGTGCGGAAAACAACATGGCGGATTTTCATGATGTTGATTTCACCTAAAAGATTACCTGCAGCATTAGTTACGGGCAGTACACTGTTACGACTCCGGCTAATTTTGTGCACCATCTGTCCTAACTCCATGTCAGGAGCGACAGCCTGATAGTCACGGTCGATGACCGAATCGAGACTCATCAGCGTCAGCACGGCATGGTCGGTATGATGAGTTTTCAGACGTCCCTGTCTGGCCAGTCGCATGCCGTAGATGCTGTGGGGTTCGAAAATGATGATAGTCAAATAGGAGGCTACCGAGACTATCATCAGCGGCATAAACAGGTTGTAGCCGCTGGTAATCTCAGCAATGAGGAAGATACCCGTCAGCGGAGCGTGCATCACGCCTGACATGACGCCTGCCATACCTAAGAGGGCGAAGTTCTTCTCTGGCACGTAAACACCTATCTGGTGGATGTTCCATAGGCGTGAAAAGAGGAATCCCGTGAAGCAGCCTATAAAAAGCGACGGTGCAAAGGTACCGCCACAGCCTCCACCACCGTTAGTCGCCGAGGTGGCAAAGACCTTCGTGAGGAGCACCAGCCCTATATATATAATAAGGTATTCGGAGTGTCCGTAAAAAAGCGAGCCTTCCAGGATTTGGTTCCAGTCGGCCTCCGTTTTGCCATTCAGCAACAGGTTAATGCTGTGGTAGCCCTCTCCATAGAGCGACGGGAAGAGGAAAATGAGGGTGCTAAGGATAATTCCGCCGATAACAAGCTTGATGTAAGGCTTATTCTTAAAACGGGCGAAGACGTCCTCGCAGGCGTTCATGGTCCGGATGAAATAGAGGCTAACCAGTCCACAGGTGATGCCCAACAGGATGCTGGCTGGTACACGTTGCACCGTCCAGTCAGAGTCCAGATGGAACGTAAAGAGCACATCGTTGCCGCTGAAGACGTATGTAAAACAAGTCGCCGTCACACAGGAAACGAGGATAGGTAGCAACGAGGCCATCGTTAGGTCAATCATAAGCACCTCCAGGGTAAAGACCAGTCCGGCAATAGGCGCCTTGAAGATGCCGGCAATAGCTCCAGCAGCGCCACAGCCCACGAGCGTCATGAGCGTCTTGTTGTCCAAACGAAACAGTTTCCCCAGATTCGAACCGATGGCGGAGCCCGTCAGCACAATGGGTGCCTCAGCTCCCACGCTACCACCAAAGCCAATGGTGATGGCCGAGGCTATGACGCTCGACCATGTGTTATGGGCTTTCAGCCTGGAGCGGTTCGAAGAAATGGCGTAGAGAATACGCGTAATGCCGTGCGAAATGTTGTCCTTGACGACATAGCGAACAAAAAGTGATGTCAGGTAGATACCGATGACAGGATAGACCAAGTATAGCCAGTTGTAGCTGTCGATGGCAAACTTTCCCGTCAGCAAGGCCACAATCTGGTTGATCAGCCCATGCAGGACGAATGCCGCCACAGCCGACAGTAGCCCCACAAGGAATGCCAAGATGAGCAGAAACATCTTATCACTGACGTGTTGAACACGCCAGTCGTGCAGCCGCTGCAGCCACTCTGGACCTATGACATTAGTATTCTTCAATATTGAATTCTTACTCTTTAATACTTAATCTTTCAAGGTTCAATTTCTATTGTCTGATGATGCTCACCTCGCCGTCCTGCCGTAGGCGGATGATACAACTGGGCTGGTGAGGCTTATGCTCCTGACGGCGCGTCCAGCAGACGTAGTCAACAGCCTGGAGGATACTGGGGTCGATGTCGCAATAGTTCTGGGCTGCAGGCTGACCACTAATGTTGGCCGAAGTAGAAACGAGGGCTTTTTGGAAACGGTAGCACAGCTCTTTACTAAAAGGTTCCTGAGTAATACGGATACCCACACTGCCGTCCTCAGCAATCAGGTTGGGCGCCAGGTTCACGGCACCATCGAGAATAAGCGTCGTGGGACGGGGAGTTTGACCCAATGGTACCCCATCGGGCGCGGTGGTTTCTTTCAAACTATCGATGAGTTGCCAAGCTACATCGGGAACGTTTCTGAAATAGCGCTGCATACGAGCATCGCTATCCACCAAACAGATGAGTGCTTTGGAGTCATCTCGTTGCTTAATCTCGTACACCCTTTTTACGGCATCGGCATTCGTAGCATCACAGCCGATGCCCCATACCGTGTCCGTCGGATAGAGTATCACCCCACCCTTCCGCAATACCTCAACGGCATTCTTAATATCCTGCTCTCTTGTCATTATATCAATCAACTAAATTCGTAAGGAACTAAATATCTGCGGTTTAAAATTCTGACGTAAAGTGGAACTTAATGTGCTTAAAGTCTTCCTGTGCCATTGAGAGCACGTAGCCCGAATCGGCAAGGAACACGTCCCTACCTTCTTTGTCCTTGGCCATATACTGATACTTGCGCTTCTTGAAATTCTCCAGTTCCTTATCGTCATCGCTCTCAATCCAACAGGCTTTGTACAGGTGAACAGGTTCCCAACGGCACTTGGCATTATACTCATTCTCCAAGCGATACTGGATGACTTCGAATTGCAATTGACCGACGGTACCGATAATCTTGCGGTTGTTGAACTGGTTGACGAAAAGCTGTGCCACACCCTCGTCCATCAACTGATCAATACCCTTCTGCAACTGCTTCGACTTCATGGGGTCGTCGTTCTCAATATACTTGAACAATTCAGGAGAGAATGAGGGCAGTCCACGGAAGTGTAACTGTTCACCCTCTGTCAGCGTGTCGCCTATCTTAAAAAGACCACCGGTGTCAGGCAGACCCACAATGTCGCCAGGCCAAGCCTCGTCAATAGTCGACTTGCGCTGCGCCATGAATTGCGTAGGACTGGAGAAACGTAGCGTCTTACCCTGCCGGACATGCAAATAGGGCTGGTTGCGCTGAAACTTACCGCTACACACCTTGCAGAAGGCGATACACGAGCGATGGTTGGGGTCGATGTTGGCAGTAATCTTGAAGATAAATCCTGTAAACTTCTGTTCCTCAGGCTGAACCATACGTTCCTCGGCCTTGGTCGGCTTGGGTGACGGGGCTATCTCAACAAAACAATTCAGGAGTTCCTGGACACCGAAGTTGTTCAACGCCGAGCCAAAGAACACGGGAGCGACTTCGGCGGTACGATAATCATCAACACAGAATTCAGGATAGACTCCATCCACCAGTTCCAAATCCTCACGTAACTTGGCAGCATCCTGGTCGCCAATACGTTCGTCGAGCTCGACAGAATCGAGCTCCACACTGACCTTCTCCGTGACGCGCTGCTTGTCGGGGGTAAACAAATCCAGCTTCTGTTCGTAGATATTATAGACGCCCTTGAACTTCGCTCCCTGATTGATGGGCCAACTTAAAGGACGCACCTTGATTTCCAGTTCCTGTTCCAGTTCATCCAAGAGGTCGAAGGGGTCGCGGCCTTCACGGTCCATCTTGTTGATAAAGATGATGACTGGGGTATTCCTCATGCGGCAGACCGACATAAGCTTACGCGTCTGTGTCTCCACACCCTTGGCACCATCCACTACGATGATTGCCGAATCGACGGCCGTCAGTGTGCGGTAGGTATCCTCGGCAAAGTCCTGGTGGCCAGGAGTGTCAAGGATGTTGACTTTGTATTCTACATCGGAACCGTCGGGTGTATAGTCGAACTCCATCACCGAAGTACTGACCGAGATACCACGCTGTTTCTCAATGTCCATCCAGTCGCTGGTTGCGGTCTTCTTAATCTTGTTATTCTTCACGGCGCCAGCCACCTGAATCTGTCCACCAAAGAGCAGGAATTTCTCAGTCAATGTGGTCTTACCGGCATCCGGGTGCGAGATAATCGCAAAGGTTCTTCTTCTTTCTATCTCTTGATTCACAACTGTCATTTACTTTTTGACGATTTACAATTTACAATTAATTACTGAATTGTGGTATTTTACAATTGAGCTATGCATTCGGCCAACGAGTCTTCCCAATAGGGTATCTCGATGCCATAGGTCTGCTTGATCTTTGTCTTGTCCAAGACGGAATAGTGAGGGCGATTAGCTGGCGTAGGATATTCTGCCGTATGGAGCGGACGGACATGACACGTCGTGATGTCTGCCAGACGGTGAATAGCCTTTGTGAAGTCGTACCATGAGATAACACCTTCGTTGGAAAAATGATAGACCCCAGGCTGGACGCCCTTTTCGATGGCCGTCATAATGATGCGAGCCAAGTCACGGGCGTATGTCGGCGTTCCTATCTGGTCGAAGATGACGCCTAACTCAGGCTTCTCCTTACCCAAGCGTATCATGGTCTTCACGAAATTGTTGCCAAAGGTACTGTATAGCCACGCCGTACGGATAATCATCGACCGCTCGCAATGGGCCTGCACGTTCAGTTCGCCCACCAGTTTGGTCTTACCATAGACGCTGTTGGGACAGGTATCCTCGTCCTCCGTATAGGGTGTATGGTTAGTGCCGTCGAACACATAATCGGTAGAAATCTGTATCATCCAACCGCTACGTTTCCCAATGGCATAGGCCAGAAAGGCAGGTGCCTCGGCATTCAGTTTCTGACAAAGTTCCTCGTTGTCTTCGGCTTTGTCGACGGCGGTATAGGCGGCACAGTTGACAATGCCGTCAATCTGGTGTTCATCGACAAAAGTTTCTATGGCCTGCTGGTCAGTAATATCCAGTTCAGCCACGTCTGTATTATACCAACAATGCTGGGGATACTCCGCCTCCAGCAACTGCATTTCATTTCCTAATTGGCCATTACAGCCAGTAATCAGAATATTCATTTTCGTGATTCGACAGTTCGTTATAACGATTATTCAAACTCCAAGCCCTCTTCCTTATCCTTCTTGTAATAGTCCGAAAGCATGCCTATGAAGGTAGTAATTTCCTGTACGGCATGCAGGGTGTTAGGCGTTATCTCCTTCTTCTGCAGGCGCAGCAGCATGACACCGTAAAGAGAGTTGAAGCAGGTCTCTATCTCGTTGTCCTGCTTATCGGCTCCACGATGGCGTAACTCCACGATAAAGGGCAACACCTTATAATACGCAGTATTGTAGAAAGGGAACTTCGTTGACGACAGCAGCTGGGCGTGTAACTCTTCCAAGGTCTGTAGTGTTACATTATTGATTTGCAAATGTCCTTGGTCACGACAGTCTTCCTGATTCATCATGCGTATCAGGTTTCCAAACCAGTCGGCCTCCTCTTCTTTCTGTTCTTCCGTATAGTCAAAACGGTCGATATATTCACGGCGAATCCTAGCCATCGAACAGCCGAAGGCGCGTATCGTATCCTCAACCTGCCACATGTACAGCAGATATTCAGCTATATTCTTCTTACGTAATTCTTGTGCAATATACATTTTTATTGTCGTTATTTCATTATCTCGTTATGACCTCAAAAAAACCTGAACAGGTTCGTCACCGTACCAAAGAGCGAGATGACGGAGAAAATAATCACAACGGTTCCGATAATCTGGTTGATGATGCGGATGCCTGCAGCATCAAAGATACCTCGAACCTTATCCACCAGCCACGACAGGCCGTACCACCACAACAGGGCGCCTCCTACGATACTGGCAAAACCTACGAGCATCTCGAAAGGGCGATCGGGAATGACGAAGGCAAACTGTGCAAACAACGCCATGAAAAGAAAGATGATGAGGGGATTGGAGAAAGTTACGAGGAAAGCCGTCCACATGTTATACCACAGCGAGCCTTTCTGCTGACCGGACTTGTGCATATTCCTCGTTGGATCAGTACGCCACGTATAGACGCCGAAGGCCAGCAACAACACACTACCAATAATCTGTAGATAGAACTTATTCTGCTCGTTGTTAATAAAGTCCATGACAAAAGCCATACCGAAACCCGTGATGCCGGCATAGATAATGTCACTCGCTGCCGCACCAAAGCCCGTCACAAGTCCGTACCAGCGTCCTTTGTTCAACGTACGCTGTACGCAAAGGATGCCGACAGGCCCCATCGGTGCAGAAGCTATCATGCCAATCAGCATGCCTTTAAACACCAGATCGACAATATTTATATGTAATGGAAACGGCATATCGGGTGCAAAGTTACGAAAAGTCGAGAGAAGAACAAAACAAATTCGTTTGTTTTTCTTCCGTGACGGAATAATTTCGCCATCTTTGATGGCAAAGTTACGAAAAAAAGTGAAAAGTGAGGAGTGAAAAGTGAAAAATTTGCTTCCACTAAGAAATTATTCCGTATTCAGCATTCCTAATTCCTAATTTATTTGTATCTTTGCAGTCCAAAGCGTATATACTTTAACTTAAAACATAAAAACAATTATGAACGAACAGCAAGGAATAAAGCCGTATGTTATCGGCTTGGACTTAGGAGGTACGAACTCTGTTTTCGGCATCGTCGATGCCCGTGGTGACATCAAAGCAACTACTGCCATCAAGACTGGCGGCTATGCTACGGCCGATGCTTATGTCAAAGCATGCGTTGAGGCCCTACAACCAATCATCGAACAAGTAGGCGGTATCGAGAAAATCAAGGCTATGGGTATTGGTGCGCCTAACGGCAACTACTACAACGGCACCATTGAGTTTGCTCCCAACCTGCCTTGGGCACACGACGGCATCGTACCTTTGGCCAAAATGTTTAGTGACCAACTGGGCGGCATTCCCGTGGCGCTGACTAACGATGCCAACGCTGCAGCCCTGGGCGAGATGGTCTATGGCGTAGCACGCGGCATGAAGAACTTCATAGTCATCACCCTTGGTACGGGTGTCGGCTCGGGCATTGTGGTAAACGGCCAGCTGCTCTACGGTCACGACGGCTTTGCAGGCGAGCTGGGTCATGTAACAATGGTACGCGGCGCCGAAGGTCGCCCCTGCGGCTGCGGACGTACAGGATGCTTAGAGGCTTACTGCTCGGCAACTGGTGTGGCACGCACCGCTCGCGAACTTCTGACTACGACACAGCGTCCCTCCATCCTGCGCGAGATGAACCCCGAGGACATCACCTCGCTCGATGTCTCCATCGCTGCCGGCAAGGGCGATGAACTGGCTCAGGAAATCTATGCCTTTACCGGCAAGATGCTGGGTGAGGCCTGTGCAGACTTCGCCGCATTCTCAAGTCCGGAGGCATTCATCTTCTTCGGTGGTATGGTCAAAGCTGGCGAACTCATCATGAAACCCATCCGCGAGGCTTACGACGCCCATGTGATGAAAATCTTCAAGGGCAAGGCGCAGTTCCTGGTCAGCGGTCTCGATGGTGCCAGTGCAGCCGTCCTTGGTGCATCGGCTATCGGTTGGGAGATATAATAACTACATCAGGGAGAGGCTACTCTCCAGTTAAGCTATGGAAGAATACATTGTTTCGGCGCGAAAATACCGTCCCACCTCGTTCGACACGGTGGTGGGACAGCAAGCGCTGACCACCACGCTAAAGAATGCGGTGAAGAGCGGCAAGCTGGCTCACGCATACCTTTTCTGTGGACCACGCGGTGTCGGCAAGACCACTTGCGCCCGCATCTTTGCCAAGGCCATCAACTGCCTGACACCAACAGCCGACGGCGAGGCCTGCGGACAATGCGAGAGTTGTCAGGCGTTCAACGAACAGCGGTCGTTCAACATCTTCGAGTTGGATGCAGCCTCCAACAACTCGGTGGAGCACATCAAGACACTAATGGAACAGACGCGCATTCCGCCGCAAGTAGGTAAATATAAGGTATTTATCATCGACGAGGTACACATGCTGTCGACGGCAGCCTTCAATGCCTTCCTCAAGACGCTGGAGGAGCCGCCTGCCCACGTCATCTTCATCTTGGCCACCACGGAGAAGCACAAGATTCTGCCCACCATTCTGAGCCGCTGTCAGATTTATGACTTCGAGCGCATGACGGTGAAAGGTACTATCGAACACCTGAAGTCGGTAGCAGACAGCGAGGGCATCAAATATGAGGAGGAAGCGCTGGCCGTCATTGCCGAGAAAGCCGACGGTGGTATGCGCGACGCTCTCAGCATCTTCGACCAGGCAGCATCGTTCTGCCAAGGCAACATTACCTATCAGAAGGTGATAGAAGACCTGAATGTGCTGGACTCTGAGTACTATTTCCAGATTATCGACCTCTCTATTATAAATAAGGTGGCGGACATCATGGTGCTGTTAAACCAGATTATCAGCAAAGGTTTTGATGGTGGACTGCTCATCCAGGGCTTGGCCAAGCATGTACGCAACGTACTGATGGCGCGTGACCCTCAGACACTCTCCCTGCTCGAGGTAAGCGACCAGCAACGGCAACGCTATCAAGAGCAGGCCTCAAAATGCCAGATTCCATTCCTTTATGATGCCCTACGGCTAATGAATCAGTGTGACATCAATTACCGCCAGTCATCGAACAAACGGCTGCTCGTCGAGTTGACCCTCATCGAGATAGCACAGATTACCCAGCCGGACGAAGCGCCTGGCAGTGGGCGTAAGCCCAGAAGATTGAAATCCCTGTTTAAGCAACTGATAACACAGTCTCAGCCCAAGAAAGCAGCCCAACAGGTAGCTGCGGCTGAGCCTGTGGCATCAACCCAAGCGAAGAGTCAGACTAGTTCTGTTAACCAGGCGAATACTGTCAATCAGACCAGTTCTGTTAGTCAGGCGGGGCCAACTCCTGCCCCACAGGCATCTAAACCAAAACTCAAAAACAGCATCAGCTTCTCATGGAATAACCTGCGGAACATATCAGGTGCCAAGCGAAATCCCGTTACTGGCGAGGAGGCTGCCAAAGGGGCTGGCGATGACAACGTTCAACATGAGTTTAATCAACAGGAACTGGAACTGGAATGGTTGTCAATGTGTAACCGCATGCCACAGAGACTTAGTGGCATAGCCACGCGCATGAAGAACATGAGTCCCAGCATCGCTGATTTCCCTGCCATAGAGGTTATCGTGGAAAACCAGCTTGCACTTGAACAGATGGAGCAAATTAGGGGTAGTATTGTCAACACCCTAAAACTGCATCTTCATAACAACGCCATAACCATGACTATGCGACTGGCCGAGCACCACGAGGCAGAAAAAGTGCTCAGTCGCCGCGAGCAATTCGAACTCATGGAGAAAGAAAATCCCTCAGTCGCTAAACTGAGGGAACTCCTTGACCTTCAACTGGCCTAAATCAGTGTCATTCCTAACTTCTTGCATTCTGTCCGCATGTCGTCGGGCCAGATGGAAGCCTGTATTTCGCCAATGTGTCCTTTGTGTAACAGCACCATGCACAGGCGGCTCTGACCAATACCGCCACCAATAGACAGCGGCAGTTCATCATGCAACAGCTTCTGATGGAAATAGAGACTTTCGCGGTCTTCCTTGCCCTCCAGCTTCAGCTGACGTATCAAGCTTTCCTTGTCAACACGGATACCCATCGATGACAGTTCGAACGAACGTCCGAGCACAGGATACCAGATCAGGATGTCGCCATTCAGGCCAGCCTGACCGTTTTCGCCTATTGTCGTCCAGTCGTCATAGTCCGGCGCACGTCCATCATGCTTCTCGCCATTTGCCAGCTTGCCGCCAATACCTATTATAAATACGGCACCATAAGCCTCACAAATAGCATCCTCGCGTTCCTTAGGTGTCTTGTCTGGATACATTTTCAAGAGCTCCTCGGCATGGATAAAAGTAATCTTCTCTGGCAAGAAAGGCTTAATCTGCGGATAAGTCTCACAAGTCAGATATTCCGTACGACGAATGGCAGCATAGATGCGCTCCACCACATTCTTCAGATATGCCACTGTACGCTGCTCCTTCGTAATAACAGCCTCCCAGTCCCATTGGTCAACATACAACGAGTGCAGGTTGTCAAGTTCTTCGTCGGCTCGGATGGCATTCATATCGGTATAGATGCCATAGCCTGGTTCAATATTATACTCTGCCAACGACAAGCGCTTCCATTTTGCCAGGGAGTGAACGACCTCGGCACGGGCGTCGCCTAAATCCTTGATAGGAAACGTCACCGCACGCTCCACGCCGTTCAGATCGTCGTTGATACCCAGACCCTTCAGGACAAAAAGCGGTGCCGTCACACGGCGTAAACGAAGTTCAGTAGAAATATTCTGCTGGAAAAACTCTTTTATCAGTTTAATTCCTTGCTCCGTCTGCTTTGTATCAAGCAACGGCTTGTAACCAATAGGTTTTATCAGTTGACTCATCTTGGTAATTTACGTTTTATGATTTACAATTATTACTATTGTTTTATTTGTTTAATCAATGACGTTTTGACATTTTCAGCGTGCAAAGGTAAACATTAAATTATAAATTGCAAACAAAAAGGATGATTATTTTTGCAAAATGTCACTTTTTCCTAATTTTTACTAACCATCTGCATTGAGTCGTTACCTGTTAAGCTGCCAATACAAAGCCCGTTAACAAATCATAAAGTTCAAAGTTCATAGTTCATAGTTCAAAGAATAATTGCTAACTTTGCATCCGTTTATGGACAGCCTTTAGCGTCTGCACCTGTAGTTCAATGGATAGAATAGAGGATTCCGGTTCCTCAGATTAGGGTTCGATTCCCTACAGGTGTACAAAAATAGAATTGACTAATTTCCCCATTGTTTCCGATTTACATAAAGAGTCCAATATGAAAAAGACCATTATGACCATCGCAATCACATCAGCTATGTTGATGCCTTTCTGTGCCTGTGAGAAAGCACAGCAGGAAAACCCGTTGTTAACAGAGAGCCAGCAGCCTTTCGGAGCTCCAGATTTCAGTAAGATTAAGACGTCACATTACCTACCGGCTTTCGAAGCTGCTATCCAGCAGAATCGGGAGAACATCAAGAAAATTGTCGAGAATCCAGACTCCGCCACTTTCGAGAACACCATCCTACCCTTCGAGGACAGCGGACGGCTGCTTGAACGTGTAAGTCGTGTCTTCTTTGCCATAGTCGAGGCAGACAAGACTCCCGAAATAGGAGAAATTGAGAAGAAAGTGCAGCCCATGCTTACTGATCTTGAAAACGAGATTATGTTCAACAAGCAGCTCTTTGAACGCATCCGGCAGGTGTACGACAAAGTACAAGAGAGCAAGGCAAGCGGTCAGCAGTCGATGCTTAAAGGTCCTGAAGATGAGAAATTGCTTGAGGAAATCTATAAGGAGTTTGTCCGCAAGGGAGCCCTACTGCCCGACGAGAAGATGGCCCGGATGAAAGAGATAAACCTGAAAATCTCTGACCTGCAACAGAAATGGGGCGACATGCTGCCCGATGCCACCAATGACGCCGTAGTATGGGTAGAGAAGAAGGAAGACCTTGCTGGACTCAGCGAAGCCGACATTGCCCAATGTGCCAAGGATGCCGAGAGTCGTAGCGGCAAGGCGCCATACGCCATCGTGATTGTAAATACGACGCAACAGCCTATTCTGGCCAGCCTCGACAACCGCGATTTACGCCGTAAAGTCTACGAGGCATCTGTCCACAGAGCTGACGGTACAGGCAAGTACAATACCTTCGGACTGGTCTGTGAAATAGCCAAGCTGCGTGCTGAGCAGGCTGAAATCATGGGATATCCCAACTATGCTGCCTATTCGTTAGAGAAGACTATGGCCAAGACGCCTGAGAATGTCTATGCATTCCTTAAGAGCCTTATCAGTCAATATGCGACGAAGGCCGATGCCGAGACCAAAGCCATTGAAGACTATGCACGTAAGACCATTTCCGACGGCGCCGATACATTCCAACTCCAGCCTTACGACCGGTTCTACTATTCGGCCAAGATGAAGAAGGAACTGTTAGACGTTAGCGACGACGAGGTTAAGCCATATTTCAATGTTGACAGTGTACTCGTAAATGGAGTGTTCTATGCTGCCAATCGAGTATATGGTCTTACATTCAAAGAGCGTACCGACATTCCACTCTACCATCCCGACACGAAGGTTTTCGAAGTCTTCGACAAAGACGGCAAGACCAAAGCTCTTTTCTATTGCGACTACTTCCGCAGACCCACTAAGCGCGGCGGAGCCTGGATGGACGGATTTGCCAAGCAGAGCCGGCAATGGAACCAAATACCTATTATATATAATGTATGCAATAGTGCTAAAGCTCCAGAAGGCAAGCCGTCACTTCTGACATGGGATGAGGTAACCACGATGTTCCATGAGTTTGGCCATGCCCTTCACGGCATCCTCTCCGACTGTCAGTACAACAGTCTGAGCGGTACCGCCGTAGCGCGAGACTTTGTGGAGATGCCTTCACAGTTCAACGAGTCGTTTGCCTCCATACCTGAAATCTTCGACCACTATGCCCGCCATTGTGATACAGGGCAACCCATGCCACCAGACCTGAAGGAACGCATGTTGAAAAGCATTAACTTCCAAAGTGCCTACGCCCTCGGCGAGAACCTTGCTGCCACCTGTGTCGACCTGGCTTGGCACATGCTTCCCTCAAAAGACATTTGCACCCCCGAACAGGCAAAAGACTTTGAGAATGAGGCACTACGCCAGGTGGGACTGCTCAATCTACAGATTCCCCCACGCTATCACACCAGTTACTTCAACCATGTCTTTGGCGGTGGCTATGCAGCCGGCTACTATAGCTATCTTTGGACAGAAGTGCTGGCCGTTAACATTGCCGACGTATTCGCAAAGCGAGGCGCACTAAATCCTGAAACAGGACAGGACATGCGTGACAAAATCCTGAGTCGTGGCAACACAGGCGACCTGATGCAGATGTTCACAGACTTCACAGGAATGGCTCAGCCAGACGCCTCCAGCCTGCTTAAGGCACGAGGTCTTTGAAGGAGGTAAAAGATGGAGTGGTGCATATCTTTCTGCAAATATGACTGTTAGGGATGTCTTTGAACTGCGCAGCCAAGGTCGCACGGAAGAAGCCTACGAGGCGGCAAGGAAGATCTATGCTACCGACAAAAGTCCATACGCATCAACTGCCATGTTCTTGACAGCTTCCGATATGCTCCATATCCGAAAAGATGACTGTAATGCTGACGAAGCTGACAAGATAGGCAAAGCGTTGGAACGGCTGAAGAGTAATACCCCTGAGCACTTGTTGGAGGGTGTCTGGGGTGAGGAGATGGCTGTGAATTATCTACTTCAGAAAGGCTACATCATCCTTGAGCGCGACTGGCATTCGAACCATCGTGACATCGACATCATTGCCCAGCAAGGTGACTGTATTGTGTTTGTGGAGGTAAAGACCCGTCGCAACCGTGAGTATGGCGACCCGCTACAGGCCATCAACTATCAGAAGCAGAAGAATTTGCGCCGAGCCATCAACCATTACATCCACTTTCGACATCTTAATAACCCTTGGCGCTTTGATGTCATCACCATCGTGGGTGTTTTGGGCTGCAATATGCCTGAAATCAGCCACATCGAAGACTTTGCCCTTAGGTAAACAGATTGTCCCGCTCATGTTTCCCTCTTAATTCATATCAACAAAACGTAAACGTTTTAGCAATATTTTGCAAACTCCGCTTTGCATTTCGCAGAATTATTAGTACCTTTGCAGCGTTTTAAAACAAATCCTCATTTTTAGGTATCTATAGTTTTTGAATTTTTAAATTTTATCATTTTATAATTTTCCAAAAATGGCTAAAGAAAAGAAGTTTATCACCTGTGATGGTAACGAGGCTGCGGCTCACGTGAGCTATATGTTCTCGGAGGTAGCTGCTATCTACCCCATCACCCCGTCTTCGCCTATGGCGGAGCAT
>JAEEGG010000960.1_pt1 | contig 81946 bp, 71 predicted proteins | sample 9134161 | NCBI WGS metagenome assembly JAEEGG01 (sample SAMN16246543, study PRJNA631951) | gut metagenome | biome: gut microbiome; feature: rumen; material: CR-attached | host: Bos | place: Iran: Karaj | collected 2018-10
TGGGAGCGTTTTGACATTCCTGCGGCGGAGAGGGATTCGACATAGGCTGTCAGGTGGGCTCCGGTAATGTCATCAACCGCAGTTATTCCTTCCCGGCTCAGGTGGTCGAAGAGGAACTGCACGTCTTTGCCGTACGCGGCAACCGTATTTGCCGACAGGGAACGCTCCAGCTTCAGGTAGGAGCGGAAATCGCTCAGTACGCCGTCGAATCCTCCCTTTCTCATCTGTGTGTCTTGCTGTATTCCCTGCAGCAGCCGGTGAGGCCGCAGCTGTCGCATTTGGGATTGCGGGCGGTGCAGGTGTAGCGGCCGTGCAGGATGAGCCAGTGATGGGCTATGGGGCGCAGCTCTGCGGGGATGTTTTCAGTCAGGTCGTTTTCGACGGCCAGCGGAGTGCCGCCTTTCGACAGCCCGATTCTGCGCGCTACCCTGAACACGTGGGTGTCGACGGCGATGACCGGCTTGTCATAAACTATCGACATCACTACGTTGGCAGTCTTGCGACCGACTCCGGGCAGTTGCTGGAGTTCTTCGTGTGTCGAAGGGACCTCGCCGCCGAAGCGTTCGCAGAGCATCGTGGCCATCTGGATCAGGTGAGTCGCCTTGCTGTTGGGATATGAAACCGACTTCACGAGCGCATAGACTTCGTCGAACGAAGCGGCGCTGAGGGCCTGCGGCGTTGGAAACTGCGCAAAAAGGGCAGGGGTGACCATATTGACCCGCTTGTCGGTGCACTGGGCCGAGAGGATGACAGCCACAAGCAGTTGGAAGGGACTGTCGAAACTCAGTTCCGACTCAGCCTGCGGCATGCTGGACTTGAACCAGTCGATGACTTGACCGTATAACTTTTTCACTTAGATTTCAATGTCGAGATCGATGGCGCCTGACACTTCCTCCCTGCAGATGTTGTCCGCGCAGACGAAAACTCTGCCGGGATACTGCTTGAGCAGGTTCTGGTTGTGGGTGACCATCATTATCGCTGTGCGGTTCTTCTTGTTGATCTCATAGAGAAGGTCCATAATGCCCTTGGCGGTGTCGTTGTCGAGGTTGCCAGTGGGCTCGTCGGCCAGGATCAGTTCGGGCTTGTTGAGCAGGGCACGGGCTATCGCAACCCTCTGCTGCTCGCCGCCGGAGAGCTGGTGGGGCATCTTGTGGGCCTTTGTCGACAGCTTCACGAGTTCCAGCACTTCGCCTATGCGGTCGCTGATGGCTTTTGCATCTTTCCAGCCCGTGGCTTTCAGTACGAACTCCAGGTTGCTCTCAACGCTGCGGTCCATAAGCAGCTGGAAATCCTGGAAAACTACGCCTACGCTGCGTCTGAGGTACGGAATTTGCTTGCGTTTGATGCCTTTGAGGTTGAAATTGCCGACTCTGGCTTCACCGTTGGTAACAGGATTTTCGGCGATTATAGTGCGGATGATGGAAGTCTTTCCGCTGCCGACCTTGCCGGTGAGATAGACGAAATCTCCCTGATAAATCTCGAACGACAACTTCTCTATGACGAGAGTGTCGGAGTTGCTGATGTCAACGTTCTTGAATTCGATTATGGGCGTTTGCTCAGACATATCGGGATTGTGTGTGCAGTGTGGTGTGCTGCGAAATTAATAAAAAAGTGTACATTTGTAATATTGTTATCACAAGAATGCATTTGAAAAAATACATAGCTGTCCTCGCGGCCCTCGTTCTGGTAACATTCACTTCCTGGGCACAGGATGCAAACTATGATTTCCGCTCGCGGTTCGACTCGGCCAAGCAGCTATACCTGCAGGGGATGTATGCAGCGGCGGAGAGCGAGTTTGAAAAGCTTGCGGACGACGTCGGTGACAAACACACCCTTTTCTATTCGGAAATCCTGGCCAACAAGGTGATGTGTGCCATCGCCCTGGGGCGTTCCAATGCCGAAGGGCTGGTCTATGATTTCGAAACCCGCTTTCCCAACGACCCCCAGCTGGCTATGGTCAAGTTCCATATGGCCTGCCACCAGTTCGACAAGGCTGAATACGAAAAGGCGCGTGCAAGTTTCGCCGGCATCAACGAAAAGAACCTTTACAGGACGGTTAAGAACGAGTACGCTTTCAAGTATGCCTATTGCAATATGCGTGTCGGCAATATGAAAGAGTCTCTGGAAGGTTTCGGCAAGGTGATGGACGCCGAACTCAACCAGTATACCTATCCCGCGACTTATTACACCGCCTATATCCATTATCTCGACAAGGATTTCGAGAAGGCCTTCAACTATTTCATCAAAGCCCGCCGCGACAGCCGTTTCGCGGACCTTTCCGATTATTATGCGACCGAGTGCAAATTTATGCTGGGCGACTGGGACTATGCCATCGAGAACGGCGAGGCGGTCTATGACAAACTCACCCCGGACCTTCAGGGCAATCTGGCCCGCATCATTTCGGAGTCGTATTTCGCGAAGAACGACAACGCCCGTGCGAAAGAATATCTCGACAAATACATAGCTTCCGGAGTCACGATCACCCGCAAGGACCGTTACTACGCCGGAGTGGTGTCTTATTCCCTCAAGCAGTACCGCGAAGCCATCGACGCCTTTTCGTCGGTGCTCAGCGAAGAAGATACGATAGGGCAGAGCGCATACTACTACAGCGCCAACAGCTATCTTCAGGTGAAGAACAAGCTTTCCGCCCTGGATTGCTTCAAGAAAGCGGCTGAACTTGATTTTGACAAAACCGTCAAGGAGGATGCGATGTTCAACTTCGCCAAGCTCTCCTTCGACGTCAACAAGGATATCTCCCAGTTCGAGAACTATGTGGCCAGCTACCCTTCAAGCGGCAAGGACGACGTGATCAACACCTATATGTCCGTGGCTTTCCTCCAGGACAACGATTTCACGTCAGCCATCGAAGTGATGCAGAAGATCAAGCATCCTTCTGCCGAAGTGGCCGCCAACCTCCAGAAAGCGCAGCTCTACAAAGCATTGCAGCTCATCGGCAGCGGTGGATACAAGAGTGCGATGGAACTTCTGCAGGCTTCTGCCGCCAACGGTTCCGACCCTGCCGTCAGCCGGCTGGCCAATTATTATCTGGCGCAGTGCAACTACGCGACCGGCAACTATGTCGATGCAATCGGCCTTGGGCGCAGCCTTGCTGCCGACCCGGTCTTCAGGACTTACGACGAATATGATATGCTGCAGCTGCTGCTCGGCTATTCGTTCTTCAATTCCCGCAATTTCGACAGCGCCCAGCCTTATTTCAGTTCGTTCCTTGCATCCGGCAGTGCAGACGGAAACCTCCGCAGGGACGCCACTGTCCGTCTGGCCGATACCTACCTGATGCAGAACGATTATCCCAGGGCTTCCGAGGAATATGCCAAGGTTTACACCAGATATTCCGACGACGACATATACGCAAACTATCAGGGAGCTCTTGTCAGCGGTCTGATGGAGGACTACCAAAAGAAGATCGACCTGCTTTCCGACGCAGTCGCAGCCCATCCGTCGGCACGGCTGTATCCTGAAGCGATGTATGAGCTGGGCCGCACCTATGTGCAGCGGAACAACCCAGCCGAGGCTACGAAATGCTTCGAAGCCCTGCTTGCCGCCCGCGACAGTTCCTATTATTCGCGCAGCCTTCTGGAACTGGCTATGATTTCCAGCAACAAGGGTGAAAGGCAGAAGGCCATAGATTATTACAAGCGCATCGTCAGCGACACTCCTGACGCCCCCGAGGTCCAGGAAGCCCTGGCCGGTCTTGAGAGCCTCTACCAACTGACCGGCAGGCCGCAGGAATATCTTGCATATCTGGACGGCCTGGGTATGTCCAACATCAAGACTGCCGGAGAGAAAGAGCAGATGGTCTTCAATGCGGCCGAACAGGTGTATCTGTCCGGCAACCGCACTTCGGCCATCAAGACGCTCCAGTCTTTCATCAATTCATATCCCGACGGAGCCAAGGCCGCCCAGGCCTGGTTCTACCTTGCAGAGACCTATAAGGCTTCCGGACGCAACGAGTCTGCAGCTGAGGCTTACCTGCAATGTATGAGCAAGGAGAAGGGCGATTTCTCTGAGGCTGCAACCCGCAATTACGCCGACATCTGCTACAACCTCGGCAACTACAGCAAGGCCCTCGAGGCTTACGAGACGCTGCAGGCCATAGCGACAAACGATGTGATGCGCACTGCAGGCAGGGTGGGAGAGATGCAGGCGAACTACAACAGCCGACAGTACTACAAATCGCTCCGCAATGCGCTGGAGATGGCCGGCGACAGCTCCCTCGACGACGCAACCCGCCGCAAGGCTGAGTTCATCGCCGCCAAATCGTATATTGTCCTCGGCGACAGGACGGCTGCCAAGGCTCTGCTGGGCAAGCTGTCTGAAGACTGCAGCGATGCAATCGGCGCCGAGTGCGCTTACATACTCATCCAGGACCTCTACAATGCCGGTGATTTCGAGCAGGTCGAGAAGAAGGTCTACGAATTCTCCGACACCAAGACTTCACAGCTCTACTGGCTGGCCAAGAGCTTCATCATCCTCGGCGATTCGTTTGCCGACCGCGAGCGCTGGGAGCAGGCCAGGGCTACTTACGAAAGCATCAGCAAGGGTTACAAGGTTTCTGTGCCGAACGACGACGTGCCCGAGCAGACGGAGATGAGATTGAACAAACTAAAGGCTATGGGGAGGTAGATTTATGAAAAAGTTAGCGTTAGCACTTATGGCCATCCTGCTGTCTGCACCCGTTTTCGCGCAGATAGACCCTACCGTCGTCGTCGACAGGGAGTACGAAGGCAAGATAGATGTGGATGTCCGTATGCCCGAAACAGATATGTACGTGGCTGATTCCCTCCGCAAATTCGATGTCAGCTTCGACTATTCCATATTCGACAGGCCCTACAGGGATCTGTATGAATTCTCCCCGTATCAAGCTGCAAGCCTCGGCGTGGTGCCGCCCGGTGACGTGCCCCATTTCTCGGCAAGGGTCGCCAGCCAGTATCCGCTGATGCCCGAGGTCGACCTTTACGGTCAGCTTGTACCCAGGAACAACCGGAACATCAATCTAGGAATGTTCGTCAAATATGCCTCCGAGATCGGCAAGGTGCCTTCAATGCACGAGTTTTTCGACACCATACACGCCAGAAGGACGAAGATGTCGGCAGGTGTGAATATGAAGTTCGCCTGGGAAAAAGGTGAGTTCAATATCGATGCGGCCTACAGGCATTCTTTCGCCAAGGATCTGCACGACCAGTTCGCGGTCAATCCCAAAGATTCCGCGAAACACGCTGTCAATGCCTTCGAGTTGGACTTCAAGATCCGCAGCACGGATGTCAAGGACCACGATTTCTATTACGACATCGACGCTTCCTTCGTCAAGTCGACCAAGGGACTGGAATATGTTCCCTTCCTTGCAGGCCACAGCTTCTCCGAGTCGGCAATGAACATCGACGCCCTCTTCGGTTCAAGTTTCGAAGAGCACCGTATGTATGTGGCGGTCCGCAGCCAGAACAACTGGTACAACTATCCTGAGGCGCAGTATCTCGGCATAATCGAGTTCGCTCCGATATACCGTTACACCAAAGGCCGCTTCGACGGCCGCTTCGGCATCCGCTTCAGCAACAGTTTCAGCGGCGACAACACCACAAGCATCTATCCTGACGTCGACGCAAAGCTGGAACTTGTGGTGAACAAGTTGTGGCTCAGGGGTGTTGTAAACGGAGGAAGGTCGGTCGACAATCTGGGCGTCTATCTTGAGACTGCTCCCTGGCTGCTGACGACCCGCGTTGACGGTGAGACCGGCGAAATCGCCCCCCGCAAGATGCAGTATACAACCAGGCCTATTGACGCCAAGTTGTCTGTGGAAGGCATAATCGGCAGCCGTCTGGGCTTGAATGTATATGGCACTTATACAGCCTTCAAGGACAAGTTGCTGCTCTATACTTCATTGTTCCCGACTCCGAATATGCTGCCCTATCTGTATCCGGAATTTGTGAACTATGCGAAGCTGTCCGCAGGAGTCGAGCTGACGTGGACTTCCAAGGATCTGAGAGTCTTCACTTCCGTACAGGGCAACAAGTACAATAGCGAGGCGCAGCTCTATATGCTTCCGAAGATCGAGAGCGTTACGCAGATAGAATACAATTTCAGGGAAAGGCTCTTCCTGAGTACTGCCCTGGTCGTTATGGGACAGCGTGAAAGCCAGATCGGGACTGTCCCGACATACCTCGACCTTTCGGCGAAGGCTGAATTCAAGGTAAACCGCTTCTTCTCGGCCTATATCAAGGGCGGCAACCTCCTCAACAAGGACAATTTCGTGTATGCCGGCATAGGCAGTATGCCCATCAATGTGGGAGGCGGCATCTGCATAGGTTTTTAACTCTTTTTTGTTGATTTCTTTCCTTGCATAAATCGCTGATATTTCGTGCGATTTTAGTATCTTTACGCAATTTATAAGAATAAGATTTTTGCAATGACAGAACAAGAGAGAGAAGAAGGCAAGCAGCAATATTCTGCCGACAGTATCCAGGTCCTTGAAGGGCTTGAGGCTGTCCGCAAAAGACCTTCGATGTATATAGGCGACATCTCGACGAGAGGTCTCCACCATCTGGTATATGAGGTTGTGGACAACTCCATCGACGAGGCTCTTGCAGGTTTCTGCAGCCAGATCGACGTCGTCATCAACAAAGACAATTCAATCACAGTTTCGGATAACGGCCGTGGTATCCCGACCGGAATGCACGAGAAGGAGCACCGTTCAGCCCTGGAGGTAGTGTTGACTGTCCTCCACGCCGGCGGTAAGTTCAGCAAGGACAGCTACAAAGTTTCCGGCGGTCTGCACGGTGTCGGCGTTTCCTGCGTGAACGCCCTGTCGGATTATCTGAAAGCTGAAATCCATCGCGAGGGCAAGGTTTTCGTCCAGGAATATTCCAAAGGCAAGCCTAAATATGACGTGAAGGTTGTCGGCGAGTCTAATAACACAGGCACCACCATCACTTTCCATCCCGATCCCGAGATTTTCACCGTTACGGTCTATGATTATGACATACTTTCCACCCGTCTGCGCGAGCTGGCATACCTGAACAAGGGTGTGCGGCTTTCTTTGCGTGACGACCGTGAAGGAAGTGAAGAGGTGGATGAGAACGGAGTGGCTCACAAGAAGAGCAACGTCTTCTATTCGGAGAACGGACTTATCGAGTTCGTGGAGTACCTCGACGCCAATCGTGAGAAGCTCACCCAGAAGCCCATCTGCCTCGAAACCAACAAGGTGATTCCCATTGAGATCGCGATGCAGTACAACACCGGCTTCAATGAGAACATCTATTCTTACGTCAACAATATCAACACCATCGAGGGAGGTACCCACCTGTCCGGTTTCCGTCGCGGTATGACCACGACCCTTAAGAACTATGCCGAGAAGAACGGGTTCCTCGAGAAGTTGAAATTCGATATCGATCCTTCGGACTTCCGTGAGGGATTGACAGCCGTCATCTCAGTGAAGGTGGCAGAGCCTCAGTTCGAAGGCCAGACCAAGACCAAGCTTGGCAACAGCGAGGTGATGGGTGCCGTTTCTGCGGCAACTTCCGCTGCTCTTGAGGCCTACCTCGAAGAAAATCCCAGGGATGCGAAGCTGATCATCGAGAAGGTTATCCTTGCAGCTACCGCCCGTCACGCTGCCCGCAAGGCCCGCGAGCTTGTGCAGCGCAAGACAGTTATGAGCGGCAGCGGACTTCCCGGCAAGCTTGCCGACTGCTCCGACAAGGATCCGGCCAAGTGCGAGCTCTTCCTCGTCGAGGGTGATTCCGCCGGTGGAACCGCAAAGGTAGGCCGTGACCGTGCATTCCAGGCCATACTCCCTCTGAGGGGTAAGATCCTCAACGTCGAGAAGGCTATGGAGCACCGCGCCTTTGAAAGCGAGGAGATCCGCAACATCTACACTGCCCTTGGCGTGACCATCGGTACCGAAGAAGATCCCAAGGCAGTCAACCTGTCTAAGCTGAGATATCATAAGATTGTGATTATGACCGATGCCGATGTCGACGGAAGCCACATAACAACCCTTATCCTCACGCTTTTCTTCCGCTATATGCCGGATCTCATCCGCAACGGCTATGTATATCTGGCCACTCCGCCTCTCTATCTGGTGCAGAAGGGCAAGCAGCAGGTTTACTGCTGGACAGACGAGGAGCGTTCGGCTGCCATCGAGCGTATGGCCGGCGGCAAGGAGTCAGGCGTGAAGGTGCAGCGCTACAAAGGTCTTGGTGAGATGTCCGCAGAGCAGCTCTGGGACACGACTATGGACCCCGCCAAGCGCGTGATGAAGGCAGTCCATATCGAGAATGCAGCCGAAGCTGACCGCATCTTCTCGATGCTGATGGGCGACGACGTTCCTCTCCGCCGCGAATTCATCGAGCAGAACGCCAGGTATGCCAACGTCGACGCATAACGTCTCTGAATTTTGAAATTGGGAAATTAGTTTTATCTTTGCATTCCCAAGCCACGGTACCATGGCCGAGTGGTTAGGCACTGGTCTGCAAAACCAGGTACAGCAGTTCGATTCTGCTTGGTACCTCATAACAAAAGGACTCACAATCGTGAGTCCTTTTGTTATGAGGTACCGTCTCACCCCACCGCTTCGCGGAGCCCCCCGGACAACTATCGTGGCCCGGATGCCCGCTAAATCGGGGAACTATGGGCTGAAGTGCCTATGTTATGCGGGAAGGGAGTGTTCCAGCTGCAGGAGGCGGGCTTTTTTGTCGAGGCCGGCGGCATAGCCTGTGAGGGTGCCGTCGGAGCCGACTACCCGGTGGCAGGGGATGATGATGGAGATGGGGTTGTGGGCGACTGCATTGCCGACGGCCTGGGCGGACATCTTCTGCAAACCGTGCAGGCTGGCGTAGTGGCTGGCTAATTCCTTGTATGTCGCGGTCTGGCCGTAGGGGATGGTCAGCATAATTTCACAGATGGCTTTGCGGAACGGCGTAGTACGCACATTCAGCTTTGGGGTGAAGTCTGGGGCCTTTCCGCTGAAGTAGATGTCCAGCCAGCGGCAGGTATCGTCAAAGACCGGGAGACGTTGCTCGCGGAACTGCTGCTGCTCCTGCTGCCGGGCAAGTCCGGCGCCGAAGAATTTCTGGCCGTCGAACCACAGGCCGCAAAGGGCCTCGCCGTCGCTGGCCAGCGTAATGCCTCCCAAGGGAGAATTGTAATGCCAGATGCAGTCCATTGCGATGTTAGTCCGGCTGCTGGCCGTCGTGGGCTTTCCACATACATTCTGTGATCTTCATATCGGAGAAGACGGCGGTGAAGGATGATTCTTCGGGGGAGCAGGCGTAGATGCCGAAGCTGATCTTGTCGGTGGCCGCGTAAATATGGCATACGCGCATCTGGCTGAAGTCCACGCCGTTGGTGGAGCACTCGATGCAGAAGTCGTCTTCCCTGCGGGAGAAGCGATACCACATAGTCTTGACGTCTGCCGGAATAGCGGTGGTAGCCCAGTCGGACCAGCCGTTGTTGGTGACTACGCTGCCCAGATGCTGGAACTGCCCGTTCTCGAATTCCACCGAGCCTTTGAGCCAGTTTTCGCTGTCGAGATACATCACGATGCCGCACTGGTCGAAGCGATGGTGGCTTTGCGTGAAGTCTGTCTTGACTACGAAACTGAAGAACTTCTCGTGGGTCTGCATCTGAAGCACAGGGGCATTGTCGTTGCGGAAATGGTAGTAGGTGCGCTGCCATAGGTCTGTGTGAGGGGCGGTAGTGATAGTGACGGTTCCGTCTTTGATCTCGAATGCCTGAGGCTGCCTGGTCCACTCGAGGCGTTCCAGATTGATTTGCCCGCCGTTGTCCAGGGCATCGGAAACACCGTCGAAAAACATAGTGTCGTGAGTTTTCCCGGAAGGATTGCCGCAAGCGACTGCGCACAGGCAGAGGCTCAGCATCAATAATCGTTTGATGGCAGTCATAATAGTGTCGATAATCAGTTTTACGGTATAAAAGTACTGATTATTTTTTACAAGGAAGAGAGATACTCCGCGAAGGCGGGGCGGTAGAGTTCTCCCACAGGGAGTGACTTCCCGTTATCCAGGCGGACGCTGGTGCGCGACGCTTCGGCAATATGGCTCAGCGCTACGATGTATGAGCGGTGTATTCGCATAAAGCGCTCCGGCGGCAGCTGTTCTGTGAGGCTCTTGAGACTGTAGTGTACAACCAGCGGAACAGTTGCATCGTCCAGGAATATCTTTACGTATTCACTCATACTTTCCACATAGACGATTTTGCGTGTATCCACATTGACGGTCCTGTAATCGGCCTTGAAATGCAGGACAGGCTCCTGAGCGGCCTTCGACACAGCCTTTTCCATCTCCAGGTGCTTGCGCAGCTTTTCGCAGGAGGCAGAGAATTCGTTGAAACTGAAAGGCTTGAGCAGATAATCCACGGCATTGACTCTGAACCCTTCCACTGCGAATTCGGAGTAGGCGGTCGTGAAGACCACAGCCGGAGGGTTGGGCAGGGATTTTATGAAATCCATACCGGTGAGGTCCGGCATATTGATGTCCAGGAACAGCGCATCCGCCTCGTCCAGCAAAGGCAGTGCGGCAGCTGCGCTGTTGCACGCTGCCTTCAGTTCGAGGTAAGGCACCTTGGCAATGTACATCTCCAGCCTGCGCAGGGCCAGCGGCTCGTCGTCTATGGCAATTACCCGTATCATAGCTGCACGGTTTCGGGTTGGGAAGGAATGGCAAGCATCACGTCGTACTGTCCTTGGGCTTCATCGATGGACAGAGTGTAAGCCGGGCCGTAGAGGAGCTCAAGGCGTTTGCGGATATTGTCCAGACCGATGCCCTGATTCTCGCCTTCGCCGGAGTGATGGGATGAATTGGAGCAGCGGAAGACGACTTTGCCGCCCTGCATCTCGACTTTTATGCGTATGAACGACTCAGATGAGTAGCTGATGCCGTGCTTGAAGGCATTCTCGACAAATGAGGCCATAACCAGCGGCGGCACGACGGCTCCGGAGCGGTCTTCAGGGAAGACAGTGTCAATGCGAACGGACTCTTCCGGATAGCGCAGCCGCATAAGGGAGATGAAGTGTTCTATGAAATCCAGCTCCTTGGCCAGCGGAATGGTCGGAGCCTGGTCCTCGTAGAGCAGGATCCGCATCATCTTCGAAAACACCTCGATACTCTCCTTGGCTTTCTCCGGATCTATGTCGACCAGAGCGTGGATGTTGTTGAGCGTATTCATAAAGAAGTGCGGATTGATCTGGTACCTCAGGGATTCCAGCTGCTGGCTGAGATTCTCGGCCTGCAGTTCCTTCATCCGTCTCTCCCTGCGCCTTGACTCCACATAGAAATATGCTCCCAGGTCGACTCCGACAAGAAGGACTCCCATTATGAGTTTCATAACCTCGGGCCGCATAGGCTTGCCGGGGGCGGGCGCCGGGGGTGGAGGAGGCGCCTGGGCGGACTGCCATTCCTGAGGAGGCGGAAAACCCGGGCGTGAAAGGCACCAGGCGCCGAACAGCGCGAGCAGCACCACCGTTAGAACAATATATAACGGAACCTTCTTCCTGAGGAGAGGAGCCAGGAGGAAATGGTGGATTGCAACAAGCAGCAGGTATGGAAGCAGTGTCAGCATCCGTGTTACTTTTTACAAAATTACTATCAAATTTTGATTAACCGAAGGCGTTCGCTGAAGAACTGGCGGCGTTCGTTGAATCCCGCCCGAGCCGCGCTTGTTTTGGTTTAATTGTTGGTTGTCCAACTGCTCAAGAATACTAAAACCAAACGAGCAATGAAAAAAATAATACTGTTAATCGCAACGATTGTGCTTGCGGCAACGGGCTGTGGGCAGGATGACTACCCTTTCAGCGGGGACGATTTCGGCGGTATGCCGGGGCAGCAGGTGTCAGAACTCACAGACCCTGCACTCGCGTGGAGCGCGGACTCTTTCGAGGCTACTATCGGCTCCGAGAACACTTTCCCTTCTCTCACTAACAGCTACAAGGTAGGGGTTACATACGTTTCTTCCGACCCGGCTGTAGCAACAATTGCTGCCGGCGGTTCCATCACCCTGGTCGGCAGCGGCTCAACAATGATCTCTGCCAAATCCGAAGCTGACGGCACATATTCAGCTTCAAGCGCTTCCTATATCCTGACGGTGCTCGGGGCCTCCGGCAGCGAAAACGACGATTCCCTCGTTTTTGCCTCGACGGGCGACATCGAGTCTGACGACGACATCTCGAACACCAGCTTCAAGGGACGCATCACCATCAAGTTCTCCGACACCGGCGACGCAGCAGTATCGGGCGACAGCTATGGCTACGTGAGTGTGGACGGCAACAAGGTCACAGTGAACAACACCGGCGGTGAGGTGCTCGTCTATGAGCTCACCGGCTCCAGCTCCAACGGCTTCTTCAAGGTATATGGAGCCAAGAAGCAGGCTATCGTGCTCAACGGTGTCAGCCTCACCAATCCCGACGGAGCAGCGCTCAACAACCAGAACAAAAAACGCACTTTCATCGTTGTCAAAGGCGCCAATACTCTCACTGACGGCGCCTCGGCAGCATACGCCCAGGAAGGGGAGGAGGACCTTAAGGCCGTGCTCTTCAGCGAAGCCCAGATCATCTTCAGCGGCAGCGGACTGCTCACCGTCAACGCCCTCAATGCCCAGGGCAAGGCGTGCATCGCTTCGGACGATTATATCCGTCTGATGGACAACCCGACCATAAAACTGAATGCAGGCAAATCTGCTGGCCACGGTCTGCGAGGCAAGGACTATGTGCAGCTGACAAACGGAACGCTGGTCGTATCGGCCGCGGCTGCAATGAAAAAAGGCATCAGCACGGATGACTATGTGCTGGTGGAAGGAGGCACGCATTTGGTCACGGTGAGCGGCGGTGTGGCTTACGACGATGAGGATGAAGAGTACTCGGGAACTGCAGGCATAAAGGCCGACAATTACTTCGCTATGACAGGCGGCTCTCTCACCATCAGGAACACCGGGGACGGCGGCAAGGGCATCAATGCCGGAAGCTATGACTTCGACGAAGAGACCCACGCTATTGCCGATAGTTACATCAGCGGAGGTACGCTCAGCGTAACGACCAGCGGCCGTGAGGTAAACGACGTGTCTCCCAAGGGAATAAAGATCGGCTGGGTAACAAAGAGCGGCAGCGGCGACCGTGCTGTGGTCACAGCAAATGCGGGCAAGCTTGTCATCAGCGGCGGCACTGTCACGGTGAACAGCAGCTACGGTGAAGGCCTTGAAGTCAAGGGTGACCTCACTTTCGAAGGCGGCCAGACATACGTTTTATCGAATGCGGAGGATGCCATCAACTGCCAGGGAGAACTGACTGTGAGCGGAGGCTTTGTATACGCGTACTCCGCAGGCAACGATGCGATGGATTCCAACGGAAACACTATACTGAACGGAGGCTATGTGATGGCGATATGCACCAGCGGAAGTCCGGAAGTTGCAATCGACGCCAATACCGAGTCAGGCTATAAAATGTTTGTCAACAAAGGTGCGACCCTTGTAGCCTACGGTGGCATAGAGAATGGATATTCAGCATCTCAGAACTTGTACTCGATGAACGGCACGGCCAATGCGTGGAATGCCCTTCACAACGGCAACTCATTCATCGCGGCTTTCAAGGCCCCGGCCAACATCGCCAGTTTCATAGTGTCGGCACCTTCGCTTTCAAGCGGCTACAAAGAAGTGAGCGTGAGCGGCGCTGCCAGCTGCAACGGCGTCTGGGCGACAAGCGGCATTTCCGGCGGCAGCTCAGTCAGCCTGACCGGCTACACCGGCGGCAACGGTGGAGGGATGCCCGGCGGCGGGATGCCGGGAGGCGGAATGCCCGGCGGCGGCCACGGCGGAAGGTAAGAGAGTTAAGACAAGCGATGGGGATACGCTTCGAGTCCGGCCTTGAGACAGCGGCAAGCTTCGATCAGGTCGGGCTCCTTTATTACGTAAGCCAGACGGACCTGACGCTTGCCCATACCCTTGGTGGCATAGAAACCGGCCATAGGAGTAACCTGGACAGTCTTGCCGTCGATGTTGAAATCGTTCAGCAGCCAGATGGCGAACCTCTCCGCGTCGTCCACCGGAAGTTCGGCGGCGGCGTAGAAAGCACCGTTGGGGACAGGGCATACGACACCGTCCATCTTGGCAAGCTCGCCAAGGAGAATGTCACGACGGTGGATGTACTCCTTGCGGACGCTGTCGAAATACTTCTTGGGAGTATCGAGAGCTCCGACGGAAGCGATCTGGCCGTAGGTCGAAACACACAGACGGGCCTGGGCGTAGCGGAGCACATATTTCATAACCTCAGGATTCCTTGAGACCACGAAGCCGATGCGGGCGCCGCAGAGGCTGTATCTCTTGGAAACAGAGTCGAGCAGGATCACGTTCTCTTCCATACCCTTGAGCTGCAGGGCTGAGAAGTGCGGATCGTCAGTGTAGCAGAACTCACGGTACACTTCGTCGGAATAGATGAACAGCTCGTGCTTGCGGGCGATTTCGCCAATCTTCTCGATATCCTCGCGGCTGTAGAGGCAGCCGGTGGGGTTGTTGGGGTTGCAGAACAGGATGCCTTTGGTCTTCTTGGTGATGTGCTTCTCGATCTCCGACATCTCAGGCAGCTTGAAACCATCCTCGATGCGGGTGGTGATAGGGCGCAGGACAACATTGTTCTGGACGGCGAAGGTATTGTAGTTGGTGTAGAACGGCTCGAATACGATCAGTTCGTCATCAGGGTCGCAGGTGGCTGCAATAGCAATCTGGAGAGCTTCGCTGCCGCCGTGGGTGACGATGATGTCGTCAGGGTTGACGTCGATGCCCAGTTTGGCGTAGTAACCTACCATTCCTTCGCGCAGAGCTTTGTCGCCGGCCGAGTTGGTATAGCTCAGCACGTGCATCTGGTTGTTCTTCACTGCATCGAGAGCCTGGGGCGACGAATCTACGTCGGGCTGTCCCATATTGAGGTGATAAACTTGGATGCCGCGTTCTTTGGCAGCGTCGGCATACGGAATCAGTCTCCTGATGGCTGATACTGGAAGGTTCAGGGCTTGGTTGGATACTGTAAGCATTGTCTTTGTCAATTGTGATTCGCAAAAGTACTAAAAAATGTTAATTTTGCAGTTATGAAAGACACCGAAGCGAACAGATATGCACAAAGAGGCGTTTCTTCATCGAAAGAAGACGTTCACAAGGCCATTTCGAAGCTTGACAAAGGCTTGTTCCCGAAGGCATTCTGCAAGATAGAACCCGACTACCTCGGAGGCGACCCCGACTGGTGCGTCGTGATGCACGCCGACGGAGCGGGGACCAAGAGCTCCCTCGCATACCTCTACTGGAAAGAGACCGGGGATATGGACGTGTGGGCCGGCATCGCCCAGGACGCGATAGTGATGAACACCGACGACCTGCTTTGCGTAGGCGCTACCGACAACATCCTGCTTTCATCGACCATCGGCCGCAACAAGAACCTGATTCCCGGCGAAGTCATTGCTGCCGTGATATCGGGCTCAGTCTCTTTTATGGACAAGATGAAGGAGTACGGCATCGATATGGTCCTGACCGGAGGAGAGACCGCTGACGTCGGAGACCTCGTGCGTACAATCATCGTCGACAGCACGGTGGTGGCACGTATGCGCAGGGCCGATGTCATCGACAATGCCCGTATAGCGGCGGGGGACATGATCGTAGCCCTGTCCAGCTGCGGCCAGGCCGTCTATGAGGACAGCTACAACGGCGGTATGGGCAGCAACGGCCTGACGAGCGCCCGCCACGACGTGTTCGGCAAATACCTCGCTGAGAAATACCCTGACAGCTACGACGCGCACACTCCTTCGGAATACGTCTACTGCGGCAGCAGGAAACTCACCGAGACTGAGCCCGTCACCGGTCTGACATACGGCAAGCTCGTGCTTTCCCCGACGCGTACCTATGCTCCGGTAGTCAAAAAGATGCTGGCCGCCCACCGCGGCGACATCCACGGTATGATCCATTGCTCAGGAGGCGCCCAGACCAAGGTGCTGCATTTCGTGGATTCCCTCACCGTGGTCAAGGACAATATGTTCCCCGTGCCTCCTCTGTTCCGCGTGATACAGCAGGAAAGCGGCACTCCCTGGGAAGAGATGTATAAAGTCTTCAATATGGGCCACAGGCTGGAGCTTTACGTGCCTCAGCAGATCGCCTCAGACCTTATAAGCATCAGTGAAGAGTTCGGTATCGACGCCCGCATAATAGGCAGGGTGGAGGCTTCGGCAGACACCAAAGTCATCATAGAATCGGAATATGGAAAATTCACGTATCGGAAATAGCCTCGCCGCGGCTGTGGTCCTGATGTCGGTTCTGTTGTCAGGATGCGAACTGCGCAGGGATACGGCTGCCGTAGTCCTTCCCGATGCTGTGCGCACGGCGATGTACGACACCGCATCGGCCAGTTTCATCGACTTCTCGAATTACGGTGAGCTGCGTACCCTTCCGATAGGGATTTTCGATGCGGACTCGACCAGTATGACGCTGCTCGAGACCTGCACCCGTATGGACTGCTTCGACAATATTACCGGAGCCCGCAAAAGCGACGGAATCCTCGATTTCGCCGGAGAATATTTCCAGTATTACACGGCCAGCAGCGACAAAGACTGTTTCCGCAGCACTCTGTTCCTGATGCAGGACCGCTACTGGGATTCATTCGAGAAAGAACGCTCCAAGATAGTGGTGGCCGGAGGTGCGCTGCTCCCGTCGGAAGGCCTTGACGACATTATGTCCCTTTCCAGCCACAACGGTGCGGGTGTAAAGGTGATATCGGCGGTGGATGCCGGCGTGAGGGCTATGTTCGATTCGCTGGCCAATGACAATATCGCGTCATTCACCGTGGCCTCTCTCAGCGACAGCGTCAGCAACGACCGACAGGCATATACCGAAGCGATAAAGAAAATATCGGCCCAAGAGGGCAACACCCGCTCGATATCGATAATCAGCAACAGCTGCAATCTAGCGGGACTGGCGCAGATAGTCGAAGAGCTGCGCAGCACTTCGTCGAAATCCCCCCTCAAGGTCATCATAGTCGACGGCCTTGACGAAGGATTCCGCAACAGCTGCACAGACCTGCTCGACAGATACCGCGCCCAGTTCGGCAACGGAACATACCCCTACCGCAGCATACTGGCCGACGAGATCATCTTCGTGGACCCGTCGCTCAGCGCCGCTGTGGAATGCTATACTACTCTCAGGCACGACAGGAACCTTGCGCTACGTGCGGAGAAGCAGAAAGTCAGTTATTTTTATGGTTTTTAAGGAAAGCGTAACACCTGAAGAGATAGAGTCGCTGGAACTCATTGCATTTGACGGGCCGATCACCGTCATTACGGAGCGTGGCAAGGACTACGAGGAAGCGATAAAGCATCTGTCATCACGCAGGATCATCGGCTTCGACACCGAGACCAAGCCCATCTTCAACAACAAGGCCCACCGCAACGGCACGGCTCTCCTGCAGCTTTCAAGCGAAACCAACGCCTACCTCTTCCGTCTCCAGCAGCTCGGCCTGCCGGACGACCTGGCGGCAATCCTGGCCGACAGGAGCATCACCAAAGTCGGGGCGGCGGTGACTGATGACATCAGAGGGCTGCAGCGATATGTGGATTTCGATGCGGCAAGGTTTATGGACCTGCAGACGTTCGCAGAGCGTTACGGCATTAAGGACAAGAGCGTGAAGAAACTGACCGCCATCATCCTCGGCCGAAAAGTGTCCAAAGCCCAGCAGCTGTCCAACTGGGAGGCGGCTGAGCTGTCCAGGGCCCAGCAGGTCTATGCAGCCACTGACGCGTGGATATGCCTGAAGATGTACAAGGCCCTGCTCGGTGCGTGAGAGACAATTGATTTGAAAATCCGACGCAATGAAGATCAAATCTTTTTTGTTGAAATACAAGGTGGTGGTGACGATGGTCCTTCTGGGTGCGATTATGCTTATCGCGTTCCCTCCCAGGGGTACCTTCAAATATACCTACCACACCGGCGGTACGTGGATGTACGAGACGCTGGTGGCTCCCTTCGATTTCCCCATACTCAAGACCCAGGAAGAACGCCTGATGGAGATGGAGGAGAAGGCTTCCGAAGTGCTGGATTATTATGAATTCGAATCCAGGGTGTCGGACGAAAGGATTGCTTCCCTGAGACAGGCGGCATCCTCTGCCGCTTCTGCCGACGACAAGAACTTCATACTGACGACGGCGCAGCAGCTGCAGTCCATCTATGACAAGGGAGTTGTCGGCGCAGGCGTCGCTGACGGCCTGTCGGACAAAGTCGTATTCGTGAAGAAAGGCAAGAGGGCTGTGGAGACTGCCGGTGCGGAGCTGTATACGGTAGATGAAGCCTATACCGAGCTGAAGGATGACATATCCGGACGCTTCGGCTCCCAGCTGACGGACTCCCTGTTCGCCAGCCTCAACATAAGGGAATACATCACTTCCAACCTGAGCTACGACGAGGCGACGACGATGCAGGTGCACCGCAATGCCGTCGAATATGTTTCCCCGACCAGCGGCGTCGTGTACGCCGGCCAGCTTATAGTGTCGAGGGGAGAGATAGTGACGAAAGAGATCAACCAGATGCTGGATTCCTATAAGGCGGAGTACCTTTCTCACTACGGTTACAACGATTCGGTGCTGTCGTCTTTCATCAGCCACCTGCTATTCGTCGTGATTATGCTCTGGCTGCTTGTATGTGCCATCCAGCTGACCGACAGCATCATCTTCAACTACGGAAGGCAGCTGACGTTCATCGCCACGCTGGTGCTTCTGGTATTTCTGGCAATCATCGTAATGATGAACGTCCGCGAGAGCATCAGGATGATAATCCCGCTCGCAATGTATGTGATCATCGCTCAGTCCTGGCTGAAGCCTTCGACTACGTACGTTACATACATCGTGTCCCTGCTGCCCCTGCTGTTTATGGTCGACGGGGGAGTGGAACTGTATTTTATGAATATGATAGCCGGTGCAGTCCTGGTGAGCGCGAGCCGCTTCTCCCGCAAGACCTGGAGCCAGTTCCTGTCAGCACTGCTGGTATTCGTATTTATGTTCCTTGTATATGCGGCGTTCGCCCTTGCCTCCGGCAACGGCTTCTACAGGATAGAGATTTTCTGCCTGCTCGGCTATTCAATAGTGCTTCTAGCCGGCTATCCGTTGATATTTATGTTCGAGAAACTGTTCTCTTATGTGTCGGTGTCAAGGCTCTGGGAACTCACGGATACGAGCAACCCGGTGCTTCTGGAGATGTCCAAGAAGGCCCCCGGCACCTTCCAGCATTCGCTTCAGGTGGCTTCGCTCGCCGAAAGTGCGTGCCGCGAGATAGGCGGCAATCCGGTTATTGCGAGGGTCGGCGGCCTCTACCACGACATCGGCAAGATTATGAATCCGCTCTGTTTCGTCGAGAATCAGACTTCTGATGTGGATTATCACGCGAATCTGACTGCAAAGCAGAGCGCCGCAGCCATAATCAAGCACGTCGACGACGGAGTGACGATAGCCAAGAAAAACCAGCTTCCTGCCCTGATAATCAATTTTATTGAGAGCCATCACGGCACGAGCCTGACGGGCTTCTTCTACAACAAATACTGCAATGACGGTGGCGACCCTGCCGACCAGGCGTCCTTCCGCTATCACGGCCAGCATCCGTTCACCAAAGAACAGGTCGTGCTTATGTTCGCCGACAGCATCGAGGCGGCATCACGCACTCTCAAGAGCCACGATCCGGAATCAATATCCAAGCTTGTGGATTCGATAATCGACTCCAAGATAGCCGACGGCCAGATAGCAGACGCAAAGATAACTTTCAGGGAAGTGGCCGCCGTCAGGGAAAGTTTCAAGAAATTCCTGCAGCAGATATATCACGAGCGCATCGAATATCCGAAGCTCAAAGTCTGAGACAATAAAAAAGGCTGGCGCACACAAGCGTCAGCCTTTTTACTGGTGTCCAGGATATGCTAAAGCTCGTCGAAATTGACGTCAGCATAATCTTTGTCAAAAGCTTTGTCCTCGTAAGGACGGGACTCGGTCACGGGACATTTCTCCTTGATGAAATCTATGACCTCTTTCAGCCCCTCGGAGAATTTCTCGAAATCCTCTTTGTACAAGAAGATCTTGTGCTTGTCATAGACGAATTTCCCGTCTCTTTCAACCCTTCTCTTGCTCTCCGTGATGGTGAGGTAGTAGTCATTGCCCTTGGTGGCTTTGACATCAAAGAAATAAGTCCTCTTGCCGGCTCTCACTGGCTTTGAATACACGTCGTCCCCGGTTCTGTCCTGACCGCCACGATTGTCGTAATCTTCAAAATACATTTCTCGTCAATTGTTAAATTAATTCTCTAACAAAGATAGAAACATTTATGATAATAAGCTATCTTTGTCAGATAAAATGAAATGATATGCTTAATCGCAGATTGTTACGTATAAAGGCATTCAAAGTTCTTTTTTCCACCTGGCAAGACGGTCCGGCTGCCTTGGAACCGGCAAGGAAAGAACTCCTTCGCTCCTGTGAGAAAACAGTCGACCTTTACTATTTCCTGCTCAACGTGTGCGGGAGTCTGAAGCAGGTCGCTTCCGACAAGATAGAGGCATTGAGGAACAAGTTCCATCCCACCGAAGAGGAACGCAATCCCAATATGAAATTCGTGAACAACCGCTTCTTCGCGGCTGTTGAGGAAAACGCGGAATTACAGAAATATTGCAGCCGCAAGGGACTGCTCTGGGGAGAATACGACATCTTCATCAAAAAGCTTTACGCTTCGATAACTGCCTCTGATTATTATGCAGAGTATATGTCGTCCAAAGATGATTCCTTCGAGGCTGACTGCAAGTTCGCAAGGCGCATTTTCGAAGAAGAGTTCGAAGACAACAGCTCCCTCGACGCTATCCTGGAGGACCTCTCGATCTACTGGACCGACGATGTCAATTACGTGCTGAACAATATCCTCTATGCCATCGACAGTATGGTGGCCGGCGGGGCCCTCATCCTTCCCGACGTGTTCATCAAGGACGAAGACCGCGACTTCGCACTCAAGCTGCTGGAAGTGTCGTTAGTGCATTATGACGAGTATTTCAAGCTTGTCTGCGAAAGCCTCGACAACTGGGATTCCGACCGTCTGGTGTCTACCGACGCAACCCTTATAGTAATGGGCATAGCAGAAGCCGTCGCATTTCCGAACATACCGGCCAAGGTGACCATCAACGAATATGTGGAGATATCCAAGTTCTACAGCACCGTCAACAGCCGCGTGTTCGTAAACGGCCTGCTGGACAAGATAATCCAGGCCAAGATCGCCTCAGGCGAAATTGTGAAGACAGGCCGCGGCCTTCTAGACGGCGGTCAGCGCGTCAGCAAAGAACAATAACGAAATAACAGATACACTATGAAATTCCTCACATTATTCCTTCAGGCTGCGGGTGCTAACGCACAGGCAGGCAGCAGTATGGGCTTCCTCCTTATGATAGTCCTCATATTCGTCGTAATGTGGCTGTTTATGATACGACCCCAGCAGAAGAAACAGAAAGAAATCGAAAAGTTCCGTCAGGGACTCAAGAAGGGTGACAAGGTCGTAACCATCGGCGGCATCTACGGCACAGTCGTAGAAGTCAAGGACAACACCCTCTTCCTCGAGATTGACCAGAACGTCAAGATCAAAGTCGACAAGGCATCCGTAGTCAAGGACTTCTCGGATTCCCAGCAGTCATAATCTGCGCAATGCCGGCCCATACGTCAGAACGCTGGAAGAAACTGAAGTCGGACTGGTACATTCTGCTGATAGCGCTTGTGCTGTCCCTCTTCGTCTGGGTGTTGTATGATATGTCGCTCGGCTACGACACATACGTGCAGTACAGTGTCGAAGTGACTTCAGCCCTTGCAGGCTACGATGAAAAAGCCGTCTCCAACGAGCTCCTTGTCCTCCAGGGCAGGGGCGACGGTTATTACGTCCTTCTCAAGAAGCTCCGCAGGAGCAAGGTCGAGAGGATCCGCATCGAAGTAGACCCTTCATACTTCCACCCGGTGGAGGACGTCCCCGACAGGTTCTTCGTATGGACCGAAGACATTGAGGTGGAAGTCGCGCAGGCCCTGAGCGATAAATTCGAACCTGCGTATTTCGACACCAAGCAGCTGACGTTCAACTTCAGCCCCCGTTCCTTCAAGACTGTGCCCGTCAACATAAAGAGCAACATAAGTTGCAAAAGCCAGTATATGCTCACCTCCGACATCGAGGTGACCCCCGATTCCGTCAGGATTTACGGCCGTACGGAGGACCTGCAGTTCGTCAATGCCGTCCAGACCAAGTTCCTGTCGTTGTCGGGAGTCGACCGCTCCGGCAGCGGAAGTGTGGAACTCGAGCCGGTCAGGGGCGTGCGCATCGAGCTTAAACGCGTGAACTATTCTTTCACTGTGGCAAGATATGTCGAGAAGTCTGCGATGGTCGATGTCGGCGTGACCAATGTGCCGCGCGGCTATGAACTTATGGTGCTTCCGCGCAAAGTCAACGTCGTGTACAGGTCTGCCTTCACCGGAGTGGACGACGCGTTCGTCCCTGAGGTCGCAGTAGATTACAATGATTATGCGGATTCCCGTTCAGGCAAGGTGATCCCCCACCTTTTAAACGGGACCGGGGACATATTTTCTTACGTTATCTCCCCGCTTCCGCTGGAATGCATATTGACTGAAAGATGAGCAGACCTGTGATCATAGGATGTACCGGAGGCATCGGCAGCGGCAAGACCAATGTCGTGAAGACCTTCGAAAGCCTCGGGATCCCCGGCTATGACTGCGATACCCGGGCCAAGGAGTTGTATGACGAGGATGCAGAACTGCTGGCAGAAGTGGCACGCATTGCAGGTGACGACGTCATAGTCGAAGGAAGGCTGGACCGGAGCAGGCTCGCCGCCCGCATATTCAGCGACCGAGATATGCTCTCGGCGCTGGAAAGCGTAGTCCATCCGGCGGTGATAAGGGATTTCTCCCGCTGGCTGAAGGAACAGAACACAAAATTGGTTATATTTGAATCTGCTATACTGCTTGACAAGCCCTACCTCAGGGAAATCGCCGATTTCCTGTTGCTGGTGACAGCGCCCCGTGAAGTGCGCATCGCAAGGGTGATGGCCCGTGACGGCCTCAGCCGCGAAGCCGTGGAAGGGAGGATGGCCAATCAGATGGACGACGTGCAGCGCAGCAGGATGGCAGATTATACGATTGAAACTAACGACAGGGATGCGATACTCCCCCAACTATTATCAATAATACAGAAATGGCAACAGATTTAAAGAAAGTATTGTCTATTACGGGCCAGAGCGGCCTTTTCCACTATCTCGCACAGTCCAAGAACGGAGTTATCGTGGAAGCTTTTGCAACCGGCCACCGTTCAGCTTTCTCAGGCAACATGAAAATGACTACCCTCGCAGATGTATCCATATACACAAATGAAGACGAACTCCCTCTCAAGGAAGTGTTCCGCAAGATGAACGCCGTCCTTGGAGAAGAAGATGCTCCTTCACAGAAGTCTGACGAGAAGGTTATCAAAGAGTTCTTCGCCAAAGCCGTCGAGGATTACGACCGCGACCGTTTCTATGTTTCACATATGAAGAAGGTGCTCGAGTGGTACAACCTGCTCAAGCATTACGCATCGCTTGATTTCGTGGACGACGAAGAGGAGTCAGCCGAAGTCCGCAAGGACGAGGAGAAGCCCGAGTCGGCAGCCAAGATAGCCGCTTCCAAGCAGGCCAAGGCTCCCGCCAAGGCTACTTCGGCCAAAGCAGCTACCGCCAAGGCAGCCACTACCAAGAAGTCGACCAAGTCAGTACAAAGGAAGGCCAACTGATTTGAAACTGCAGCTCATAACCTTAGGCTGCTCAAAGAACCGAGTGGATTCAGAACGCCTGCTGCGCCAGTTCGAGCGGGCGGGAGTCGTCATAGTGCCCGAAGAAGAGCCGCTTGATATGGCAAGGCCGGACATAGTCGCCCTCAACACCTGCGGCTTCATCCAGTCGGCCAAAAGTGAATCTATAGAAGCTATTTTTACCGTCCTCGAGGCCAAGAAACGCGGTCTGGTGAAGAAGGTCTACGTTTTCGGCTGCCTGTCCCAGCGCTACCGCAAGGAACTGCCCGAGGAGATAGAAGGAGTGGACGGCTTCTTCGGGGCCAATGACACCGCCGCGATGCTGGCAGCCGCCGGCATTGAGTACGATCCTTCGGCTTCACTTGAAAGGCATCTCACCACTCCGGACCACTATGCCTTCCTCAAGATATCGGAAGGCTGCGACCGAAGCTGCTCATATTGCGCCATCCCGTCCATAAGGGGCCGGCACGTCTCGGTGCCGATGGAAGACCTGGTGGCGGAGGCGCGCCTGCTCGCTGACAAAGGCGTCAAGGAACTGCTCGTGATTGCCCAGGACACCACGTTCTACGGCCTGGACCTTTACCGCAAGAGGATGCTGGGCCCGCTGCTGCAGCGTCTGGCGGACATCAAGGGCATAGAATGGATAAGGATCCATTACAGCTACCCTGCGGATTTTCCGGAGGATGTGCTTGAGATTATGGCCGGTTGTGACAAGGTCTGCAAGTATCTTGACATCCCGCTGCAGCATTCTTCCAGCAAGGTGCTCTCTATGATGCGCCGCAATATCGACGGCGACGCCACAAGGGCTCTGGTCGACAAGTTCCGCAAAGCCGTGCCGGGCATAGTGCTCCGCACGACTATGATCGTCGGGCATCCCGGCGAAGGGGTGAGGGAGTTCCGTGACCTGCTCGACTTCGTGCGCGAGTACCGCTTCGAACGTCTGGGAGCCTTCACTTACAGCGAGGAGGAAAATACCTACGGAGCCCTGAATTTCAAGGATTCCGTTTCCCCGAGGGTCAAGCAGGAGCGGTATGACACCCTGATGGAGCTCCAGAGCGGCATCTCCCTCGAATACAATGAAAGCAGGGTGGGGACTGTCGAAAGAGTGCTCGTGGACGGATTCAGCGACGGGATGGTACACGCCCGCAGCGAGAAGGAATCCGTCGACGTGGACGGAGAGATACTCATTCCGGCCGTAGCCGTGCCGGCCGCGATGCGGGGACAGTTCAGGAACGTCAAGATAACAGCCGCCGACGAATACGACCTGACGGCGCAATTCATATAGTCACTATGTTACTGGAGAACAAAACCGCACTGATAACCGGAGCCGCAAAAGGAATCGGCAAGGCAATCGCCCTCAAGTTCGCCGGCGAAGGCGCCGACATAGCCTTCACATATCTCACGTCAGAAGCGGCAGCGATGGAAACCAGGCGCGAGCTGGAAGCCTGCGGCGTAAAGGTGCTTGCCATCCGCTCCGACGCAACCGACTTTGAAAGCGCTGGGAAGGTGGTGGAGCAGGTGCTGTCGGAATTCTCAAGGATTGACATCCTCGTCAATAACGCAGGCATAACGAGGGACGGCCTGACGATGAGGATGGACGAAGCCCAGTGGGACGCAGTGATTGACGCCAACCTCAAGAGTGCCTTCAACTATACCCACGCCGTGCTGCCTTCGATGCTGCGCAACCGCTGCGGCTCGATTGTCAACATCAGTTCAGTGGTGGGCATCCACGGCAATGCGGGGCAGAGCAATTACGCCGCTAGCAAGGCGGGTCTCATCGGCCTTGCGAAGTCGGTGGCTATGGAAGTCGGTTCAAGGGGCGTCAGGGTCAATGTCGTGGCCCCCGGCTTCATCAGGACAGATATGACCGCAGCTATGCCCGACGAGACTTTGCAGGCCTGGGAGGCCAGAATCCCCCTGCGCAGGGGCGGAACTCCGCAGGATGTAGCCCAGGCTTGTCTTTTCCTGGCCAGTGATATGGCTTCTTATGTTACAGGGCAGGTAATAGCCGTCGACGGCGGCATTGCAATGTAGCATTTCTACAGCAGGACAACTACTCTTTCAGCTACAATCACCATAAGAAGCAGGGTCAGCAGGAATATGCCGATCCTTTTGTGTGTCACCTTGCTGAAGAATGCGAACAGGAAGAACGACAGCGGCATCAGGGCAAGCATCCAGGGAAGGGAACCGAGGGAGCTGCCGAAAACCAGGGCTGTTGCGGCAAGCCATATCCCGTATAGGAAGCAGCGGATGTGGCATCTCTCCGCCGTCACGTCGAGGGTGTTGAACACCGTCAGGAACAGGATGGAGGCCCATATCAGGGCGACTGCCAGAAGCAGCACCTTAAGCACTGTGGCGGACTGCTGCACCAGGGGCAGGCCCCAGTCGATGTCGACTGCCATCTCCAGATATCTTGTGGCGGGCTCCAGAATATTCGTGAATCCTGTGGCCATTGTATGTATGCCGACAACGAAGACTATCGGCAGCAGCAGACCGATTATGGATCCTATGATCGTCTTGCCTTTCTGTGCGGAATCATTGTTGTCAAGCAGCGCTATCAGAGGAGCCATCCACACCAGCGGAACGAAGAACAGGGAGGCAGTGGACAGCAGCAGCATCGAAATGAAGGGATTGTCGGCATCGTAGGTCTCAAGTGAAGCCCTGAAACTGTAGTATACCGCCCAAGTCAGGAAGAAGGCAGCTATGTGTATGGAACTCAGACTGAGCGCGTCCCTGCAGGAGAAGACCAGCACGGAAAACAGAATCGGGAAACAAGAGGAGAGTCTCAGCGGGTAACGCCTGTCAAAGATGTAGAACATCCTGGGGAACGCTGCGAGCAGCAGCAGTGCCGCAATCTTGGAGAGTGCCGGGACGTCGTAGAACCAGTCAAAGCGCAGGTACTGGCCAACAAGGGAGTATCTGAGCGTGTCGACGTCGGTGCAGGGCAAGTAGGCAAGGCTCGCAAGCAGAAGCAGCGCAGCGACGGAAAGGGGGACTGTGAACCGGCTTATGTCGTGGCGGGCGTCCATCAGTCTTCATCCCCGCCTTCGAGCGAAAGCAGGTCGCAGGCTATGTCATTGCGATAATAGCAGTCAGTGAAGAAGATATTGCCGACAGCGTCGTATGCGTCTTCGCGGGCCTGTGCGATGTCAGGGGCATTGGCGGTGACGGCCAGCACCCTTCCTCCGGCACTTACGATGAATCCGTCCTCGTAGGCTGTGCCGCAGTGGAAGACGTGGGCGCCTTTGCTGGCATTGCCCATTATCTGATAGTGAGATTTGTATTCCTCGGGGTAGCCGCCGGAAGCGATTATCACTGTGACGGCAGCCTCTTGCGATATGACTATCTCTTCGTCGGCGAGACGGCCTTCGCCGCAGGCTATTAGGTGTTCCAGCAGGTCGCTCTTGATCCTGGTCATTACCGACTCGGTCTCGGGGTCGCCCATCCGGACATTGTACTCGATGACATAAGGGTCTCCGCCGCAGTTCATAAGGCCGAAGAATATGAAGCCTTTGTAGTCGAGGCTGTCCTTGGCTATGCCTGCGATGGTGGGCTCGATGATGCGGCTGCGGACCTTCTCCATAAAGGCTTCGTCGGCGAAGCATACGGGGCTGACAGATCCCATTCCGCCGGTATTGAGGCCTGTGTCGCCGTCCCCGATGCGTTTGTAGTCCTTGGCTTCAGGCAGCAGCAGGTAGTCCTTGCCGTCGGTGAGCACGAAAGCGGACATCTCGATGCCGTCGAGGAACTGCTCGATGACCACCTTGGCTCCGGCGTCGCCGAACTTGCCGTCGAATATGTCTTTCAGCAGAGCCTTGGCCTGCTGGAGGTCATCTACGATAAGCACTCCCTTACCGGCTGCAAGGCCGTCGGCCTTAAGTACGTAGGGAGGCTCCATTCCGCCGAGGAAGGCGCAGGCGTCGTCATAGCTTTCGGCGGTGAATGTAGCGTACCTGGCGGTGGGTATGCCGTGTCTGGTCATAAAATCCTTCGCGAAGTCCTTGCTGCCTTCGAGCATCGCACCCTGCTTTGACGGGCCGATAACCTTGACGGCCGGCACTTCAGCGGCAAGGAAGTCGGTGATGCCCTCGACCAGCGGAACCTCGGGGCCGACGACGACAAGGTCTATGGCCTTTGACAGGACGGTTTCCTTCACCAGCGCGAAGTCCGTGACCTTGCCGGGGATATTGGTGGCAAATGCGGCAGTGCCGGGATTGCCGGGAAGACAGAACAGATTGTGCTCAATGCGGCTTTGATTGATTTTCCAGGCTATGGCGTGTTCGCGTCCGCCGCCTCCGATGACCAGTACGTTCATATATCAGATTATGCTTTTCTAAACGCACAAAGATACTAATTGTGCACCTATTTTTTTATTACATTTGTAATATGTTTAGAAGATGTCTGTACATATCGCTCGTCGCCGTCCTTGTCCTGTCGGGCTGCTCCCGTAAAGCGCCCATATCCCCGAACAAGATGGCCCTGATACTCCACGATATGTATATGCTGGACGCGCAGATAGAGAATGACGGCGGCTATTCAGTGATGGCTGACACGACATCCGTCTATGGGGCTGTTTTCGAGCAGTACGGCTTCACGGCAGAGGATTTCAACACCTCCATCGACTATTACCTGAACGACCCCGTTACGTTCAAGGAAATCTTCAAGAAAGCTCACGACCGCTTCGAAAAGGAAGCCAAGGCCTATGAGGTCGCTGAGGCTACAGAGGAAGTGGAAATGAACGTCGAAGAGCCCGAAGACAAGAGGGCCGGAAGGAGGAGAGGCCGCCACCAGGCCGCACCACCGGTCGAAGAAGAAACAGAATAAAACCTGATATAAACCTGGACTTTAATATGAACTATCTTGAGAAATACGGATACCTGCCGACCAATATCGACGAGAAGGTCGCAGCTGTAAGGGAAAACCTCGCAAAATGGCAGAACAAGGAAGTCTACGCCAAGGCGCTGGGTATGATCGACCTGACATCCCTGACGGTGACCGACACCCCGACCAGAATCGCGGCGATGACGCAGAAAGTCAACAAATTCAACAGCCTTTATCCCGACTATCCGCTGCCGGCGTCGATTTGCGTGTACCCGAATTTCGCCAAGACTGTAGACATAACAAGGGAGAATCCCGAAGTCCACGTGACGGTTGTGGGAGGGTGCTTCCCCGCATCCCAGAGTTTTCTCGACGTCAAGGTCTTCGAGTGTGTCAAGGCAGTAGGCGACGGAGCCGACGAGGTGGACATAGTGCTTGCCCTGAATTCATTCCTGGACGGACGCTACGATGACGCCGCAAAGGAGATTTCTGAGATAAAGAAAGCCATTACATCGGCCGTGAAGAGGAACGTCCGCCTGAAGGTCATCCTTGAGACCGGCTCCCTCGGCAGCTTCGAGAATATCGCGCAGGCTTCGTTCCTGGCTATGGAGGCCGGTGCAGACTTCATCAAGACTTCTACCGGCAAGACCTCTGTCTCAGCTACGCCCGAGGCCGCATACATTATGTGCGAGTGCATCTCCAAATATGTTTCCGCGACGGCCCGCAAGGTGGGCTTCAAGCCTGCGGGAGGCATTTCCACCCCCGAGGATGCAGCGTTGTATTACGGCATAGTCGACACCGTCCTCGGCGAAGGATGGCTCGACAAGGAGTTCTTCCGCTTCGGGGCGAGCCGTATGGCCAACAACCTGCTCAGCGCCCTTGAAGGCAGCGAAGTCAAATACTATTAGTTGATCTTGAAGGAGTCCTTGAGGCCTGTGGCCTTGTTGTAGGCTCCGTTCTTGGGATCTTTGTAGAAATATCCGGTCCTTTCGAACTGCACTGCGATGCCGCTGTTGTCTTTCAGCAGGTCGGGCTCGGCGTATGCAGTCTTGACTACCAGCGACTCGGGGTTGAGGTAGGTCTTGTAGTCGACTCCCTCGGGAATTGCGCCCATCTGCTCTTCAGTGAAGAGGCGGTCGAGGATGTGACATTCAATCTTCTCGCATTCATTGCAGTTAGCCCAGTGGATAGTGCCTTTCACTGAACGCCACTCTCCGGCTCCGGGTTTCGAGGTCGGGTCGTAAGTGCAGTGGATCTCGGTGATGTTGCCGTCGGCATCTTTCACCAATGAAGCGAATTTCACTATGTAGGCGTATTTCAGACGGACCTCTCCGTCGGGTTTCAGGCGGAAATACTTCTTGGGGGCATCTTCCATAAAGTCCTCGCGCTCGATGTATACTTCGCGGCCGAAAGGCACCCTGCGTTTGGGACCGTCAGGGTCGGCAGGATTCAGCGGAGCGTCGAAATACTCGACTGTGTCGGCAGGGTAGTTGTCGATGATGAGCTTGACAGGGTTGAGGACTGCCATATAACGGTTGGAACGTGCGTTGAGGTCCTGGCGCAGGCACCACTCGAGCAGTGACAGGTCGATGATGTTGTCCCTCTTTGCGACGCCCACTTTCTCGGCGAACATACGTATGGACTCCGGAGTGTAGCCGCGGCGGCGGATACCGCAGATCGTAGGCATACGGGGGTCGTCCCATCCGTCCACATAGTTGTTGCGCACCAGTTCGAGGAGTTTGCGCTTGCTCATTACGGTATATGTCAGGTTGAGGCGGGCGAACTCATACTGATGTGAGGGGAAAATGCCGAGCTGCTCGATGAACCAGTCGTAAAGCGGTCTGTGCACGTCGAATTCCAGGGTACAGATGGAGTGGGTGATGTGCTCTATGGAGTCGCACTGGCCGTGGGTGTAGTCGTACATAGGGTAGATGCACCACTTGCTGCCTGTGCGGTGATGGTCGGCGTGGATGATACGGTACATTATCGGATCCCTGAACATCATATTGGGATGGGCCATATCTATCTTGGCGCGGAGCACCTTGCTGCCGTCGGGATAGATGCCGGCTTTCATCTCGCGGAAGAGCTTGAGGTTCTCCTCGACGCTGCGGTTGCGGTAGGGACTGTCAACGCCGGGCTGGCTGACGGTGCCACGGCCGACCCTGATCTCTTCCTGGGTCTGGTCGTCCACGTAGGCAAGACCTTTCTTGATGAGCTCTTCGGCCCACTCGTAAAGCTGGTCGAAATAGTCGGAGGCATAGAATTCATTGGCCCAGTCAAAGCCCAGCCAATGGATGTCTTCCTTGATGGATTCAACATATTCGGTGTCTTCCTTGACGGGGTTGGTGTCGTCGAAGCGGAGGTTGGTGGTGCCGCCGTATTTCTTCGCCAGTCCGAAGTTGAGGCAGATGCTCTTGGCGTGGCCGATGTGAAGGTAGCCGTTGGGCTCCGGAGGGAATCTCGTCTTAATTGACTGGTACTTGCCTTCAGCAAGGTCTTTCTCTATGATTTCTTCCAGAAAATTCAGATTTTTACCGGCATCTGCACCGTTTTCCATTTCAGTAGTGGCCATTTCTAATCAGTTTGTATTTTGCAAAAGTAGCAAAAATGCGCTACTTTTATCCTTGGCAACTTAAATTCATTTGAAATGGTAAAATCGATGACCGGCTACGGTAAGGCTGAATGCGTTATCTCCGGTTCGAAATATATAGTCGAAATCCGTTCCCTCAACGGAAAGAATGCAGACATCAACCTCAAGACTTCCCTCATCCCCCGTGACAAGGAGATAATGCTGCGGCAGTATCTTGCCGCCGAGCTGAACCGGGGCAGCATAGACCTTTTCGTAAGCCTTGACAACAAGGACCAGTCAGCCCTTGCCCACAAGGTCAACGGCGAAGTGCTTGCGGAATATTACAACCAGGTGAAAGAGGCAGTATCCAAGGCGGAGCCGGGCTACGTGCCCGACACGGAGCTTTTCGTATCCCTGCTGCATATGCCGGACGTAGTCGGCGGCGGCAAGCCGGAGATTGACGAAGACCAGTGGGAGACGTTGTTCGCAGCCATAAAGGAGGCTGTGGATGCACTCAAGGATTTCCGGCAGAAGGAAGGCCGCAGCCTGCAGGCAGATGTCCTGGCAAAGGTCGAGTCAATCGAATCCTTCATCCCCCAGATAGCTCAGTTCGAAGGGGAACGCACCGCAGCCGTGCGCTCCCGTCTTGAAAGCCGCCTGAAAGAACTGGCGCTGAACGCGGATATGAACCGGCTGGAACAGGAGATTATTTTCTACCTCGAAAAACTGGACATCAACGAGGAGAAGGTGCGCCTCGCACAGCACTGCCGTTATTTCCGCGAGACTGTCGACAGCGAAGAGTTTCCCGGCAAGAAACTGGGTTTCATCGCCCAGGAGATGGGGCGCGAGATAAACACCCTCGGCAGCAAGGCCAACCACGCCGGTATCCAGAAATGCGTGGTGAGGATGAAAGACGAACTCGAAAAGATCAAGGAACAATCAATGAATATACTCTGATATGAAAATCACGATGAAATCCATAGCCGTCGCTGTTGCGATGGTGATTGCGTTCAGCGCTGCGGCGCAGGCTCCCTTTATGAGTGGCAGACCTGCCCAGCACAGGACTGTCAAGGCCGAAAAGATCGGCAACAGGATAGATGTTACAGTCGGCAACCTGTTCTTTACCAGCTACCGTTTCGAGGATGACGAGAAATATCCTTTCTTCTTCCCCGTGAACAGTCCGGTTTCAGGCGCCAGCGTCACGTCGATGCGCAACGGTATCTATCCCCACCATTCATCCCTGTTCTTCGGCTGCGACCGGGTCAACGGCGGCAACTACTGGCAGGAAGGCCTGGACCGGGGACGTATTGTCTCAATAGGTGCCAGGGTGCTTGAGTCCGGAGGCGAGCGGGCGGTCATCGAAGATGAATGCATCTGGAAGCGTCCCGACGCCGACGCTCCGATAAAGGACAAGAGGCTCATCACCATCACTGCTCCCACAACCGACATCTTCCAGATTGACTTTGACATCGAGATGGAGATGCTGATGGATGTCGTGATCCCCGTGACCAACCACTCTCTTTTCAGCGTCCGTATGGCTGAAGACCTTTCAGTAAAGCAGGGCGGAGTTATGGTCAACAGTGAGGGACAGAGCGGTGAGAAGGCTACCTTCGGACAGAGGGCTGCCTGGATGGATTACTACGGAAAGAGGCAGAATACCGGCTATGAGGGAATTGCAGTCCTGCAGCATCCTTCCAACGAATGGTTCCCGTCGCCGTGGTTCACAAGGGATTACGGATTCATCTCGCCTACTCCGATGAACTGGCCCGAGAACGGCGAGGCAACGTCTCTCAAGAAAGGCGAGAAGATTAAACTGCGCTATCGCGTGATAGTCCACGGCGGCACCACCCAGGATGCAGCAATAAGTGCTATTTACGAGAAATACAAAGGGGAATAGCTCTTTCAGGCGTCATTCTCTGCCAGATTATCTGATTTGTACGCTGCGACGGCCAGGCTGTCGCAGCGTTCGTTTTCAGGATGGCCGGCGTGGCCTTTGACCCAGATGAACCGGATGTTGTGGCCCTGGGCGCATTTGAGATATCTCTCCCAGAGGTCAGCATTGGCTTTGCCCTTGAAGCCGGTCAGGACCCATCTCTCCAGCCAGCCCTTGGTGACGGCGTTCACGACGTAGGTGGAGTCGCTGTAGATTTCGATGTCGGCGTTCTTCCATTTGATGGCTTCCAGGCCGACGATGACGGCAAGCAGTTCCATACGGTTGTTGGTGGTGGACTTGAAACCCTGCGAGAGAGTCTTCTCGTTTTCACCGTAACGCAGGATGACACCGTAGCCGCCGCGGCCCGGATTGCCGCTGCAGGCTCCGTCAGTGAACATCTGGATGGTGCCGCGTGACATTATTCAGGAAGGATTGTCCTTTCTTTCTTGGGGCTCTCGAAATGCTTTATCTCAAGCGGGTTGGCGCTGAGCTCGTCGTATTCCATACGGTTGCGGCAGATGTCGATGGCCATATAGATGGCTGAAATCATCGATGTCGGATTGGCCATATTCTTGCCTGCGATGTCATAGCCGGTGCCGTGGTCAGGGGACGTACGCACGATAGGAAGACCTGCCGTGAAATTGACGCCTTTGTCGAAAGCCAGCACCTTGAACGGAATCAGACCCTGGTCGTGGTACATTGCCAGCACTCCGTCGAAGTTGTACTGCATATTGGTTGAGAAGAAACCGTCGGGAGAATAGGGGCCGAATGCGAGTATGTTCTCGGCGTTGGCCTGTTCTATCGCCGGAATGATCTTGTCTATCTCCTCACGGCCGAGGCTGCCGCCGTCGCCGGAATGGGGGTTGAGCCCGAGAACCGCGATCGTGGGACGGTCCTTGGCGAAATCTCTCTTGAGCGATTCGTGCATCAGCCTGATCTTGCGCACCAACAGGTCTTTGGTGATTCGTTCGGCAACTTTGCCGAGGGGCTCGTGGTTAGTGACAAGGCCGACTTTGAGATTGTCGGTGCACATAAACATCATACCTTCTTTCGCGCCGAAATTGTTGGCGAGGTATTCGGTATGTCCAGGGAAACCGAAGCCGAGAGCGGCGATTGTGTGTTTGTTGAAGGGGGCTGTCACGAGCGCGTCGATGTAACCTTCCTTGAGGTCTTTGACTGCAGCCTCAAGAGATTGTACTGCTGCTTTGGCTCCGGCTTCCGTAGGCTGTCCCGGCTCTACGGGAAGCTGGTCGGAGACGCAGTTGATGATGTTCAGCCGTTTGCCGCGGGCATCGGCTGCGGTGTTGATGATGTTGGTGCTTATCTGTTCGGTCTCGGGTATCATCTTGCGGTACAGGCCGAGAGTCCTTGAATTGCCATAAAGGATCGGAACGCACAAGTCCATCATTCTGGAATCAGACAGGGCTTTGATGATGACTTCGTAGCCGATACCGTTGGAATCTCCCTGTGTGATGCCGACAACTATTCTGTGTGCCATAGTTTCTGTGTTTTTGAGTTCGCGAAATTAATCATAATAGCGTAAATTTGCAAAACGATGGATGTCCTCGACAGCGATATAAAATACTTACCGTCAGTAGGTCCAAGGCGTGCGGAACTGTTCGGCAAGGAGCTCGGAATCTTCACGTTCCGCGACCTGATCTACTTTTTCCCGTTCCGCTATGTGGACCGTTCGCGTTTCTACGCCATCAGCGAGATAGATTCCGCGAGCGCCTATATCCAGCTGAGAGGGGTCATCCGCGACGTGCGGACGGTCGGAGCCCAGCGGGGCAAGAGACTTGTCGCCACGCTGAGCGACGACACCGGCGCCATCGACCTGGTTTTCTTCCAGGGAGTGAAATGGATGTCCGACAAGATAAAGGCCGGCAAGGAATACATAGTCTTCGGCAAGCCGTCTTCCTTCAACGGCGAGCTCAATATGGTCCATCCCGAGATTGACGAAGTGTCGTCGGTAAGACCGGGAACCGGGGCTATGACGGGAGTCTATCCCAGCACCGAGCACCTCAAGAACAGCCTCATCACCAATAAGGTGATAGGCAAGCTGCAGGCCCTGGCGTGGGAGAAGTGCGCCGACAGCATAGTCGAGACCCTTCCGCAGTGGCTGATAGCCGACAAGGGCCTGTGCTCCCTCAAGGAAGCCCTGCACAACATCCATTTCCCTAAGGACGTCCAGTCACTGGCCAGAGCCCAGCACCGTCTGAAGTTCGAGGAACTGTTCTATCTGCAGCTGTCCCTGCTCAAACAGAAGAACGTCCGTATGAGGGCTTCGAACGGGTTGGTATTCAAACGGCTCGGCGATGCATTCAACGACACTTACAATAATCTGAAATTCCCCCTGACAGGAGCCCAGAAGCGGGTGCTCAAGGAGATAAGGGCTGATGTCACGAGCGGCCGGCAGATGAACCGCCTGCTCGAAGGCGATGTCGGCAGCGGCAAGACGCTGGTGGCGATATTGTCTGCGATGCAGGCCATCGACAATGGCTATCAGGCCTGCATTATGGCGCCGACTGAGGTCTTGGCCGGCCAGCATTACCGCGGCGTGGGCAAGTTTGTCGACACATCCAAGGTCAGATGCGCCCTGCTGACCGGCAGCACCAAGGCCAAGGAACGCCGCGAGATATATGCGGGCCTTGAAGACGGCAGTATAAACCTGGTGTTCGGCACTCACGCCCTCATCGAAGACAAGGTGAAGTTCGCTGCGCTCGGGCTGGCGGTAATCGACGAGCAGCACCGTTTCGGAGTAGAGCAGCGCTCAAAGCTCTGGTCCAAGGCCGAGACTGTCCCGCATATTCTGGTGATGACGGCCACGCCTATTCCGAGGACTCTGGCTATGACCCTTTTCGGCGACCTGGATATTTCGGTGATAGACGAGCTTCCGCCGGGCCGAAAGCCCGTGGTGACGAAGCACGTGGGCGAGAACCACCGCAAGCAGGTATATGATTTTATGCGCCGGCAGATTGCCGAAGGCCGGCAGGTGTTCGTGGTCTATCCGCTCATCAAAGAGTCGGAGAAGATGGACTATGAAAACCTGGAATCGGGCTACCTGGCCATTACCGAAGAGTTCAAGCCGCCCCAGTACGTTACGGCTGTCGTCCACGGCAAGCAGACCAATGAGAACAAGGCGCACGATATGGCGCTGTTCGTGGAAGGCAAAGCCAACATACTCGTGGCCACCTCGGTGATAGAGGTGGGGGTTGATATTCCTAATGCCTCCGTGATGGTCATCGAGAGCGCCGAGCGTTTCGGACTGAGCCAGCTCCACCAGCTGCGCGGAAGGGTGGGCCGAGGCTCCGCTGAATCCTACTGCATACTTATGACCGGTTACAAGCTCAGCAAGGAGTCGCGTCAGCGCATAGAGATAATGTGCCGCACGACCGACGGTTTCGAACTGGCAGAGGCCGACCTGCGTATGCGCGGTCCCGGCGATTTCGAAGGCACGCGGCAGAGCGGCCTGGCCATCGACCTGCACATAGCAGACCTGGCGAAGGACAATCCCGTGCTGGTCGACGCCCGTGAGACTGCGGCCAGGGTGCTTGAGAACGACCCGCTGCTCAGCGCGCCGGGGAACAGGATACTCGCGGCGAACCTTGCGAGACTTAAGACAGAAATAAAAGACTATTCGAACATATCATGAGGTTAGTATCTTGGAACGTCAACGGATTGAGAGCCTGCTATTCCAAAGGGGCTTTCGACGCAGCCTTCGAGGCTCTTGACGCTGATTTCTTCTGTCTGCAGGAGACAAAACTGCAGGCAGGTCAGTTGGATTTGCAATACCTGGGCTACCAGAGTTTCTGGAACTATGCCGAGAAAAAGGGCTACAGCGGCACAGCAATCTACACTCGTCACACTCCGTTTTCGGTGACATACGGGCTCGGAGTGGAAGAACACGACGGGGAAGGCCGGGTCATAACTCTCGAGATGCCGGAGTTCTACCTGGTGTGCTGCTACACCCCCAATTCCCAGGACGGGCTGCGCAGGCTCGACTACCGTATGCAGTGGGAAGACGCTATGAGGGAATACCTCCGGAAACTTGCAACCACCAAGGGAGTGATCCTCTGCGGCGACCTGAACGTGGCGCACGAGGAGATAGACCTCAAGAACCCTTCGACGAACCACGACAACCCCGGTTTTACTGATCAGGAGAGGCAGAAGATGAGTGAGCTTCTGTCGGCCGGTTTCGTCGATTCCTTCCGCCATTTCTACCCCGACGCCAGGGACGCCTATTCCTGGTGGAGCTACCGTATGCGCGCCCGCGAGAGGAACGTAGGCTGGAGGATCGACTATTTCATAGTGTCGGAGAATATTGCCGGCCGTATGAAAGACGCCGCGATCCACGCCGACCTCGAAGGTTCCGACCATTGTCCCGTCTCTCTCGATATTGATTTTTGAAGGAAGAATTGATATATTTGTAAGAATACAGACATAGCAAAGTATATAATCATAAACAGACAATAATGATCAAAATAGATTTAACTGGCTGCAAGTCTTTTGAAGCAAAAAGAGAGCAGTATCTGGAGAAGGCCCTCGAGGCCTATGACGTTCTTGAAAGCGCACAAGGCGCAGGTAACGATTTCCTCGGCTGGAACCACCTACCGTCTGAGATGCCTCAGCAGCTCATCGACGACTGCAAGGCCGTAGCAAAGAGCTGGCTCGACAAGAAAGTCAACCTGGTCGTAGCTATCGGCATCGGAGGTTCATATCTCGGTGCCAAAGCCGCCATCGCCGCCCTGTCCCACAACTTCTCCGTCAATATGGACAAGGAGCCGGTGCAGGTTGTCTTCGCAGGCAATACCCTGAGCGAGGATTATATGGCCGACCTTGTTGACCTTATGGAGATGCGCAATGTCGCTGCAGTAGTGATTTCCAAGTCAGGAACCACTACCGAGCCTGCCGTCGCCTTCAGGATCGTGAAGAGCTTCATCGAGGAGAAATACGGCAAGAAGGAAGCTGCCGAGAGGATAGTGGCTGTGACCGACAAGGCCCGCGGCGCTCTCAAGACCCTGGCCACCAGCGAGGGCTACAAGTCATTCGTCATCGAAGACAACATCGGAGGCCGCTATTCAGTGCTGACTCCGGTCGGCCTGGTGCCCATCGCAGCCGCCGGCTTCGACATTGACGCTCTGCTGGCAGGTGCCCGTGATATGGAGGCCCTCTGCAGCCGCAAGTCGAAGGACAACCCCGCCATCCAGTATGCTGCCGCAAGAAACTGTATGTACGACGAAGGCAAGAAAGTCGAACTGCTGGTCAACTACAATCCCAAGCTCGTTTACTTCAGCGAGTGGTGGAAACAGCTCTTCGGCGAGAGCGAGGGCAAGGACGGCAAGGGCCTGTTCCCCGCATCGGTCAGCTATACTACAGACCTCCATTCGATGGGCCAGTACGTCCAGGAAGGAGAGAGGGTTATGTTCGAGACCGTTGTCAGCGTCAAGAATCCTGCCCGCAAGGTTGAAATCCCTTCAGACGGCGAGAATCTCGACGGACTGAACTACCTCGCAGGCAAGAGGATCGAGTACTGCAACGAAAAGGCAATGCTCGGCACCCGTCTGGCCCACATCGACGGCGGCGTTCCCCAGATTTCCGTGGAGACCGAAACCCTCGATGCATACCACCTCGGCGGCCTGTTCTACTTCTTTGAGAAAGCCTGCGGTATCAGCGGCTATGTACTCGGCATCAATCCGTTCAACCAGCCGGGCGTGGAGGCCTACAAGAAAAATATGTTCGCCCTCCTCGGCAAACCCGGATACGAAGAACTCGCAAAAGAGCTGGCAAAAAGGCTGTAATTTCCGCTGATCCACTTGGTAAATGCTTTCCTATACCAGATCGCGAAGCATTACGTAAGCGACTATGACGGTGACTTGGGCAAGGTGTGTTTCGTCTTCCCGAGCCGCCGTTCAAGTCTGTATTTCCGCAAGTGGCTGGGCCTGTGCAGCGACGCTCCGATCTTCTCGCCCGAACTGCTGACCATTAGCGAGCTGTTCGACAAGCTGTCCCCTTATGCCAGGGCGGACAAGATTGAGCTGGTGGCCATACTCTACAAGCATTATCTCGAACTGGGTCGCAGCGAAGGACTCGTGTGCGACAGCTTCGACGAATTCGTCTACAAAGCCGACACTCTCCTTTCTGACTTCAACGACATCGACCAGTATATGGTCGACGCCCGCGACCTGTTCTCAAACGTAAGGGACCTTGAGAGCATATCGGCAGATTATGACTACCTGAGCGAGACGCAGAAAGAAGCTATCCGCAATTTCTGGCGGATAACCCTCGACAGATATTCAGAGAAGCCCGGCAAGACCCGCTTCCTGCAGATCTGGAATATCCTCGCCCCTCTGTACGATGCTTTCAGAGAGGACCTCGCAGGACGGGGAATGGCATACGACGGGATGATGGCCAGGGCGGTGGCCGAAATGGTAAAAGACCGCGACGGCGCCATTGACGAGGTGCTGTCCGGCTACGAGAGGATAGTCTTCGTGGGTCACAATGCCCTCAGCGAATGCGAGAAGGTCCTGTTCTCCTATGTCAGGAATTCAGGCAAAGGCGATTTCTACTGGGATTTCAAAGGCAAGCTGCTGCGGGACAAGGACAACAAGGCGTCGCTTTTCATCTCGTCTTACGAGTCGGACTATCCGTCGCTGTATCAGCTCGACGACAGCGCGGCAGACTATCCCCAGGTTGAGGTGGTCAGCGTTCCGTCTGCGATAGGACAGGCGAAGAAGGTGGCAGACTGCCTGCGCACGATGGACCAGGATTCGACGGCCATAGTGCTTCCGGACGAATCGTTGCTGATGCCGCTGCTCAATTCCGTGCCGGAAGAAATCAGCAAGATCAACGTGACGATGGGCTACGGGCTTTCGAACAGCGCGTTCGCGGCCCTGATGTCCTCCCTCGGTCCGCTGCAGCTGAACAAGAGGATCCGCGGCGGCCAGACTACTTTCTACCACAAGGACGTAACGGCGATCCTTTCGCATCCCTTCGTGCTGAATGCCTGCGGCGATACTGTCAAGGAACTGCAGACACGCATCAACCTGAACAACCTTGTCCAGGTGCCGGCCGCTCTCTTCGAAGAGACGCAGCAGGATCTTCTGTGCTCCATCTTCAAGCCTGTCGACAGCGTGGGCGACGCGTTCGCCTGGCAGCTGCACGTCATCGAACTTCTGGCCGGGAGCATATCGGACCTGGAGAAAGAGTTTGCTTACGGCTACTATAAGGCAGTTAGCCATATCCGCGACCTGCGCATACCATATCTCGACAAACTCGAGACCTATTTCCACTTCCTGCGGCAGATGACAGCCCGGCTCAACGTTCCCTTCCGGGGCGAGCCGCTCCACGGCCTGCAGATAATGGGACCGCTCGAGACCAGGGCCCTCGACTTCGACAACATCATCATCCTCTCGGTCAACGAGGGGACATTCCCGGCGAAGAACCAGAGCGACTCATATATCCCTTATTCGCTGCGAAGGGGCTTCGGCCTGCCGACCTTCGAGCTGTTCGACAGCATTTCGGCATACCACTTCTACCGCAGCATCTACCGGGCCCGCAGGGTGGTGCTGATGTACGACAGCCGTACCTTCGGAGTCCACAGCGGAGAGCCCAGCCGCTTCATAATGCAGCTCAAGCACCATTACACCCAGGTGCCCCTCGTCGAGAAAGTCTGCACCTACACCATCAACCCGGCTGAGCAGGGCACAGCGACGGTAGTGAAGGACGCGCAGGTGATGGAGCAGATAAGGAAGGTCTATGTCGAAGAGCGGCACAGCTTTTCCGCTTCCAGCCTCAACGATTATATGGGCTGCCCGCTGAAGTTCTACTACACGAAGGTCAAAGGGATAAAGGAGAGCGACAAGGTCGACGAAGGCTTCGAATCAGGGCCTTTCGGAACGGCGTTCCACGGCATAATGGAGACCCTTTATGAGCCTTACCGCAGTGAGATAGTCAGCGCTGACATCATCGGCAGCCTGTTGAGCCGGACAGAGGAACTTGACAAACTCATAGCTGCGAAGCTCGACGAGGCATTCAAGTACAACGGCCTGCCGATAACCGGCCGCAGGCGCGTCACCTTCGAGATGCTCAGAAAGATAGTGATCAAGACCCTCGAGTATGACAAAAGCTATGCTCCGTTCACTTATCTGGACGGAGAGCGCAAGATATACGCCGACCTGGACGTGGCAGGGGTGAAGGTGAACCTGATGGGTATCATCGACCGTCTGGACAGCAAGGGCGGCCAGGTGAGGATAGTCGACTACAAGACCGGCTCCATCAAGCTGCACGGCGCAAGGGACAGCGACTCGGCGATTATAGAAAAAATCTTCGACGCCGGCCTCGGCGGCAACCGGCCTTACTCATCTTTCCAAATGTATCTCTATGCCTACCTCATTGCCAGGCTCAGGACGGGGACTCTCTCGGCCGGAGGACTCGGCCCGAAGCCGGCGGACGACACGGAAATCTGCGTCTATCAGATGAAGCAGATTTTCGACACGTCCCTCAGGACTTTCAGCAGCAATGATGCTATGCTGAGGGCCTTCGAGGACAAGCTCAAGGCTCTTATCGGCGAAATACTCTCCGAGGGCGAGTTCGTGGCCCGCCCTGCCGGCCCCTCTGAATCAAAGTGTGACTATTGCCCCGTCAGGGTTCTTTGCAGTTATTGATATGGCGGTGATTGACATATACAAAGCTTCGGCGGGCAGCGGCAAGACCCACACCCTCACTCAGAAGTACCTCCAGTATCTTCTGCAGTCGGACGATGCGGATGCTTACAGGCATATCCTCGCGGTGACCTTCACCAACAAGGCTACGGACGAGATGAAGCAGCGAGTGCTTGACACCCTGTCAAAGGAGGCGCGCAAGGACAGCCCCGACGGCCGCAAGGCCCGCAGGGTGCTCATCAGCATCCTCCACGATTACTCAAATTTCTCGATAACTACCATCGACAAGTTCTTCCTCCAGATAATCCGGGCTTTTGCGCGTGAGATAGGGCAGAACGGCTCTTCCCGCGTAGAACTGGACGAGCAGGGCGTAATAGCGTCAGCGGTGGACTCGATGCTGGATTCGCTTGACGAAGAGCAGAACGCCCCTCTGCTGGACTGGATGGTGGCCTACGCCCTGGAATCTGTGGAAAAAGGCGGCTCGTATGATATAGCCACAAGTCTTAAAGAGTTCAGCAAGCTGTTCCTTCAGGAAGATTTCAGGATAAAGAAGGGTCTGCCCGGTGTGTCCTTCGTTCAGGACAGGGAAACCATAGAAGAAGTCCGCAAACTGACCGCAGCCAGGATGAAGGCCTTCCGCGAGAAGTATCCTCCCAGAAGCAGGAACGTCGACGAGTACGCAAAAAGGGTCAACGAGACCGACAAGATAATAATGGATTCGGTCGGCATAATGGGCATCTCCAGCGATATCTATGCCCGTATGACGGAGATCCTGCGGGAGAAGAACCTCGTGATGCTTTCGGAGTCGAAGGAGACGATACGCAAGCTTATCGACGATTCCGACGCTCCTTTCATTTACGAAAAGGTCGGCAACCGCTACGACCACCTGATGCTCGACGAATTCCAGGATACTTCCCGCGTGGAATGGAGCAATTTCCTGCCGCTCTATCGTGAAAGCCTCGCGAAGGGGAAGGACTGTATGATAGTGGGTGACATAAAGCAGAGCATATACCGTTTCAGGGGTTCGGACTGGGAGACCCTGAACTCCGGGCTCGCAAGGGACTTCGACTCATCTCTCACGCATTTCGACACCCTCAAAATCAACAGGCGCAGCGCGCGCAACATAATAGGGTTCAACAATCTGCTCTATAAGAATATCAAGCAATGGCTTCCGGACGAGTTCGCCCAGAAGATTTCTGACATATACAAGGACGCAGAGCAGACAGAGTGGAAAGAGGCGGAAGGCTATGTGAAAGTACAGCTGGTGGATTATATGTCCAAACCGGAGTTCGTGGCTATGGCCTTGGACTGGATGATGCCTTCCATAAGGGAACTGCAGGCAAACGGCTTCCCGGCCGGCAGCATCACTGTCCTTGCGAGGGACAACAAGCAGGTGTCTGACATCGCAAAGCGGCTCATAGCGGAAGGCTATGCCGTCATTACGGACGAGTCGCTGCTTGTGTCCGGCTGTCCACAGGTGCAGAAACTTGTCGCAGTGCTCAAATACCTCTCTTCCGGCACGGACGACATCTGCAACGAACAGCTGCGGCAGCTGGGCGTAGACCTGAGCAGGACTGTGGCGGTCGAAGGCGCATTATACGACCTGTGCGAAAATATCATCAGGATATGGGTGGGTGAAGTAGCCAAAGGCGACATCCCTTACATCAACGCGTTCCTCGACATAGTGACTGAATATACGTCGGTCTACGGCTCCGACGTGGCCGCATTCGTGAGATGGTGGGAGGAGAGCGCCTCGAAGAACAGATATATATCCGTACCCGAAGGGCAGGATGCCGTAAGGGTGATGACTTACCACAAGTCGAAAGGACTTAGCCTGGAGGCCGTTGTGATACCTTTCTTCAATGAACCGTTCAGCTCAAGGAAAACTTCTTTCCTGTGGACGACTCCCCCGCCGGAGGTATGCAAGATAGGCCTGTTCCCCGTGAAGTGCGTCAAGGACCTTGACAAGACCTTCTTCAGCGAAGACTACCGCAAGGAGAGTTTCCTGAAGGCTGTGGATGCGATGAACGCAGCCTATGTGGCAACTACCAGAGCGAAGCAGGCTATGTATATCAACGCCGTGCGCTCCAAGGAAGGCATCGACGCAGTGTCGGAGAGCCTGGCGCGGATGCTTGAAACAAGCTGCAAACCCGCCGAAGAAGGCGGAAACGTCTATGAATTCGGCACGCCTCAGCGCTATGTCCCTTCGTCTGACGACGCTGATGCGAGGATCCAGGAGCCCGTGGACAGTTTCGTGTCCATACCGTATATGGTGACTGAAGGGAGCGGGGATGAAGACGTGCCGGCCAGGCCGAGGATCGAGATGGCATATTCCGGCGCCGATTTCTTCGCCGAGCCCGGTGCACGGCAGAAGGGAGTGGTGCTGCACGATATCCTGGCGGCCGTATCCGTGCCGGAGGACTTGCCGCAGGCCGTCGCCGCTGCTGTGGCTGACGGAGTGCTGCCTGCAGCAGAAGCTCCTCAGGTGGAAGCAGACCTGTCGCAGGCCATAGCTTCAGTGGCCGCCCTTCATTGGTTTGACAGTGGCAATACAGTGTACAACGAACTGTCGATAATCAATACCGACGGAAACGTGGAACGTCCCGACAGGGTGATAATGCGGGATGGCGAAACCATAGTGGTGGACTACAAGTTCGGAGAAGAACGCAAGGGTTACCGCTGGCAGGTGGGCAGATATATGAAACTGCTCAGACAGATGGGCCATTCCCGCGTCAAAGGCTGCATCTGGTATGTGAAAAACAATAAAGTTGAAGAAATATGAAAAGAATTCTGGTTTTATCGGTAACGGCCCTGCTGCTGTTATGTTCCTGCAAATCAGGAAAACAAGTTAATTATCAAAATCCTCTTGACGTCCAGTTCGGCGACCCCTATGTGCTGCTTGCGTCCGACGGCAACTACTATATGTACGGCACCGGCGGTGTGCGGGATGGCTTCGGCTGCTATAAATCTGCAGACCTGGTCAACTGGGAGTATCAGGGTGCGATCTATCACGGCAACACTCCTGATTCCTGGGCTCTCGACTGTTTCTGGGCTCCTGAAGTGTACGAAAGAAACGGGAAGTTCTATATGTTCTTCAGCGCCAACACCAAGGCCGATCCTTACGGCGACGAGGAGCGCTTCAGCATCGGAGTGGCAGTGTCTGACTCGCCTGTCGGCCCGTTTGTCGAGATGAACGGAGGCCCGCTGTTCCAGCCCGGCTATCCTGCCATCGACGCCAATGTGCTGTTTGACGACAGCGGCAAGTGCTATCTCTATTTTTCCCGCTGCTGTTACAAACACCCCGTAGAGAGTGAAGTTGCAGACTGGGCCCGCGAAAAAGGCCTTTTCGACGAGATAGAAGAGAGTTGGGTGTACGGAGTGGAACTCAAGCCCGACTTCAGTGGAGTGATCGGGGAGCCGGTGCTGCTGCTCTGCCCTCCTAAGTCGATGTCCGATGCGCAGGCGGAATGGGAGAGCCGCTCGGTCACTTCCGGAGAAGTGAACCGCCGCTGGACCGAAGGCTCCTTCATCATCAAGCGTGACGGCATCTATTACATTATGTATTCTTCCAACTTCTATGCAGGCGAGAACTACGCTGTCGGCTACGCCACTTCCGACAGTCCCCTGGGACCTTTTACCAAGTCGGCCGACAATCCAGTCCTGCAGAAGAATACACAGGACGGAGGTATCGTCACGGGAGTGGGCCACAACAGCATAACCCGCTCGCACGACGGCAAGCACCTTTACTGTGTGTACCACGGCCGTACCGCCGCGACAGGAGCGGAGCGCGTGGTCTTCATCGACGAGATGGAGATCAAGGACGGGCATCTGAAGGTCTTCGGTCCGGATACCGACCCCCAGACGCTCACATATTGATAGCTTATCTGACTTGCGGCAGGTCGAAGTCAAGCATACTGCGCGGGCAGCCTGCGTTGAGGCGCATATAGCCTAATCCTTCGGGGCCGAACATCACGCCGCTGTTCAGACCTACCTTCACTTTGTTGATGAAGTAATCCTCCAGAAGTGCCTGGTCTTCAGGCTGCAGGTTGTCTTTGCCAGCCAGACGGCGGAGCAGGTTCCGGCAGTCCAGCCATACCAGATATGAGCACTGAGGCCTTATGGGATTGATGAGCTGCACACCGTCTGCGCGGAAAGCGGCGAACTTGTCCTCCAGATAGAGTATGTTCTTCTCAATATACTTAATAGCTGCGTCACGCCAGGGTTTTCCTTCGGTGAAGGCTGTCATCATACCTACAGATGCAAACACTGAAGGACAGTTGAGTTCGTTCGCCTCAAGCCAATCGTAGAACGGTTTGGCAAGCTTCTCATTCGGTATGACCGAGAATGAAGAAGCAAAACCGGGAATGTTGAATGTCTTTGACGGGGCGCCGAAGGTTATGCTGTTTTCGGCCGCCTTATCGCTGACCGATGCAAAACTGATGTTGCGGTTGCCCCAGAGGCAGAGGTCGGAGTGGATTTCATCAGAGATGACGAGAGTTCCGTGCCTGTAGCATATTTCAGCGAGTCGGATCAGGTCCTCGCGGCTCCAGAGGTATCCTCCGGGATTGTGCGGGCTGCAGAGGATCATCATCTTGACAGGAGCTTCGGCCATCAGCAGACTGTCCAAATGGTCGAGGTCCATCTTTCCGTCTTTCAGGGGGTTGCGCAGTACGATGCGGCCGTTTCCCTTGGGCACGTTGGCGAAAGGATGGTACACGGGAGACTGGATTACAACCTTGTCGCCGGGCTTTGTGAAGAAATTGACGGCCAGACCGATACCCCTGACGATGCCGGGGATGAAGCTGATCCAGCTGCACTGCGTCTGCCAGCCGTGCTCTTCGAGCAGCCAGCGCTGTATCGCGGGTTTCATCTGGGGAGGCTCAGCGTCATATCCGTATACACCGGACTGCACATATTCCTCGAGTTTGGCGCGTATGCACTCGGGCGAGCGGAATTCCATATCGGCTACCCAGAGCGGGGTGATGTCTTCCCTGCCGAACAGTTCTTTGAGGGCCCTGTATTTGACTGAATAGGTGTTCCTGCGGTCGATTATCTCGTCGAAATTGAATTGTTCCATTTCATATAAGTATTTAGGCATATAAAGATACGGATAAAAGTAGTATCTTAGTCATATGCAAGAGTTGGAATCATACGCCCGCAAGTATAATTCGCCTGAATTTTTCAAGACCGACCCCATCATCTTCCCGAAACATTTCGCTGAACTGATGAAAAAAGGGGAGGCCTGCCTGCAGGACGTGGAAATTGCGGCCGTGATCGCCGCCCACCTTGCCTGGGGACGCCGCGAGATGATAGTCAGGGATTGCAACCGTGCCTTTGACGAGATGGGCTGGAAGCCCTACGACTATATCCGCCGGGGCTGTTTCCGGGATGACGACTGCAGCCTGCACCGCACCGTAAAGTGGAGTGAATTCGCCAGGATATGCCAGAATTTGAAACATTTCTATCAAGAAAATGAAACATTGGAGGTTCTGAGTCAGGATGAAATGCGCACCCGCATATATGGCCAGAAAAGCGACCCCTCGGCAGCTAACAAGAAGATCAATATGCTGAGACGCTGGATGGTACGACGCGACGGCATCGTGGATCTGGGCCTGTGGAGGCATATCTCTCCTGCAGACCTGATAATCCCGCTTGACGTGCACGTACACCGTGTCGCACTTGAAACAGGCCTCACCTGCCGCAAGCAGGCAGACCTGCGCACTGCTCTGGAGATTACGGAAGGGCTTAAAAAAATCTTCCCAGGCGATCCTTGCCTGGGAGATTTTGCGCTGTTCGCCTATGGGGCGGAGCGTGCAGCCGGAAAGACGGACTGATTATAGTATCCTGTCTTCCTCCTTGAAGTAAATCGTGGATTTTTCGTGGGAAGCCTGGTCGCCCATCAGAGCAAGGGCAGTTGCGTAGTATGCTTCCTTGACAATCTTGTCGGGCTGCTGTCCGGTGATCACTGCGTGGCAGAATGCGTGCGCAAGCTCTACGGAGCCGTCATTGGTAGCTCCAGTACTGCTTGAACCATCTGTAGTTATAATCTTGTCAGTGAAGCGGATACCAGGGTCGGTAGAAGCGTCTTCCTGAGACCAGCTGCTGCCTGCGAAGGCGTTGTTGCTGAGGATTCCCTGCTTGATCTGCATAAGGAACTGCTCGATGCCGCTGCGGTATGCCGGCTGTTCGCTGAACATTATGCCTTTGACAAGGTCGATGGTGCCCTCGCTGCCCAGGATGAATTCGCCCATTCCGAAGTGCTTGTTGGAAATGATGGATTCGAAGGTCATATGGACGCCGTTGGGATACTCATAGGTAACCGCTACGTTGTCGAACACTTCACGACCGTCTTTCCAGAAACGGATGCTTCCCATTCCGGTAACGCACTCGGGATACTGGTCCATTGCCCAGGAGCCGTTCTGAAGCTGGTGGCAGGCAAGTTCAGTCATCAGACCCCTTGAACTCTCATTGTAGAGCCTCCAGTTGATGCGTCTTTCGAATTCGGGTGACGGAACTTCACGGCGCCAGTCGTTGTTGCGGTACCAGTAATTGCGGACTCCGACGACCTCTCCGATGGCCCCTGAATGGATAAGTTCCATCGCCTTGATGTATTTGGGATCGAAAAGCCTTTGCTGGCCGACTACGAACACCTTGCCGCTGCGTTTCCACTCGGCGATGACATCCTTGCAGTCCTGGATGGAATATGCCATAGACTTCTCGCAGAACACGTGCTTGCCGGCTTTGAACGAATCAATCGTCATAGGGGCGTGAAGATTCAGTGGCGTGCAGATGATGACGCCGTCTACATCTTTGTCGTCCAGAAGTTTGTGATAGTCATTGTAAAGTTTTGCTTCAGGGCACATAGCTGCTGCTGCCTGAAGATGCGGCTCGTAGTCGTCGCAGAGAGCTACGATTTTTGCGCTCTTGTCTACAAGCAGGTTGGCGATGTGGAACTGTCCGCGCGAACCGGTGCCGATAATACCCAGTTTGGCTGTCTGTCCTTCGATTTCCTTCTGACCCTTCTCGGTGCAGGAGGTGAGCCACGGGAACAGCGAGATGGCGGATCCCACTGCGAACATGCTGCCTAAGTTCGACAGAAACTCTTTACGGGTTAACATTTTATCCATAATGTATCAATATACTTTAATAACTTTCGTAGTGCCGTTCGTCAAGCAGTATACTTCGCTTGCCGAGTAACCCGCAAAGCGGGCCAATATATCGCTTCTCTTTTCCCTCGGGGCCACATAAAGTGCGGTGGAAAGGACTTCGCAGGCCATAGGAGAGGGGCCGGTCACGGCAATCATCTCGTCTTTGACCACGCGGTCGCCGGTCGCCGGGTCGATGATATGCCCCAGGCCTCGTCCGTTCCTGCCCGAGATGGACAGAGCACAATCTTTCAATTCAAACGTGTGTGCGCATTTGCCCCTGAAGTATGGGTGCTCCACCGATATCGGCCAGTAATCTCCGTAGGGGTGGGCCCCCAATGCAAAAATGGAACTGTTTCCAAAATTCAGCAGGGCGCAGGTAACATTTTCACGTTTCAAAATATTACAAGCATTCTCCAGCGCATATCCCTTGGCGAAACCTCCGAGATCCAGCTTGACCGTCGGGTCACAAAAGCGGACGGTGTGGGAGCTGCCGTCAAGTTCAAAATTCTTCACCCCCTTTGAGGCTGAGCGGGAGGCACGGTTGGCAGTGATGTCGAAGTATCCGTCGGTGCTGTTGCAGAAAACCCTGCACATTTCGAGCACCATAAACAGCTCGTCGTCGACTGTTGCCGCCTCTTCCGCGGCCGTTTTGTTTACAAGAGCCAGGGGGCTGCCCTTGTCGAAGCGGTTGAACTTGTCGTTCGCTTCTTTTGTGCGGGCCCATATCTCGTCAATGATGGCCCGCGATTTTTCTTCGCTGTAGAACGGCAAAACAATCTCCGCAACGGAGTGCATCGTTTCGAATGCTGAGTAGGCTACCGGTGCGGAGACGTTTTCGTCGCTATACTTGAAGGATGTCATTTATTCCTCTTAGTGAAAATCTTTCTGCAGACAAGGACCAAAAGCCGGATCAGCAGCAGCAGTACATAAAAGACTACTGCAACCAGGACCGTGAAGCCTATCTGGGAAAAAAGTTCGTGCCATTGAGAATGGTAGACGATGATACAGACGATGTTGAGCAGGACTGCGCAGATAAAGCAGCCGAGCGCAATCAAAAGTTCTGTCTTCACCCTCTTGCCTGAAATGACCAGATCTTTCATTTAGTCTAATACTTTAATCTTTATGTTCTTGAAATAAACGTGGTCGGAGTGGTCCTGAAGCAGCAGATGGCCGGCCTCGGCGTTGCCGAAGTTGGGATAGTTGCGGTATTTGCTGTATGCTACAAGAGCATTCCATTCCTGGGTGTTACGCTCGTATTCAACAACTTTGACACCGTTGAGCCAGTGCTCTACGTGATTGCCGTATACATAGACCATTGCGGTGTTGAAGTCATAAAGGTTGAAATTGGCGTTCTCCTTCTGTGCGGGGATCAGGTCATAGAGCGACGACAGGGTGCGGTTGCCCTTGACGCCTGCTTTGGCGTCAGGATGGCGCTCGTCGTCAAGCATCTGGAATTCGCAACCGATTGATGCGCCTCCGGGGATGCTTTCCATCGCGGGGTCTACGAAATACTTCAGGCCGCTGTTGGCGCCCTCGGTGATTTTGAAATCGACTTTAACGATGAAATTCTTGAACAGCGCGTCAGTGACGATGTCACCGGCTCCGCGGGCGAAGGGTTTCCTCTTTTCAAGGACGATCTGTCCGTCGGCTACGTGCCAGACGCTGTCCGGCTGGTGGTCAGTGCCGGCAATGTGCCAACCATCGAAAGATTTGCCGTCGAAGAGCAGCTGCCAGCCCTGGGCCTTTTCAGCCTTGGTGAGCACGTTGTCTTCGGTGACAACCTGGTCGAGGTTGAAATATTTGCTGTGGTCCGCCGGCCTGTCGCAGCTTTGTGCGAAGGCCAGCAGGACAACTGCAAATAATACTAGGAGAGAATTCTTCATAACTAGAGTTTGTAGAATTCTTCCCAACCCTTTCTCGGCGGCTGGTCGCAGAGCAGTGCAGTGGCAAAGCGGTCGCCTACGCAAGTCTTGGTAACGTTGTCGAAGATGATCTTCCTGTTCAGACGCATAGCGATTGTACCAAGAGAGAACATCTGAGCCAGCGGGGTGAATACCTGAATTGAAGAACGGGTCTGTTCCCTTCCCATTGCTCCGAGAAGGAAGTTCTCGTAGTGGTTAGAAGGTGACTCGGGAACTACAGGCATATATTTAGCAAGCTCTTTGGCCCTTGCTTCACCGATGATCTGAGATGCTGCGGCGTGAGAACCACGTTTGATGACGAGGTCTTTTCCGTCAGGACCCTTGCAGTAAAGTTCACTTCCGGGTGAAGGAACGCGCGGACCGTTGGCTGCGGGAGCTGCTGCACCCTGAGGAGGTCTCTGACCGCCCTGGCCGCCCTGAGGTCTCTGACCGCCCTGGCCGCCTTGAGGTCTCTGACCGCCCTGGCCGCCCTGAGGTCTCTGGCCATTGGCGCCGCCGAGACTTCTCGGGTCGACAGTCTGGCCGTTGACGGTGATGGCGGGAATGTTGCTGTCTGCATTGGTTGCAGTGTCCCAATATCCGTCAGGAAGTTCAGGAATGTTCTTCTCACCGTCATACCAGGTTACCTCGCACTCGGGCAATTTGCCGCGTGCAGCGAATTTGAAACGCAAAGTAGTCTCGAACGGGAAGAAGAAGTCGTTGTGGTTCACTACGTGGATAGGGTCAACCTCGTAAGGAACGCCAAGACGGAGGAACTGGTGAGGAGTGTCGATGATGTGGGCAGCCCAGTCACCGATTGCACCCATACCGAAGTCATACCAGCCACGCCAGTTGCCAGGGTGATATTTGCCGTTGAACTCGTGGAACTTGGCGGTAGTCAGCCAGGTATCCCAGTCCATTCCGTCAGGAATAGGCTCAGCCTCCGGGAATTTGGTGATAGCCGGATCGTAAGGATACCAGCGGCGCCAGTTGTTGAAGTGAGCGGTAATCTTGCGGCAGTCATTGATGATACCAGCCTCATACCAAGCCTTGAACTGGAAGTAGTTCTCGCCTGAGTGGCCCTGGTTGCCGACCTGGGTGGCAACTTCGGGATGACGGTTGGCGATGTCGCAGAGGAGCTCGGCCTCGTTGAAGGTACGGCACATAGGTTTCTCGATATAAACACTCTTGCCGTATGAAATGGCGAGCATTGCTGCGGGGAAGTGAGCGAAGTCGGGGATGGCTACGAGAACGGCGTCGAAGTCGTTGTGAGCCTTGTCGAACATTTCCCTGAAATCAGTGAAAACTTTTGCCTTAGGATGGTTTGCGATGGTGCGCTGGCATCCGCTGCTCTTGAGATCTACATCGCAGATGCAGGTGATCTCGCAGATACCTGAGCGGTCGAACTGTCCGATGTCTGATGCAGCCTGGTTGGCGGCACCGATACAAGCGAGGCGGACTTTCTGTCCGTCGGCCTTTGCGGCTTCAAGCTCTGTCTGAACAGGGTTGAAGGCGCCGGCTTTCGATGCTGCATTAGCTGCAGAACCGGTAAGGACTGCACCGGCGGTGGCTACGCCTGCAGTCTTGAGGAATTGACGTCTTGAAAAATCTTTCATATTGAGTATTTGATCTTAAGGTTGATTAAAAAAGCCAAAATTCGTCCGAAGTTAAGCATTAATAAGGTTAATTCAAAGTGCTTGACTGTTTATTTCTTTTCAGTTTGTTGAGACTCGAGTCCTTGTATGATATTTTGCATATATAATATATCAAAATCATAACCAGCAGTATGCCGAGCACGAGGCAGGATGTGCGAACATTGCTGTGGATGGCATTGCGCAGGACAAGGGTCTCTCCGTCGTCGGACAGCAGCCCCTCAAATTCCGCGCCGTCCATCGTGGCTTGGGTCCATTTCTGCGACAGATAGCCGTCGCTGAACAGGGTTGCACCGCCGTTTGAGCGGTTGATGGTCAGCAGCAGCTTGCGGTCACCGTAGCCGACTTCGAGAGGGAAGCCGTCCGGAATGCCCTGATCTGCAGCGGATGAGGCGATGTAGAGGTCCGCTCCGGCAGCCTGCACCTTCTGCGCAAATGCCTCGATGCGCGCCCAGTGCCTGGCTTTGAGCTTCGACGGGTCGTAAATAGAGATCAGGACAGCATCGTCGCTGTAGAGCAGGTTGGGAGTGATGTCATTGCCGTATGCATCCTGGATTATGAAGTCAGAGTATTGTCCGGCGGTGCCGGTCATTTCGGTGACAGTCTCCACATAGGTCCAGGTGGAGTCGGGCAGGTCTTCGAGCGTGAAGTTCCTGTTCTCCCCGTCCTTTGAGTAGATGAATGTGGTGACGAAGTCAGCATCGTCGTCTTCGTCGGAAATATGCGAGCCGATCTTGTAGGGTGTGAATTCATACATCGGCACGTAGAGGTAGGAGTGGAGCCACAGGCCGACGCCCACCACGAAGAAGAACCCCGCGAAGACCCACTCGACGGCGGGGGCTGCTATAGCATCTATCTTCTTGCGCTGGAAATAGAGCAGTGCGATGCAGGGCAGCAGTATCAGATTCTTGAAGAAAGTCTGCCAGTTTGTGAGATGCACCGCCTCGCCGAAGCAGCCGCAGTCGCTGATGGGGTTGAACAAGGCCAGATAGAGCGTCAGCAGGGTGAAGAAGCAGCACATATAGAAGCCTATGGCGGTCATAAGCTTCATCCTTACTGACAGCAGTATGCACATACCGACGGTAAATTCCGCAACAGCAAGCAGCATACCTGCCCAAAGGGCAGCTCCGGACAGGAACCCGAGGTGGAGTGCGGAGAAATATTCCTGGAAGATTAGGGAAGTGCCGACAGGGGACAGAAGCTTGACCAGACCGGAAAAGATGAAGGTCAGGCCGAAGACAAGCCGGCAGAGAGCTCTTAGAAATCTCATTTGATCCTTTGTGAAATTAGTTGTCTGAGACTGTCGAAAATGGTCTCGGCGGGAAGGATGTCGCCGTCGGGACCGGCGCAGTCGATGCGGATGAAGTCGCTGTCGAGTCCGCACTGGCGGAGATAAATCTTGCGGACGTTCTTCTGGAACTCTATGCTGGCTTCGTGGATGTCGCTCTTGCCGCCCAGATAGTCCCGGTCGCTGCCGCTGCGGCTGTTGTGCAGCTGCCTGTCCACAAAGACTATGGGAACGTCGAGGAATATGTTGAAATCGGGCCTGGGAATGCCTGAGATTGTGTATTCATAATTGAAGATCCATTCCCGCAGCTGGTCCGACTGCTCTCCGTCCGGCAGCTTGGCGCACTGGAAAGCTATGTTTGAGTATACGTACCGGTCGAGGATGACGCAGTATCCTTCGTCGAGCCACTGCCTGATGGTGGGAGCGGCGTCAATGCGGTCCAGCGAATAAAGCAGGGCCACGAGCTGCGGATGCACCTCGTCATTGCCTCCGAAGTCGCCCCGCAGGAACCTCGCGATGAGGTCGCCGTAGACCGGAGCTTCGTATCTTGGAAAATGAAGGAACTTAGTCTTGAAGCCTGCAGACTGCAGATATGCGTCGAGCATTTTCACCTGGGTTGATTTGCCGGCTCCGTCAAGCCCTTCGAGCACTATAAGCATATTTATGTATATATTTGTGGTATGCACAAATATACTAAGATAATAGGAATCATTAACCTGAATGACGATTCATTTTATCGACACAGCAGGGTTGAAAACGAGCAGTCTTTCCGCTCCCGGGTGGAAGAGATGGCAGCCGGCGGGGCCGACATCATCGACATCGGGGCCTGCAGCTCCCGTCCCGGCAGCGTCTATCCCGGGCCCGATGAGGAGTGGAAGCGCCTGCAGCCTGCGCTGAAGGTCATAGCCAGGCATTTTGACGGACACAGTTTCTCCGTCGATACCTTCAGCTCCCGGATCGTCAGACGGGTATATGACGCCATCGGCCCCTTTATGGTCAACGACATCACTGCCGGACAGGCTGACGCCGGTATGCTGGCGACAGTCGCTGCTCTCGGGCTGCCGTATGTGGCTATGCACAGCCGCGGAAATGGCCTCACTATGGATTCCTTGTGCGATTATGGGGATGTCGTGGAGGATGTCAAGGCCTATTTCAGGGAATTCGGCCGAAAGGCAGCTGCCGCCGGCCTTGAGAACTGGATACTGGACCCGGGCTTCGGTTTCGCCAAGACAGTGGGACAGAACCTCGAGATGCTGGCCAGGCTGCACGAGTTCCGTGAGCTGGGCAGGCCGCTGTATGTGGGCATTTCCCGCAAGAGGATGGTGTGGGAGCCGTTGGGGCTTAGTCCTGAGGACTGTCTTTCCCAGACTCTTGTCCTTCAGGGTCAGGCTGCTCTTCAAGGGGCTGACTATCTTCGGGTTCACGACGTTGCTGCCTGTCGGGATTACTTGAGAACAATTCTCTGAGATTGTCGAATTCCTTGCTGAAAGCTATACCTGCGCCGTTGCGTTGCGTCTGGTCGAGGTAGCTGCTGAAGTCGTCGGGGGAGTGCGAGAACAGTGTGAAGGTCGTGCGGCCTCTCTTTCCGAGCTTGATGGCTATGTCAATGTTGCCCATCACGTCGCTCTTGCCGGCAGTGTTGTACTGTCGGTTTCCTATGTTTCCGTTGATGGTGACGCGGTTGTTGAACAGCTGCGTGCTGATGGCGACGTCCACTACGTCGCGGCCGCTGTCGTTGTTCTGGTAGTTGAGACCAAGGTCGACGGGGATGTTCAGCTCCTCGAGTATGTCGTTGATCTGGTTGGCCATCAGCTCTCCGATGTTGAGATAGTTGACTCCCGTGGTGGCATTGTAGATGCCGGACTGGTCGTCAGGCAGGAAGTTGCCGGTCAGCAGCACCGCCACAAACTGTTTCATCCGCTTTTCTTCGGTCATCAGGGCCGGTTCGATCTGGGCCATTATGGAAGGTTCCACGTCGAGGATGTCCACATCGAAGCCCAGCTGAGGGTTCGAGAGCTTGCCGGACACGTCGAGCTTGCATTTGACGTTCTTGCGGGCGGAAGTGGAGACAGAGTCGGTAAGCAGGGGAGAAATCGACGCCTTGGTGTCATATTCGGCAGTGATGTCGAGGTCGGTGCTCATCACGTCGCCCGTGAAATTGACGCTGCCGCCTTTGTTGATGGAGAAGAGCTTGTTGGTCAGGCCGAGCAGCTTGTAGTTGAAGCTTCCCTCGTCGATGCCGTAGCTGCCTCGGATGTCGAACTGCTGTCCTTCGACGCTGATGTTGATGTCTCCGCTGCCTTTGGCCTTGAGCGTGTTGCCGGAGGTCTTGTCGATGTCGAGGTTGATCTCGGCTTCATCCGTAGCGTGCAGCCTCAGGTTGACTCCGAAATTGCCCTGGCTCTTGTCCTTGGTCTTTATGGCGTTGTGGACAAGCAGCAGCGAGTCGTAGGCGCTGAGCACGGTGGTCTTGTTGTTGATGAAGGTGAGTATGGACTGTGTGGTGGAGGTAATGCTTCCCAGCGGGATGCGCAGCGAAGATGGACCGGTGGTTGCATTAACGCTCAGCAGGATGTCGCTGGTCGGGCCTGTGATGAAGATGTCGCCGGTGCTGGCCACCGCGTTGCCGTAGAAGGTCGTGTTGTCGGCCGCCGTAGTGTTGAGGGCGATCATATCGTTGACGTTCATCCGCACGTTCAGCCTTATATCCTTGAAGTGGTCGAAGGTCACGCCGCCGCTGATGGTTCCGCTGCCCTTCAGACCGTCGTTCACCCTTGCGTTGCGGATGCGCACGCCCGTGGGCGACAGGTCGAAGCCTCCGTTGATGCCGTATCGCACCTGTGTGTAGATGAGCTTGCCTGCGAAATCGTTGAGCCGGCCGTCGCTGGCATTGATGTCGAGGTTGTCGAGGGGGCCGCTGACGTCCGCTGTCAGCGAGATGCTGCCGGACATATCAGACATTATGGTCGACAGGAAGGGGGTGAGCAGGACGGCTCCCAGGCTGTCGATGACCGCCCTGGCTGAAAGCATCTTGTCCTTCGGGTGCAGGTTTCCGGCTATGTCTATGACCTTTTTGTCCGACAGGTTGTTGACCAGCGAGAAGTCGATCATATCGTTCTGCTCCAGCCAGCTGGCATTGACGGCAAGGTCTCCCACGAGGTTGCCGGAGAGCATCACCGAATCGGCTGCTATGTCGGCCGACATCTCATATTCGCCGAGCAGGGCGCTGGCCGTGGCATTGCCGGTCATCCTTCCTCCGAGAGAAACAGGGTCCTTGAGGAAGATGTTGGCCAGCGACAGGTCGAAATTGTTCAGGTCGACGGTGCAGGAATCGTCCGGGGCGTCGGAGATCACGCCGTTGACCTTCATATACTGGTCGCCGCTTTCAAGCGAGAAGTCGCGGATGGCTATGCGGCCCTTGTCGATGAGCACCGAAGAGGGGTTTATGCTCCATTCCTTGCCGTCTGCAAGGAAGGCGGACTTGTCGAGCGCCACCAGCGTTTTATAATCGGCGGTGGAGTCGGGGAACACCACCGTAGCTTTGAGCCTGCCTTTGTCGGGCCGCTCTTCGCTGTCGTTGTTGTAGCTCAGGTCGAGTTTCACCTGGTTATTGCTGATTTCAGCCCCGAGGTGGTTGTTGACAGCTACCAGCGATCCGATGCGCACAAGGTCTGCGTCGACGGCGGCTACGGCAGTCGAGTCCTCACCGTCGAAGAACAGCATCAGGTTGCGGGCGTAGATGTCCTTGTATGACAGCAGCTCCGATTCGAAAGACAAGGTGGAGTTGCCGTCCTCGCCGGTGTTGAACGTCAGGCTCGTGCCGTTCTCGATATGCAGGTCGGGCATTATGAAGGCCAGCAGCTGTCTGATGTCCGAAACCGTCAGGTTGATGCCGAAATTGCCTCCGGAGTATTGCTGAGGCCTTGCGTTACCTTTCAGTATGTTGTCGAGTTTGCCGTTGAACAGGGCGTATTTCGCATCGCTGACGAGGTCTGTCACCGCGGTGGTGCCGTTCAGCGTGCCGTTGAGGAATGACGACCTGATGGACAGGTTCTGGTCGGAAGGGAGGAGGCTGGCGCTGAGCTGCACGTCTCCCAGAGGATGCAGGCCGGTTGCGTTCAGGCAGTCCAGGTCGTTGATGAATACGTCGCCCTCGAAGCTGTCCTTGCCGGTCTGCCTTACGGAACCCTTGAGTTTCATACCGATCACCGACACGTCCTGCTTGTCGAGATGCAGGGCCGCCAGATTGGCGGTCTTGAGGTCGAGGTCCACGTCGTAGGTCCTCTGTCCTTCCTTCTGGCTGGAAATGTCAGCCGTCAGGTTGAAGTCCAGGTTGGGATCATCGTCGACGGCCTTGATGGAGATGCCGTTGTTGTCTATCCTGCCGGAAGCTGTGATGCCGGTGTAGTTGTAGTCGTTGAAATAGAACTTCGACACGTAGATCGAGTCGATGTCCAGATATGTCTTCTCCTTGACGGGGGTGGTGAAGCCGTTCAAGGTTGCGTTGCACGAGAACTCGCCCAGTTTGTCGTTCTGGAGGAAGCGGCCGAGGTCGAAGTTGCTGGCGTCGAGGAATCCGTCCAGCGAGAAGTCTTCCGGACGGTCGCTCTGGCACAGCAGGTCGACATTCACCTTGCCTATGTTCGAGGTCAGGGACCCGTAGGCCACGAAGTCGGTGAAGAATCCGTCCATAAAACCTGTGAAATTGAAAGTGGTGCCGGGGCCCAGCTTGCTTATCGTGCCGCTCTTGACCGGCTTCTTCGACACGCTCTGCGCGATCTTCTCGATGCCCGCGGTGTTGAAACGGCAGTTGTCCAGGTTGGCGGACATAATTGTCATCTCGGAAAGGGGAAGGCCGTTGAGCTGGCCTGACAGCTCTACGTGGGAGAGTCCGGGACCTTCGACGACGAACGACGACAGCTTCATATTGGCTACGGGGCCCTTGACCTTGCCGTTTGCGTTGAGAGTCAGGGTCAGGTAGTCGACTCCGGGCAGGAACAGGCCGAGAGAGGCGAGGCTGACCTTGGCGTCGTCGATGCTGCAGTCCAGGGCTACCTTGTGGAGGAAGTCGCCGAAGTCGCTGAACTGTTCGAAGAGGGCGTTGGCGTAGCTCAGTTTCAGGTCGGAGAAATTGTCCGTGTAGCGGAAGTTCTCCAGATGGATGCCTGCGGCGTCGAGGGCGGCTTTGAAGTGCAGCCGGTCGAGCTTGAAGCCGCGGCTTTCCCGCATTGTTATGTCGTTGACGCTGAGGGATACGGACTGTTTGCGCAGGTTGTATCTTATGTCAGAGATGTCGACGTTGAGCCCGCTGATGTGCATATCGTGCCAGTTGATGGTGCGCACTCCGGGGGTCAGTATGTTTCCATTCTTGTCCCTGACTACGGGAACGGGCGAATGTCTGACGAGATTGACGTCCATATCCTTGATGCGGACGTTGCGCACGTCCACGAGGATGTTGTCGAAGAAGGCCAGGATGCCTTTGGATGTGGTGTCGCGCTCTTTTTCCTTCTCCGGAAATATCCGGGCGAGGTTGAGGTTGCCCTCAGCGTCCGCCTCGAAATTCAGCAGCGCGTCGCTGAGCTCAAGGCTGCGGACGGTGACGCGGCCGGTGATGGCTCGAAGCAGCCTCACGTTGAGCGACAGCTTGCCGAGGTAGGCGACAGTGTCCTGAGCCTCGTCCCTGAGCAGCGCGTCTTTGACTATGACCCTGTCGAAGAGGGCGTAGTAGACGTCGCCGACCTCTATGCTGCCGTTGAGGTTGTCGGAGACGCTGGAAGTGACTGCGTTGCAGATGCGGTTCTGCACACCGGGCAATTGCAGGGCTACCACCGCCACCACCGGCAGCAGGGCAAGGAGGAACAGCAGGCCCAGCAATATTTTGCGCAATACTTTCATCAATCTAGCAAAGATAAGTTTTTAATTTGATACCTTTGCAGGCCAGAGGCTTAAACTGATGGGAAAAAGGACTATTATTCTCGGCATCGAATCTTCCTGCGACGACACTTCTGCCGCCGTGCTTGCCGACCGTTGCCTGCTTTCCAATGTAATGGCCTCCCAGAAAGTCCACGAGCAGTATGGCGGAGTGGTCCCGGAGCTGGCTTCCAGGGCCCATCAGCAGAACATCGTGCCGGTGGTCGACCAGGCTCTGAAGCAGGCCGGCGTGACTATGGATGAGGTCGATGCTATCGCCTTCACCCGCGGTCCCGGGCTGCTGGGTTCGCTGCTTGTAGGCGTGTCTTTCGCCAAGGGCCTGGCACTCGCAGCAGGCAAGCCTCTCATCGAGGTGAACCATCTGCAGGGTCACATCCTTTCGCATTTCGTCATCGAGCAGGGCAAGCCTCACCGCGAGCCCGTCTTCCCCTTCCTGGCGCTGCTAGTGTCCGGCGGCCACACCCAGATCGTCAAGGTCAACGATTATCTGGATTTCGAGGTGCTGGGACGCACGATCGACGATGCGGTGGGAGAGGCTTTCGACAAATGCGCCAAGCTTCTGGACTTGGGATATCCCGGCGGGCCCGTCATCGACCGTCTGGCAAAGGAAGGCGACCCGTACCGTTTCCGCTTTGCGAAGCCTAACGTGCCCGCTCTGGACTACAGCTTCTCGGGCATCAAGACGTCGCTGCTCTATTTCCTGCGTGACGAAGTGGCCAGGGATCCGGATTTCATCGCGAAGAACAAGGCCGACCTGTGCGCAAGTTTCCAGAAGGACCTTATCGACATCCTTATGAAGAAGCTGCTGCTCGCGGTTAAACAGACCTCCATAAAGCAGGTCGTCATCGGCGGCGGAGTGTCTGCCAACAGCGGCCTTCGCAACCGCATAGAAGAGGAGGGACGCCGCAGGGGCTGGACCACCTTCCTGCCGGAGCTGCGCTTCACTACCGACAATGCGGCTATGATCGCAGTCGTCGGCCATTTCAAATACGGAAAAGGACTTTTCACTCCGCTGGACGTGGCTCCCGTGTCGCGTGCGGCAGATCTCAATATGAAATAAGATGAAAGAATTCGAGCAGGCGTTCGATATCCTTCACAACCCGACAGAAGAGGAACTCGTCAAGGCTGCTGCGGTGGCCTGCGGCGTGCCTGCACGCAAGGTGCGGCAGTGCGTCGTGGTGCGGCGTTCTCTCGACGCCCGCAGCCGTCCGGTGTTCCGCTACAGGCTGCGTGCTTTCCTGGAGGGTGACGAGCCGACGCGCGAATATGTCTTCGACTACAAGGATGTCCGCTCTTCCGAGGAGGTCATAGTGATTGGCGGTGGTCCTGCCGGCACTTTCGCTTCCCTGAAACTGCTGGAGAAGGGGCTCAAGCCTGTCATCCTCGAGCGGGGCAAGGATGTCCACAGCCGCAAGGTGGACATTTCGGCGATCGTGCGCGAGGGTGTCGTCAATGCCGACTCGAACTATTGTTTCGGCGAGGGAGGGGCAGGCACTTTTTCGGACGGAAAGCTTTACACCCGCTCGTCGAAGAGGGGTGATATCCAGGAGGTGCTGCGACAGCTGGTGGCTTTCGGCGCCCAGGAGGCGATATTGACCGACGCTCATCCGCACATAGGCAGCGACGTGCTTCCGAGGGTGATGGAGAGCATCCGCAACTGTATCACAGCCCACGGCGGGGAATACCATTTCGGCTCCAGGGTGGTCGACCTTATGCCGCCTGCTTCGAAATCTGGCAAATGGAAAGTGCTTTGCGCCGACGGCTGCTGCTACAGTGCATCTAATGTGATTCTTGCTACAGGCCATTCGGCCAGGGACATATATGAGCTCTTCGCGTCGAAGGGCTGGGAGTTGCAGGCAAAGGGCTTCGCCCTCGGAGTGAGGGTCGAGCATCCGCAGCATCTCATCGATGAGATCCAGTATCACAGACGCTGGCAGCCTGGATATCCGCACGCCGAATATGCTCTCGTGGAGCAGGTGGCCGGCCGTGGCGTGTTCTCGTTCTGTATGTGTCCCGGCGGCGTGCTGGTGCCGTCGACGACCGAAAGCGACGCGGTCGTGCTGAACGGTATGTCTCCTTCGACCCGTTCCGGCAAGAAGGCCAATGCCGGCATAGTCTGCTCGGTGGAGCCTGAGGATGTCGTGGGTTTTGACAAGTACGGCCCGCTGGCCCTGCTGGAGTTCCAGAAGTCGGTGGAGCGGAGGATGTTCGCCAATTCTGACAGTTTCCGCGCTCCGGCCCAGCGCCTGACTGATTTCTGCCGTGGCAAGGCATCGTCGTCGCTGCCTGCCTGCTCTTATGCTCCGGGGACTGATTCTGCTATGTTGACCGAGCTGCTGCCGGATTTCGTGGCTGCAAGGCTGCGCAGGGCTTTCCCTGCCTTCGACCGCAAGATGCACGGCTTCTATACGCAGGAGGCGCTTGTGCTCGGCGTCGAGTCGCGCACTTCTTCGCCGGTGCGTATCCCGCGCGACGATAATTCTTTGTGCCACATTGCCCTTGAGGGCCTGTATCCGTGCGGCGAGGGCGCCGGCTATGCAGGTGGCATAGTATCCAGCGCCCTCGACGGGATAGCGGTGGCAAATGCCATCGCCTCAAAATAGACTATTTACAGTCGCAACCTTCCTTTGAACATTCTCCGTCGCCGCATCCGCCGCCGCAAGAGTCGCAGCTGCCTGAGCACGATTTGTTGCGCTCTCCGAAGAGGCCGTTCTTGAGCTCATCTTCAGTAGCGTCGCGCACGAGTTCCACCTTGCCGGTGAAGTGGAGGTCCTTGCCTGCCATAGGGTGGTTGAAGTCCATCTTGACGGTGTCGGCTCCGACTGAGACGACAGTGCCGTGGATGACTCCCTGGGCGCTCATCATAGGGATGGACCTGCCGGGCTTCACGTATGCTTCCTGGAATTCGCCGTCTACCTCGAAGGCACTCTTGGGTAGGTCGATGATGGCGGCCGGGTTCACGAGGCCGTAGCCTTGCTCGGCGGTGAGCATAAATTCGAAATTGTCACCGACTTCCTTGCCGGCGATGTTCTCTTCGAACTTGGGAAGGAGATATCCCATACCGTGGATGAACTGCAGGGGCTTTTCGGCTGTCGCGCTGTCGGCTATTTCTCCGTCGACCTTGAGCTGATAGCTGAGGTGGACTACTTTTTTGTCTTCAATTTTCATTATCGTATCGTTATTGTTTGTCTGGATTTATGTCCGGCAAATATATAACTTTGTAATTATGCAGACAAATGAGATACAGAAGGTTCTTGACTTCTGCCTGCAGGCGGGAGCCAGTGACGCAAGGATAATCCATACCATAAGCGACCAGACGGCGGTTTCGCTCTACAATATGAATATCGACAAGATTCACAATTCCAGTGATTGCTCTGTCTTCCTCCAGCTGTTCGTCGACGGCCGCTACGGCACCTTTTCGACCAATATGCTGGATGAGGCGAGCCTGCCGCCGTTCATTGCGAATGCCGTGCGGCTGACCAGGCTGCTGGAGAGGGATGAGTGCCGTCATCTGGCGCCCAAGGAACTATGCTACAGCGGAGGCGGGGACCTGAAGCTTCTGGATCCGGCTGCGGCTGCAGTCAGTGCCGAGCAGGGCAAGGCTGCGGCACTTCAGATTGCAGAGTTCCTCTGCGGCAAGATCGGCGACGGGCCTATGCAGACTTGCGAAACTGAATTCGGCAGTTCCGTGGAACAGGAAATCCTGGCCGACACAGCCGGTTTCTGCCAGAGCCGCGAGGCTTCGTTTTTCACTCTTTCTGCAGGCTGCTCGTTTATCGACAAGGACGGCAGCCGTCCCCAGAGCTGGTGGCCGGATGCCAATGTGTTCTTCTCAAAGCTTGATGCCGCCCGATGCGCGCAGATCGCGTATGACCGCGGTGTCAGCAGGCTGGGGGCAAGGCGCATCAAGGCTGGCAAGTATAATGTGGTAGTCGAGAACGGTTCCGCTGCGAAATTCGTCTCGCCGCTGCTGTCTGCCCTCAGCGGCTCCGCCCTGCAGCAGAACAATTCGTTCCTGCTCGGCTCCCTCGGCAGCAAGCTGTTCCCGGCCAGCCTGACCATCGTCGACAATCCTCACAAGCCGTCGACCTTCGGGGCCCGCTTCTATGACGGGGAAGGTCTGGCCACCAAGCGTTGCAATGTGATTGACGAGGGCGTAGTGAGTATGTACTTCCTGACCAGCTACTATGCCGACAAACTGAGTATGGCACCGACGGTCGATTCTGTTTCTGTGGTGGAGATGGTTCCGGACGCAGGTGGCCTGGACGCCCAGATGGCCGCCCTGGGCAAGGGTGTGCTCATCACCGGCTTCAACGGCGGCAACCACAATCCCATCACCGGCGATTTCTCTTACGGCATAGAGGGCTTCTGGTTCGAGAACGGCCGGAAGGCATTCCCCATCCACGAGATGAACGTCACCGGCAACTACCTCGACCTGTGGAATCGCCTGGCTGCCGTCGGCAACGATCCCCTGACCCTCTTCTCGATGCAGCTCCCGAGCCTCAGCTTCGAAGGCATCTCGCTGACGTAAGACAAAAAAAGAGACCGACGGATCGTCGGCCTCTTTTTATAGATAGGTTTGAGTAGTCTTGTTATTTCTGATTCCTCTTGCCGTAGCGGTTGTAGAATTTATCTACGCGACCGGCTGTGTCGACGAGTTTCATCTTACCGGTGTAGAACGGGTGAGAGGTGTTGGAGATCTCGACTTTCACAACGGGGTACTCAACACCGTCGATCTCGATGGTCTCTTTGGTATTGGCGCATGAGCGAGTCAGGAACACGTGATCATTCGACATGTCCTTGAAAGCAACAAGACGGTAACTTTCGGGATGAATTCCTTTTTTCATGACTTATGTATTAATAATTTGATTTCTTTTGGGGACGCAAAGATACAAACATTCTCGTTTCTTGCAAATCTATTTATATCAATTTCGTACCTTTGCGGCGGCAAAACAGAAAGATATGACACTTATTAAATCAATTTCGGGCATACGCGGCACCATCGGAGGCAGCTGCGGAGACGCCCTGACCCCTGTAGACATAGTTAAATTCACTGCAGCATACGTAAAATGCCTGCCCAGGAAAGGCGACCGGGCAAGAGTGGTAGTGGGCCGTGACGCCAGGATTTCCGGCAGTATGGTGGAGAACCTCGTGTGCGGAACGCTGGTAGGCTGCGGAGCCGACGTCATCAACATCGGTATGGCTACCACCCCGACCACCGAACTTGCAGTCATCGGCGAAAAAGCCGACGGCGGCATCATCATCACCGCGAGCCACAACCCTGAGCAGTGGAACGCCCTCAAGCTGCTCAACAGCGACGGCGAGTTCCTGTCAGCAGCAGCCGGCGCCAAGGTGCTCGAGACTGCAGCCAGGGAAGATTTCGACTTCGCCCAGGTGCGCCAGCTCGGCCACGTGTCATACAAGGATTACGCAGAAATACACATCGACCAGGTCCTGGCCAACCCCCTCGTAGACCTGAAAGCCATACGCGACGCTCACTTCAAAGTTGTGCTCGACCCCATCAACTCGGTGGGAGCGCTGGTAATGCCGCGCCTTCTGCAAAAACTCGGAGTGGAATGCATCACCATCAACGGCGAGCCCAACGGCTGCTTCGCCCATAATCCCGAGCCCCTGCCGGCTAACCTCAAAGGCCTCAGCGAGACCGTTTGCTGCGAGCACGCCAACCTCGGTATCTCGGTCGACCCTGACGTGGACCGCCTCGCCTTCATCTGCGAAGACGGAGAGCCTTTCGGCGAAGAGTACACCCTCGTCAGCGTTGCGGACTATGTGCTGCAGCACAAACAAGGCCCCACTTGCTCCAATATATCATCTTCGAGAGCACTCAGGGACGTGACAGAAGCCCACGGCTGCAAGTACTACGCAGCTGCGGTGGGAGAGGTGAACGTCACCACAAAGATGCGCGAAGTGGGAGCAGTCATCGGCGGCGAAGGCAACGGCGGCGTCATCTTCCCCGATCTCCACTACGGCCGCGACGCCCTCATCGGAGTGGCCCTCTTCCTGAGCAATATGGCTCGTCGTGGCCTCAGCGCTTCGAATCTGCGCAAGACCTATCCCGACTATTTCATTGCAAAGAAAAAGATATCTCTCGCAGACCCCGCCCAGGCCGACAAGATCTTCGATGCACTAAAAGTGAAATATGCGTCTGAGAATATCAACACAATGGACGGCGTGCGCATCGACTTCGAAGCCGAGCGCAAGTGGGTCATCCTGCGCAAGTCCAACACCGAGCCGATAATCCGCATCTACGCCGAAGCCCCTGCAGCCAGGCAGGCCGACGCCCTTGCGGACGAAGTAATCGCTGTGGCAGAGCAGATCCTGTAATGTTCTCCTTCCGCACTACATCTCTCTTCGAACAGCAGGACAGAGTGCTTGCCAATGGCCGCCTTGCCGTGCTGGAGAGCCCTACGGCGTGGTATCCCGAGATAGAAAGCTACCTCTGGGAGATACTCGCCGGAAGGGGGCGTGACGTCGTGCTGCTGGGCGAAGACCAGCTCACCGCAGCCACTCTGGCTTCCCTGAAAGTTGACGCCCTCATAATAGAGAGGCAGGGGACGGGAGACTGCTACGACAGTTTCTACGGCAGGCTCATAAATTTCTTCAGGGAATGCAAGGAGGCCGGCAGCGACGTGCCGGTGTATATTCTCGACAGACCCAATCCCTGCGGCAGGGTGGTGGAAGGCAGCTACAAGTACGGCATCTGCCATAAGCACGGCCTGACCGTGGCTGAAATGGCCAATATGTTCTTCACCGACCTGGGCTGCAAATTCCCCCTGCACGTGATATCAGCCGAAGCCACTATGGCCGGCCGGGAGCTGCTGACGTGGAGCGTGCCCGCCTCAGACGACTTCGCGGGCTATTTCACCGCATACTTCAGGGCGGGTCAGTATCTGTGGAATGCAACCAACGTCAGCTGCGGCATCGGCACCGAAAGACCCTACGAATTCTTCGGGGCCCCGTATATGCGTGACGGCGTCTCCGTCGAGGCCGCATACAACAAAGGCGTGTTTATGCGCAAGGCTTCGTTCACCCCGAAGTATGGCCTCTATAGCGGAGAGAAATGCTTCGGCTACCAGCTGCTGGCCAACCCCACGGAGCCATATAACAGCGTGCTGCACGCCGTCCGTCTCATAAAACTCGTGAAGGACAGTTGCGAAGAGTTCGCGCTGGCCGACAATGCCGAAGAAATACTGGGTGAGCCCCTTATCAGCGCCTACTTCAATGATGAATGCAGCTGGGAAGACCTCAAGGAGCAGATGAAGCAGCAGGAACAGCGCTGGCTGCGCAAGGCCAAGAAATACCTTCTCTATCCCGACCCCCTTACACGTATTAAATAGCGACCGCCCTCCTTGGGGCTTCAGGAGCTGTTGCTAGAGGAATGGACTGGCAGAGGGCTTTTGTATTATCAGATGCCTCCGACAGAGAGCTTGCTGACGAGCACTGTGGGCATACCGCAGCTCACCGGGCAGTACTGCTCCTTGCCGCAGGTCCACTTGCCGTTGTCGATGATGCAGTCGGAAGCCACGGCCACGATGTCCGCCAGGGCCTGCGGCCCGTTGCCGATGACATTGATGTCCTTCAGAGGCTGAGTCAGAGTGCCGTTCTCTATCAGCCAGCCGCTTTTGACGTAAAATGTGAAGTCGCCGGCACCGATCTGGACCTGGCCGTTCGAGAAAGTGTCCAGGAACACGCCGTTCCTGACGGATGCAATTATGTCCTCCCTGGTGGCGTCGCCGTTCTCCATATATGTGGCCCGCATTCTCGGGATGGGGTTGAAGCGGAACGATTCCCTGCGCCCGTTGCCAGTGGGGGCTACGCCATAGTGGCGGGCACTGACACGGTCGTGGAGGAATGAAGTCAGCACACCCTCGGTCACCATATATGTCTTCTGGGAAGGAACCCCCTCGTCATCGATGTTGATGCTGCCGCGGTTGAAGGGAATAGTGCCGTCGTCCACGACGGAAATCTTCTCGTTGCAGATCTTCTTGCCGAGACTGTCGGTGAAAATGGAAGTTCCCTTGCGTATGAAATCAGCCTCGAAGGCGTGACCTATGGCCTCGTGGAGCAGGATGCCGGCTCCTCCGGCTCCCATAACGACGGGCATCTCACCACCCTTTATCGTTCCGGCAGTAAACAGCATCGAGCACTTGCCGACCACTTCCGCCGCCATTTCCGACATAAGCTTGTCTGTCAGGAATTCGCTGCCCAGGCGGAAGCTGCGCGACAGGGAAGCCGTCTCGCGGCGGTCTCCCTGGCCGGCTACGATGCTCACGGCGAGGGAAGACATCGGCCCGCAGTCCTGAGCAAGCTCACCGAGGGAATTGAAGAACAGCGTCCTTTCGTAGGAACTGGTCAGGGACTCCATCACGTTGGTGATGCGGCTGTCCATCCCGTAGATCAGGTCGTTCATCCGCTGCAGGTAGTCGATGCGCTTGCCGGTGTCGTAGCGCGACCAGCTGTCGTCGGAAGGATAGTATTCGGCGTGCCTGATTTCAGTGAAGCCGACCGGACCCGGGGCCCGGACAGTGCCGTCAGCTATTGCGGCGGCAGTCGCAGCGGCCTTGGCCATCTTGTCCCATTCGGTGCTTTCGGCGTATGCATAGCCGGTCTGCTCGCCCTTCAGCACGCGTATTCCGACTCCATAGTCGATGTGCTGCCCCACGGAAGCCACCTTGCGGTCCCGCAGCTGCATCTCGTCCAGAGAGCTGTATTCAAAAAACAGGTCGGCATAGTCGCCGCCGCGGCTCATCGCGATGGCGATGAGTCTGTGCAGCATATCAATATCTACTTTGAAGAATTCCATCATATCATTACTGAAAAGGACCGACTCCCTTGGCAGTCAGTCCTTTTTCGGTTGGCAGAGATTACTTGTTTTCTAACTGTCTGGCGTCAACCTGTACCACGTTCCCTTTGTTCGAGAAAGCAAGAGGTTCGTTTTTCTGCTTTTTCTGCTCGACCAGTTTGTCGAACGTGATATCCAGCCCTTTGAGGAGAGTCTCCCTAAGCTGTCTCGTTTCTTGTTCGCTCATAGTTGATAAGCAGATTGTAAATGGTTTTGTTGTGAAGTTTAGTACTTACGTCTTTACCGCCTTCTGCGATCATCGCACTCGGCGTATTTGAGTTATCCACGATCATCCAGTAATCGACCGCCGGGATGTAGATATCGAAGAGATTCGTGATTCCCATATGATACCTTCTCAGGATGGTCCTTTCCGGAACGTTGTGCCCCCCGGACGCGACCCTGAGTTTGACCCTTTGAAGGGCAAGCTCAGGAACATTCAGCCAGAAGAAGATGAGGGTCACAACATAACCGCTCATCTGAGCTTCCTTTATGATTTTGATCAGCGTCCTGGTGGCCAGCGTCGTCTCGATTCCGAAGTCGGCGCCTTGCTCTATCAGCTCGTGCATCCGCTCGAGCATAATTCTGCTCGCCCTGATGGCGGCAGACTCCGGGTTGTCCGGAGAGAGCCTCATAGCGATTTCGTCGGAATTGACAAAATCGTGGCAGTTGAACATATCAGGGAGAATGGTGTACGAAGCAGTCGTTTTGCCTGCCCCGTTGCATCCTCCTATGATATATATCTTAGGCATCCAGCCTTAGATCATAAGAGCTGCAACCAGCGCAAGGATGGCATAGAACTCAGGAAGGGCGGCGTAGATCATTGTGTTGGTCATAACGTCGTGACCCTGAGAGATGCCGATGATACCATTGGCGCAGAGCTTGCCTTGACGGATGGCAGAGAAAAGGCAGACTACGCCTACGCCCAGACCCACTGCGAACAGCTTGAAGCCGTCAGCTGCGAAGTCCTTGCTGATCCACATAAGGAAGGCTACGAAACCGTACAGACCCTGTGTGGCGGGCATAGCGGAAAGCACCATATACTGGGATGATTTGTCAGGATTTTTCTTCAACGCTCCTTCAGCGGCGTTTCCGGCAATAGTAGTTCCTATACTACTGCCGATTCCGGCCAATGCGAGCATCAGGCCGAAACCAAGATAACCAAGAATTAATTCGAGCATATTTTAAATTATTAATATTTGATATGTTATTGTTTTTTTACAGTCAGTGGTTTGTAGAGTTTGCCCTTTCCCTCGTAGCCTGAGTTCTTGAAGTACTCCACGAAGGTCAGACGGAGAGGGTGGACGAAAGCACCCAGGCAGGACATCGCAAGGTTCAGGGCGTGTCCGATGGCCAGGATGAGGAACAGCGCCAGATAATTGGCAACAGGCACGGATGACAGACCGTTGAAAGCCATCATACCGAGGTCGTTGAAAGCGCCGCCGAGCATACCGCCGGCAAGGCCGAGGGCATACAGACGGATGTAGCTGAGCACGTCGCCGAGGATTCCGGTCACTTTGTTGTAAGTGTCCCACAGACCCGCTCCCACATTGAGGAGAGGGTTGCGGCCCGGCGTGTTGAACACGAATATGCCGAGGGCGGAAATCACTCCGACCACTATCACGGCCCACTTGGTGACCTCGGAAGGCATCACCTTGAGGAATGACAGGGCGGCGATGACGATGGCTCCGATGATCAGGAGCACCCATCCCCAGGTGCTGACTGCGTGTTTGAAGCCGTAGGCCTGGGTATAGACTATGCCCTTGATGATCATCGCGAGGATGATGTGGAAGACACCGATGCACAGTGCGAGCACCATCTGCGTGTCATAGCCCATTATCTTGCCGTGGAATATGAATTTCTTCAGTGGCTCGGGGAACCAGGCGGCGTCGTAGAGGCTGATGCCGAAGAAGGTGCCGAGGAAGAAGCCGACGACCAGAGTGGCGACACCAAGAGTGGTGACCAGTGGTCCGAGCTTCGACAGGCTCATCTTCGAGCGGCCCAGCAGGATGCCTATGATGATGAGCAGCAGGCCGTAACCCGCATCGCCCATACACATTGCGAAGAACAGCAGGAAGAACGGGCCGAGGATGGGAGTGGGGTCGAACTCATTGTAGTCCGGCATACCGTACATCCCGGTGAGAACCTCGAACATCTTCGTGAACTTGTTGTTGCGGAGCTTGATGGGCGGGTTGTCCTCCACCTTGGCCTTGCCGGCCAGATAGACGACAGGCGCCTCGTCGAGGAAAGCCTTGACTTTGTCATCAGCCTCGGTGGGAGCGAAGCCCTCGATGACAGACAACACCTCTTCGGCTTCCTTCTTTGCGGAAGTTGAGGCGAAATAGAGGTCGAGCTGCCCGGCCAGCTTCTGCTGCTCGGCTTCCAGCATAGGAGTGCAGGCAGCCAGGGCACTGAGCTCCTGACGCGTTTGCTCGATCTTCTGTTCGAGAGCTTTGGCTTCGGCTTCGTACTCACCGGCCGACTTGTCGGGGAAGTCGCACTCGGCGAAGGGGAAGTCGAAATCTTCGCCCTTGGTCTGAAGGGCGATGAGGTATACTGAATCGTCGTCCCTTGCAATTACTTCGCAGGGAAAGTCGGCGAGCAGGCTTTCATCGAATTTCTTGCTCTTGATGTGATAGAACCTGGGGATGAGTCCCAGCTTGTCCAGACGCACCAGGTCTGAACTGTTGAACTCTCCCCACGCCGCGGCACGCTTGGCGAGCGTCTGGCAGTTCTTGAGGGAAGCTTCCAACTCCTTGAGTTCCTCGATCTTGCCTTCAGCGCAGGAGAGGACTTCTTCGGCGGAAGCCAAAGCGGCGGCCGGAGTTTTTCCATCCGGGTCCGCATAGTTCTTGAGCGTTCTGCAAAGTTTGTTATAATGTTCAATCTGTACGAACTTGTCGCCAGACTCCTTGTCGAAAGGTTTCTGCTTGCGGGTCACGTCCACGAGCCCCAGAGTCTGAAGGTCGGAAAGAAAACTGTCCATCTCCCCGCTCATAAGGATGATGGAATACTTAGTCATTTGTGTGATCATACCCTGTTCTCCTCCTCTTCTTCAGCCTGATGACGGCTTTTTACAATCTTCTGGGACGCCTTGGACAGGTTTTCCTCATCTTCCATATATCTCTTGATCTTGCGGATAGCCTCCTGGTATCCGGGGATCTGCACTTTCTCGTAGAGGTTCACCTTCTGGGTCGTTTTCTTGCGCTGGAAATCGAGGATGCGGGCCTTCTCGATGAGGACCTCGCTCTCGATGCCGAGCTGTGCAAGCTTTTTCAGGATCTCGACGCCATCCGTATACCACATCGGTTTCGCGAAAGTATCGAAGTCCTTGACGCTGTAGATAACTTCTTTGAGCTCAGGCGTCTTGATTCCGGCCACTTTCACTGTCTCGAGGATGACATCGTCGACAGTAATCAGGTTAGGTTCGAATTCGTTCCATAACCCTGACATATAACCATAGCTTTGCAAAGCCTCTTCCAATTCTTCCTGGAGCTGCTGGGAGCGGTCCTTCGCCTGCTTCGCCATCATCCTCAGAGCAGATTCCTTGTTCTTGAGGGTAGGCAAGGCCCGCAGACGAACCTTCAACTGCTTGTTGAGCTCGTTCATCGAAGTCTTGTTGAATTGGAATTTTATGGCCATTGATGCTACTTATTATCTTTCCAGTATTTCTCTATGTGTGAGTCACGAAGACCGGTCTCGGCCTTGGTGAAGTATTTTGCGAACAGCTCCCAACCGGTGTCGAGCATCTCGGTGATGGAGATGTTTACGTCGATTGCGAGAAGCCTGTTCGAGTATTCCTTGGCGTAGTCGAGGCAGCGCAGGTCGTAGTCGCTCAGATCGAAACCGTTCTCAAGTTTGGTCTTGGCGTTCGCCGCGTCGGCGTACAGACGGACGGCAGTGTTCATCACCTGGCTGTGGTCTTCACGCGTCTTTTTGCCCTGTACGAGCTGTTTCAGACGGGACAGGCTTCGGAAGGGGTCGACGATGACCTTTCCGGTGTCAGTGTCGGTACGCAGGAACAGCTGACCCTCGGTGATGTATCCGGTGTTGTCTGGGATGGCGTGGGTGATGTCACCGTCGTTCAGCGTAGTCACCGCGATGATGGTAATGGAACCTCCGGTGGGCAGCTGCACGGCTTTCTCGTAGATCTTCGCAAGGTCAGAATAGAGGGAGCCGGGCATAGAGTCCTTCGAAGGGATCTGGTCCATACGGTTGGACACGATACTCAGGGCGTCGGCGTAAAGGGTCATATCGGTGAGGAGCACGAGCACTTTCTCGTTCTTGTCGACTGCGAAGTATTCGGCTGCCGTAAGCGCCATATCGGGAATAAGCAGACGCTCTACGGGCGGCTCGTCGGTGGTGTTCACGAAGCTGACGATCCTGTTCAGGGCGCCGGCGTTCTCGAAGGCCTGGCGGAAGTAGAGGTAGTCGTCGTTGCTGAGGCCCATACCGCCGAGGATGATCTTGTCGACGTCGGCGCGGAGGGCCACCTGGGCCATTACCTGGTTGTAAGGCTGGTCAGGGTCGGCGAAGAACGGAATCTTCTGGCCTGACACCAGCGTGTTGTTGAGGTCGATGCCCGCAATACCTGTGGGGATGAGCTGGCTCGGCTGCTCCCTCTTGTAGGGGTTCACCGAAGGACCGCCGATCTGGCGGCGTTCGCCTTCCACTGCGGGACCGTCATCGATGGGCTCGCCGTATGCGTTGAAGAAACGGCCTGCGAGCTCGTCGCTGACATTGAGGGTAGGGGGTTCGCCCTGGAACACCACTTCAGCGTCGGTAGGGATGCCTTCCGTACCGGCGAACACCTGGAGGGTGATCAGGTCGCCCTTTATCTTTACTACCTGAGCGGCGCGGCCGGCAACTGTTGCAAGCTCGTCATTGCTGACGCCGCTGGCCTTGAGGGTGACCGTAGCTTTGGTGATAGCCTCAAGCTGAGTGTATATTCTCCTGTATGCGTTAGTTGTTGCCATTGCCGGATAATTTTTTAACCTGTTCTAGATACTTGTTGAACTGTTCGCTCTTGAATTCTGAGTAGTTCATCTGCTTGAAGGCGTTGATGAGCTCCTTGTAGAAGTTGCGGCAGTCCTCGAAATTGTCGAAGTGGAACTCTTTTTCGCAGATGTCCAGCACTTCCTTCAGCATAAATTCCTGACGGTCCATAGGGGTGACGCAGTCAATCTTGTCGAAGGCATCCTGCTGGAGGATGACGAAGTCGATGAGTTCCGATTTCCAGAATGCCTCGTGGTAGCTGATAGGCACACCGTCGTCACCGAGGATGTTGATCTGCTCCGACATCTCTTTTCCGCGGCGTACTATGTTCTTGGCCTTGAAGACGTTTTCAACCCAGTGGGGGTCGACCCTCTCGTTGAGGTAGTCTACAATCTCGGGGTATTCCAGGTATTTAGAATAAGAATCCAGCGGGTCTACGGCAGGGTAGCGCTTGCTGTCGGCGCGGGCCTGGGCGAGGGCGTAGAAGCATCTTGCAGCTTTCTTCGTCGATTCGGTCACAGGCTCCTTGAGGTTACCGCCGGCAGGAGATACCGTACCGATGAAGGTCACGGAACCGGTCTTGCCGTTGCGCAGGTTGACGATGCCGGCGCGGGCGTAGAAGTTGGATATGATGGCTGACAGGTCGACAGGGAAGGCGTCGGCGCCGGGGAGCTCCTCCATACGGTTGGACATCTCCCTGAGGGCCTGGGCCCAGCGTGATGTGGAGTCGGCCAGCAGCAGCACTTTCAGACCCATTGCGCGGTAATACTCGCAGATGGTCATTGCAGTATATACGGAAGCCTCGCGGGCTGCCACAGGCATATTCGAAGTGTTGCAGATGATGGCTGTCCTTTCCATCAGCATACGGCCTGTGTGCGGATCCACCAGTTCGGGGAATTCCTTGAAGATCTCCACGACCTCGTTGGCACGCTCGCCGCAGGCTGCCATCACGATGACTTCGGCGTCACCCTGCTTGGCGATGGCGTGCTGAAGCACGGTCTTGCCGCAGCCGAAGGGGCCGGGGATGAAGCCGGTGCCGCCCTCAGCAATGGGGTTGAGGGTGTCGATGGTGCGCACTCCGGTCTCCATAATGCGGTAGGGACGGGGCTTGTCGACGTAGCCGCCGATAGCGACCTTGACGGGCCATTTTTGAACCATAGTCACGGGGACTTCGTCGCCCTGGGCGTCGATGAGGACTGCGATCGTGTCGTCAATCTTGTACTCTCCGGCAGCGGCTACGCTCTTGACGGTGTATTCGCCCTTGAAGGAGAAAGGCACCATAATTTTGTGAGGCAGCCAGCCTTCTTTTACTTCGCCCAGCCAGTCGGCGGCGAAAACTTTGTCGCCGGGGCAGGCAATTGGTGTGAACTCCCATATTTTATCGTGGTCGAGAGGGGAGGTGTATTCGCCTCGCTTGAGGAATACATCTTCCATCGTCTCAAGGTTGTTCTGCAAGCCGTCGTAACTGCTTGAGAGCAACCCCGGGCCGAGAGTGGCTTCCAGCATATGGCCGTCGAACTCCACCTTGTTGCCCTGACGCAGGCCGCGGGTGCTTTCGAAGACTTGCACGAAGGCATTCTTGCCGGTTACCTTGATGACCTCGGCCATCAGTCTGACACCACCGAGGTCGATGTAGCAGATTTCGTTTTCTGCCACGTGGCCGTCGAACTCAACTGTAACGAGGTTCGAGATGATGCCGGTAACTATACCTGTTGTCTTTTTCATATATTATTTTTGTTTTTCGATGCGTTGTACGTGTCGTTGACCTCATTCACGAACTGGCGGAAGAGCTTCTCTCCGGAAGTGCGGTCGAGCTTGTTCCAGCGCGCGATGATGTTGGCTTTAGCGAGGAAAGCGAGGATGATGTTGAAATCCAGGACGTCGAAGAGGACGATGTCGCCGATCTTGTTCCAAAGCAGCAAGTCCAGCTCGCGCTCCCTCTCGAGGATGTTCTTGTTCTCGAAAATCTTGAGCAGCGCGGCCTTCTCGTCGAAATAGTCACCTGTGGGCTCTTTCTTGAGGAAAGCAACCTTTTCGGTGCGGACCTTGTGGTCGAAATCAAAGTAGGCGCGGATAAACTCGTTCTTGCACTTGCGGCAGGTACGGTAGAAGTGGGGGGTGAGGTTCGCGTCGTCGAAGCCATACTCCATCCACTCGACCATCCTGCGGTCCAGGGGTTCGAGCAATTCATAGATCTCATCCCTTACGGAACGGTAGTCGCAGTCCTTTTTCTCAAAGTCGAGGACATAGTCCGGCAGGCTCGCAATTATATAGGGATAATTGTTCATTGCCGCTTATTCTGAGAACAGGATCTTCTTTGCTGCAGGACGGAGGTATTCGCTGAACATTTTCTCGAAGTCGCCGTCTGCGAAACTGATGAAGTAGCCGCCGTCTTTAGGGGCGATCTTGAAGCCGCCGGCGATGTTCTTGGCGTAATCGATATTGACTGATGACTTGAGTTCTTTGGCCAGACCGGATTCAAGCGCCTTGCCGAGAGTCTGCTTCATACTTTCGGGAAGGATGACGTCCAGGCCTGCGGGGGCGATGTCGGCTGCATTGAAGGACTTGATGACAGTCTCGATGAGAGGCTTGACGAAATTGGCGTCCTGGAGGGCGTCCTTGACTTCGGAACCGACCACCTTTGCCATCAGGGTCTTTTCAATCTGTTGCTTGAGGGCTGAAATCGACTGCGTGGAGGCCATTTTGACGTCGGCGGCCACTTTCGTCTTGAGGTCGTCGGCGTCCTTACGGGCTTTGCTCAGGATTTGATCGGCCTGGGTCTGAGCGTCTTGCACGATCTTGCCTGCTTTGGCTTCGGCCTCGGCAAGGAGCTGCTCGGCTTGCTGCTTCCCCTTGGACAAACCTTCGTTGTAAAGCTTATCTGTCAATTCTTGCAACTTATTCTGCATTTTATGAAATTTTTAAGGTCAAACGTAGCAAATATACTAATAAAAATTTTTGATATAAATAGATTTAGGATATTTTTGCGGCGTTTTTGGGCGGCTTACGCAATGCCCCGTTCAGCTATCAAAAAATGATTAAAAACATAATTCTGGATTTCGGAAATGTCCTTGTCGACTGGAACCCTCATTATCTGTATGATGATGTGTTCGGCAGCAAGCGCAAGGCCGACTGGTTTCTGAAAAACATCTGTACCTCTGAATGGAACGCGAAGATGGACGCTGGAGCTTCTTTCCGCCGCGAAGTAGTGATTCTCCAGCGCAAATATCCCCAGTGGGCCTCTGAAATCGAGCTCTACGACACGGGCTGGTGGCGTATGATGCGCGGCACGATCCCCGGGATGTTCGCCCTCGTGAGCGAACTCAAGGAGACAGGACACGCCCTGTACGGCCTCAGCAACTGGAACGACAAGAAGTTCCGCACCTACGTGCAGTCGTCATATCCGGTGTTCGGCCTTCTCGACGGTATGGTGATTTCCGGGGAAGAAAAAGTGATCAAGCCCGACGAGCGTATCTACAGGATCCTGCTGGAACGCTACGGCATCAAGGCTGAGGAGTCACTGTTCGTCGACGACAATCCGGCGAACATAGCGACAGCCGAAAGGCTCGGTTTCAAGACCGTCCTTTTCGAGTCGGCTGACGCGCTCCGCCACGAACTTGTTTCCTATCTGTAATTGTAATGGCTTCTGAGCGATTCGAAGCTCTCCGGTGCCGAACGCAGCGCTGCGTCGTCGGCCATAATGTCGTACCTCGTCAGTGAGAACGGCTTCTCGGCTGAAGGCAGGCTGAAGGCCTTGAGTTCAGGAATGTCGAAGAACTCGCCGGTTGCGCGTACGACGGCTGTCGTGCCGTTGATCTTGCCCTGCATCGAATAGCCGGCGATGTGGGGGGTCGCTATGTCGGCTGCCGCAAGCATTGCGGGGGTGATGTCGGGTTCGTGCCTCCACACGTCCATCACGACTCCGGCGAAGCGGCTGCGGTTGCGCAGGAAGGCCTCCTCGACTACGACTTCGCCGCGGGAAGCGTTTACGAAGATGGCTCCGTCCTTCATACTGTCGAAGAAATGGTCTCCGGCGAAGTCAAGGTTGTTCTCCAGAGGTATGTGGATCGTGACGATGTCTGACTTTTTGAGCAGGGTATCGAGGTCTACGAAGCCTTTAGGCCCTTCTGCGGCCATACGGGGAGGGTCGTTGCGCAGCACCGTGAATCCCAGGTGCTCTCCCATATTGGCGACCTTGCTTCCTACGTGGCCGACTCCCACCACACCGATGGTCTGACCCAGCAGGTCGATGTGCTTCATCTCCGCGAGCTTGTATATCGCGGTATAGAAATATTCCATCACGGCCGAGCTGTTGCAGCCGGGAGCGTTGACCACCTTTATGCCGGCCCTGCGGCACCACGGCATATCGATGTGGTCGCATCCGATCGTTGCGGTGGCTACGAGTTTCACCCTGCTGCCGGACAGCAGCGCTTCGTTGCAGTGGGTGCGGGTGCGGATCAGCAGCACGTCGGCATCCGCAGCCTTGGCGCGGTCGATGTCCTTGCCGGGCAGGTATTCAACGTCGAAATAAGGCTCCAATACACCTTCGATATAAGGTATGGCTTGGTCGATGATGGCTTTCATATTATGTAAAGATTAATGATTTGACTTCTTCTCTGCCGAGTATGTTGTTTATGGCCTTGCGTATCGCGTCCTGGTTCGTGGCCAGGTGCATACGGTAGACCGAAGAGGATATCTTGCAGCGCAGGCTGCCGTCGCTGAAGCTGATGTTCATAGTGGCTGCTGCGGCCTGGCTGCCCACAGCCTGGCGGTAGGCGGCGCTCACCCTTGCGGTCAGCAGCCCTTTGCCGAGGGCGCTGTTCTGCGGGATGCACGCTTCGAGTATGTCTCCCAGCCGTACTGATTGCTGCCTTATCATATCTCAGTCCTCGTATATCTGCCGCCTTCGACATCGAACATTGCGCAGTGCTTTTCGAGCGAATCCACGATCCGCCCGAGCCGCACCTTGTTGCTGTCGGTTATGAATATCTGCCCGAAATCCTCGCCTGAGACGATGGACAGCAGCTGGGCCACCCTGTCGGAGTCCAGCTTGTCGAACACGTCGTCGAGCAGCAGGATGGGAGGGAAGGCGTAGCTGCCGCGCATAATGGTGAACTGCGCCAGCTTCAGGGCGATCAGGAAGCTTTTCTGCTGCCCCTGTGAGCCGCATTTGCGCAGCGGATGGCCGTCGAGCTGCAGCAGGATGTCGTCGTGGTGTACTCCGGCAGTAGTATATTTAAGTATCCTTTCCTTCTCGGCCTCCTTGTGCAGGATGTCTTCAAGGGAGCCGTTGTGAAGGTCGGACACATATTTCAGGGAAATCTCCTCGCTGCCGCCGGACAGAAGGCTGTGGTAGCTTCCCACGAGCGGGGTCAGTCTCTCGCAGAGCTCGGCCCTTTTGCGGAAAATGTAGTCGGCATATTCCGCCAGCCTTGCAGAGAAGACGTCCAGCAGGTCGGCCGGCACTTCCTCCTGCTTGAGCAGCTTGTTGCGCTGCATCAGCAGCTGGTTGTAGTCCTGCAGGTTGCGCAGGTATGCCTTGTCGGTCTGGGACAGGAACATATTGACGAAGCGGCGACGCTCGCTGCCTGCATCGTTCACCAGGGCTGTGTCGGTGGGGGACGACATCACTATCGGGATCAGTCCGATGTGGTCTGAGAAACGGGCGTACTGTTTCTTGCCCCGGCGCACCTGCTTGGGACCGTCTTTGGTGAGCAGGACTGTGATGGTCTCTTCAGTGCCGTCGGCGCTCACATAGGTGCCCTGCACAGAGGCTGTCTGCTCCCCGTGCCTGAAAGTGAAGCGGTCGGCAGCGTCGAAATAGCTCTTGGTCATCGACAGGTAGTAGATGGCGTCCAGCAGGTTCGTCTTGCCCTGTCCGTTGTTCCCGTTGATGCAGTTCAGCCCCTCGGAGAACTCGATCTGAGCTTCCGGAATGTTCTTGAAATTGGTGAGGCTGATCCGCTTGAGGTACATAGTTGCAAAGATAGCGATAAGGCGCCAAGATGCTGCCTATTCCTGGCTGCGGCGCCAGGCGAAGTATTCGTCGAGCACCTTCAGCGCAGCCTCGGACGGTACGGGGGCTTCGTGGCAGCCGCTGCCGGTGAGGACCATAGTCTTCGGGTCGTCGTTGCGGAAGCGCGGCCAGGCAGGCAGGCCTTCGCCGTTGGGGTCGCCCGTCTTTGCGAAGTTGGTCCAGTAGTCCATCATCCAGCTTGAGAGAGCCTTGTCGGTAGGCTGCACCTCGTCAGGATTGCCGAAGACGTATGCTACATCCTGTCCGTGGGGAGAACCCTGGCCGTAGCGGGGTGAATCGGCGGGATAGTCGGGATGCTGGTCGAAGTAGTAAAGCCATACGCGGCCCTTGCCGGTGCGTTCCTGCAGACGGGCCCAAGCCCAGGTCTGCCAGCCGAATGCGGCGTCGCGGGTGAGGTCGCGGGCAGTCTTGCCCACCTTGCCGTCCGGCTCCACGGGATATGCGGCGAGCAGTGCGTCGGCATATTTCTCGTAGCGGGCGCGGACAGACTCCTCGTGGGTGCCGCCGCCGAATGCGAAGCCGAAGCTCATTCCTTCGTCTGAGTTGTAGCCGATTAGCACGTCTACATCGTTGTATTTGCTGGCTTCATACAGCTTGTACTGGTCGTCAGGGATCACATAGCCGTCGGTCACCGGCCATCCGCCGGAGCCTCCGAAACCTCCCATAACAGCTTTTGCATCTGCCGCACGCAGCTGCTCGAGAGTATAGTTGTCGCCGAAGGCAGCCTTGGCCCAGGCTTCATTCTCTTTCTGGGCCACAGCGAGGGTCTGCATATTCTCGCCGGGATAAGACTGGGGGTTGGTGGGGCCGAAAGAACCGCCGCTCTGGGAGATGGCGCCGCGGAAGAGGCCTTTTGCAAGGGGGCTTGCGCAGAGCATACTCACTGAGATGCCGCCGGCAGACTCACCGAAGATGGTGACCTTGGCAGGGTCGCCGCCGAATTTGGCGATATTGTCGTGCACCCACTGCAGGCCGGCGATCTGGTCGAGGATGCCGTAGTTGCCGCTCACTCCGTGAGGATCTTCCGCAGAAAGCTCGGGAAGGGACAGGAAGCCCAGCTTGCCGACGCGGTAGGCCACGCTCACCAGGATGACACCCTTGCGGGCCAGGTCGGCTCCGTCATAATAAGAGGTGGCTCCGCCTGCGAAACCGCCGCCGTAGATCCACACCATCACAGGAAGTTTCTCCTTCGGGCTCTTTGCAGGCGTCCATACGTTCAGGTAGAGGCAGTCTTCGCTGCATCCGTCGCCGTTGCCCTGCATCGGGTTGGGCGCGAAATCCTTGCACTCCAGCACGCCGTCCCAAGCGACAACGGGCTGGGGCGCCTTCCAGCGCAGGTCACCCACCGGAGGTGCCGCGAAAGGAATGCCCTTGTATACAGTCATATCATCCAGAACAGTACCTTGAATAGTGCCGCCGGTCACCTTTACCTGACCCGGCACGTTGCCGGCGCACGCACACACGCACAGCGCCGCCGCCACAATGAGAAAAATCCGTTTCATAATTCCGTTAAAAACCGTATCCCCAAAAATAATCATTTTTGGGCGAATATCAATTCCGTTGTTGTATTCGTCAGAATTTGTGTATATTTGCATCGTCTATTCGTCCTGAATTATGTTGGTTCTCATTATTTATTCGTCATAATATTTGTGAAATGAAACGAGAGATTTACTCGAAACTGCTTGAATGGAAAGCACGTAGAGACCATAAACCGCTTGTGCTTGACGGAGCCCGTCAGGTGGGTAAGACATACATCCTCAAGGAGTTTGGTGCCAAAGAGTATAAAAATGTCTCCTATGTCAATTTGGACAAGGATGCTGTAGCGAAATCTATTTTTGAGCCCGACCACGACATCAAGAGGATCATCCGCACTCTGTCAGCCCATACAAGCGTGGATATTGTCCCTGCCGATACGCTCATAATCATCGATGAAATCCAGGAAAGCAGCGCAGCTCTCGGGTGTCTCAAATACTTCAAGGAAGATTTTCCGGATTATGACGTTGCAGTTGCCGGATCCCTGCTAGGAATATCTATCCATTATGACCAGTCCTTCCCTGTCGGAATGGTGGAACTGGTCAGGATGTTCCCGATGTCCTTGCACGAGTTCCTCGATGCTGCAGGAAACGAAAGACTTACTGAACTGCTGTCGGCCTGTGACTGGGCTGCAGTCAATACGTTAAGCCAGCAGTACATTGAACTCTTGCGTCAATATTACTATGTAGGCGGTATGCCCGAAGCTGTTGCCGCTTACATTGAAGGGAAAGGTCTCAAAGCCGTCCGAAAGATCCACAAAGATATCCTCGCCGGTTACCGAAAGGACTT
>JAEEGG010000966.1_pt1 | contig 81720 bp, 73 predicted proteins | sample 9134161 | NCBI WGS metagenome assembly JAEEGG01 (sample SAMN16246543, study PRJNA631951) | gut metagenome | biome: gut microbiome; feature: rumen; material: CR-attached | host: Bos | place: Iran: Karaj | collected 2018-10
AATTTTTTCATAAAAAAAGGTTTTAGTTAAGTATTGGTTAATGGTTGGATCAGAATCTTACTGAGGTGGCCAGTCCTGAGTATTCGACGGTCTTGCTTGCCTTGCCCTTGCCGTCGATGTAGACAATCCGGAACTTGCGGAATGCAGGCACTCCGGTATAGCTGCCGTTACGTTTGCTGATGGTGAGGGTCTTGCCGCGCAATTTGAAGTCGATGGTGCTGTAGCGGCCTTTTTCGTAATTGTAGTTGTCGCCTTCATCTTCATAGAGGGTGAAGTCGGCGTCGGCTCCGCCGTAGACGCGGATTTCGATGTCATTCCAGGGCTTTTCGCTGGCATACTGGACATCAGGGCCGATGGGGATGATGCTTCCGGCCTTTACATACAGAGGGCACCTGTCGATGGGAGCGTCTGCAGTGACTGTCTGGCCGCCCTTGTAGAGTTTGTTGGTGCTCCAGTCGTACCAGCTGGCTCCGGCGGGCAGATATACCCGGGTGGTTGCGGGTTTGGTCCAGTTGACTTTCTCCTCGCTCCATTTGCGCTCCTCGGTCGAAGTGAACAGCGCGTGGGTCACGGGAGCCACGAGCAGCGAGCGGCCGAACATAAACTCGTCGGGGATGTCCCATACGTTCCTGTCGGCGGCGAAGTCCATAATGAGGGCACGCATAAAACTGTCGTGGTTGGATGTCACCTGCCAGGCGGTGCTGTATATGTAGGGGAGGAGTTTATACCTCATCCTGATGGCTTTCTCGATAGCGTCGTAGACTGGTTCGCCTTTCTTGCCGAACTCCCATATCTCGCGGCGTGAAGACTCGCCGTGGCTGCGCATCATCGGGTTGAAGAGTCCGAACTGCAGCCAGCGGACGTAAAGCTCCTGGAAGAGAGGGTTTGTAGAGCAGGTCTGGGTCTGCCCGGGTTTGTTGTAGCCGCTGGGGAAGAATCCTCCGATGTCGGAGTTGACCTGGGGGTTGCCTGTAAGGGTGTAGTTGAGGCAGAGCGGAATCTGGTTGCGGAAGTCGTTCCAGGTAGACTGGGTGTCTCCGGACCAGGTGTTGGCTCCGGTGCGCTGCTGTCCCATAAAGAAGGAGCGGGTGAGGATGAAGACCCTCTTGTGGTTGTCGCTCTCGGCGCGCTGGTGGTCATAGACTCCCTCGACGCACATAAGCGGGTAGATGTTGCGCACGCTGCGGAAGGAACCCATCGCGCTCATCTGGTCGAAGTCGCCCTCGCGGTAGGTGTGGTCAGGGTCGGTGCTGTCCATCCACCAGGCGTCGATGTCGAGGTCGTAGAGCCGTCTGAGGTTGTTCCAGTATATGTCGCGGGCTTCGGGACTGTATGCGTCGTAGCATACGACTCCCGAAGGATAGTCCCTGCGCGGCGGCCAGATGTGCGAAATTCCGCTCATAGGCCAGGTTATGAAGTCGAACAGCAGGCCCTTCTCCTTGAGTTCGCGGTATGGTTTGGTCTGCGGGCCGAAAGACTGCCATATAGAGATGGACATATGGGCTCCCATATCGTGAACTTCCTCGACCCATCCTTTGGGATTCGGGAAGTCTTCGTTCAGGAACTCCATTGCGTTCCACAGGTAGTTGTTGCCCCAGTACTGCCAGTCCTGGATGATGCCGTCGAGAGGAACGCCGGCGTTGCGGTAGCCTTTCACCACATCAGTCAGCTCCTTCGCGGTCTTGTAGCGCTCGCGGCTCTGGTGGAAGCCGTAGGTCCAAAGGGGCAGCATCGGCACTTCGCCGGTGAGCTTGCGCACGCCGGCAATCACGCCGTCGGCGTTGCCGCCATAGATGAAATAGTAATCTATCTCGTCGCCGACTTCGCTGCTCAGCTTGACTGAAGTGCCGTCATCAGCGATCGTGGTGGGAGAGTAGTTGTCCCAGAAAATGCCGTAGCCTTTTATTGACTGGAAGAAGTTGGTGTAGTCTTCGGTGTTGGCCTGTATCATCCGGCGGTTCTCGCCACGTAGGTTCATCTTGCCGTTCTGGAGCATTCCGAGGCCGTAGATCGGCTCGTCCCTGTCCAGCTTGAACTCCTGGGATACGACCCAGAATCCCTTGTCGACGCCTTCAGTGATGGCTTCAACGGAAGAGGCGCCTTCGGTCAGGAGCTTGCGGCCTTTGGCGTCAGTGAAGGTGACGGTGCCGTCCTTTGCGACGCTGACTTTCACCTTGGGCTTTGCGGGCGTACCCTGCGGCTGCATAATGACTGAAACGCTGTTGGTGCGCTGGAACTGGCCGGCAGTCTTCTCGATGCGGACTATTTCGGGAGAATAGTAGGTGACTTTGACCTTGACGTCCGCTGCATACACGGAGATGGCCGAGAGGACTGCGGCAAGGGAGAGGATGAGTTTTTTCATAGTAGTTGTCTGTCTTTTCAAGCGAATAAAGTTACGCTTTTTATATGAGAAGAAAAAGTAAGGAGTAACTATTCGCTATATTTGTCAGAACAAGAGAAAGCCCCGATGAAAAAGATTATCAGCCTCCTTTCCGCACTGTTGCTGGCCGCCGGCTGCGGCAGCGACCAGATCGTAATGGTGGTCGGTACCTACACCGACAGTGGCAGCTACGGCCTTTACAGCTATCGCTTCGATGCAGGGAGCGGTGTGGCTTCGGTGATGGACAGCGTCGCCGCCGTCAATCCTTCCTTCGCCATCTACCGCGACGGGAAAGTTTACTCGGTAAATGAAATCAATGGGGGACAGGCGGCAGTCGAGACCTACGGTTTTGACCGCAGACGCGGCCGCTTCAGCCTCGAGGGGCACTTGCCTGCTTCCGGAGCCGACCCCTGCCATCTGTCCACGGACGGGCATTTCCTGCTTTCGTCCAACTACACCGGCGGCAATCTCGCTGTCTTCGCTATGGACGGTGAAGGCCGGCTCGAGACCTCAGCAGTGTATGCCGGCTCCGCAGGCAGCCCTGACCTTTCGCGGCAGGAGACTGCGCACATCCATTGCTCCGTGTTCAGCCCCGACGGGAAATATGTCTATGCAAGCGATTTCAGCGCCGACCGCATCCTGCGCTTCGATGCAGGCGCGGCTGGCATAGTGCCTTCGCTGGATGCTGAAGGGCAACAGGTGTCATTTCCTCTCGACCCGGACTACGGTCCGAGGCATCTTGTCTTCTCTCCCGACGGCCGTTACTTCTATGTGATCGGGGAACTGTCCGGCACCGTCACATCTTTCAGATATGACGATGGAAACCTTGACCGCACAGGCGTAGTGGACGCCGACCCTTATGACGGCCGTGGCAGCGCCGATATACACCTTTCTCCGGACGGCCGCTTTCTGTATGTCAGCAACCGTCTCGTGAACGACGGCATATCGGTGTTCGGGGTTAAAGAAGACGGAAGCCTGAGTTTTGTCGCATACCAGACCACAGGCATCCATCCTCGCAATTTCAACATTACGCCGGACGGCCGCTATCTGCTGTGCGCCTGCAGGGATTCCGATATGATCCAGGTGTTCGAACGCGACGCAGCCACCGGCCTTCTCACTGACACAGGCCGCAACATCAGCGTGCCCCACCCGGTCTGCATCGAGTGGGTGAGGTAGCCTCAGTTATTTCTTGTCTTTCTTGTCCGGTTCGTCGCCCCGGGATTTCTTGTAGAGGAAGCGGCGGATCTTCTGAGTGGCTGTCTTCTCGAACGGCTCCTTCATCGCGTTGACCTCGCTGATCTTGGAGTTCTTGCCGACGGCCCTGTTCACGAAGTCGAGGACGGCCTTCTTGCGGGCCTCAAGGTTCTCGAAGAATTTGTCTTCGTGCGCCTGGTTCCAGTCGAGGATGTTGTCGTTGAATTTCACGAGAGCCACCAGCTTGCCGTCGCGCTCCATAACGAGAGACTCTTCCACGCCATCGATGTCGTTGATGACGGTTTCTATCTCCTCGGGGTAGATATTCTCACCTGAGGGGCCGAGTATGGTGTTGTTGAGGCGGCCCTTGATGAACAGGTAACCGTCCTTGTCGATGATGCCGACATCGTTGGTGTGGAACCAGCCCTGATCGTCAAGCACCTGCATAGTGCGTTCGGGATCTTTGTAGTAGCCGAGCATCACATTGTCGCCGCGGCATACGATTTCGCCCTCTCCGGTCTTGGGATCGACATTGTCCAGACGCACTTCAACACCCCAGGTGACGACGCCTGCAGCGCCGACTTTCTTGCGCCTTTTCTCGATGACGTTGGCCACGAGCGGGGCGGTCTCTGTCAGTCCGTATCCGACTGCATAGGGGAAGCCGCAGTCCTTGAGGAACTGTTCTACCGTAGGATCGAGTTTCGAGCCGCCGATTCCGAAGAAGCGCAGCTTGCCGCCGAAGGTCTGTCTGAGCTTGCTGCCGATGAGCCAGTGAAGCAGGAACGGAAGGTTCTTGTCCATCCAGGTCAGTACGCGGCTGCCGTTGATGGTCGGCAGGATGCTGCCCTTGTATACCTTTTCAATCACCAGCGGGACGGAAAGGATGGTGGTGGGTTTCACCTTCTTCATCGCAGGCAGCAGGATGGACGGAGTCGGGGGCTTGGGCAGGTAGTAGCAGCAGGCTCCCACGTAGAAACTGTACATCGTGCTGACGTTCATCTCGTAGGCGTGTGCGATGGGCAGGATCGAGAGGAACCTGTCGTTCTTGTCGCTGGGCTGAGCCTTGTAGGATGCACGCAGGTTGTGGCAGATGTTGCGGTGCGAGAGCATCACGCCCTTCGCATTGCCGGTGGTGCCGGAGGTGTATATTATGCAGGCCAGGTCGTCCGGATTCGGGTCCTTGACCCATCCGTCGCACTGGAAGGCATCATCATCTTTCTTGATGAATTCGAGGCTCTCGATGTCGACTACCAGCGTCATCTTGTCGAAGCACTCCTGGCTGAGTTTGTGGCGCAGCCTCTGAGATATGAAGATGACTTTACTCTCGGAGTGGTTCAGGATGTTGGAGACTTCATTCTCCGAACTGTCGGGCAGGATGGGAATGGACACACGGCCGAACGCTGTCGTGGCGAAGAATGCTAGCGTCCAGTTGGGCATACTCTGCGACAGGATGGCAACCTTGTCGCCGGCGCTGATGCCGAAGCGGGACAGACGCTGCGAAAGCTGGTCGCACGCGTGGCGGAAGCTGCCGTAGGTGTATGCCTGGCTGCCGTCGACATATTGGTTGGCCGGACGGTTGATGTATCTGGTAGTGGAATATTCGTATACTCTGCGCAGAGTAGTGTTGTTGTTCTCGCGGAACCGGTTTCTGGTTTTGTAAGGTGACTTCATACGGTTCGTGTCATCAGGTTTTAGTGGGCCCAAAGGTAATTCTTTGAAGCAAAAAAAGAAAATCGCCGACACGTACGGCGGCTATTTGTGGCTTATCCAGTCGGGATACGCGATATTGTTTATGCGGGAAGAAATGATGCCGGCCTGCCTGGTCACATAGTTGCCGGCAGACAGCGGGGAACGCTTGAGAGGGGCCGGAAGGCAGGCGGCGAGCAGGCAGGCCTGGCGGCGGGAGATCTCGGCGGCAGGCTTTTTCCAGTAGGCCTGGGCGGCTGCCTGGGCACCATAGATGCCCTTGCCCATCTCGGCGACGTTGAGATACACCTCGAGTATGCGCTCTTTTCCCCATATCCATTCTATCAGCACTGTGAAATAGGTTTCGAAGCCCTTGCGGATGAAGTCCCGGCGGTGGGTGCAGAACACGTTCTTGGCTGTCTGCTGGGAGATGGAGCTGCCGCCGCGCTGCGGCTTGCCGGCCTTGCGGTCATTGATGGCCTGCTTGATCGCCTTGCGGTCGAAGCCGTCGTGTTCGAAGAAAAGGTTGTCTTCGGAAGCTATGACTGCCTTGGCAAGGTCGGCTGAGATGCGCTCGTAGGGCACCCATTTGTAGTGAGTCTTGAAATCCTTGTCTGAGCGGTATTCGATGGCCCGCTGCACCATCAGCGGAGTGGCCACTGGAGGGATCCATTTCAGTACCAGAACCCAGAGCACGGTGAGCAGGATGAAGGCTGCCGGTAGCTTTACCAGCAACAGCAGCAGGAGCCTGCTTGTGAAACTCTTCTTTTTCTTCGTGGCCATTTGCGGGCAAAGATACTTATTTATTCAGACCATAGTGGTATCTTTGCCGTCGATGAAACCCTTTAGAATCATTTTTCTGTGCCACGGCAATATCTGCCGCAGTCCGATGGCTGAATGGCTGTTCAAGCATCTTGCCGCCGAAGCGGGTGTGTCGGAGCGCTTCGAGGTGACTTCAGCCGCCGTCTCGTATGAAGAAGAAGGCAACGGGATGTATCCCCCCGCAAAGCGGAAACTGACGCAGAAAGGCATTCCTTTCGGAGACCACCGGGCCCACCGCATAACTCCCGCCGAATATGCCGCAGCAGACCTCGTGATAATTATGGACCGCTCCAACCGCCGTATGCTGGAATACATCGTCGGCTCCGACAGGGAAGGCAAGGTCCACCCGATGCTGGAGTATGCAGGACTCAGCCGCGACGTCGCCGATCCGTGGTACACCGGAGACTTCGAGACGGCTTACAACGACATTCTGGCAGGATGCCGCGGCCTTCTTGAAACACTCGAGGCAAAAAATGCTTAATTTTGCGCAAAAGGATAACTAAATACTATGATTATGACTGTTCGTAAATGTATGGCAATGTGTGCCATCGCTCTGCTCTGCAGTATTTCGGCCTGCTCACAGGTGCAAGCCCCCGGCAACCTTCTTGACAAGGCCGCCTTCGACACTGAGATTGACGGCAAACCCGTATCGCTGTATACCATAACCAATGGCCGCATAACAGCCCAGGTGACCAACTATGCCGGTTACATCGTCGGTATCTATGCTCCCGACAAGGACGGCAACTATGCCAACGTGGTCAGCCACAACGACAGCATCCAGCTGTATACAAGAGGCTTCAGCCGCAACCCCCTCGGAGCTGCCCTCGGCCGCTATGCCAACCGCATCGGCAATGCCTCTTTCACCCTGGACGGAGTAAAATACGAACTGACCAGGAATAACGGCGCCCACACCCTCCACGGCGGCACAAAAGGATTCGACCACACCGTATGGGATGTCGAGAAGGTGACCGGCAATTCAGTAGTGATGAGCTGCGTCCTTCCTGACGGCACTGACGGTTTCCCCGGCACTTTGAAAACCACACTCACTTTCTCTATCACAAAGGATGACGGTGTGTCAATATCTTATGAAGCTACAACCGACAAGGCCACTGTCTGCAACCTTTCTCACCACGTCTATTTCAACCTCGACGGCTGCCCTGCAGAGAACGTCAACGACCACGTCGTGTCAATCAATGCCGACAAGATTACAGAGGTGGATGCCGGCCTGATTCCTACAGGCAAGCTTCTGCCTGTCGAAGGTACTGCGTACGACCTGCGTCCTCCGACCCGCATCGGCGACCGCCAGTTCACAATGCCGCGTGGCGCCTTCGTGCCCGGACAGCCTATGCCTGAAGTTCCCGAAGGAATGGTCCGCAGTTATGACAACAACTTCTGCCTGAACCACAGCAAGGCCGGCAAGCTCGAAGAAGTGGCTACTGTCTACTCACCTGCCAGCGGCCGGTATATGGAAGTATTCAACGATCAGCCCGGCCTGCAGCTCTACACCGGCGGCCGCGTAGCCCTGGCCCTGGAGTCTCAGCTCTACCCCGACTGCCCCAACCAGCCCGACTTCCCTTCATCAGTCCTCCGTCCCGGTGAGAAATACAAACACACCGTAGTCTACAAGTTCTCGGTAAAGTAGCAGGACTGCTAAATTTGCGGTCCGGTTATGTGGATCAGCACTGCTTTTCTCGCTGCCGTGCTATACGGCTTCTACGACTGCTTCAAGAAGCTGTCGCTGCGTGAGAACGCTGTCCTGCCGGTTCTTTTCCTGAACACTCTCTTCAGTTCGCTGCTACTGCTGCCTTGGCTTGCGCTGTCAAAGGCCGGAGTCCTCGGCGGCTCGCTGTTCTATGTGGCCGGAGGGGGATGGCAGGTGCACAAATACATACTTCTCAAGAGTATTATTGTGCTGTCGTCGTGGGCCAGCGGCTATTATGCCATCAAGAACCTGCCGCTGTCGATCGTCGGCCCGGTGAATGCCACGCGTCCGGTGATGGTGCTGCTCGGAGGTATGCTGCTCTTCAGCGAGCGGCTCAACGGCTATCAGTGGGTCGGAGTCTTCTTCGCGGCGCTGTCGTTTTTCCTTCTAAGCCGCGGAGGCCGGAAGGAAGGCATCGATTTCAAACGCAACAGATGGGTCTACCTGCTGATACTTTCTGCAGTGATAGGGGCTGCGTCAGGCTTGTATGACCGCTACCTGCTGGCTCCCGTCGCGCAGGGCGGGGCGGGCCTTGACAGGATGACGGTGCTGGTGTGGTACAACGTCTATCAGTGTGCCATAATGCTGGCCATACTGCTCTTTGTCTGGAGGCCGCAGCGCAGCAGCGACACCCCCTTCCAGTGGAGGGCGGCAATCCCTATGATCAGCCTGTTCCTCGTGATTGCGGACTTTGTCTATATGTACACTCTTGCCCAGCCGGAAGCTATGGTGAGCATAGTGTCTATGATCAAACGTTCGAGCGTCGTGGTCAGCTTCCTGTTCGCCGCGCTGGTCCTGCGAGAGAAGAATTTGCGCAGCAAGGCTCTGGACCTGCTGCTCCTGCTTATAGGTATGGTCTTCCTCTATCTCGGTTCCAGCTAGCTACTCGGTCCTGTTCGGTGCGCCGGGGGTGGGCACATTGTCCTGGCGGAAATCCTTGCAGAGCTGGTCGGCATCGGCTCCGTCTGGCCAGCGCATTATGCTTACCGGCGGCTGGACGGTCCCTTTAGGCATTCGTGCGAGCTGGAAGGGCGACAGGGCCCTGGGCACTACAGCAATGCAGCCCCCGCCGTCCTGCACGCCCTCGAGGGTCGCGAGTTCGGGACTGGCGATAGTACCGTTGCCGCTTGAATTGCTCTGCTGTGAACCATATACCACAGCGTCAATGACAGCCCCGCTGGCAGGATCCACCAATGCGATGGAGCCGGCAGTTGCAGAGAGGGCATATCGGTAAGCAAGACCCTCATCGGGCTTTCCCGTAGCATAGAGCCCCTGTGGAGCGGTGCCCAGAGGTTGCACTGCGTCGCCGCTCTCGTGCGCGAAACGGGTTGCGGGACTGAAGTCTATGCCTGAGCCAGGGCAAGAGACGTCGACAGCGACGGCGTGGTCACGTTTGAGCGGAGATTCGAGCTCTACGATTCCCTGCTGACGGGGTGTCTCGGGCTGACCGAAACGGCGCACATAGCGTTCAACGCTTGTGACAACGGTCTTCACGCGGACGATCTCGATGCGGTCGCCTGTGTCGACGGTCAGCTCTGAGCCGGCTTCAAGGTTCGCTGTCTCGTCGAGCAGAAGCTGCGTGTCGCCGGCCATAGCGGCCTGGGAGAGATTGGTCTGGGTCGAAGGCTTGCCTATGCGGGTGATGGTGACGGTCTCATATTCACCTCCGAGGGCTATGCCCATCTTCTGGCCGACTGCAAAGCCGGCTGTGCTTGTGACAGGCAGATTGTCCTGGCCGGCGGGGAAATCAATGATCGGGCCGGTGGATACAGGGGTGAAGATAGTGGTAGGGGCGGGAAGGACTGCATCGGGATGCTGTTCCAGAAGGAGGAAGGCTCCCGCAGCGAGTTTCGTGCCTTGCGGCAGGGTGAGGGCGCGCACTGAAGCCTGGCCGCTGCGGCGCAGAACCAGCTCTACTCCCGAGAGATCGACTTCAGCAGGGCTTGCGTTATACAGTTCAATGAAAGGATTGATGTCCTTGCCCTCCATTGCAACTTCATTGATCTTGACTGCCTCGGCGCTGCGTATGCGGCTGCTGACAGATGCCTCGCCGCCCTTCCAGCTGGCTGAAAAGTCAACCCATCCCGAAGAGCGACCGGCGGGTGCAGTGAGGGTATATGTGGCAGTAAAACGATTGCCGGGGGCTATGTCGGCAGGCTCTCCGCCTGAAATGATCCATCCTTCAGGAACGGAAGTCTTGAGCACCAGTCCCTTGATGGGCTTGTCGCCGGTGTTCTCTATGAACACGTTGACCTTGGCGCTGCTGCCCGGGGTGAAGGTGGTTATGCGTGACAGGCTGAGCGGATATGCGCGGTACTTCTTTGCGGCAATATTCTTCTGGACTGCCGCGATAGCCTCTTCGGTGGGGTAGCCGACGGTCATCACTCCTTCGAAGAAAGTTCCCGAAGAGCCGTTGCCGTTGTCACCGCCGTTGCCGAGCAGCATTCCGCCCTTCTTGTGCATCGGGTAGTAGGCGTCGCTGCCTTCCTTGCTGTGAGGACGAGGACCGCTGTAGAAGACGGTCAGGGTGTCGCAGGAAGCGTCAGCTCCGCGCAGGTCCCACTGGTTTCCGCCGCCTCCGTTCATAAATACTGACACGAAACGCCAGTCAGTGATGGACGGAACGTCGTTCTGCTTGGCACCGTAGCCTGAGAACAGGCCGGCCTCCATATCTGACATAATCCAGGGACCTTCGCCGTTGCCGCGGCCCCAGGCTGTCGAAGTACCGTAATATGTGGTCTCCATCGTGCCGGTGCCGACGGCGCGGCCGTTGGTGGATGAATTGCCGTAGTCGAAGCAGCAGCCGCTGTCGTAGTGCTGTCCGTCGATTACGTAGTATATTCCTTCGGGTTCGTCGTCGATGGCCAGGCCGCGGGCATTGTTGCAGCGGTAGCCCATTCCGGGCATTATGAATGCGCCGTAGACCTTCTGCCCGTCAAGCAGGGCGGGAGCCATATCGGCGATGGAGCTTGTGTTGAAGTTGCCCTTGTCCGGACCCAGGAAGGTTCCGGGAGGGGCGGGCAGCAGGTCGTTGCCCAGTCCTGACTGGTCGTAAATCACCGAAATGTAGCAGACCGCCCCCTTGCAGAAGGCGTCCTGGGCTGCCGCGTCTGCTATGCCGTTGCGCTTGGCATAGATGTCGAGCGTCGCCCCGTCGCTATCACGGACCACCTGATAGAGCGGGCCGTTATACCTGGAATAGAGTTGACGGGTGGTACTGTGTGCTGTGACACAGGGAGTGCCGCCCTTCGCGTATATGTCGCACGGACCTTTGTCGGATCCTGCAAGACCTTTGCAGGCGATGGCAGCTCCAAGGACAGTCAGGCAGACTACTGCTGCAAAAAAGTATTTTTTCATATCGGTCAGGTTATTTTTCAGGTTTCAGACGGAGGATTCCGATGGAGTTTTCAGGCATCGTGAAGGTAAAACTCTTGCTGACGCTGCCGAGCTTCTTTGTGTGGGGAACTACAGGCTCGCTGTATTTCACGCGGCGGCCGAAGCGGGATGCCATACTCACAAGGGCGGGACGCTCGCCGGTGCGGGGGCCCCCGAATGAAGGCGGAGTGGCATAGTCGGGATGGCTTGAGTAGTAGTTGGCGTCGCCCTGGTTCTTGACCGAAGTGTCGTGAGATGATACGAACTCGAGGGTGGCAGTGTATCTGGTCTTGCTGCCGGTGTTTACGGTGAGCAGCTTGTCGACGGCTTCGGCATTGACGAACTTGATGAAGATCTCGCCTGTCTGCGTGTCGATAGTGGGTGATGTGTATACATTCTTGTCAGCCTGCTTGCCGTCCATCACGTCAGACATCCTGAAGGCGCGGTTGCCGGCTGCCGAGAACAGCTGCTGGTACCAGTAGTTTGTAGAACGCCACATTCCGCGGTTGTCGAACCATATCAGGTTGGAGTTCCATTTGTTGAAGCCCTTCTTGCAGAAGAGAGGGGCGTAGGCTGCCATAACCACCATATCGGAGTTGCGTTCCAGGCTGGTCCAATATGCCGCTTCGGACATTGCGGACGAGTATGCGTTGTTGTCGCGGTTGTTCGCGAATTCGCCCACGAACACGCGGGTCGGCTTCTTGCGGTCGTAAGTGTTGCCGTCGGCGCCGCGCACCTTGCCGGGCAGGTAGCGGTCCTGGTTGGTGTAGAACCATTCGTCATTGCGGTAGTAGTGCTCGTCGACTATAGTGTCGGGATATTTCGCGTCGATCTGGCTCATATTCTCGTCAAACTCTTTTCCGCTTGCGGCACTGCCGGCGGTCGATACTATGACGATTTCAGGGTGTTTCTCCTTGATGGCCTTGTACATTATGTCGAAGCGCTCCCAGAACTCGGGGCCCTGGTTCTCGTTGCCGATGCCGAGGTATTTGAGGTTGAAGGGGGCGGGGTGGCCGAACTTGGCGCGGAGGGCTCCCCATTCGGTGTCGGTGCCGCCGTTGCAGAACTCTATGAAGTCCAGGGCGTCCTTGACGAAGATGTTGTAGAAACGGTCGCGGTCGGCCTGGGTGTCAAGCGGGGCGATGTACTGGTGGCCTGCGAACTGGCAGGTGACGCCGTTGTTGAGCACCGGCAGCGGTGTTGCGCCGAGGCCTTCGGCCATCAGCAGGTACTCATAGAAGCCGATGTACTGGGATGTCCAGTATCCCCAGTGGTTGCGGAAGCCGAGACGCTCCTCGCGCGGGCCCACCGAGTTCTTCCAGAACACCTGTCCGAAGTAGTTGGTGCCTTCGGACGCGCATCCGCCGGGGAAGCGCATAAAGGTGGGGTGGAGGGCCTCAAGAGCCTCAAGCAGGTCTTTGCGGAAGGGGCCGTACTTGCCGCCTTTCCAAAGCTGCGATGCTTCCGGCACGAGGGTTACGAAGTCCAGCCAGAAAGTGCCCGGAGCGTCGGCTACTATGGCCAGACGGCTGTCGACAGAGCGCTCCGCCTTGAGCTGGCCAGTGTACTGCTTCCAGTCGCCGGTCAGGCCGGTGAAACGGATGACATTTGAGTTTGCGTTGCCCTGGGCGTCCTCGAGGAATACTGAGATGGCGCCGCGGTAGCCTGCTCCCTGCAGATAGAGGCCGAGGTCATAGCTGACTCCCTGCACTGCGGGGATTGACGGGGTCTGGGTGTTGTTGGAATATGTCAGGCCGCGTCCTCGTGCGTACGGAGCTATGCCGAAGCCGTTGGCTGCTATGCCGAAGCCTTCGCCGGGCTGCTCGATGTCGAAGCGGACGGAGTATTGCTTGTAGCGGAGTTCGTCGTCATATTTGTCGGCAGGGTCGAAGTCGTACCAGCGCTTGAGATTCTTGACGAGCGGTTTGTCGTCGACTGTGCGGGCCTGGCCCTTTGCACCGTCCTTGCTTACGACGGTCCAGCCGAAGAAGGTGGTGTCTGAGTATGAGAATTCGTTCTTGTCAGGAGCGTCAGGAACGTTGTATGCCTGGAAAGAGTTGTTCTGGATGAGCTGGGCGCTGATGCCGCCGTCCACGCTCTGGTTGATGTCCTCGAAGAATATGCCGGCCAGGGTCGGGCTGATATTGATGCCGAGCTTTTTCGGCTTGAGGGTGAGGGTTCGCGTTTCGGGTTGCTTGAAGCCCTGAAGCTGGAGCATCTTGTCGGCCATACGGTAGCCCATCAGACGCATACCTTCGGTGCTGAAGTGGAACTGGTCGCCGGTGCTCTCGCAGCCGAGGGCGGAGATTACATAACCGTTCGGCATAACTTCCGGCAGGTGGGACAGCACGACATCGTTGAATGCGGCGCAGACTCCGTCGGCTTCCGCATATTTGAGCTCACCGGCCAGCAGCGGAATCTCGGCGGGGTTGAGGCCGAGGTCGGCGCAGAGGTCGTCGTGGATCTTCTTTACGCGGCCGCACCAGGTCGGGTCATCGGGGTTGGATTCGCCCTGATGCAGCAGCATACCTTTGATGACGCCGTATTTCTGGGCCTCGCGGGCGGTTTCCATCAGGCGCTGGTAGGGGTTCATTCCGTACTCCTTGGCCATTCCGATGAGCCAGCTGCGGGAAGGGTCGGCAGCTTCCATCGCCAGATATTCTTCGCAGGCATCCTTGTCCCACAGCTCGAGTTTCGCTCCGGCCACGGACACATTGATGACGCCGACGCGGTATTGCTGCGGCAGCTCTTCAATCATCTTGCGGCCGAAGAAATCGACCGGACCCATATTGTTGGTTTCGCGGCAGATGGGCGGCACGGCCGTGTACCAGTGGTTGCGTACGCGCTCGAAGCGGGGCATATCCACTGCCGCCATAAACTGGAAGCGCGGGTCGTTGAAATCTTTGTCCTGCTCGGCCGGGCGTGCGCCGGCTTCCATATTGGACTGGCCGAAGCAGAGATAGATGAAGAAGTTGGGGTCAGGCGTCTGAGCCTTGGCCTGCAGACCCAGAAGAAGGGCTGCAAGGATAAGAAGAACTCTTTTGTACATTTTTAACTTGGATTTAAGACAAATGTACTAAATTGGAAATCAAAAAAGGATATGGAGACAGACAGATTTTCTCAAATGACAATGGCCAACGGCCTTTCCATCCCTGTGCCGGGATTCGGGACCTATAAGACTCCCGACGGGGAGATTTGCGTGAATGCGGTGCGGGAGGCCATTGCTGCCGGCTACACCCATATCGACACTGCAGCCCTGTACGGCAACGAATGCTCCGTGGGCGAAGGTGTTCGTCAGAGCGGAAAGCCCCGTGAGGAACTTTTCATCACGAGCAAGGTCTGGAACACAGAACGCGGCTACGACAAGACGCTGCGTGCCTTTGAAAAATCGCTCAGGGACCTCGGTATGGACTACCTCGACCTGTATCTGATCCACTGGCCGGCCAACAAGCTCCAGTTCGGGGACAAGGCCGATGCCATAAATGTCGACACCTGGCGTGCGATGGAGAGGCTCCTCGACGAAAAAGTTGTCCGTTCCATCGGCCTGAGCAATTTCTACGCTTCCTATATGGAGCCGGTCCTTGCATCGGCCAATGTGGCGCCGCACGTCAACCAGATAGAATTCCATCCCGGGCTGCTCCAGCAGGAAACTGTTGATGCCTGCCGCCGGCAGGGCATCCTCGTCGAAGCCTGGAGTCCACTGGGCAGGGGCAGGCTGCTGGACAATCCGGTCATAGCCGATATCGCGAACCGCCACGGCAAGTCAGCAGCCCAGGTCATCCTCCGCTGGGTAATTCAGATGGATGTGCTTCCTCTGGTGAAGTCCGTCCACGCAGAAAGAATCCGCGAAAACTTCGACCTGTTCTCATTCACCCTTGACGACGACGAAATGTCTCTAATATCAGGACTCCCCGAAGCCCGCTTCGGCTCCCATCCGGATACGGTAGAGTTCTAATCACAGTATGCCCATCTCGGTGGCCTTGTGGATCAGTTCGGTGACGTTTCGGACCTCCATCTTGGCGTAGATGCGCTGGCGGTGGGTGTTGACGGTGTGTACGCTCAGGTAGGTGCGTTCTGCTATCTGGGCGGCGGTGAGACCCTCGGCACTCAGGCGGATGATCTGGAGCTCGCGCTTCGACAGTCCGATATCAGCAATCTTCTTGCTTCGCTCGATGAGGATGTCGCCGACATATTCGGCTACGTTTGAATTGATGCTTTCGGCATTCCTGGCCAGGTCTTGGCATCTGGCGCGGATTTCATCGGCAGGAAGAGTTGCCGCCTGAGCCGACAGCCGGGAGATGTCGTCGGAAATGACATTCGCCGGATTCTTCAAATCCTTCGAAAGGAATTCTATGATCTGCTCCTTTGAGTCGCTGATGCGCTGCAGGTCTGCATTGCGGCGGTTGACTTTGCGGATGTGGACGACAGCCTGGGCAATGATAATTCCGGCAAGTGCCAGCATAAGTATCAGCAGACTGATTTTATAGCGGTTGCGCTCCAGCTGATGCTCTTTTTCCTGGACTTCGAAGCGGGTTTCCATTTCCTGCAGAGTCTCGTCCTGCTTCTGCCGGAGGTAATTCTGCATCTGGAAGACATAGTCGTCGTGCATATCCAGCGCCTTGCTGTAGTCGCCGGTGAGGGTATACAGCCGTACAAGACGGTCGTCAAGGCTGGAAGCGGTCAGATAGTCAGTCTCCTTCAGAGTCGTCCGTACCTGCTCGAAATGTTTGATGGCGTCTTCGTTGCGGCCTCCCTGCTGGAACCAGCGGGAGCGGAACAGGATGCCGTTACGTTTGAGGCGCGGTATGTCGTATGTGTCTGCAAGTGCCTGACCCTTGTCGAGATATTCTCCTGCCGTACGGTATATGTCAGGGTCTATGGGGTCGCTCCAGCGGTTCTTGTTGATGTAGAGGGAGCCGATTACGTAACAAGCTTCGGCCTGATGTTCGACTGCGTCCGTCTCTTCAGCGAGGGCAAGTGCTTCTGTGGCGTAGGCCAGGCCTTCGTCGTTGCGGCTTGTCTCAGGAGAGATTTCAGCGTATGAACAGAGTTTTGCCTTTGAGATCAGGATTCCTGCAAGTTCATTCTTGAAGCCGTTCTTCCGTGCAATGTCTTCTGCCTCGACAGCCTTTGTCCACGCGTCCTCGTCTCGGCTGGCCATTATGTCGATGCCTACGATGGCAGAGAGAGCCTTAACCTTCATCAGCGGTTCCCCGCCGGCTGTCTCCAGAGCCTGCAGGGCTTTCTCCATCGCTGCGTCGAAATGTTGATTGCTTACATCCTGTGAGGCCTCGTCAATCAGAGCCTGAACCTGAGCCTCAGACGAGCCGTCCCAGGGCATCTGGCTGCACGCAGACAGACACAACAGAAGGATGGACATCAATGCGGCGGATAACGTTTTTTTCATCGGCGGATATTTACACAAAGTTACCGAAAACGGCCGATTGTTGTTAAAAAAGTTGTTTCTGGGTATCACAGGAGGGGCAGATTACTGAAAAATCATTAATCCGAGAAAGTGTGGAATTGCGAAAATTGTATAGATAAAAAACACACTGAAAATGAAAGTAGACAAGACTCATTATTTACCCCCTCAGACAGAAGTTGTCGAGGTGAGTTCAGAACAGATCATTTGTGCCAGCCCGGTTATGTTCTTCTACGTTGCCGGAAGTGCAGGTGATGACATCGAAGAAGAAGAAATAATAAATGGAGGATCTTTCTGATGAGACGTTTATTGGCAATAGCACTTGCAGCAATCCTTATGTCTGCGTGCGAACAAATGAGTCCGGATATTATACCTGAACCGGTAAAACAGACAGTTGCATCCAAAGGCAGAAAGATAACGGTGAATACAGAAGAAGCCAGGACAAAGACTGCAATTATGCCGAAGCAAGGCGGAGGGTATTCTTTTACGTGGCAGGAAAATGACGCTATCCGTCTCTTCGAGCTGGTATATGAGAATTACGGCAGTTCTGAGACCGATGCCCAGGCAGGAGACTTTTTTTATTCCGAAAGCCTTACACAGGACGCACCTTTGGCATCATTCACTGTGGACCTTTATTCTACGCTCAATGCTCCCTCCGGAGCTAAATACCGCTATATAGCTACCAGCCCTTACGATTCATTCTTTATCGACTATTGGACTGCAGACGAGGTAGCGTCGAATGACTACGATGTAGTCTGGCCGGGAAGCGAATGCACAATCAACCATCCCATCCTGATTGCGCCTTTCCCGTATGAGCAAAGGCCGACATCTACCAGTTTCGACCCGCTGGCTGACCTGATGGTGTCAATGCCGAAAGTACTGGAATCCAGGGCAGAAGGTGCGATGCTGATGAGTTTTGCCCGAGCCGGAGCAATCGTGAAAGTGCGTCTTTCCGGCCTGCCGGCAGGAGAGAAGGTTGAGACCGGATATATCCAGTTCGGCGACTCATTCAAGGTTAATACGAAGGTTGAGTATGATCCTGAACTCGGGGATGTAAGGTTTGTGGCTCAGGATGAAGTACGGATAGGAAAAGAATCTTATGAACCGGATTACAGGTTCGGATTCTATTCCAACACTACTGTGGAAATCAATCCGACAGACGTTTATGTCGACGATAGCGGCAATGTTGACTTGTGGCTCCGCCTGCCGGCAGGCAAAGTTACCGACTCGTTCTTCGTGAAAGTGTGGACTCGCGCCTATCAACTTGACGAGTATCAGTATCCTGAGCCCGGCGAGTGGCACGGTTTCGGGAAAAGCGTGGACCTGGCGGCACAGAACAAGAGCCTGAGCTTCGAAAACGGGCGGATGACATCCTTCAGTGTGGCAGCAGACAATATGCCGGACCCTTATCTCAGGCTTTCGGGCAGCTATACTGATGCATACGGAGGAAATCATAATGTCGTGACAGAAAACGGATATATCAACATCGGAGAGTACGGTGCCTATCTTTCTGCGACCGGTGGAACCGTAGTTCTCGATGTAGAGACAAACGCCGACCCTTCAGACATCTCATTCAATTCATACTACTCCTCCTGGGTTGAAACCAGTTTCAATCCGGAGACAATGAAATTGACAATCACTTATCAGCCTTGTCCGGAGTATACCAACTATATGGTAAGCAGCCGTGATTGTACCATATATGCAGAGCTGGCTTCGTTTGCAGGAGCGAATGTTCAAATCGGAGTCAATCAGCTCAAGCCTTATTTTGCCGACAGCGGAACGAGAAAGAGCATCCTGACCTGGCACGGAGGCTCAGTGACCGGCATTATACGATGCAATACAGCCCCGGTTATCGAATGTCCCGATGATGTGGCACATCAGCTGAGCTGGGATGCGGTGAAGACAGATACCGGCTACCAGGTGACCTTTACCCTGACGCCCAACGAGACTGACGGTCTGAGTGTCCTCCCCGTATATGTGAAGGACGCTGTCAGTCCCGACAGCAAGGACGTCACAATCAACCTGCTCCGCTATCCTATGATTGCCGACGGCTCTTATTACATCCTGACGGAGAACACCCACAATGGTACGCCGTACCACTGGTATGGGGTGGGCGCCGATCTTTCCAGCGAGAATCTGAACGCCTTTACCTGCGATATTGCGTTTGACACCCAAGGTGATCTGGACTTCGACAACACTGATTATCTGAAAGCGTTCACATTTACCAGGATAGAAGACAGCGAAGAATACAGGATAACCTGCAAGAAGGGAGAAAGAACATATTATCTGTCATACGGTACCCAGCGGCAAGGGACTCAGTATTATCTCACGCTCAACCCTGACGCCCCTCTGACTGCAGGAAACAGCAAGGACGCTTCACGATGGGACGTTGTCAGCCTCGGTTCTGAAATCGCAATCCTGAACCACGTCTATGAGGATGAAGCCGGCGGTATTCCGCCCCACCTGGTCCACTATAATCTTGACGGTCCGGCTGTGTCTGTCTACCTGCGAAGGGCTTCTTTCATTGAAATAACCGACAACCAGGGCAGTTTCGGAACCACTTACTTCTGCAAGGCTAAGACCTGGGCTGAAAGCTGGAATGGCCAGACGGAGTTGCCGTGCAATGTCAAGCTTTATGATATCAGCAATGGTACATATCTGCCTATGCCGTATTAGCGGCGTCTGAGGGACATACGGCAGTATACAACAGCAAACTGTCCGGATCTCGGTGAGGTCCGGACAGTTTTTTAGGGTGTAATGAAAGTGGAATCGATTACTGTCTCTTGGTGTAAGTATAGGTGACTGTCCTTTTGATGAGTGGTTCTTCCTGCTGGATGACAAAGGTATTGTCGGTCAGCTCGAGGACGTCGAAGGTGCCGGAAAGAAGCATACTGTAAGTCAGAAGTTCATCTGTAAGCCAGAGGATCTTCTTGAATGATATCTTCTTCTGTTCGGCGTTGAAGGTGAAGGTCGAGCCGTCGACATCTACATCGTCAAGGTCAAGGTCGGTAAAGCTGCCTTTCTTGGCTATGGCGTGGGGAATGGGAAACTCGGCCAGTGCGAGATAAAAGTGGACTTTTGTGTAGTCGTAATCTTTTTTGTCGACGCCTTCCGAGGTCTGGATGGCTTCGGATTTTTGAGTCAATTGCCAGATGCCATAGATGTTTCCGGTCAAATCTCCAGTATGGGGAACTCCCTGTTTTTCACACGAAGTGAAGAGGGCTAAGCAGACTATGACTGCCAGTAAGAATGTTTTTTTCATAATAGCAGAAAATTAGTTAAACGGATTTAAGGCTGCAATAGTTGTACCAAAGCTACGAAAAAAACTGGCCTTACAGTATTCTGATTTCCTCGGAGGCCTCGGCGAAGGGGCCGGGGAGGACGCCGGCTGTCCTGCGGCGGCCGTTGTAGTCGGTGTCGAAGGTGATGGGGCTTCCGTCCGGATTTTCAAAGGGCTGGTCTGGCTCGAAGGCCTTGCCGAGGCTGTCTGTGGACACGATACCGCCCCTGAAAGAACCGATTGCATCGAACAGGTCGGTCTTGAGGAAGTATCCGCCGTCTTTCTCAGTAAGTTCCACCTTCACCTGCCTGTCGCTGACAAGCTTGTCAGCCTCCTTCTCCCAGCTGCGGGCTCCGCCAAGGTAGACATTGCCGGCTGAGCCGTCGCCTGCGGCAGGTGCATTGATGTCAACGTAAATGGTCATAAGAGTATGCTATTTGACAGGTGAATAAAACTTGAAATCCCACTTGGAGTTGTCGCTGTTGAAGTCGAAGGGCGCGAGGGTGGGGGAGCAGTCTCCGAGAGATACCAGAGCGTACGGCTCGTCGTGCCCGGGGATGGCCTTTGGCATAATGCGGAAGCGGCCGTCGGTGAGCTGGTCGATGCGCCACAGCTGCTCGTCGGCGCCGGTGAATTCAGCAACTGCCTCAACCTCGGCCTTGGCGTTGGCTGCGAGGGCCCGCTCAGTGCCTGCGATCAAGATCTTGTAGTAGGGGCCTCCGAGGTAGCCGCCGGCCTCGGGCACGGGAACGACAGTCCACCTCTGCCAGGGACGGGCCATATAATAGCCGTTCCGCACTTCGATGACGCCTTCCGGCCAGGTGCCGATGACGTCTTCGAGCTTCTGCTCCACGAGGATGACGTCAGTCTGCCCGTCGCTGCTCCTGCCCAGGCCGCGCATTGCGCCGGGGGCACGCACGAAGTCGACTTCCAGCTCGAGGGCGTAGCCGCTGCGCACGGACTGGATCTCATAGGTCCCCTCGCGGAAGGCCTCGCCTGCCACCGGCCAGCCGTCCTTCCACAGGAGCGGGCGGATGCCGAGCACGCTGCGGCCGCTGCGGTCCATATCAGCTTCCCAATGGAAGGACATCTTCTCGACGCCCTCTTCCTCGACATAGCGGCCGAAATGGCCGGGACCGACGAGGCGGCCTTCGGTAGTTATGACGGACTTGCCGCCGCCCTGTATCATCGAGCGGCCGACGTTGTCAATGAATGGTCCTTTGGGATTGCGGGAGCGGCCGACCACGATGTTGTAGGTTGAGTTGACGCCGTCGCAGCAGGTGCCGTGGGTGCCGAGCAGGTAGTACCAGCCGTCGCGGTAAATCATTGTGGACGCTTCCATATTCCTGCCGACGTCGATGGCTTCGTTGCCCTCGACGCGGCGGCCTGTGGCCGGGTCGATCTCGACCTGGCGTATATGGCCGAAATACGTGCCTGCGGTGAGCCACATCCTGCCGTCAGGGCCGATGAGCACACCCGGATCGATGGCGTTGAAATCTTCGTCGACGAGCGATTCAAGCACCATCACGGGTTCGGAATATGCGAAATCAGGCGATTCGGGGTCGAGCGTCTTGTTCCACATTGTCATAATCTTGCTGGCGTGGCCGCCGCCCATACCGCCGCCGGTGGTTCCATAGATGACGAGATAGCGGTCGCCGATCTTGATTGCGTCGGGAGCAGCTCCGCCGCCGGGCCTTACTGCTCCGCCGTGCCAGCTCCAGCCGTCCTCGGAGATGAGTCCGCCGCCGCCGGTTCCGAAAGTATAGTATTTGCCGTCGCACTCAACTATCGTGGACGGGTCGTGGATGAAGGGAGAGCCTGTCTGGGCTAATGACAAAGCGCCCGACAGGAGCATTGAAGCCATTATGAGGATCTTTTTCATAGTCGCCGGGGTTTTATCAGTTGCAGGTTATGGTATAGTTCGTGACGGGATTGCCGTGGTCATCGATGAAGCGCGCGCAGAACTCGCTCATTCCCGGGCCGTTCATCGTGGCTCCCCGGAGCACGTTGCGGCCCTTCTTCAGCGTGATGCGGTCCGAAACCGCACTGTCGACGCCCATATGGCGGTCGCCGGCCAGAAGAAGCAGTTCTTCCCCGTTGACCCACCACCTTGCAGCCTTGTTGGAGCCGATGGAGAGCCTGACGTTCTCGATGTCCTCCTCGCAGTTGATCACAGTGACTGTCCAGAAAATGACGCCGTAGCGGTCTTTGCCCAGCCCAGTGGCGAAGCGGAAAAGCTTGACGAAGAAATGGTCGCTGTCGAGGGCGTGCCAGGCAAGGGTGGCCTTGACGAACTTAGGCTCGTTCTGTCCGCCGCCGGAAGGCCGCCTTGCGGTGAGGTCCACCGGGGGCTGGTATTCCATCGTAACCTTGACCTTGTCGCCGTCCCTGGGAATGACTGTCAGCTGGTTGGGAAAGTACTCGACGCTGAGGTTTTCACGTGTGTAGGAATCCGTGAACACCCTGTTTGTCGGGTTGGGCTTGCTGATGGGTTCGAGAATCATCCAGCGACGGATGAAGCCTTCGGCATCAGGAACGGCGGTCGGCGTGGTCACAGGCGTGAAATAGCCTTTCAAGGCCTCAGCCACATCGACCTTGGCGTTTTTGCTCTGAGCGGCTGCGGTGAAGGGCAGCAGGGCGGACAGAAGCAGCGTCGCAAAAAGTTTGGGGAGGAAGTTCATACAGTCGGTCATTAGTGATACTGGTTCTAACAAATTTAGTCATAAAAAAACAACACGGCAAAGCGGATTATTATTTAACTTTAGCGCCCCAAGCAGATATATATCCAAATAATAACTACCAATACTATCCTATGAAAAGACTTTCAATCTTCGCACTCATAGCTTGTGTGGCATTGATGAGTGCCTGCGGCCCCAAGGACCCCGGTCTGAAGGACGCTTACAAGAACTATTTCAAGATCGGTGTGGCTGTCACCGAGCGTAACGTGGCAGACTCCCTCCAGGCAGCCATCATCCTCAAGGAGTTCAACAGCGTCACTGCTGAGAACTGTATGAAACCTGGCGAGATCCATCCCCAGGCAGGTGTATGGAACTTCGAGAAGGCTGATGCCATCGCCAACTTCTGCCGCGAGCACGGCATCAAGATGCGCGGACACAACCTTGTTTGGCACAGCCAGTTTGCAACCTGGATGTTCACCAAGCACGATGAGAACGGCAACCCTGTCGTCGAGCGTGATGCCAAGGGTGACACCGTGTGGGTTGAGAGACCTGCATTCGGCCGTGGCGGTTTCCCCGGCTTCGGCGGTCCGAGACCTAACGGCGGCGCACGCCCCAACGGCGCTCCCGCAGTCCAGATGACCAAGGTTCCCAAATATGTCGCTGCCAGCAAGCAGGAGTTCTATGATTCCCTCAGAGTACATATCAACACCGTCGTGAACCGTTACAAGGACGTCATCTATTGCTGGGATGTTGTCAATGAGGCGATGAGCGATGCCAACAATCCTGACGCACCGTATGAGGATATGTTCCGCAAGTCACAGGCATTCCAGCTCTGCGGCGACGAGTTCATCAAGAACGCCTTCATCTGGGCTCACGAGGCTGACCCCAACGCCGGTCTGTTCTACAACGACTACAGCGCCTGGACTCCTTCCAAGAGAACATACATTTACAAGATGGTCAAGAAACTTCAGGAAGAAGGTGCGCCTATCACCGGCATCGGTATGCAGGGCCACTACAATATCTTCGACAACCCGACCCTCGAGGATTTCGAGACAGCCATCAATATGTATCTCGAGCTTGTAGACGACATCCAGATCACCGAATTCGACATCCGTATCAACGAAGAAGCCGGCGGCGGACTCCAGTTCAGCCGTGGCGAGGGCCAGGTCTATACCGAAGAAATCCAGAAACAGCAGGAAAAGAAATACGCCGATCTCTTCGAGATTATGCGCAAATACAAAAAGAACATCTCTTGCGTAACCTTCTGGAACCTCAGCGACCGTGATTCGTGGCTCGGTGCCAACAACTACCCGCTTCTTTTCGACAGCGAGTACCAGCGCAAGCCCGTATACTACACCGTCCGCGACTTCAAGAAGAACAAATAAGAGCTGCGGCACATAAAAAAGACAGCGGGACAAAAAATGTCTCGCTGTCTTTTTATTTCAAAGGTAGAAATGTCTCTTAGTATTCTTCCTCGTTAAAAAAGAAATCGTCTTTGGTCGGGTAGTCGGGCCAGATATCTTCGATCGAGTCGTAGACTTCGCCGTCATCTTCGAGGTCTGAGAGATTCTCGATTACTTCAAGGGGAGCTCCTGAGCGGGTGGCGTAATCGATCAGTTCATCTTTGGTGGCAGGCCACGGTGCGTCTTCAAGTTTTGAAGCAAGTTCAAGTGTCCAATACATTTCTTTATGCGATTTAGTTATTGTGTTTCAAAAAAGGGCTGCAAAAATATATGAAATTCTATAATACACAATAAAAAAAATCAAAAATGTTACGGCAGCCATTTATCCTCTTCGCAACCCGCTGAAACACAGAGGAATCTGGCTAATGTGAAAAGGTAGTCGGAAAGTCTGTTGAGGTAGATCTGGGCCTGGCGGTCGACATCCCTCAACTCGCCTATGGCGATGACGCTGCGTTCGCAGCGCCGGCACACCGTGCGGGCTACGTGGCATTCAGCCGCCTCGAAGGGACCGGCGGGGAGAAGGAATGTTTTCTGAGGAGGCAGCTGGGCTGTCATACGGTCTATCTCGGCTTCCAGGAAGGCGACTTCAGAGTCGTCCAGGGCCTTGAGCTTCGGACAGAATTTTTCCGTGGCCAGGTGGGCCGAGACGTTCATAAGGTTTTCCTGTATCCTGCGAAGCGGGATGTCGGCGGCAACCTTGCTGCGAAGGATGCCCAGGTGGCTGATAAGTTCGTCGATGTCGCCGTAAGCCATTACTCTGGCGCTGGCTTTGCTGACTCTGGTGCCGTCCGCGAGGCTGGTCGTGCCCTTGTCTCCTGTTTTGGTGTAAATGCCCATATCGTAGATGCTAGCTGAATACTAAAATAGCTAATTGTTCAGACAATCGGAAAAATTTAGTAATTTCGCAATGATATGGCATACAAAAAAATAGAAGAGTACGATCCCGAAGTGACCGAGAAGCTCGCAGAGCATTACTCTGAGATACTCAGGCTGCTGGGAGAGGACCCCGACCGCGAAGGCCTGCTCAAGACCCCGGTCAGGGTTGCCAAGTCTATGCAGTTCCTCACCAAGGGCTATGACGAAGACCCTGCCGAAATCCTGCGTTCAGCCCTCTTCAAGGAAGAGTACAAACAGATGGTGGTGGTGAAGGACATCGAGCTTTACTCCATCTGCGAGCACCATATGCTTCCGTTCTACGGCAAATGCCACGTGGCATACATCCCCAACGGATATATCACCGGCCTGAGCAAGGTTGCCCGCGTGGTGGAGACTTTCGCCCGCCGGCTGCAGGTGCAGGAGCGCCTGACCGTGCAGATAAGGGATTGCATACAGCAGACCCTTAATCCGCTCGGAGTGGCTGTGGTGATCGAGGCTGCGCATATGTGTATGCAGATCCGCGGTGTCCAGAAACAGCATTCCGTAACCACGACTTCCGCATTCACCGGCATATTCTTGAAATCAGAAAAGACCAGGGCAGAATTCCTGACCCTTATAGGCAAATAGGCTATGAACATCACAATTGCAGGAGCCGGAGAAGTGGGCTGCCATCTGGCGAAGATGCTGGCGGGCGAGAACCACAACCTGACCATAATAGACAGCGACCCTGACCGCCTCACCGCGATCAGCGACGAGGCCGATGTCGTGACCATCCTTGGCAATCCCACATCCATCGATACCCTTGAAAGGGCGGGAGCCAAGACTGCGGACCTTTTCGTGTCCGTCTTCCCGGACTCCGACCAGTATGTGAACATAGTATCGGCTTTGCTGGCCAAGCAGATGGGGGCCGCCAAAGTCACTGCCCGCATCAACAACGCCGAGTATCTAAGCCACGAGAACAAGCTGCTCTTCACCGACCTCGGCATTGACCTGCTGTTCTATCCCGAGAAAATAGCGGCCACCGAAATCCTCGAGCTCATCAAGCAGGCAGAAACATCGGAATTCGCCGAATTCGCCCACGGCAAGCTTCAGCTGATAGTCTTCAGACTTGAAGAATACGCTCCCCTCATCGACAAGACCATCCTCGAATATGTGACAGACAAGGACTACCCTCCCTTCAGGATTGTGGCAGTCTCAAGAGGCGACCAGACCATCATTCCCAATGGAGAGACCCGCTTCCGTCTCCACGACCAGGTGTTCGTCGTCACGAAGAAAGAAAATATCGACCTTGCCAGAGGCATTGCCGGCAAAGTGGATTTCCGCATCAAGCGCCTCGCAATCCTGGGCGGCGGACGGATATCGGAGATGGTGGCCGAGAAAGCCGAGAATTTCACCGACGAGGTGATGATTATCGAGAGCGACAAAGCCCGCTGCAAGGAGCTGTCCGCAAAGCTGAACAAGACTCTGGTCATCCACAACAGCACCAGGACCGGCAATTTCTTCAGCGACGAGAATATCCAGGACTATGACGCATTCCTTGCCCTGACTCCGAATTCCGAAGCGAACATACTCGCCTGCGCCTCAGCCAAGAGACTGGGCGTTATGAAGACCATAGCCGAGGTGGAGAACCTCGAATACATCCGTCTGGCAGAGGAGATGGGAGTGGATGCCGTGGTCAACAAGAAACTCATCACTGCCGGGCGCATATTCCGCTTCACGCTCAGCAATAAAGTGCGCACCATCAAGTGCCTGTCCGGCTCTAACGCCGAAATACTCGAGTATCTTGCCAACCCCGGCAGCCCCATCACTAAGAAACCTCTCAAGGACGTCAATTTCCCTGAAGGTGCAATCATCGGCGGAGTAATCCGCGGAAGCGAATCGATGATAGCAGTCGGCTCGACTCAGATCAATGCCTACGACAGGGTGGCGGTGTTCGCCCTGCCTTCGGCCCTCAAGGATGTCGACAAGTTTTTCTTGTAGGCAGCAGCCGTGATTCCGTATTTTTTCTTGATGGAATCGTTGAGTGAGTGGTAGGAACCGAATCCGCATCGTTCGGCAAGTTCCGACACGCGGACGTGCCTGGTATCCTTGAGACAGACTTCCTCCATAAAACATTTCAATCTGAAGGAATTGATGTAGTCGCACCACTTGCCCCGCCTGCAGAACGACATTGCAGCGCCCAGGTAGGTCCTGTTCGTGCCCAGCTGCACGGCAAGGTCCTCCTTGGTGAAATTGCGGTCCAGGTACAGCTTCTTCCGGCAGATTATCTCATCGGCCTGAGCCATAAGTTCGCGATACTTGTCATTTCTCCGCTTTTCTCGTCTTTTTGCCCGCATTAACCATTTCATTTCTCATCTCATTCTTGTATTTCTTGCACCATTCGCCAGGCGTCATACCGGTATACCTTGTAAAGGCGGTATTGAAGGTTGTCATTGATTGGAATCCTGACCTGCCGGCCATAGTCGTAATGTCGATGTCCGGCTCCTTGACGAAAGAGTCCATTGCGTCGCGCACCCGGTACCAGTTTATGAACTGGCTGAAATTCTTCTTGAAATAAGAATTGATGATGCGCGACAGGTAGGCCTTGTTGGTTTGCAAGTCGTCCGCGATATCCACGATCTTGACATTGGGTTTGAGATAGGGTTTTTCTTTCTCGAGATACTCCATCAGTCTGTCGCAGATGACCTGATGATTGTCACAAATGGTGTTGACAGCCCCGTCGATGTCTGCGTCCGCAACCAGGTCGGGACTAAGATAGGGTTTGACAGGGGCCTGGGCCTCAGGCTCTTTGTGATTGCGTGTGCGTCGGAACAGGTAGACGCAGAGAACAGCAAGGACTGCAGTAAGCAGCGATGCTGCAATGAAAAGAAATTGGATCATAGCTTGAATTTTTGGTGGAAATTACAAAGCAATAAGCAGCCAAAAATTCAAGATTGCAATGTCAGGTACTGATTTTTCCAAATACAAGAATGGAAAAACGAATATTATTTTTCGAATCAACTCAGCAAGTTATCCAAAATTGTCTGGATGGCAGTCAGGATAGCGCTGTAGTCGGGCAGCCCCTGAATGGCGGTGAGAATGCCCGAAAGGACTGTGGGCAGATCCACACTTACATTTGTCGACAGGGTGCCGATGGCAGTCGATACATTGTCGATTACATTCGAGAGGCCGTCTTTCATATCGCCCAGTTGTGTCTTCAAGTTATCGAGCGCCGTCTGGACCAGGCCCAGGGCAGTCTGATCATCTATGAAACCGTTGCTCAAGGCAGTTTCGATGGTCGCGAGTTTGGTCTCCAAACTGGTTGCCGGACTCGTTACAGCTGCCTTTAAGGCAGTCAGTTTTGTAGCCATCGTGCCATCCAGTGTGGTAATAGCCAGCTCGATCAAGTCCAGTTCTTCTTTCAGATGGGTTTCATCCGTTGAGATATCATCCAAGGCAACCTCGATCAACGCAAGTTTCGTCTCCAGGCCCGAGGTCCGGCTGGTGATGGCAGACCGGACGGCATCCAGTTTCTGCGCCAACGAGCCGTTCAGCGAAGAAACGGCCTTATGCAGCAGTTCCAACTGCTTCCGGTTGTCGGCAAAACCACCCGCGACGGCGGCTTCCGCCAATGCAACTTTGGTCGACAGGGCCGTTGCCTGATTGTCCATAGCTGTCTCGATGGCTGCCAGCCTCTCGTCCAGCGTGCCGCCCAGCGAAGATAAGGCATCAATGGCCAGAGCCTGCGCCGCAGCACTGTCGGCAAAACCATTTTCAACAGCTGCGTCAATAAGGCCCAACTTGGTCTCCAGGCTTGTGGTTCCGGTTTTCACGGCTTCTTCGATGGCTGCCAGCTTTTCGTCCAGCGAGCCGTCCAGCGAGGCAATTGCCTGCTGCAACAACTCCTGGCGTGCGCGGTCGTCGGCAAAACCACTTTCAACGGCTGCGTCGATAAGGCCCAGTTTGGTTTCCAGGCTCATCGTTCCTGCCTTCACGGCCGCCTCGACGGCCGCCAGTTTCTCGTCCAGCGAGCCGCCCAATGCCTCCAGTGCCTGCCGGATCTGTTCAATTGCCGACTGGTTGTCCGCAAGCCCCTGGCGCAGCAGGGAATCGATGTGCGACATCTGCTCAGACAGGGTGCGGCTCGACTGCTTGATCGTCGAAAGGACTTCGCTGTAATCTGATCCAAGAGTTATGCGAAGATCATCCTGACCGTCCTCGCAGGCATACGTAACCAACAGGATAATGCCGGTGAGCAAGAGTGCGGATATATGTGTCTTTTTCATATCTTCCATAGGAATGCTAATCCACGATTGTTACTACCAAATCATAAGAAATGGATAACGCCAGTACCTTGAACTGAGGATCGGTCTCAGTGGGGAAGATCCACAGGTCGTAATGGGCTGACAAGCTGTATTTTAATCCTGTTTCAGGCTTTCCTTGAAACTTCACTGCCAATTTCAGCGTTTCCGGCAGCAACTGGGCCGACATCTTAAAATAAGGGCCCTCAAGGTCTCCATATTGTTCCTGCAAAATAAAACGGCCCTCCAGCCACGATCTCTGCAAACCCAGTTTAGAGAGCAGGCTTCTGATATCGACGACCGCGGTATTGTCGTCCTGGATATCGTCAATCCTGACAATTGCACTTTCAACATGGCCACTCTGAAGCCACCTATTTGCATTGTACCATTCGATCTTGTAAGGATTGATCGTATCCTTGACATTCCAGTGGTCTGTCAGGACCAGATACCCAAGCAGAGCCTCGTGCTTGACACCGCTGGAATCCAAGAAATTCTGCCAGATTTTCCTGCCGTCGGACTGACTCTTGCCTGGCCAGAGCTGGGGAAAGGTGACGCCAGCCGAATCCGGTGTGAAGACAATCATCCTTTTGTCCTTATCCAAATTGATGAAAGCAGGTGCCATCTGGTCGTTTAACGGAAAGAACTGCACAGAATCAATGAATGCGGCCGTATAGGTACGGATATCCGACCCGTCTTGCGTCTCGAATACCCCGCTGTCGAGCGAAGCATAGATGTTATTGAATACGCCGATTCCTTTCTTTTTGTGTACTTTTATGTACTGGCCTGCAGGATACTGCCAGAATCTGATGCCCTTCAAGGCTTTAGGCATCATCACAAGATCAAAAGGTTCCGTGGTGATATATTTCGTTTTCTGCGAGTTTACATATGCAGCAGAAAGAGCCACTGTAGCCTCGTCCCAGACAACATAAGGGCATTGGCAGGATATGTTGACGGCATACTTTCCTTCGACCGAAGGATCGGCAGTCAACGAGAGGGAATACAGGATGGACGATGCATCGCCCTGGGCATTATTGCCCCAGGTCGGGAAGAACTGCTTCCTCGAAAGAATGTCCAGCTTCAGCATCGCTTCGTCGATGACCGTATTCGCCGGATCGACCTGGATTTCGGCTTTCCATAAACCGCCGGCTGCAGTCGTGAGTGTCGGTTCTCCTACATACTTCAGGCGGAACGGGACAATTGCTTGTTCCAGCTCGGTGAGCGCTTGCTGGATTGCGGCCATTGCTGTGCCATAGTCCGGCAGTCCCTGAATGGCGGTGTATATGTCCGAAATGGCTGTGGATAAGTCCACGTTAATATTTGTCTCCAGGGCGCCGAGGGCTGTCGAAACGTCGTCGATAGCTTTCGAGAGTCCGTCATCCGCATCGCCCAGTTGTTTCTTAAGAGCATCGAGCGCCGTTTGCACCAGGCCCAGGGCCGTCATCTCGTCGGTAAACCCATTGGTGAGGGCTGTTTCGATGAGGGCCAGTTTCGTTTCCAGGCTAGTCGTCTGGCTGTTGACCGCTGTTTTGATGGCGGCCAGTTTCGTATCCAGCGTTCCACCAAGGGAAGAGATTGCCTGCAAGACCAGATCGATCTCAGAATTCTTCATACTATCCTCAAGGTTCTCCATTGCTGTTTCGATGAGGCCCAGTTTCGTTTCCAGGCTAGTCGTCTGGCTGTTGACAGCCGATGCGATGGCCGCCAGTTTATCTTCGAGCGGGCCACCCAGTGAATCAAGAGCCTTCTTGATCAATGCCTGCCGGGCCGACGCTTCTGTAAAACCTCCCTTTACGGCTGTTTCTATCAAGGCCATTTTGACCGAAAGAGCCGTGGATGTATCTCCGATGGCAGTTTCGATGGCGGTCTGTTTCTCGTCCACTGTACCCTCGAGCGAGTCGATTGCTTCCATAATCAGCGCCTGTGCAGCGGCGCCGTCTGCAAAGCCTTCCAGGACTGCTGCTTCAATGAGGTTGAGTTTTGTCGAGAAGCTCATTTCCTGCGCCTTCACCGCCGATTCAATCGTTGCGAGTTTCTCATCGAGCGTCCCGGCCAGCGAAGAAATGGCCTGCTGCAGCAGAGCCAGCTGCGCCTGGGTGTCGGCAAAGCCGCTGTTCACGGCTGCCTCGATGAGCGCCAGTTTCGTTTCCAGACTCGATGTCTGGGACTTGACCGCCGCAGAGATGGCGTCCAGTTTCTCTTCCAGCGTGCCGCTCATAGAAGCAACGGCCTGCTGTAGCATTTTGACTGCCGTCTGGTTGTCAGCCAGGCCGTCGCGCTGCGACGCCTCGATCAGTGCCACCTTGTCGGCCAGCGGCTGGCTCGACTGGCTGATTGCCTCGAGAACGCCCCGGTAGTCCGACTGCAATGCGATTCTGATCGGCGAGACGTCGTTCTTGCAAGCAACCAGCGCCAGGGATACCGCCCAGACGAGGAACCACCTGTTTCGAATGTGTTTCATAGGTCTAGTCGGTTATGTTCAGCGTGATACAGTAGTCCAGCAGCACTTGCGTCGGAGCGAAGGAAGGTGTGTTGTCGCTGGGTTTCACATTGAGCCGGATGCGGCCGCGAACCCGGTATTTCTGGCCGGCGGCAAGTTGGTCACCCTTCTTGCTGAAGACCAGATTCGCCTCCCGTTTAAGTCCATTCCACTCCAATCCCAACTGCTCACACCCCGGGTCTTTCGCGCTTGTCAGGGGAATCGTGCTGTATACGAACGCATAGCGCTCGGGCAGACGTTCATCGTCCAACCCTATCTCCATGAACTTGTCCGTCAAATCGTAGGGATAGTACGGAAGATTTCCCTTGACAAGACTAGGGTCATTGATGCTGACATCGATATCTAGATTCAGGCTATAGGTGTTGAACCAGGCCATATTGACGCCGAACGTGGACGTCACGTTCCAGTTGTCGGTCAGCGACAGGATACCTGAGACTTCCTCCCGCTTGACGCCGGTGGCAGTCCGGAAATCCCGCCATTTCTTGCTGCCCGTCGTATCGGGATAGAAACGTACGAAATGCTTGTCATTGTCGAGGATGCATTTCACAGGCGCCATATTGGCATCGAGCGGAGTAAAACTGGCGGAGGCGATATTGGATGCCGTGTAGGAACGGGTCTCCAAGCCGCTCTTCATACGAAATATTACCGAGTCGAGCGCATAATAGACGACACCCAGGGTATCATTGAGATATGGCTCTTGATTTGAGGTATAGAACGTATCTATGGCCTGGAACGAAGCATAGGGATAGTTCCAGCGGTAGATTCCGAAATCGGGATTGGGCATCATCACGGCCTGGAATGAATTCGTAGTGAAATACTTCGGTTGCTCATCCGTGCCATAGTCATATACGAAAGCCAGTGTGGATTCATCCCAGATGGATAAGATCGAGGTCGCCGTCAGAGTGGCGATATACTGTCCTTCGGCAGAAGGGTCCGCCACAAGGGAGGTGAGGGTGAAGTGATCCGCTTCCGTCCCGGAATTGTTAGGGAAGAATTGCTTGCTCTCCATAATCTTGAGCTGCATTTTTCCCTGTTCGAGTGTTTTGTTCGAGGGATTGACGCTAAGCGGGATTTCAATGGTCTGACCTTTGACGACGGTGTATGAAGCAACGCCCAGATAGGCCAGGGAGAAGTTGTCGACTTCCTTTTTCAGGTCTTCGAGGGTTTTCTTGATATCAGCCAGGGCCTGGCTGTAGTCGGTCTGGCCTTGCACGGCGGCGAGGATCTGTGCCAGGGCCTGGGCGATCTGTCCCGTGCTGAGTGTTGTCGAGAGGGCGCCAAGATCGGTTATCAAACCGCTTATGTCGGTAGAGAGCGCATCATCCATATCTTTCACCTGCTTCTTCAGCGCACTCAGCGCGGTCTGCAGAAGGCCGATGGCTGTCTGCCCATCGGCAAAGCCGTTTGTGATGGCCGTCTCGATGAGGGAGATCTTCGTCGACAGACTCGTCGACTGGTTATCCAGTGCCGATGAGATGTCCGACAGCTTCTGGTCGACTGTACCGCTCAGTGATGAAAGCGCCTGCTGGATCAGTGTTACTTTCGCTTCGGCTCCGATCTGTCCGATTGCGGTCACAGCCGCATCGATCAGTGCCATTTTTGCATCCAGGCTCGTGGTCTGGCTGGCCAGGGCCGATCTGATGGCGGCCAGTTTATTGTCCACAGTCCCGCCGAGAGAATTGACTGCTGTCTGAATCAGTGACTGTTGCGTGGAATCAGCGGCAAATCCTTCCTTGACTGCCGTTTCAATCAATGCCATCCGGGCCGAAAGGGCCGTTGTCTGATTGCTGATGGCGGCTTCGATGGCCGAGAGCTTTTCGTCGAGAGTGCCGTCAATCGAAGCGATCGCTTCCAGCATCAATGTCTGGGCTGCGGCGCTGTCGGCAAAGCCTTCCGTCACTGCTGCTTCAATCAGGCCAATCTTCGTTTCAAGGCTCGATGCCTGGGATTTGACAGCTGCTTCGATCAGGGCGATTCTCTCTTCCGCCGAACCGCTCAGCGAAGCGATGGCCTGCTGCAGCAGTTCTTGTTGCGCCTGGCTGTCGGCAAAGCCGTTGCTGACAGCAGCTTCTACCAGCGCGAGTTTCGTCTCAAGGCTTGTAGTCTGGGCTTTCACCGCTGCTTCGACGGCCGCCAGTTTTTCCTCAATGGAGCCGCTCAGCGAGGCTACAGCCTGACGGATCTGGTCCATTGCGGCCAGGTTGTCGGCCAGTCCCTGTTGCAGCGACGCTTCAATCAGCGCCAATTTGTCGGAGAGCGACTTGTTTGTGCTGTTGATGGCCGCGATGATTTCGCTGAAATCAGTCTCCAGCATAATATCCATATCCGGATGCCGGTTCTCGCACGAGGAGAACGCCAGTGGAGCCAGAAGCAAGAATGCCAGCACTCTGCTGCGCCGAATGCCTCTGTCCTTGGTCTCTTTCATAGGTTTAAATATTTAATTCATCAGTTGGAAGCAAAGTCCCACGGTGGCATAGGCCTGGCCTTTCGGCGAGAGTTCCTGCTTGCCTGCCAGTACAAAACGGTAGCCGCCGCTGAGACGCAGCGCTACCTGAGGGAGAATTACGTATTCCAGCGACAGAGTGGCCGGGATACAGGGTACGACATACCGGTGGCTTTCGTTGCGGCCCGTCACGTGGACCGTGTTGCCGGTTTTGTCGGGTTTGAAAGTGTTGCTCACGCCGATGGTGTAGCTGTTGCCCCCTGCGAACAGGCAGGCGACTCCGGTTCCCACATAGAGAGACAGGGGTTTTTCTTCGCCTCTGAGCCCCAGCAGGTTCAGCTCTCCGGTCAGCCCGACGCCGTGGAAGTTGGTCTTGAAGTCGCGATAGACGTCGCCCTTCACACCGCCGTCAGGTTGTGGCAGCAGGCTGGCATTGGTTTGTTCCCGCAGCATCCGGGTATAGAAATAGTCGAGCCCCAGACGGTAGGTGGGGTTGAAGTTGAAGGAAAGACCCGCGCCGACCTGAGGCTGGGTAGCCGTTATCGCTTTGGCGCTGGTTCCTTCGATGCCACCGCCTTGAATCCACGAAGCGCCTCCGTCGAGACGAAGACTGAGCGATCCCTGTGCCCACAGAACCGTCGGGAGGGACAGCAATAACGCAAGTATTATCTTTTTCATACTGAAATATATGCAGTAAAGTTAAGATATACTTATAAACAAAAGTCAATATGCGTCAAAAAAAATGCATATTGAAACATTTTGCCAAATAAGACAGACCGGGAAGGAAATATTATTTTTTAATCTGTTCGAATCCCTTTCCGAAAACGCCGCTGACGTTGCCTACGGACACAAAAGCAGTGTCGTCGACTTTCTTGATGATCCTCAGGATCTGACTGGATTCTTGCTTGCGGGCGACGACTGTAACGATTTCACTTTCCGTGTGAGTGTACCAGCCTTCGCTGTGGATGGCGGTAACCCCGCGGTGGGCTTCCTTCGTTATGGCGTCGGCGATCTCGGCGTATTTCCTCGAGAAGACCATAATCTGGACGCACTGCTTGTTGCCGTTGAGGAACAGGTCGAGGGTGTAACTGAAGACAGCTGATGTGACAAAGCCGTAGATGACGGTGGCCAGGCGGGTGCCGAAGCTGCCGGCGGAAGGAATCAGCAGAGTGGACGAAATAATGAGCACATCGATGGAGACGATGATGCTGCCGGGAGATATGCTTCTGTATTTGTTGATGATCAGGGCGATGATGTCGGTGCCGCCGCTGCTGCCTCCCTGGGTGAAAGTGATGGCGATCCCGAGGCCGGAGAGGGCTCCGCCGAAGAGGGCGCAGGTCAGCCTTCCGTTCTCGTGGGCGAATTCATTGATGAAGTCGGAAGGGATGATGTCGGGGATGACACGGAACAGGAGGGTGGTCACTATGACGGCGAAGACGGTCTTGGCGCCGAAACTCTTGCCGAGGATTTTCAGGGCGATGACAAGCAGGACGGCGTTGACCAGGAAATAGGTGTAGCTGATCTTGAAACCAGTGGCGTACTGGATGATGGCACCCATACCGGAAACGCCGCCGCCGACCATATTGTTCGGAAGCAGGAACACGCTCCACGCGGACACGTACAGCAGCAGCCCGAGGCTGATGATCGCGTACTCCTTAATTATCGTCCAGAAACCACCTTTGCTCAGCATACTACGTTGATGATCTTCGAAGGAACTACGATGATTTTCTTGATGGAACCACCGTTAAGGTATTTGGCGGTCCTTTCGTCAGCGCGGACTGCATCGGCTGTCTCCTGCTGTGAAAGGCTTTTCGCCAGGGTGATCTTGAAGCGCAGCTTTCCGTTGAACGAAACCGGATACTCGAAGGAATCTTCGGCAGTGTATGCGGCATTGAACTCGGGGAAGCTTGCGTAGGTGATAGTTTCGTCGTGGCCGAGGAGGCTCCACAGCTCTTCTGCGATATGAGGTGCGAACGGAGAGATGAGGATCACCAGCGGTTCGAGGATCTCCTTCTTGTTGCAGCCGAGGGCGGACAGGTCGTTGACGGCAATCATAAAGGCGCTCACGGTCGTGTTGAAGGAGAAATGCTCGATGTCGTAGGACTCTTTTTCGATGAGTTTGTGAAGGGTCTTGAGCTCTGCCGGAGTGGCTTTGCTGTCGCTGACGCAGAAGTTGCCTTCTTCATCGAGGAACATACGGTAGAACTTGCGCAGGAAGCGATGGACTCCGTCGATGCCCTTGGTGTCCCAGGGTTTGCTCTGCTCGAGCGGGCCGAGGAACATCTCGTAGAGACGGAGGGTGTCGGCGCCGTAGTCGGCGCATATCTTGTCGGGATTGACGACGTTGTACATCGACTTGCTCATCTTCTCGACAGCGTAGCCGCAGACATATTCACCGTCTTCAAGGATGAATTCTGCGGAAGCGTAGTCGGGGCTCCAGGCCTTGAAGGCCTCGAGGTCGAGACGGTCGTTGTGGACGATATTGACGTCGACGTGGATCTCGGTCGTGTCGTAATTGTCCTTGAGACCGCAGGATACGAAGGTGTTGGTGCCTTTGATGCGGTATACGAAATTGCTTCGGCCCTGGATCATACCCTGGTTTATGAGTTTCTTGAAAGGCTCCTGCTCGCAAACGTAACCCAGGTCGTAGAGGAACTTGTTCCAGAAGCGGGAGTAGATGAGGTGTCCGGTGGCGTGCTCGGTGCCGCCGATGTAGAGGTCTACGTTGCGCCAGTACTCGTCAGCTTCGCGGCTTACGAGGGCTTCGTCGTTGCGGGGATCCATATAGCGCAGGTAGTATGCGCTGCTGCCTGCGAAGCCGGGCATTGTGCTCTTCTCGATGGGCCAGCCTTCGTATGTCCAGTCTTTAGCCCTGGCGAGCGGCGGTTCGCCGGTCTCCGTGGGCTTGAATTCGTCAATGGTGGGGAGCTCCAGCGGAAGCTTGTCCATAGGCATAGGGTATGCGGTGCCTTCCTTGAAATATATGGGGAAGGGCTCACCCCAGTAGCGCTGGCGTGAGAAGATGGCATCACGCAGGCGGTAATTGATCTTGCGTTTGCCGATGCCCTTGCTTTCGACGTAGTCGATGGCTGCAGGAATGGCCTGCTGTACTGTCAGTCCGTTGAGAAAGCCTGAGTTGCACATTATGCCTTCCTTGGCGTCGAAGCTTTCCTCGCTAACATCACAGCCCTCGATGAGAGGGATGATGGGGAGATTGAACTCGCGTGCGAAGACATAGTCGCGGCTGTCGTGAGCCGGAACGGCCATAATGGCGCCGGTACCGTAGCCTGCCAGCACATATTCTGAAATCCACACGGGAACTTTGTCGCCGGTGAGGGGGTTGACTGCGTAAGAACCGCTGAAGACGCCGGTGACGTGACGGGTCTCGGCGATGCGCTCCCTCTCGGTCTTCTTCTTCGCTGCAGTCAGATATGCCTCCACGGCTTCTTTCTGCTCGGGGGTGGTGAGTTTTTCAACCCAGTCGCTCTCGGGAGCCAGCACCATAAAGGTGACTCCGAAGATGGTGTCGGCGCGGGTGGTGAAGATCACCATATCATATTCCTTGTCGCCGTTGAATACCTTGAAGGTCATCTCGGCACCTTGCGAACGGCCGATCCAGTTGCGCTGCATCTCCTTGAGGGAATCTGTCCAGTCGAGGCTGTCGAGGCCGGAGAGCAGCCTTTCGGCATAGGCGCTGACGCGCAGCTGCCACTGCTTCATCTTCTTCTGCTCTACCGGGAAGCCGCCTCGCACTGAGAGACCTTCCTTCACCTCATCGTTGGCCAGCACTGTGCCGAGCTTGGGGCACCAGTTGACAGTAGTTTCGCCCTGGTAGGCTATCCTGTACTGCATCAGCACCTCTTGCCTGCGGGTTTCGCTCATCGCTTTCCATTCTTCGGCGCTGAAATCTGCAACAGCTCCGCAAGCAGCGTTGACGGCCTTGCTGCCGCCTTTTTCGAATGCTGCCACGAGGGTTGCTATGGGCATAGCCTTGTCCTGGTCCTTGTCATACCAGCTGTCGAACATCTTCAGGAAGGCCCACTGCGTCCATTTGTAGTAGCCAGGGTCGCAGGTGCGGACCTCACGCTCCCAGTCGTACGAAAAGCCGATCTTGTCCATCTGCTGGCGGTAGCGGGCGATGTTGTTTTCGGTAGTCGTGGCGGGGTGCTGACCGGTCTGGATGGCGTACTGCTCCGCGGGCAGGCCGAAAGCGTCGTAGCCCATCGGATGGAGGACGTTGAAGCCCTTCAGCCTTTTATAGCGGCTGTAGATATCGCTGGCGATGTAGCCCAGAGGGTGACCGACGTGCAGGCCGGCGCCGCTGGGGTAGGGGAACATATCCAGGACGTAGTATTTGGGTTTTGAAGAGTCGTTTCTGGTTTGAAAAGTGTGGTTGTCAGCCCAATATTGCTGCCATTTCTTTTCGATCTGAGCGAAATTGTATTCCATTTGCGGATTTTGAAAATATATCGCGCAAATATATAAAAATCGGTGACAAACCTTAACGTTTGATGTTGAAACTGCCGCCTTTCTGCAGACGGAATTCAACCGGCACCGTTATGCGGCAGCGGACTTTCTTGCGTCCTATCTCTGCAGGCGTCCATTTGGGAGAGGCGGCGATGACTTTCACGGCCTCGGCGTCGAGGAGTTCGTCGACTCCTTTTTCGACAGTTACATTTGTGACCCTGCCGTCCTTCTCGATGATGAACGACACGTTCACCGTGCCCTGGATGCCTTTGTCAACTGCGCTTTGCGGGTACTTGACATAAGTGTAGACCCAGGCGTCCATAAAGTGCTTAAGGTCCGAATGGAAGAACTGCGGCTGCTTGTCGCAGTCGGTCATTGAATATGCGTATTCGTCGCTGTCGGACGTTTTTGCGCTCTGCGACGGGAAGAGCAGGTCCTTTGCAGCCATAGACTTGAGGAAGGTGGCGATGTAGTGGGTCTGGGCTGCCAGTTTGTTGTAAAGCACGAGCTGCGGCACGTCACGGGAGGTCCTGTACTCCCTGCTCCTTCCTGTGGAGAAGGTCAGAGTGGGGATGTCTTCCATACTGAAAGCCAGATGGTCGGAAGAGAACACCTCGCCGTTGTGCAGACCGGGCTTCGTCGTGACCGATTCGTTGTCGGTGACGTAGGTGGTCATCGAGGCCAGGTCGCTGCGCGGGATGACTGAATAGATCTCGAAGGGGTTTTCGGCGGAGCCGCGTCCCAGCATATCCAGATTGACCATCAGCTTGACGTTGGAAATGTCGCTGAATTCCCCTCCCGAAGCGAAGAAGCGCGCACCGGCGTACTGCTCCTCACCGGCGCCGAAGCCGACGAAGATGACCGAGCGGCGCAGGAAAAGAGCGTTGCCGCTGAGGATCTTTGCCGCCTCGATGAGCGCCGCGACACCGGAGGCGTTGGCATCGGCTCCACGGTAGACACCGGTCATCTGCTGCCCGTCGACGGTGACAGGGTAGGTGCCGAGATGGTCGATATGTGCACCTACTACTATATATTCTTCCCTGAGGTCGCTGTCATATCCCTGCAGGATGCCGGCGACGTTGCACGAGCGCAGCGTGTCGCCGTCCTCGATGATGAGGAAACTGTCTCCTTCGCGGCCGGTCAGCATCGTGACGCCGGCCTGCTCCAGCTGGTCATAGAGATATGCGGCTGCTTTCGCCTCTCCTTTGCTGCCGGCCTTGCGGCCGAGCAGTTCGTCGGAACTGAGATATTCCACGTGCCGTCTGAGGTCCGCAGTGAAATCCTGGGCGGAAACTGCGACAGACATCAGGGCAAATAACAATAGTGTGAGCGGTCTTTTCATACGGAACGGCGAAGCGTTCAAAGATAATACCAAAAAAACAAAAAGAGAGCCAACGGGGCTCTCTTCTCATTTTACACAAGGGTCTAAGATTATTTCTTAGCTGCGTCGAGAGATACTTTCCTAAACTCTTTCATCAGTTTAGAGATTTCCAGCGCATTTTTGCGGGCACGAGTACCAGCGGCTTTGTTACCTTTGACAGCCTGTGCGTCGGCATTTTTAACGAAAGCGTCGATCTCAGCTTTGATTTGTGCAAGGAGTTTGTCCATAGTGTTAATTTTTAGGTTGTTGTGATTATTTACTAAGCGAATTTAACTATAGAAATTCAATTATCCAAAAATTCTTTAAAAATGCCGTAATCGCGAGCTCTGACTTCTTCCTCAAGACCGGCATTCCGCTTGTCTACAGTTGATTTGACAGATGTTTGGACTGCTTTGGACCTGGGCGGGAGCGGAGGATAGCTGCCGTTCACTATATGGTAGAGGCAGGCGGCGATATTGTCTTCTTCGGGGCCGAAATCGTGATAAAGGTCGTCGGGCCGCAGGCCGGCGACAGGCTTGAGACCGTCATCGGGAATGGCCTGTCCGCTGCCGTTGAGATTATAGAAACAAATGGGCAGGAAGGCGTATTCGAGAGAACTGTAATTGCCTTTGCCGTATTCATTCTGGTATCTGTCCCCGTCGGGATAGAATAACACATACATCCCGTTGGGCTTGCCGTATGTAGTGTCACCTACGTGCTCCACATTCATCAGCGGCTTGAGTCCGTTGATGAGCATTTCGCTGGCCGACGCCGTGCCGTGGCCGGTTATGATGTACAGTCTGTCAAGGTCGAGCGAAAGGACGTTGCCGGATCTGTCCTTTATGCGGGATATCTCGTATTTGTTGTCGTATTTGCTCAGGTTGGAGTTGTGGACTCTCGAACTGTAGACTTTACCCATAGCCGATGCAGGCGCCAGGTAGTTGATGAGGGTGTCGCTGGCCCGGGAATCGCCGCCGCCGTTATATCTCAGGTCGAGGATCAGTTTCTTCACTCCGGCTGATCGGAAGACCTGCATACTTTCCTTGACGTCGTCGATCATCGGCTTGCCGTTGACATCGCGTCCCGACTGGAAGCCGAGGTAGTGGAAATAACCGACTTTCTCCGTCAGACCGGGCCAGTCTTCCGAGTCGAACACCCTTGTGATGAGGCCGGGACGCATATTGACCATTGTGGCGGCCGTTATCTGCATCTCCCTGGCCTTCCCCTCAAGGTCCCTGAAGACAAAGGTCTGCGGAGTGGAGGTCGGAGGTTTAAAGAACGTTTCTTCGAACTTGCCGCTGTTGACGAGTTCGTCCTTGCTCTTGCCGTTTATGTATTCGATGGTCCATCCTCTCGTGACCCCTGCCTTGTCGAATGGCGAGCCGGGGATGACATATCTCACTTTTACGTCGTAATCATTATAGTATTTGAGCGGCTGGCTCAGCGTTGCGCCATAGGTGCCGTACACCGTGCCCTGTTCTTCGGCGGCATACTCCTCGCCGGTCTCCATCCAGCTCCAGCGGTCTCTTGCCGCGAGCAGTCCGTTGAAGAAATTCTCGACGGAGACGCCTGATTTGTAGTTGGCGCTCGCGGGAACCTCCTCGAACCAATAGTAATACCACTGCATCTCCTCGTGGATGTATCGTTTCGCACCTTGAGGTGTGGGAGTGTCGGGATCTGAGGGAATGCAGCTGCACAGCAGTGACGTCAGCAGCGCCAGAACAGGTAACAGTTTATTTTTCATCGTCGAATTCAAGCAGGTAGACGACCTCGGAATCTTTCTGGAAATAGTACTGTTCCCTCGCGAACATTTCGAGGGTGTCGGCATTCGAGGTCAGCTGGTTGATTTTTTCAGTGGTGGCGTCTGTCGCATTGCGGTAGTACAGCTTCTGCCGGTTTTGGTCGGATATGGTGGAAAGGCTTCTGAAAAGCACGATGGAATTGTTGCGGTCGACGAAGCCTATGATGACGAGGAATATGATGGTAGCTATGACATACTTGCTCAGTACGATCTTCCACACGAGGCTCTTCTGCTTGAGGGCCGCGATCTTATCCTTTATGTTAGCGAACAGTGCCATCCGGGCGGGTTGTTTCAGGTCGTAAAGTTAAAGCAAAAATTGTATATTTGCTCAAAATTGCAATCAAGCAGGTATTATGTTCAAATCAGGTAATTTCAAATACTATTTCCCCACTCTCAGCGAGAGCTGGGTGCTCGTGCTCATATTTGTATTGCTCGGCAGCCTCGTCGGAGGCGTCGGGACTCTGCTCGTGAGGAACACGCCGATAGTTACTTCCATTTCCTACATTTTAACGATGGTCCCGCCTTTCTGGTACATTGCGGCCAAGGCTAAGAAAAACGCCAACCCTGTGCTGGATGTTCCGAAATATGTCAAGATAAACAAGCCGCATTTCGGCAAGATGGGTGTCTTCCCCTTTTTCGTGGTGCTGGCTCTGGCTGTGTGGGCCCTCGGCATTGTGACTGAACCCCTCACGTCCTGGATTCCGATGCCTGACTTTGTCGAAGAAGCTTTCAAGACCGCTTTTGACGCATCGAAGCCCTTCGACCTGATCCTGTCGACCGCCATCCTTGCGCCCATTTGCGAGGAGATGCTCTGCCGCGGCAATATGATGCGCGGCATCCTGGTGCAGAAAGGCGTAGTAAAAGCCATCCTCTGGTCGGCCTTCATCTTTGCGCTGATACATTTCAATCCCTGGCAGGCAATCCCCGCCTTCATCCTCGGATGCTTCTTCGGCTGGATCTATTACAAGACCCACTGCATCTGGGCCTGCATTTTTATGCATTTCGTGAACAATGCGACATCTGCAATCCTGACTATCGCCTTCCCTGAAGCCGGAGTCAACCAGTCTTTCTCCGAATTGATGGGCAAGGGCACTTATACCATAGTTTATTTCGCCGCCCTCATCATACTCTGCGCAGCAATCTATCTCCTTTACAAAAAACTTGACGACAATGACGAAGCTGCATCCTTTGAAGTTCAATCCGATACTCAAGAACCGGGTCTGGGGCGGGAAGAAACTGACGTCGCTGTATAACCAGACTCTCGACGAAGACGAAGCCCGGGCTGCCGGTCTGGACCCCGACCACATAGGCGAAAGCTGGATATTGAGCGATATGGGCGACGACCAGAGCGTCGTCTGCGAAGGCTTTTTCAAGGGCAACACCCTGGAAGACATCCTGGAAACTTATCTGGGCGACCTTGTCGGCGATACGGTATATGACCGTTACCGCAACCAGTTCCCCCTGCTCATAAAACTGCTCGACATCAACGAGCGCCTCAGCGTGCAGGTACACCCCGACGACACAGTCGCCCTGCAGCGCTATGACAGCTACGGCAAGAAGGAATGCTGGTATGTGCTGGAAGCCGGCGAGGACGCCGTGATCTGGCTCGGATTCAAGAAGGACGTGTCAGCGACCGAGTTCTACGAGGCCTGCAGGAAAGGCACGGCCGACGAGCTGCTCAATGCCTTCCATCCGAAAAAAGGGGAGTGCTACCTCATCAATCCAGGAACCGTCCACGCGGCAGGAGGCGGACTGGTGATAGCGGAAGTGCAGCAGGCGAGCGACGTGACCCTGAGGCTTTACGACTGGGGCCGCGAGAACAATCCCGCCACCGCCCGCGCAATGAACCTTGAAGAAGCTCTGGACATCATCGACTTCAAAGCCCTCGATGCCGAAAAATGCATTGCCCGCAGCTCCCGCAGCGGCGAAGTGATCTTCGACACCGACAAGTTCACGATGACGCATATCGATCTGACAGGTCCGTACAGTGTGGTCCCCGAGAAATTCGGCAGTTTCGTGCTGTATGTCTGCACTGAAGGGGCGGTTGAGGTCCAGGCTCCCGACGCCAGGGGAGAGAACAAAGCTTACAGGCTCGAGAAAGGGCAGCTGATACTTATTCCCGCCGCCATTGACGAATGTTTCATCATCCCTGCCGGCGGAAGCGCTTCAGTGCTCGAGGCCTTCGTCAAGGTTGACGAGAACGAGAAAGACGATTACATCAACGAATAACCATTATGGCCGATTCTACAAGAATAGATAAATTCCTGTGGTCAATCCGCGTGTTCAAGACCCGCGCCGATGCCACGGAGGCCTGCAAGGGCGGCAAAGTCACCGTCAACGGGCAGGATGCCAAGCCATCCAAGGAAGTCAAGGGCGGTGATGTCATCTCCGTTCGCAAGGGAGCCATACATTACACATACAAGGTGCTGCTGCCCATCGAGAAGCGGCAGGGAGCCAAGGAAGTCGAGAAATACGCCCAGAACCTCACGCCTGAAAGCGAGTTGAAAAAAATGAATGCCCCTGTGGAGACATTCTTCGTGAAAAGGGACCGTGGAGCGGGGCGCCCTACCAAAAAGGAAAGGAGGGAGATGGACGTCCTTTACGACACCTTGTGGGATTCGTCGGATTCTTTGGACGGCGATTGAAGCGGGGACGGCATCTGAGCCGACTTCGCATTGCACTGGGTCATAGCCCTGTCGATACCTTCAAGGATATACTGCCGGATGGCGGCTGTGGTGCGTTCCATCAGCTGCGGGAGGGCTCTTTTCTCTTCGAGCAGCAGTTCGCTGAGCACGAAATCCACCTGGCCGCCGGGCAGGAAGCCGTTGCCGATGCCTATCCTCAGGCGGGCGTAGTTGTCGGTGGCGAGGCAGTAGTCGATGCTCTCAAGGCCGTTGTGGCCGCCGGTGCTGCCTCTCTTGCGCATCCTTAGGGTGCCGAAGTCGAGGGCGAAATCGTCCACTACCACCATCAGGTTCTCGAGAGGGATATTAAGCTTGTGCAGCCAGTAGCGCACAGCCTCGCCGCTGAGATTCATATAGGTGGACGGCTTGAGCAGCGTCACTATGTTGTTCTTCAGCCTGAACTCTGCGATGCTGCCGTACCTCTCTACGGAAAAAAGAACATTGGATGCCCCGGCAAGGGCATCCAATGCCATAAATCCCATATTGTGACGGGTCATTGCGTATTCAGCGCCGATGTTACCCAATCCTGCGATCAAGTAATTCATACCCGTCGTGAAGATAATTAAGACTCAGCCTCTGCAGCAGTTGCAACTGCGTTGCGGGTAGCCTTGACTGCGCAAACGATAGCGGTCTTCGGGGTGACGATGTTCACGTTGTCATAGTGGAGGTCACCTGCGTTGATGCGTTTGCCGAGCTTGAGGGTAGTGATGTCTACGGGCAGTTCATCGGGAAGATTAGCCATAAGGGCGCTTACGCGGAGCTTGCGGACGTTGACAGTGAGTTTGCCACCCTGACGGACACCTTCTGAGTTACCGAAGATGCGGATGGGAACGTCGATAGTGATGGGCTTGTCTTCTGTAACGGCTACGAAATCGATGTGGAGAGGCCTGTCGGTAACAGGGTGATACTGCACTTCGCGAAGGACAGCTGTGCTCACCTTACCGTCGATGTCGAGGTCGATGATGAATGATGCGGGCTGGCTTACGAGCACGAGGAATTCCTTCTCATCAACTGAGAATGCTACGTTCTCGACACCGTTTCCATAGAAATTGCAGGGAACCCTGCCTGCCTGACGGATAGCTCTGATATCCGCCTTTGTGCCTGTAGTACGGACTGTACCGGCGATAGGATAATGTTTCATCAATAAAAACTTAAAATGTGTTACTCAAATCGGGACGACCGTGGGGCCGGCCCTTTTCCCATTGCACCAAAAACACCTGACGTGTTTTTACTTTGCGCCGCAAAAATACAAAAAACAACAGGATTGCCAAAAAAATTAGAGGGCACCCGTATCTCGCGTCCAGTCAAGGGTTTTGTAATACGAGTTGAGAGTTTCGGCATCCTTGATGGGGATGTATGTGCTGAGCCCGCAGAAGGTATTGACCTTGACGACGCTGAGAATCCAGTCGGTTGCGTATTTGCAGAGTATGCACTTGCCCATAGCGACTGACAGCTCGCGCATCTCACTCTCGGTGGCAAACTTGCCGACATAGTCGGTCAGGTCGTAGAACCAGTGTTTGTTGGCTGTGTAGAAGTGCTGGACGGTTGAAGGGTCGACTTTCTCCATCTCGGCCTTGTGGGCACGGAAGATCTTGCCCGCCACGGCGGCCAGTCCTTCCAGTTCCCTGCAGTCGACCAGCGATACGGTGGCCGTGCGGCTGATACCGCTCAGCGCGTTGTAATAATCGTAGTATTGCTTGCAGATATCCATAAGGGCTGAAGGACCCTTGCCCGTGTGGTCGAAGAAGAAATCCTGACCGATGACGCTGTAAGGGAAGCCGTCCACCAGGACTTCGGCGCTGCTGGCGATGATGTAGTCAGTCTTGTCCCTGAGCTGGTATGCCACCTCGACGGTGCCCATCAGGCAGCTGTCGAAAAGGATGAACTCATAATGGCGGGTAAGGGCGTCGGCGAGATCCTTGATGTCTATCTCGCAGCCTGCCTCCTGGCCGAAAGACTTGCTGGAAGTCGTGTGTTCCTTCGGATGGGCATAATATCCTGGCGGAAGCCAGCCTGTGCCGTGAGACCAGAGGATGAGCCCTCTGCGCTCGCTGGGGTAGTAGTATTCCACGTCGTCGAGCACGCGCTTCAGGTCGTCGACGTCAGCACTGTTGAAGTTGGTGTCGTAAAGTTTGACGAGTTCCTTGTAGACCGTGCCGTTCTCGCTGCCGTAGTAGCGGTGAAGGGCAGGTTGCCCGTCTCCGGTGTCAAGGAATATGAGCAGTGCTTCGTCCTTGTTGGTGCGTACCGGCAGATATCCGTTGATCAGGTTCACCAGGTCGCTTTCCGCGTACCACTGTAGGCCGTTGCCGTCGCAGCCGAGGTAGAACAGCACTGTCCTCGAAAACTCCTGTGGACGGGGATTGTCGATCTTGACGCAGGAAGACAGCGCCACGATGCTTATAATGAATATTGAGAATAATCGTTTCATACTTCAACGCTTAGTTGGTCATATGCAGGATAGACTCCTGCAGGAAGTGATGCAGCAAATTGCAAATATGGGGCCAGCGAATGGGAGATGTGCGTAATGTAGGACTGCTTTGCGCCCACACGCTCTATCACGGAGAGGGCCTCGTGCAGACCGAAGTGCGAAGGATGCGGGTTGTATGTCACGCAGTTGATGACGAACACGTCGAGTCCGCGGAGTTTGCCGTATTCTTCTTCGGGGATGCTGTTGGCGTCGGTCAGGTAGCCGATGTTCCCTATCCTGAAGCCCAGCACGGGCAGCTTGGCGTGGTAGGCCCTCACTGGAGTGATCTCTACGTCGCCGACCTTGAAATTTTCGTACGGCCTGATGGTCTTCAGCAGGAAGCGGGGACTGCCGGGGTATATCTTGTCGGAATCGAAGGCGTAGGCATACTCCATCTTGAGAGACTCCTGCACATACTCTTCGCAGTAGATGGGGAAGGAGCGCCGCTCGAGGAAATTGATGGCCCGCACGTCGTCCAGGCCGCCGGTGTGGTCCTTGTGGTTGTGGGTCAGAAGGATGGCGTCCAGATGGCCGGTGCCGGAACGCAGCATCTGATACCTGAAGTCGGGACCTGCGTCGATGAGGATCTTCTGCCCGCCGGCTTCGATGAGGGCGCTGGTGCGGAGCCGTTTGTCCCTCGCATCGGCGGACGTGCACACGGGACAGTGGCATCCGATGACCGGGACGCCCTGCGATGTGCCTGTGCCGAAAAAGGTAATCCGCATTCTCAATCAAACAATATTCTGCGAATGTACGAATTTTCCATACCTTTGCATATATGTACGGCCATTTATTTCTCATACCCACCCCTTTGGGAGGCGACGACCTGGCAAGCGTGCTCCCGCAGGCAGTGTTCGACACCGTCGTGCGCCTAGACACCTTCGTCGTCGAGGAAATCCGCACTGCCCGGCGTTTCCTTTCGGCGGCCGGGCTGAAGGGCAGGATAGACACGCTGGAGCTGTTCGAGCTCAACGAGCATTCCACGGCGCAGGATGCGGAGCGTTACCTGCAGCTTCTTCTAGACGGCCGCGACGTAGGCCTTCTGAGTGAAGCCGGCCTGCCGGCCGTAGCTGACCCCGGCGCAGCGCTGGTCAAACTGGCCCAGGAGCACGACATAGACGTCATACCGCTCACAGGGCCGTCGTCGCTGATGCTGGCCCTGATGTCTTCCGGAATGAACGGTCAGAACTTCGCCTTCAACGGCTATCTTCCGGTCAAGCCCCAGCAGCGCAAGGAGAGCCTCCGCAAGCTCGAGCGGCTGTCGGCCCAGACCGGGCAGACCCAGATAATCATAGAAACCCCTTACCGCAACGACGCTATGCTGGCGGATATGCTCGAAGTGTTCAAGGACACGACGCGCATCTGCGTTGCAGCCGACATCACCCTGCCTACACAGTTCATCAGGACCAGGACTGCTGCACGGTGGAAGAAGGCTCCCGTGACCATAGGCAAGCGTCCCTGCGTGTTCATAATATCTGCATAGGATGAAAGACAAGCTAGACAAGATTACCCTGACGGGAATGCGCTTCTACGCATTCCACGGCTGTCTCGACTTTGAGAGGCAGCACGGCAACGACTTCCAGGTCGACCTGGAGTGCAGCCTCGACCTCGGCAAGGCCGCGTCAAGCGACGCCCTTGAGGACAGCGTCGACTACTCGGAGCTGTACAACATCGTCGCCGCCCGGATGGAGAAGCCTTCCAGGCTGCTTGAGCACGTAGCCGGCAGCATTGGCGCCGAAGTGAAGGCCCGCTTCCCGCAAATCTGCTGCTGCTCGGTAACCGTCACCAAATTCAACCCTCCCTACGACGGCAAGTACGAACCCAGAGGCCAGGGCTATGCCTCAGTCACCATCAATTGCTGATATGGACAAAACCGTCGCGTTCGTCACTCTCGGGTGCAAGCTGAATTACGCAGAGACATCCACTATGGCCCGCTCCTTCGAGCAGCGGGGGTACAGCCGTGTCGAAGCCACCCAGCCTGCCGGCATCTATGTGATCAATACCTGCTCGGTGACGGAACACGCCGACAAGAAATGCCGCAACATCATCCGCCGCCTCCACAAGCTCAACCCCGGGGCCCGCATCGTGGTCACCGGCTGCTACGCCCAGCTCAAGCCTGAGGAGATAGCGTCGCTCGAAGGGGTATACGCCGTGCTCGGAGCAAAGGACAAGGGCCGCACCGTCGAGGTGGCGACTGAAGGACGGGGAGGCGTATACAACACGCCCCGGGCTGATGCCGTCAATTTTATGGGCGCCTACTCTTCCGGGGAGAGGACCCGTTCCTTCCTCAAGGTGCAGGACGGCTGCGACTACTTCTGCACATACTGCACGGTGCCGCTGGCCAGGGGAGCCAGCCGCAACATCTCCATAGCGGAACTGACCGCCCAGGCGGAGCAGATAGCCGCCGCAGGCATCAAGGAAGTAGTGCTCACCGGCGTCAACACCGGCGATTTCGGCCGCAGCACGTCGGAAACCTTCCTCGACCTGATAAAGGCGCTGGACAAGGTGGCCGGCATCGAGCGCTACCGCATCTCTTCCATCGAGCCCAACCTGCTGACCGACGAGATAGTGGACTGGATCGCTCCGGGAACCAAGTTCCTCCCGCATTTCCACATCCCCCTTCAGAGCGGCTGCGACAAGACCCTGAAAGCGATGCACCGCCGCTACGACACCGCCTTCTTCGCCCGGAAGGTCGCATACATCCGCTCGAAGATGGACAATGTCTTCTTCGGCATCGACGTCATAGCCGGCTTCCCCGGCGAGACCGACGAGGACTTTATGGAGACTTACCGTTTTCTCGAGAAGATAGAGCCTGCGTTCATCCACATCTTCCCCTATTCCCGCAGGACCGGCACAGTCGCCGCCAAGATGAAACCCCAGGTGCAGGAATGTGTCAAGACCAAGAGGGTGCAGATGCTCGAGGAACTCTGCGCAAGGCTGCACGAGAGTTTCTGCAAGGCCAACGAGGGCCGGCACGAGCAGGTCCTTTTCGAAAGCACCGACAAGGGCGGCAGGATGTTCGGTTACACCAGGAATTACATCAGGGTGGAAAGGCCGTTCGACAGCTCGCAGATCGGCCGTATCGTCGACGTAGTGCTTCCCTGAGAGAGGAGATTATCCGTTGAGAATCCTTGAAACCAGCTCCAGCAGCAGCTCGCCGTCGTCGGCGCTGCCGCGGGCGTTGCTCTTGCTGCGGTAATCATACTCCCTGAGCGTGGCTATAACCTTCATACATTTCTTCAGGGGGTAATTGCGTGCTGCGGTTTCATATTCCCCAAGGAAATACGGGTTGATGCCCACTGCAGAAGCGATTTCGGCGCGCGGGGCGCGGTCAGCCACGGCGGCGTGGTAGCGCATAAGCTTTATGAAGTGGCTGCTCAAGGCGCCCATCGTCATCTGGATGGGGAAACGTTTGGGACTCTGGCCGAAGAACACTGCTATGCGGTAGACAGTCGCCGTATCCTTGGCGGAAAGGGCCTTGGTCAGCTCGAAGACGCTGTAGTCGCGGCTGATGCCGACATTTTCCTCGACGATGTCCGCAGTTATGCGCTTGCCGGCGTCCTGCGCGAACAGCCTGGACAGCTTGTCTACCTCCAGGGCAATCTTGCTCAGGTCGGTGCCGCAGGCTTCGGCCATCATCATCGATGCGTCCGGGGTTATCTCCATCCCCTTCGACGACACGTACTTCTCTATCCACAGCGGGATGCGGCCCTCCGGGACGGGGTTGGACTCGAACACGACGCCGACCTTCGCGGCATCCTTGTAGAACTTCGTGCGCTTGTCGATGTTCTTCGTGCTGCCGGCCTCGTTAGGGGTCTTGTAGCAGACGATGAGGATGGTGGAAGGCATTATGTTGGGATAGTAGTCGGCAAGCTGCTCAATCTTCCGCATCATCTGGGCTTCCTTGACCACCACGACCTGGCGGGAGACCATCATCGGGTACTGCCTGGCGGCGCTGACTACCTGGGCGGCATCTGCGTCGGCACCGTAGAACACCAGTTGTCCGAAATCCCTCTCCTCGGGCGGCAGCGCCTTGTCCATCAGCAGGGAGCAGAGCCTGTCGATGTAGAAGTGCTCTTTGCCGAAAAGGAGGTAGTAGGGGCTGAAGCGTCCGGCGAGGATGTCGGCCTCGATTGAGGCGTACTGCTGGACCGTGTCTGAGGTGTTTCTTGCCATAAGGCGAAGGTAATTATTTTTGAGTATCTTTGCAACGAGCATTGAAGCCTGTAATGTCGCAGATTTTCGATCCTGTCCGCAAGAAATACGTCGAGCGCACTCCCGAGGAGGAAGTCCGCCAGAACGTCATATCCAACCTGCTGGGGGCTATGGAAGTGCCGGTCACGCACATAGCCGTCGAGCAGGGCTTCAAATTCAACGGGCTGCAGTACCGGGCCGACATCATAGTCTACGGACGTGACCTTTCCCCCGCTATGCTGGTCGAGTGCAAGGCTCCTTCGGTGAAGCTGACCGACAGCGTCATCGACCAGGTGGTGCGCTACAATATGGTCCTCAACGTGGACTATATTATGATCACCAACGGCAGGCGCACCTGCGTGGCCAGACTGGACCACGAAGCCGGCAGTTTCGAGTTCCTGTCTTCGATGCCCAAGTACAACGAAATGACAGCAGTATGAACGGCCCCCTTGACCATAGCATATTCAAGATAGTAAGTTCTCAGGCCCGGCTTCTCGGCGTGAGGGCCTTCGTCATTGGAGGCTACGTGCGGGACTGGTTCCTGCACCGCCCCAGCAATGACGTCGACATCGTAGTGGAGGGAAGCGGCATCGAGCTGGCCTCAGCCGTGGCGGCGAAGCTTCGCACCAAGCTGTCGGTGTTCAAGAACTTCGGCACTGCGATGCTGAGATACAAAGGCATTGAGGTTGAGTTCGTCGGCGCCCGCAAGGAATCCTACAACCGTGGCAGCCGCAATCCCATAGTGGAAGGCGGCACGCTTGAAGACGACCAACTGCGGCGCGACTTCACCATCAACGCGATGGCCTTCAGCCTCCAGGAGGAGGACTTCGGGGCTCTGGTTGACCCCTTCGGCGGCATCCAGGACCTGGACAACGGCATCATCCGCACCCCCTGCGACCCTGATACCACCTACAGCGACGACCCCCTGAGGATGATCCGCGCCATCAGGTTCTCGACGCAGCTGGGACTCACCATAGTCCCCGAGTCTTTGGACTCCATCCGCCGCAACCGTGACAGGCTGGCTATCCTTTCAAGGGAGCGTATCGCCGAAGAACTGCACAAGATCCTTCTGGCTCCCAATCCCTCGAGGGGCTTCGAACTGTTCGACAGCTGCGACCTGCTGAGGCTGATCCTGCCGGCGGTGGCGAACCTCAAGGGCATAGAGACGATGGAAGGACGCGGCCACAAGGACAACTTCAGACATTCGCTGCAGGTGCTGGACAACGTCGCGGAGGTCAGCGACAATCTCTGGCTGCGCTGGGCCGCCCTGCTGCACGACGTCGGAAAGCCTGCCACCAAGAAGTGGGACCCCGCCATCGGATGGACCTTCCACAACCACGATTTCATCGGCGCCAGGATGATTCCCGGCATCTTCAAGCAGCTCAAGATGCCGCTCAACGAGAAGATGAAATACGTGCAGAAGCTGGTCCAGCTCCATATGCGTCCGATAGCCCTCGTCACCGACGAAGTCACTGATTCGGCCGTGCGCCGCCTCATCTTCGAGGCAGGCGACGACCTCGAGGACCTGATGGTCCTCTGCAAGGCCGACATCACCTCCAAGAATGACAAAAAGGTCGAGTTGTACAAACGCAACTACGACCTTGTAATGGATAAGATCAAGGAGGTTGAAGAGAAGGACCGCATCCGCAATTTCAAGAACCCCATCACCGGGGACCTCATAATGGAGAAATACGGCATCCCTCCGTGCAACCAGATAGGGACCATCAAGGAATACGTCAAGAACGCCATCCTCGACGGGGTGATTCCGAACGATTACGACGCCGCCTACAAGCTTATGGAAGAAAAAGCCCGTGAGCTGGGCATCGGGCAGTAATCCTATCTTCCGTGGGCGGCGGCCCTTACCCAGGGCTCGGCTGCCTCGTCACACAGTTTGATGAAGTGGGCCTTCAACTCGTTCCAGCGGTAATAAGGACCTGAAACAGGCTCGACGCCGGGGATGAGGACTTCCTTCTCGTTGTAGAGGACCTTGGTCAGGACTTCTCCCTTGCCGTTCTCGTAGAAAATCATCTGGCAGTTGGTGGCCATCGGAACCTGGAAGAAGGCGTACCATCCCATCTCGTGAGCTTTCTGATAGGGGAGGCTCCTGTTCTGGGGATCGTCGATGCGCATCAGCGCGAACAGAGGCAGCACTGAAGTGTCGTGCCCGAAGCGCAGGTCGGCGGTGCGGTGGCTGCCGGGCTGCATCGCAGCGTCAGCCTTCTCTATGAAGTCCATCATCAGAGGGCGGATGGCATAGCGGATCACGTCTCCGTTCTCCTGCGAACCTCCCCACATCCTGTAGATGGAATCATTGCCGCTGGCCCAGAAGTATACGAGCTCTTCCGGCACGAAATACTTGCGGTAGATGTCAATGCCGAGGAAGTCGATTACCTGGCAGAGTCCGCCGGCTGAATAGATGGCGCGCACGAAAGGCTCAGGGTTGCCGAGGAGCGACAGCGCGACGTCCAGATCCTTGAAGAGCGGAGTCAGGAAGCGGGTGAAGTCGTATCCGGGCGTTCCGGTAGCAGGTGTGAACCTGTTGTTGTCGGAGCTTGAACTGCCGCTTCGGTAGCGGGCGAGCTGCTCGGGAGTCGGCGGCGGGGGCGGCGGAACACCGGGCCTGGGTATGTTGAGGCTGGGGTTGATATATCTCATAAAGCGTTCCGCGCTGGTGAAAGTGAATTCCTGGCGGGGACTCTCTTCGTTGAGGGCGTTGGTGAAGTTGCACATACTCACGATGCAGCGGAAGTTGGTGCTGGAGAAACTGTTCACCTCCCAGCGGTTCTTGTTCTTGAACACGTCGGGGAAGCGCGCCACCATCCTCTGGGCAAGCATCTGGTGCTCGCGGGCTCCGCGGGGCGTCAGGGAGCCTTCCATACCCTTGTGAGCCTCTACGACAGCGTTGACATCTGCATACAGGGCCTTGCCGGCCTCGGTAAGCATATTGAGCGAGTCAAGGTAGGCGAATCCTGCGATGGCTGCGCGGGCGAAAGTGGAATTCTGCTCGTAGCGGGACCCGTGACGGCCGTAATGTGAGATATAGAATGGTTTGAAACCCTTGGGAGCCTTGGTGTCGACAATCGGGTCGAACTCGTACGAGTGCATATTGTTCGCAGCACGGTCCGGATTCTCGGCGATGAGTCTCAGGGCTTCAGTCTGGGCATTGGCAATTATGCACAGCGCCAAAGCAAGAAGCATCAGTAGTTTTTTCATAGACGGGGTTTGTTTCCCTAAAGGTATCCTTTTTTTCGCAAATAAGGAAAAATAGATGCTATAGCAACCCCTCGGGGACGATGACTCCCGTCTTCATCGTCTCGTTCCAAAGCCAAACGCAGGAATTCCGGCTTTGGACTGACTGAAGCCTGAGCAGCATAAGGGTGACGCTGTGGGTCGCGTTCATATATTCGACCTGTTATGAAGAGGATGCGGAGTTGGCGGAGCTGCGGATGCTGAAATATGCGCTCTGGTCGTCACGCTGGATGCGGAATGAGTGGCTGTCGGAACTCCAGGCCTTCTGGTAATAGAACTCGTCGTAGGTCACTACGTCTTCGGAGTCGATGTAAAGCCCCTGCTCAGTCTTCTTGAGGAATGCCTTGAGGCTCTCGGACCTGGTGTCTTCAGGCTCGGGAGGTGTGGGCTCGGGAGGAAGAGGCTCACCGCAATGGCAGGCCATAAGTATGACCGCCATCATTGCGAAGGCTGCCCTGACTGCTATATGATGTAAGCCTCTCATTCCACCGTTATCGTTTTTTCAAGGTTCTCCCACTTCTCCCCGTCCAACGTATATGTTACCTTCAGCACGTGCCTGCCCCTTTCGGTGAGCGTGACTCTCGGGCCTTCGCAGGGCTGTCCGTCGAAATACCAGGTCTGCTGCAGGGGCTGCGCATAGATGTTGATTATATTCAGACGCAGCACGTCTCCTGTCGACATCGGGTTGACCGGAATCGCAATCAGGGGATAGCTGGTCAAGTCGGGAATGGTGGTGAATTCGATATGGTAGCGCTTGCCCTCGATGTCTCCATCGGTGGCAACGATGTCGCACAGGTATGTCTCGCCGGCCGCCAGGTTGCTGAACGTGTATTCACGGCCCTCGGGGTATGCGGTCTCCATAAGGATGCTCCTTGCTGAGCCCCAGCGGATCAGCCAGGACGCACTGCTCTGCCTGTCGGCCTCCCATTCTATGCGCGCGTCCCTCTGGTTGGCGAAGACGTTGCATTCAAGCACCTGCGGCAGCATCCAGTAGATGTCCGGCACGATATCGAATTCCGCAGCGCCCGAGTACGTCGAACCGAGGCCTTTGATGCCGTATCCGGCGCCGTCTCCGTTCCACTTCCACAGCGCATCGTTTTCATTCGAGATGATAGATGTCGTGCCCGAGCTGCCGGGGTAGAAAACCGCCGCGACATCGTCGGTGCGGGTGATGTTTACAAGTTCAGCGCAAGGATGTGCGGCGCAGCAGTTGATGGCATTGACCCGCCATCTCTCGGCAGCAGTCATCGAGCCGGCCGTATTGAAGGATTTGTCGATATGGTAGACGAGCAGTCCGCTGCCGCCTATGTGGGCGTCCCATTTGGCTCCGCTGCGGTATTCTATCAGGAAATACTCTCCCGGATTGGATGTGGACACCTTAAGGGCCATATTGGATGTCTCTATTGACGGAAGGTAATAGTGCCTGCCGGGCTCGACTTCTTCGGTGTACAGCAGTCCAAGCAGTTCCCTCTCTACGGCGCCGAGCCAGGGCGGCGTGTTGCCGAAGTTGTTGAGGTTGCCTTTGTCCATTATGGATATGCTGCCGAAAAGAGGGTTGCAAGCGCCTTCCGCTTCGCCGTTCACGTCATAAAGGTCAGGCAGTCCGATGCTGTGCAGGATTTCGTGGCAGATGGTGCCTATGCCGGCGCTGTGGCTGCGGTCCCTGCCTGAGAACTCGCTGTAGCAGGCTACCTTTCCGAGCCGCTTGCCGGAATAATATTTCTTCAGCCTTCCCAGGTCGTCGTTCATCGGCCAAATATCCTGGGGATTGTCGCTCTCCGCATCGTTGTTGCCGGGGAAGATGACGAATACCATATCTATCTCGTTGTCGGAGTCGCTGTCGAACCGGGAGAAATCAACTCCCGCGGCCACTTCGGCGGCGCAGGCGTGCAGGAACAGGTCATTGATGTGGCTGTCGCCGGAAGATTTGTTGCCGCCGTAATAGACAGCCTTCTCCGGAAGGGTCACCTGGTCGAGCACCGTGAACTTGAACTGGAACGCGCCGCCAAGGTTGTCCTGAAGGTAAGAACCCACTCCGCCGGTGCCTTCGTCGTTGTTGAGAAGGTAGCTGTTGAAAAGATCGTCCAGCCAGGCCAGGGGGTCGGGTTGTGAGAAGTCCAGGTCGGAGAAAGCGGCCGGGATGACGGCGACATTGATTGTGACGCCGCTCAGGCGGGTGTCGGCGGCACTTGAGGATACGGCCGAAATGCCGGCTGCGGTCAGCAGCAAGGCAGCAGTCAGGAAATGCATCAGCCGTCTCATAAGCATAAATGCTGGATATAACTTCCGAAGTTAGCCATATTCTTTTATCTTTGCAAACAGCTATACCGAACTATGAACCGGACGTCAGACTACCAGTTTACCATAATAGTTCCGTTCTATAACGAAGAGGACAATACCGCAGCGATGGAGAGCAAGCTTGCGGCGTTCCTGCCTGTCTGCGCAGCGTCGCCGGCGTGCGTCCTTTTTGTCAATGACGGCTCCACCGACGGCGGAGGAGCCGTCGTCCGGGAATTCTGCTCGCGGCACGAGGATTTCTTTTATCTGGAGCTGGAGAGCAACACCGGTCTGAGCGGAGCCCTGAAAGCCGGTTTCGACAATTGTTTCTCCCCTTTGCTGGGCTATATCGACGCCGACTTCCAGACAGATGTCAATGATTTCAACCTGCTGCTGCCCTTTGCAGGCCAGTTCGAGATGGTCACCGGCATCCGTGCCAAGCGCAACGACGGTTTCGTAAAGAGGGCGTCCAGCCGCTTTGCGAACGCTTTCCGCAGGGCCTTCACCCACGACGGAGTGTCAGACACCGGCTGCCCGCTGAAAGTGATACGCACCGACGTGGCCCGCAGGCTTCCGATGTTCAACGGAATGCACCGCTTCCTTCCCGCCCTGGTCCAGATGGCCGGCGGCAGAGTGAAACAGGTAGAAGTGAGGCATTACCCCCGCCTGGCCGGAAAGTCGAAGTATCACCTCTTCAACCGTATTCTCGGCCCGCTGGGAGATTGCTTCGGCTATCGCTGGATGGCAAAGAGATATATAGACTACAAGATAAAGGAAGACAGTTTGAATGGACAGTAGCTGGTATATATATGCTTTAGGATTCGTCGGACAGATACTGTTTTCGGCAAGGGTGCTGGTGCAGTGGCTTATGTCCGAGAAGCAGAAAAAAGTCGTCAACCCGACAATATTCTGGGTGTTGAGCCTCGTCGCGTCGATAGTGTATTTCGTGTACGCCTACCTTCGCAACGACTTCTCCATAATGCTGGGGCTGTTCATTTCCTACTATATCTACCTTTGGAATATGGGTATGAAAGGGGTGTGGAAGAATCTTTCCGACGCCCTGCGCAAAACTGTGGTTGCAGCGCTTGTCGCCCTGCCCGTGGCTGCGGTGTCGGTGCTGTTCCTGCGGGACCCTTCGGCTGCGGTCGACACCCTGTTCAAGAACGAACTCATCCCGGGCTGGATGATAGCTATGGGAACGATCGGCCAGCTTGTCTTCACGGTCCGCTTCATCTATCAGTTCCTGTATTCCCGCAAGCGCAACGAGTCGCTGCTGCCGGTAGGCTTCTGGATCATAGGCATCGTGGGCTCCACCATCCTGGTGACCTACGGCGCTCTCAGGCACGACTGGGTGCTCCTTGTCGGCCAGGCCTTCGGCTGGGTAACCTACGTCCGTAATCTTATGATATGGAACAGAAGTCACCGCGCCTCATAGTGCTTTTCGCCCTCTGCGCCGCGGCGCTGCTGCCGCTGATGCTCTTCAGGGACCCCACGGTAAGCAACGAACTCCGCTACTTGAGCATAGTGGACGAGGCTCTGCGCGACGGTCATCGCTTCGCCTTTTTCAACCACGGGATCCCATACGCCGACAAGCCGCCGCTCTTTTTCTGGCTGATGATGGTCGGCCGTGTGGTATTCGGCTGTCACAGTATGCTCTGGCTGTCGCTGCTGTCGCTCATCCCAGCTTTCGTGACCGTGGCGGTGCTGGACCGCTGGTGCGGGACGGCCCTGCCGGCAAGCCACCGCACTGCCGCCGCCGTGGCGCTGCTGTCGACATTCTATTTCGCAGGAAGCGCGGTGACGGTCAGGATGGATATGATGATGACGATGTTCATCACTCTGGCCCTGTACACATTCTACCGGATGTATGAAGGTGACGGAAGGCTGCGGCTTCGCATCGCTTTTCCCGTGTACATCTTCCTCTCCATATTTTCCAAAGGCGCCGTGGGTTTTCTCGTGCCGCTGCTCTGCGTGCCTGCCTTCCTGCTGGCGGTCAAGCAGCTGCGCAGCATCGGCCGCTACTGGGGCTGGATGACCTGGGGCATCCTCGTGCTGCTCTGCTCAGGGTGGTTCTTCGCCGCGTACCGGGAGGGTGGCGGCGAATACCTGCGCAACATCCTCTTCCACCAGACATTGGACAGGGCAGTCGTCGCTTTCGACCACAAGGCTCCGTTCTACTACTATTTCCTGCACTTCTGGTATATTATGTTCCCCTGGTGCATATTGGCGGCCGGCACTCTCGTCATTGCCTTCATCCGCAGGCAGGAGATGGGCGACAAGGCCAGGTTTATGGCCTGCTCGGCCGCCGTCATACTGGTGATGCTGTCGCTCATCAGCGGCAAACTGGATATCTATTTCCTCCCGGCCGTCGGACTTGTCATCTATGCTACCTTTATGCTGCTGCCGGGATTCAAGGCCCGCAAGTTCGTGAAATGGGCTATGGCCGCGCCGCTGGCTCTCGCTGCAGTCGCGCTGCCGGTCGGTTTTGCCATCGCGCGTAAAGGCGCTGATGCCGACTCGCTGGTCGGGGTCCTCAGCCCCTGGCTGCTCGTGCCGCTGGAAACCGGCCTCATCGCAGCGGTCGTGGCGGCACTGAAGGACAACATCAAGACCTCGGCATACAGTTTTGCGGCAGGCCTCTACATCGCCTTGTTCATCTTCGGCCTGCAGGTGAAACAGGTCAATCCCTACATAGGCTACCGCTCGGTCTGCGAGGAGGCCAGGGCTGCCGCGGCCCGGGAGGGCATCGACCGTTTCGTGCTTGCGACAAATCCCGACGGCACTGCGGTGATGGACAGGGGAGAGAACATCGATGTCTACGTCGGAAGCCTTGAGAAATATCCTGCGACGGACATCGAATCATCGTCAGACAATATCGTTGGGGACACAAATGGCATCATTGTGTTCACCGAAACTCATAAAAAACCTACCTTTGTGGTATATGGACACTATTAAACATACAATACCGCACGCCCAGCTCGAAGTGAGCCGCGGCGCGGTGCTCAACAACTATAGATATTACCGTTCAAAACTCAAACCCGGCACAAAGATGCTGGTGGTCGTGAAGGCCAACTCATACGGCCACGGAGCTACCGAGTTCGCACGCCTGCTGGAAGAGGCAGGGGTAGATTACCTCGGCGTAGCAACGCCTCTCGAAGGCATCCGCCTGCGCAAGGACGGCATCAAACTTCCGATCCTGGTGCTTACCACCGGTACTGAGAGCTATCCGGAGATTATAGAGAACGACCTTGAGCCGGGCATCCCCACTATGGAGGCCCTCAAGCGTTTCAGCGACGAAGTGGCAAAGTCAGGACGCAGCGGATATCCCATCCATATCACGCTCGACACCGGTATGCACCGTCTCGGTTTCGTGCAGCAGGAGCTCGACGCCCTGATGGCATTTATGAAGATTGAGAAGAACCTTACCGTGAAGTCTCTCTATTCCCATCTCGCCGCTGCCGACGAATATGTTCACGACGATTTCACCCGCGGCCAGATCGCGCTTTTCGAGCAGATGAGCGAGCGTCTGAGCGCCTCGTTCGGCTACCGCCCGCTGAGGCACATCCTCAACACTGCCGGCATCGAGCGTTTCACCGAATTCCAGATGGATATGGTCCGTCTCGGACTGGGCATCTACGGTTTCAGCTATGACGACTGCAAGCCGCTTCAGACCACTTGCAGCTTCCGCTGTCCCATCATCCAGATAAAGCATCTCAAACCCGAGGACGGCACTGTCGGCTACGGACGCAAGGGTCTGCTGTCGAAGTCAGGCAACACCATAGCCACAATCTGCGTGGGTTATGCCGACGGCCTCAACCGTCACCTCGGCAACGGCAAGGCTTCTTTCGAAGTCAACGGCAAGATGGCTCCGACGATCGGCAGCATCTGTATGGATATGTGTATGATCGACATTACCGGCATAGATGCGCAGGTGGGGGACATCGTCACCATCTTCGGCAAAAACCCCACGGCAAAAGACCTCGCCGACAAGATAGCGACTATCCCGTACGAAATATTCACGGCCATTGACAGCCGTGTCAAGAGGATAATGGTCGACTGACCTAGATTCCCGTGTAGCTTTCGGGGGTGATGGCCCTCAGTTCCTTCTTTACGCTTTCGGCGACTTCGAGAGAGTTGATGAAGTTGTCGATGTCGATTTTTGTTATGCCTCTGTTGGTGCGGGTGAGCTCCTTGAGCGTCTCGTAAGGGTTGGGATAGCCCTCGCGGCGCAGGATGGTCTGGATGCCTTCGGCGACTACCGAGTAGTTGTTGCGGAGGTCTTCCTCGAGTTTCTGGCGGTTGAGGATGAGCTTGTTCAGACCTTTAAGCAGGGATTTGAGGGCAAGCATCGAATGGGCGACCGGAACTCCCACATTGCGAAGGACGGTGGAGTCGGTCAAGTCTCTCTGCATCCTTGACACGGGCAGCTTGGCTGCCAGGTGGGCGTAGACGGCATTGGCGACTCCGAGGTTGCCTTCGGCATTCTCGAAATCGATGGGATTGACCTTATGAGGCATTGCAGAAGAACCGACCTCTCCGGCTTTGATCTTCTGCTTGAAATATTCCATCGAGATGTATGTCCACATATCGCGGCACAGGTCGATGAGGATGGTGTTGATGCGGGACAGGTTCTGGAACAGGGCGGCCAGGTAGTCGTAGTGCTCGATCTGGGTGGTGGGGAAGGAGCGGTCGAGGCCGAGGGAGGCCACGAAGTTGTCTGCGAACTGGTTCCAGTCTTTGTCGGGATATGCTACGTGGTGGGCGTTGAGGTTGCCGGTGGCGCCTCCGAACTTCGCAGGATAGCGGGCGTCAAGCAGGTCCTTGCGCTGCATCGAGAGTCTGGCCACGAAGACTTCTATCTCTTTGCCCAGGCGGGTGGGGGAAGCCGGCTGGCCGTGGGTATGGGCGAGCATCGGCACGTCTTTCCACTCCTGCGCCAGTCCCTCAAGAGTGTTGATCACATCGTCGAGAACCGGCATATAAGCTTCTGAAATGCCTTCCCTCATAGACAGCGGCACCGAAGTGTTGTTGATGTCCTGGGAAGTCAGGCCGAAATGGACGAATTCGCTGAAGCGCTTGTTTATTCCGAGTCTGTCGAAACGGTCCTTGATGAAATACTCGACAGCCTTGACGTCGTGGTTGGTGGTCTTCTCGATCTCCTTTACCTGCAGGGCGTCTTCGATGGTGAAACTGCCGTATATGTCGCGAAGGTCGTCGAACAGCGCCTTGTTGAAACCTTCCAGCTGGGGCAGGGGCAGGTTGCACAGCGCGATGAAATATTCGATTTCTACTCTTACGCGATACCTTATGAGGGCGAATTCAGAAAAATATCTGCCAAGGGACTCAGTTTGCAAGTAATAACGTCCGTCAATCGGAGAGATGGCTGTCAGTGGATTCAGCATATTCAATCGTTTAGATTATTGAAACGCAAATTTAGAATAAATATTCAAGTTCGCCCCGAAAACAGCGCCCTTTTCGCCAGAACCCAACTTTCACGGATCAATCCGTGAAAGTTGGGTTTGGGAAGGATGGGCATCAGGGCGATTTCTTTCCAGGATTCGGCGCTTCTACAAGCCATTTTTAAGAAATCCCCTTAAAGAAAGGTGAATGATACCATTTTCGTCTCTCTGAGTCAGAAGCGGTGTTGCGCTGATAACATATTTGGGATGGTTATCCTTGATTGGCAGAGGTAAGTTTGTAGCGATTTTTGTTGTCCCTGAACAATAAAAATAAGAAATTTTGATATTTGTTGTCTATAGACCATAAATTTATAGCATCGCACACCCGCTACAGTCGGTGCGGCGGGCGACGATGATTGTTTATTGAAAAATATCTGTTATGAAGGATTGTTTCCTTAATTACCGACGGTAAGCGAAGGGTCGATGTCTATGAGGTTGCAATAGAGAAAGCCGTCAGTCAGGTATTCTCCTATGCTGCAGCTGAAACCTACTTTGTCGAAATGGAGGATTACATAATCGTCACCCTTGTCGGCTATGCTTATGTTTCCGTCGTATGTATGGGTTGTGGCCTCGCTGTTGCTTGATGCAGGGAAAGAAAACATAAATCTGCTTGGATTAATCGTATCTCCAACCTTCAAGTTGTCAACATTTTCAAAGTAAATGCTTAAGATGAAAAAATCGTATACCATCTTACCCCCGCTGCTTGCCCAAAGATGGGATTGACCGGCAATGTCGCTCCTCTTCGTTATGACGGGGCTCTTGAACGTTGCAACTGCAGTCTCTGGCTTTTCACCTTTGGTGTTTATGGTAGTCTTTGCCGCTTTGGAGCTGTCTTTGAAAAGCTCCTCCGGAGAAATGTAGCCATCCTTGCTGCAAGATGTCGCCATCAAGGCAATGGTGAAAATGGTGAAAAATAAACGCTTCATAGTCCTGTCAAAAAGATGTGTTTATTCTTATAACTCTCAAAAATACAAAATACTGCGTGCAAATAGAAAATAATTTCGCCTCCTGCCGGCAGAGCTGAGTTGTGATTCAGAACGCCACGCGCCAGCTGAAATTGATACAATAGAAAAAATATTACTTTCCGCTGTATTTTCCGGCGAAGAGGACGACACCTGTATTTGATTCAACAATAAGGTAAAGGAAAGGCCGGTCAGCGTGGAAAACGATAGGGCCTGCCGGAAGAGATGTAGTAAGGCCTCCGGCCGAGGTAACAGCTGCGGCTTCAGTACCATTTTCATCTACTTTTATGAAGGCATCTTGTTTTACATAACTCAAGAATATGTCAGTATCCGTCATTGCCTTGAAATCAGCCGTATGCTCATTAAAGGCAGAAGGCATTCCCATAGCAGATAACATATCGTTCAATCGGATGCTGAACTTTGTTTCAAATTTAGGAAGCCATAGATCTACTTTATATTTTTTAATGATGAAATCTTTCAAAATCTGGCCTTTGAGTGATTCCGTAACATCCTGGAGTGTGTGCCCTTCGTCGGGGAGGATTATCATCATATTGAACGCTCCATTTCCATAAGGGATTTTCACTGCAGTAAAGACATCATTGCCCAGACAATATAGTTCTATATTATTCTTCATCATTTGGACATTCTTCTTCTCTCCATTCTCAAGAGTAAAAGGCACTGTTGATGTATTCTCCTTTTGGAACTTGTACCTCTCTCCCCACTCTCCATTGAAATAAACGGCATTCATAAGATAAACGAGCATATCGGGATTCACTTCCGCGATGATTTCCGGTATAAGACCGTTTGTCTGTTCAGAGCACCACTCATTAATCTTATCCGCTGTGCCAAATCTGTCAGTAAAATCCATGTTGGATACCTCAGCCTCATAGAAATTGCTTACAGTTGTTTTGTAACTGTCATGCAAGGAATAATTCTGATTCACCACGACGGCATTCGCTATGGAAAGAGTCGTTTTCTTATCAAGGGTCGGCAATTGTTTCAGCATTGACAGACAATACGCATTGACAGAATCTGCCTCGCCTGCGCCATAGCCAAGAACTTTGCAGATTTCGTCTGCTGTTTTACCCTGGGCTCCATCCAAAACCATCCCAAGAAGGAACTGAACACTAAGAGGGGAAATGATGAAGTCCTCTTTGCTCCCCTTGTTGATCCGGTCAATTAACTCAAAGGTGAAAGCGTTGCCTTTTTTAAGAAAATCGGCAGATTTAGTCGAAAGCTCCAGCGACTTATAGGGATTATCATCTTTGGACCTTCTATCTCCAGCATTGAGTATTTCCTCGTAATCAATGTATGATTCACTTGACTTCTCGCAAGAAACGTTTCCCAACAGGAAAACTGCGAACACTGCGATAATTGCTAAACGTTTCATAGTAATATGTTTAAACTTCTGCTAAGATAACACCCAAAACCCTGAAATACGTCACCTTGTCGAGCTTTTTTTTCGGAATCCGAAGCAAAAGGTGAAGAGGAATGCTCCTGCGGCCCGCGATGCTATCGGCGTCGCACACTTTTCGCCAGAACCCAACTTTCACGGATTGTCGCAACACCCTCTGCAGGTATCTCCAGAGGGCCTTCCGTAAATTCGCGGCAGGAAATCGTGCCACGGATTTGTCCAATGTGCCCTGCAATGCTCTGTAAGGCCAGTGCGAATAATCCGTGAAAGTTGGGTTTGGGTAGGATGGGCAGCGGGGCGATTTCTTTCCAGGATATGGTAATAATACCACAATCGCACGCTGTGGGGAGCAGCGTGCGATTATGATTGGGGATAAAAGGGGTTACTAGCTTATTAATCAAGAACGATATCGATGCAGTAGATATAGTAATTGCCCTCCCTTGATGTTGAATAATGAGCTACCTTATTTATTGCAAGCTCTTTACCATTAAATATAGCCTTGGTACATTCTGGCATCAGACTGGCTTCTTCATTTGCAGAAGAAACAATGGGATCATCGCCCCAATATGTTACGATTTCATGGACCTTATCGTCACCAAATATAGTGGGGAACTTTATACTATATGTCAACATATTATTAAACCCACTCTTGCGAAAATACATGAGTTCATGAAATAGATACCAATTTTTATTTAAGCCAAAATCCCTGACTAAAAATTGGGGTTTGTAGGACTCATTATTTTCTTTAAGATTTGATAGAGTAATATCAAGAGTGCAACCTTCTAGTTTTTCCATTCCCTTGAATGGAGCAACCAAATCATTTCCAGTCGAATCTTGAAAATTAACAGCGAACCAATATTGATAATATGGAATAGAGACCGCCCCTGATTCCGGCTCCAACTCTTTGTTACATCCAGATAGAGATACAGCCAGTATCGCAAGTCCGATGATAGATTTAAGTGTTTTCATATCGTTTTATCTTATCTTTCTATTAGATGCATATTTGGATTATCCTGTTGCATTGACCATTATATCTCATATTCATTTATGGTGCCATAACAATGATATCTTTTCTATCATTTAGAATCAGGATTTAGTATTATAATGGGCTCCTCTCCATCTGTTTTAGCAGTAGCGCCAAAAGCCATTAGCACAGCGAAAATTGCTGTCAATAGTAGTTTGATAGTTGTTTTCATTGAAGCATATGTTTTATAGGTTTGCTTTTAGCAAAGTTAGGGAGATTGTCAGCCGGATGGGTTGACGTCAATCTAACAAAATACGTCGGAGAAGGAGATACAACGATTTAATATTCAGGATATTGCTGAATGCGCGAGAAACATAAATCTAACAAGGCCCCAACTGGGACTCTGAATCAGAAGTATTGGAGATACTTTCCTTTATCCTGTATATCCGAAGCCTCAATCCTTTTCTTGAGGCGGCTTTTGCGCATATACAAAGCATCTGGCGTTTTTTCTGAAAGAATTATCGAGATGGTTTTTGTGTCGTAACCAGCGACATAGTAGCAGAAAAGAAGATAATCGAGTTCATTAAGATCTGGATAGTCCTTGCGGAAGTTGGAGATCAGACCATCCATGTCACTGTCGATGATTTTCTCAAATCTGTGTTCTGTCTCTTCCTCACCCCTTATTGCTTTGAACATTTCTTGAATATGATTGTAGGCCGAAATACCCTTGATTCCGCCAAACAGATTCCTATCGTATGTTTCATACATTTTGGCAAGTTCTTGAAAATGCTCTCGGAACACGCATAAAAATTTTGCCTGGATAGCTTTAATCTTGTCGTCTGAATCCTTTTGAATAGCCTTCATTCTTTCTTTTATATACTCGAGGTCAGAGATAGCTTGGCTATTGCGTTCTTTATTCCGCCTTATAACATTCAATCCTATACTGACAAGCATGAGAATAATAGCAATGGCAGAAATGCCTATCAGAATTGATAGCCTCTTGTGGTTGTTGGCCCGTTCTTTCTGTTGAGCGGCTAATGTCGAAAAATAATCTCTTTGCGCTACTGATAGAGATTGCTTGAGGGCATTGTCTATATCATCGGCTGTATACGCCCTGACGACAGTAAGATAGTCGTATGCGTCTTGAAATAATCTTTCTTTCTCTTTTATCTTGCTTTTCCAAAATGCAATTAGACCAATTTCATTGGTATCGTTTTGCTCCAATGATTTGAATATAGCATCGGATTCAGTTTTATTGCCACAACGCCATAATGTGTAAGCATAGGCAGCAACAGACTCTTTAGTAAGATTTGCTCCTGCTTTTATGGCATCTTCAAACAATGATTTTGTCCGCTTATAATCTTCATCATCGCGTAATGTCCGCAGATATGCATAATTATAGAGACATTTCGATTTTAGGGTAGGACTCAAATCTGGAATAGCAAGCAATGTTCTAAAGAGAGAATCAGCCTGATCATAATCTCTCAGATTCAAACAGCTTATTGCTTTTCGCCTCATTGCCGCCCTGATCTGTACTGAATCCCCCGATGCTTCGAAATATCTCAACGCTTCATCTACACAGCGTCCTTCTTCGACAACATTGTAGTTGCGGTTGTAGGCGTCCGCCATGGCGATGTAGACTCTGCCTTTGTATTTGTCATCGAAAGACGTCTGTCCATCCTCGAGGGCCTGAGTGAGGGCGAGGATGGATTCGGTGTATCTGCCGGCATTACCGTGGATTCGTCCGAGATAGTAATAGCTCTGCATCTTCTGGTCCGGGTCGCCATGCTTCGAGTAGTAATTCACGGCATCCATTATCACAGAGACGTCGGTGGTGTCGATGTAGCATTTGTCGAGAGCCTTGCTGTGAAGAAGAGAATAGTGAGCCTTGATGCTCTCGGCCCTGACGCCACTCATATCAAGTCCGTCTATGGCCGCAAGCGCTGCCTGAGGGTCAGCATCGACGTAGCTGTCGATTTCATCAAGACTGTTCCGGATATCGGAGGATTTGCAGGCAGTGAGCGCTGCAAGAAAAAACAGGAAAAAGGAGGCAATCTGTCGTTTCATAAAAATGCAATAATGCAACTATGAAAGTTACGGCAAATACTTCGGATTTGTCACCCTAGTCGGCAATCTGTTAGATTATTTTTATTGTCCCAATTTGCAGCAGGCAGATAATCAGGATATTGACTTAAAGCCGATGACGGGTTTTGAAAGATTGTCACTTCTTGGTCGGCAATAATGCGGCGGGCTGCCCCGATCCAAAATGCGCGAGCGAGGCAAGCAGAATCGGATTCCTGGCCTTCAAATACGACTTTGCTGCACTTAGCCCACAACTGTACACCGCCACGTTCCTCTCCTTCTTCCCATTATTTAAAGTTAGAATAAATATTCAAGTTCGTCCCGAAAACAGCAGCCTTTTAAGGCCTCATTTGGCTTGATATTCACGAATGCAGAACGCATGCCTTCCACTTTTGTCAACACTGTAAGATATATTGGAGCTACCCGGCAGGCTTTCCTCATGTTTCAACCGCAGTGTGCTTTGAGTCACGTCGGAGACCTCAAAATCGTAAAAGCTTCCGTCGTGTCGCATTATAATATGATTGTTTATATATTGCCAAACGCCACTGGAGTTATTGAACCTCATAGAATAATTTGCATCGAAGTAGAATTCATGGTAAGAGCGGTTAAACGGGTCGTCAAGCGTTCTGATGAGTTCTCTGTCCACGTAGGTTTCATAGTAGCATTTGGATAACCCCCATATCTTGCCGTATAGAAGTGATTCACTGAACTGGTTATACGTAGTCCAGTAATCCGATGCAAAATCGTACGCTTCCAACAATACTTCCAGGTCGTACTTTGTCGCCGGAGGGTCGTTATAAGGAATAATAGAAGGATTGTTCTTTTCGCAAGAGCACAGAATCCCGGCGACGAGGATAGACAAGATGATAGCGGTAGGTTTCATAATAGGATAAAGATAAAGTTATACTACTGTTGGTTATAGAACTCACAGAATCCTGAAATACGTCACCTTGTCGAGCTTTTTTTTTCGGAATCCGAAGCAAAAGGTGAAGAGGAATGCTCCTGCGGCCCGCGATGCTATCGGCGGCGTACACTTTTCGCCAGAACCCAACTTTCACGGATAATCCGTGAAAGTTGGGTTTGGGTAGGATGGGCAGCGGGGCGATTTCTTTCCAGGATCCAGACCACACAATCACACGCTGCGCATCCTAATGCGCAAGCGCATAAAATGCGCGAGCGAGGCAAGCAGAATCGGACTCTTCGCTATCTGTCAAGGATAATGTCGACGAAATAATCTACAAATATGGCATCCCAGATATATTGTCCCTGTTCGTGGTGTTCGGTTCTTACTTTTTTTACAGGAAGATATTCCTGGCCTTCAAATACGACTTTGCTGCACTTAGCCCACAACTGTACACCGCCACGTTCCTCTCCTTCTTCCCAATAAGTGGCAACATCGTGTATTTTGCCATCCCCGAAGAGAGTTGGACTCATTATCTTCAATATCATATCTTGCACTTCATCTCCCCATAAATTGGTGCTAGTCATATCCTGATAGCTTAAGTACCAAGGGGAATCTGACAAATCATAGCCGTTTTGGAGGAAAGTAAAGTGCCGTTTGTGCACATCCGGAGTAAAACCAGGTTCTGCCCTGGCATTATAAATCGAGTTGTCGAACCAAGCCGGAGGATTGGAATAGATGACATCCAGATGACACTTCTCAGGGTTGACAACCGAATTCCATTTCGAGTCTTCAAGGTAATTCCACTTTTCATCTACCAATTGCTTTACCAAATCATTACCTTCCCCATCGGTGAAACTTAAATACAACTGGTATATCCACGTAAGACCCTCAATTCCACCTACGGCCAGATCCTCGTCAGGTTCATCAATGTCCGACGTGCCCCACAAATTTTCCGCCGACATAGCCGACACATCAAAGTCCTGGCCTCCATCAGAGCCGGCACCTTGCAGGTCAATAGCGATTTCGCCTTCCTTGGACACGCTCAGTAGATTATCGGAGCAGGCTGAAAAGGTAATAAACAAGGAAGTAATGATGAATAATCGGAACAGAGTTTTCATAGCGTATAATATTTTGTTAATCATTCACACCTTATTAACGCACAGAACCCAGAAATACTGCTTCTCTTATCCAATTATTTTACGTTTCATTGCTTGAAGATTGTCAATAACAGATCCGGCCAAGCGGGCTGCAGCTCGGCAGTGGCTTCACCGGCAGGAATGGCGTCTATACAGCCAAAACGATCGCCGGATCAATATTGAGACGGGAAGATATTACACGTGCCTGCTCATAGGTCGGATGGACCTTGCCGCTTAAGATGGCGCTGAGGCGAGGAGCCGTAATTCCGAGAATAACGGCCATCTCTTTTTGGCTCCATTCGTTTTCTGTGAGACGTTCGTTCATAACAGCCGGAAGACTTGGGGTTTCAATTGGGAAATGCTCCTTCTCGTATTCCTCCACCAATGCTGATAGCAAATCGAGTTCAAGAAGCCGAGGATCATCTGCTGGGGTGTTTTCGTCTGTAGCAAAGAAAATCTCATCAATTCGTGACAGCAGGGCTTTGTATTGTTTCTCGTTTTTGATCTTTGACATAATCATTCCTCCTATATGGTCGAAACATCAATTCTTTCATATTCATTATGCGAGCCGACAAAACGAATATATACAAGTGCAGGAGTGAACTTGACTGCTGCAACCAGACGATATCGGTTTCCCTTGATGTTGAACACGTATCTTTGGTTTCCGACGTAGTCAACAGAATTGAAATCGTTTCTCATATCGGTCACAGAAGACCAGGTAGAGTGGCAGACTTTCAAATACCACTCCTTAAGCGGAAGCTCGCTGTCCGGGTGTTTTGTCCAATAATCCCTGAGTGTTGATATTGCAATGACTCTCATATTGAATGTGGTGCGAAGTTAATAATTATTATTTTAATAATATTGTTATTTATTTTATAATTCGACAGATTTAACGCTTCACCGGCAGGAAGGCGGAGGGGATGTAGGTGATGCGGGGGCCGTCGCTGCAGAACAGGACGGTTACGACGTCGAAGAATATTTCTTTGCCGGTGGGGTTCTCGGCTATGAAGCGGCGGGCGGCCTTGACCAGTTTGCCGCATTTGGCCGCCGTCATATTGTCGAGGGGGTCGAAGCCGTCGCGCTCGTCGAGGCTCTTGACTTCGACGATGCGTATGGAGCTGCCGTCATCCATTACGAGGTCGATCTCATAATGTTCGCTGCGCCAGTTGCGGGCAAGCAGAGCCATTCCTTTCTTTTGGAGATAGTCCAGTGCCGCGTCTTCTCCGTTATGTCCCAGTTCGCTTCTTTCCATACTGCAAGATAGCGACAGATGCAATGCCGGCCGCGACCTGCATCGTCAGCCGGCGGTGATTTTTCTGATTACAGAATCGGGGACTGCTTAAGCCTTCAGGAAGTCGGCTGCCTGAGGGCCTTCGTGGAACAGCAGGTCCAAAATAGACAAGTTGGATATGAATCCGGATTTGCCCGAAAAAATCTGGTAATAGGGCTTGGTCTCGAAAACTGGATTTTCTTTTGACTTGGGATGGATCCTGCTGCGGAAATCCAGCTGGCCGGCGTCCTTGACGAAGCTGTCAGTGGTGAGTATCTCGCACCTCAGCTCCATCTCCGCGGCGATATGCCGGGTGAGGGCTGTGTTGAGGTCGAAGAGCTTCTCGGGCCGCGACTGCAGGATGGCGTCGATGCCGTCCCAGTAATACTCGAAGAAAGGGGAGGAGCGATATGCCGAGATGATTGCAATGCGGTGCTGGTGAAGCCACTCGCGGGAATAATCGATGCGGATGTCACGCACGCTGCCGCTGCGGATGTTGTCGTGGCATACCGGGATTTGCAAAGCCTGGACTCCGCCGGCAGAATAGATGGTGCAGCGGTTTCGCCAGGATTGTTTCTGATAGCTCTCGCAGGCGTCGACGGCCACAGCCGGGAAGCAGGCCAGGACGTGGAAGTACTCTATGGGCGGGAAGTAAGCAGTGCCCAGCAGCGGAATGCCGGCGTTACCTGACGATTCCACGTTTGGAAGCTTTTACGAAGTCGACGATGGTTCTGGCGTGCTTGTCGTCGGGGAACATCTCCTCGATGATGCGGCAGGCGTCGTTGACGTTGTTGCCTGCGTCGTAGAGAATCGTGTATACCCTCTTGATGGTATCAATCTCTGCGAGCGTGAATCCGCGGCGGCGCAGGCCGACGATGTTGATGCCTTCGTAGGCGATGGGATTGCGGGCGGCCAGGATGTAGGGCGGTATGTCTTTGTTGACGGCGCTGGCTCCACCGACCATTGCGTGAGCGCCGATGCGCGAGAACTGGTGGATCATAGTGCCTCCGCCTACTATGCCCCAGTCGTCGATGTCAGTCTCTCCGGCGATGCCGCAGTGGCTGACGAGGATACAGTTGTCGCCGATGCGGCAGTCGTGCGCCACGTGAGCGTAGGACATCACAAGGCAGTTGTTGCCGATCTTGGTGAGCGCCTTGCCGCTGGCTGCGGTGCCGCGGTTGATGGTGGCGCACTCCCTGATGGTCGTGTTGTCGCCAATCTCCACATAAGTCACCTCGCCGTGGAATTTGAGGTCCTGGGGGATGGCGCCGACCACTGCCCCGGGGAATACCTTGCAGTTCTTTCCGAGCCTGACGTGGTCGAATATGACTGCGTGCGGGCCTATCCAGCTGCCGTCGCCGATGGTTACGTCAGCTGCAATGTAGGCAAAAGGTTCTATGGTGACATCCTTTCCGACCTTGGCGTCGGGGTGAACATAATACATATCGCTCATAATACTGGTGTGTCCTGTGTGAATTGTTTCAAAAGTATGTTGGCAACCGCGTTGTTGACCCGGTGGCCGGTCTTGAAGGCAGTTATCCTTGCCTTGAGGGGAGCGCCTAGCAGCGAGAAGTCGCCGACCAGGTCGAGCATCTTGTGTCTTGCGCATTCGTTGTCGAAATGCAGGTCCACGTTGCTCAGGTAGCCCTGCCTCACCTCGATGTCGCGGGCGTTGAAAATCCGCGCGACGCGCTGCACCGAGGCTTCGTCCGCCTCGCGGTCGACGATGACTATCGCATTGTCCATATCGCCGCCCCTGACAAGCCCTGCGGCGGCGAGCTGCTCGAGCTGGCTGAAGAAACAGAAAGTGCGGCAGGGGGCAATCTGGGTGAGGTAGTCCACCGTGGGGTCGAAGACGCAGGTCTGGACTCCCACTACGGGAGAATTGAAGTCTATGGTCAGGCTGGCCTCGAAACGGTCGCAGGGCTCAACCCTGACCCAGGCGTCGGAGCGGTCGTCGCGGTGGGTGAAAGCTTCCTTCACTTCAAGGAAACGCCTGCCGGCATCCTGCTCCAGCAGGCCGTCGGCAGCGATGGCTTCGGCGAAGGGAGCGGCGCTGCCGTCAAGCACAGGCACCTCCACGTTGTCAATCTTCAGCAGGGCATTGTCGACTCCGAGTCCGGCGAGGGCTGAGAGGATGTGCTCCACCAGTACTACCTTGACACCGTTCTCTTCGAGGGTGGTGTTGAAAGAGACGTCGCCCACATTCGAGGCGATGGCCCTGACCGTGGGGCAGCCATCGATGTCGGTGCGCTGGAAGAGGATGCCGTGGCCCTCAGGGGCTGGCTCTATGCGCAAGCATCCGGGCGCTCCTGTGTGAAGGCCCTTTCCCCTGAATTCATAGCTCTTCTTTAAAGTATGCTGCTTCATTCTTTCTCCTCTGCCGCCTGTCTGAATCTGACGTATGCTTTCTTGTATTTGTCTGCGTCCATTGCCGGATATCCCATAAGGGTCTGGCCGCTCTTGCGTATGGTCTTGGTAATCACGCTGTCGGCTGCCAGTGTCGTATGGTCGGCGACAGAAATGTGGCCGACGACCATCGAATTGCCGCCGAACATACAGTATTTTCCGATTTTCGCACTGCCGGCGGCTCCGCTCTCGGCGGCCATAACGGTGTGGGCGCCGACTTCGACATTGTGCGCTATCTGGCACAAATTGTCGAGTTTGACTCCGCTGTGGACAATTGTGGAGCCCATAGTGGCGCGGTCGACGCAGGTTCCGGCTCCGATTTCGACGTCGTCTTCTATCACTGCGTTGCCCATCTGGGGGATCTTCCTGTAACTGCCGTCATCCTGCGGGGCGAAGCCGAAGCCGTCGCTGCCGATGACGCAGTTCGCGTGGAGGATGCATCTGCTCCCGACCTTGCAGTCGCTGTAGATACGCACGCCTGCATAGAGGACCGTGTCGTCTGCTATAGTCACGTTGTCGGCTATGGAAACGTTGGGATGGATGGTGCAGTTGCGGCCGATGGTGCAATTGCGGCCTATCGTCACGTAATCACCTATCCAGGTTCCCTTGCCGATGTGGGTGCCGCGACCTTTGCTGTAGCGCGGGAAAAGACGGGACAGCAGTCCGCCGCGACGGCGGCTCTTCTTCAACGACTGGAAATACTCGAGCAGCACGGCGACGGCCTGGTAGGCGTCGTCGACCTTGATCATTGTGGCGGACACGGGGCGGGCGGGCACGAAAGAACGGTTCACCAGGATGGCGGAAGCCTTGCTGGTGTAGACGTAGTGCTCGTATTTCGGATTGGCGAAGAAACAGATGTTGCCGGGTTTGCCGTACTCTATGCGGGCAGGGGCTGAAATCCTGACTTCAGGATCTCCGGCTATCTCTCCGTTCAGTTTCTGCGCTATTTCCCGTGCTGTAATCTCCATAGTGATTCAAGTGGCGGTGTGATTGCCCGCAAATATTATGCAAAGAAAACCCTTTTTGCTGAATAATCGGCAATAAAAATTTGATATAAAGCTCGGAATAACTATATTTGCGCTCGATTTGAGGGGACAGAAAGTCCTCTCTTTTTGTTTTATGAAGCAGAAAGAACAACTTGAAAAGGCCGCTGCCGATTATGTCGAAGGGAAAGACCTCTTCATAGTCGACATAAAGGTTTCGGCCGACAACGACATCGACATCACAATCGAGACTGACAGCCGCGACGTGACCCTTGACGACTGCGTCGAGATGAGCCGCTTCGTCGAGAGCCGCCTCGACCGTGACGTGGAAGATTTCTCGCTGACCGTGGGCTCGGCAGGCCTTACGGCACCCTTCAGGATTCCGAGGCAGTACCGCAAGTTCGTGGGCAGCACTATAGAAGTGACTTTCCGCGACGGACACCGCCAGAAAGCCCTTCTGGAAAGCGCAGGCGACGAGTCTTTCGAAATCTCTTACGAAAGGCTGGTGCCGGTGGAGGGAAAGAAGAAAAAAGTCCGCGAGAGCGTGCGCGAGTCGCTGAACTATGCCGACATCAAGTCCGCAAAAGCTGTAATAAAATTTTAAAAATATATAATTGTAAGATATGGAAGGTTTGAACCTTATCAGCACATTCGCTGAATTTAAAGAACTCAAGAGCATCGACCGCCCCACAATGATGAGCGTGTTGGAGGATGTATTCCGCACACAGCTGGAGAAGATGTACGGAGAAGATGCCCAGTTCGACATCATCATCAACATCGACAAGGGCGACTTCGAGATCTGGAGGACACGCCAGGTTGTCGAGACCGTAGAAAACCCCGCAACTGAGATTTCACTCGAAGAGGTGAGGGCCATCGACGATTCATACGAGGTGGGTGAGGACTACACCGAGAAGGTGGAGCTGTCAAGCTTCGGCCGCCGCGGCATCCTCAACCTGCGCCAGAACCTGTCAGGCCGTATAATGGACATCGAGAAAGCCAATCTCTACAACAGCTACCGCGACCGCGTGGGCGACGTCATCGTAGGTGAGGTATACCAGTCGTGGAAGAAAGAGGTGCTCGTGATGGACGAGAACGGCAACGAGCTCGTGCTTCCGAAGACCGAGCAGATCCCCACGGACCATTTCCGCAAGGGCGAGACCGTGAAGGCCGTCATCATCAGCGTCGAGATGCGCAACAACACCCCGGTGATCACTCTGTCGCGTACTTCTCCCGTCTTCCTGGAGAGACTGTTCGAGCAGGAAGTGCCTGAGATTTTCGACGGACTGATTACAATCAAGAAAGTTGTCCGCATCCCCGGCGAGAGGGCCAAAGTGGCCGTAGAGTCATACGATGAGCGCATCGACCCTGTAGGAGCCTGCGTAGGCGTCAAGGGTTCACGTATCCACGGCATCGTCCGCGAGCTGCGCAACGAGAACATCGACATCATCAACTGGACATCCAACAAGCAGCTGCTCATCCAGCGCGCGCTCAGTCCCGCCAAGATCTCTTCAATGGAGTTCAACGAGGCCACCAAGAGCGTCAACGTATATCTCAAACCCTCTGAAGTATCCCTCGCCATCGGCAAGGGCGGCAGCAACATCAAGCTGGCCGGAATGCTCGCAGATTACGACATCGAGGCTTACCGCGAGGTGGACGAGAACGAGCAGGTTGACGAAGAAGACGTAATGCTCGAAGAGTTCAGCGACGAAATCGAGCAGTGGATCATCGACCAGCTCAAGAGCATCGGTCTGGACACAGCCAAGAGCGTGCTGGCTTTGCCGGTTGATGAGATTGCCCGCAGAAGCGACCTTGAGGAAGAAACCGTAGAGGATGTTCAGAAGGTACTCAGGGCAGAATTCGAAGAATAATTAAAAACAACACGGGAGAAATCAATATATGTCAGAAGGAACGATCAGAATAAGTAAGATAATGAAGGACTTCAACATCGGTCTCGGGACCCTTGTCGAATTCCTGAAGAAGAAAGGGGTCGACGTAGAGCCGAACCCCGGTGCAAAGATCAGTGCCGAAGCTTTTGCCCTTGTCGAGAAAGAGTTCAGCAAGGAGCAGCTCATCAAGGAGCAGTCCAGGAAAGTGGCCATCACCGTCAAGGAGATCACCGACAAGGTGGAGCACAGCCGCGAAAACGCCGAGGACGCTGAGCCTGAGAAGGAAATCATTATCAAGACAAACGTGCTTGCAGAAAAGCCGAAAGTCAAGAAACCCGAACCTGTAGCCAAGCCCGAAGAGCCTGAGACTCCCGAACCCGTCCCTTCTGACCGCCCTGACATCAAGGTTATAGGAAAGATCGATCTTGACAAGCCGGCCGCCCCCAAGGCTCCCGAGAAGCCCGAGGAGAAGCCCGAAGAGAAACCTCAGCCGCCGGTTGTCCCCGTCGAGGCCCCCAAGCCCGTCGAGACGCCCAAACCTGCAGTCCCCGAGTACATCGAGACCAAGGTCGAAAAGCTGCAGGGTCCCAAGATCAGCGGTACCATCGACCTGAGCAAGTTCGAGAAGAAACCGTCCCAGAACCAGAGCAAGGACAAAGACAGCCAGCAGCACGACCAGTCCGACAAGAACAAAGCCCGTGGCAACAAGGGCAAGAGGGAGCGCATCCACAAGAACGGAGCCAACAAGGTCGATGTCAACAGGCCCGACAACGGCAGCAACCAGAACGGCCGTCGCGGTCAGAACGCAGGCCGCGGCCGCGGCAAGGACACTTTCAAGTTCGTGAAAGCCGAGCTTGACGAGGAAGAGATCCAGAAACAGATCAAAGAGACCTACGCCCGTATGACTGAGGGCAAGGGCAAGACCAAAGGCGCCAAACACCGTCGTGAGAAGAGGGATATGTTCGAGCAGAAGATGGAAGAAGAGCACCGTATGGAGATGGCTTCGAGCAACATCCTCAAGGTTACCGAGTTCGTGACGGTCAACGACCTGGCCATCCTGATGAACAACACTCCGGTGACCAAGGTCATCGAAGCCTGTATGAACCTCGGACTGATGGTGTCCATCAACCAGCGTCTTGACGCCGAGGCCCTCGTGCTTGTGGCAGAGGAGTTCGGCTACAAGATCGAATTCGTGGATGCCGACACCCAGGGCAGCATCTCCCAGGAAGAAGACAAGCCCGAAGAGCTCGTCGAGCGTCCGCCGATCATCACCGTGATGGGTCACGTAGACCACGGTAAGACTTCGCTGCTCGACTATATCCGCAAGACAAACGTGATTGCCGGCGAGGCAGGAGGTATCACCCAGCACATCGGTGCATACAACGTGAAGCTTCCCGACGGCCGCCGCATCACCTTCCTTGATACTCCCGGACACGAAGCCTTCACGGCGATGCGTGCCCGCGGCGCCAAGATCACCGACATCGCCATCATCATCGTGGCTGCAGACGACGCAGTGATGCCCCAGACCATAGAGGCCATCAACCACGCCCAGGCCGCTGGTGTGCCGATGGTTTTCGCCATCAACAAGATAGACAAGCCCGGAGCCAACTCCGAGAAGATAAAGGAACAGCTCGCCAATATGAACATCCTCGTCGAGGACTGGGGCGGCAAGTATCAGTGCCAGGAAATCTCGGCCAAGAAAGGCATCAACGTCGACAAGCTGCTCGACAAGGTGCTGCTCGAAGCTGACCTGCTCGAACTCAAGGCCAATCCCAACAAGAAGGCTGTCGGAAGCGTCATCGAGTCGTCTCTCGACAAAGGCCGCGGCTACCTGGCCACCATTATGGTGCAGGGCGGCACGCTGCACGTGGGCGACGTGATGCTCAGCGGCTGCTATACCGGCAAGGTGAAGGCAATGTTCAATGAAAGGGGACAGAAGATCGACGCCGCAGGCCCTTCTACTCCCGTTTCTGTGCTCGGTCTCAACGGCGCTCCTACAGCAGGTGACAATTTCAACGTGCTGGACGACGAGAAAGAGGCCAAGGACATCGCCAACAAGCGTGAGCAGCTCATCCGCATCCAGGGCATCAAGACGACCCAGCATATCACCCTCGAGGAGATCGGCCGCCGTATCGCCATCGGCAACTTCAAGGAGCTCAACATCGTGCTAAAGGCCGACGTGGACGGCTCTATCGAAGCCCTCACCGATTCCCTCATCAAACTTTCTACCGAAGAGGTGAAGGTCAACGTGATCCACCGCGCCGTCGGTGCCATCTCGGAGAGCGACGTCCTGCTGGCCGCTGCATCCAACGCCATCATCATCGGCTTCCAGGTGCGTCCGAGCGCCAACGCCCGCAAGATGGCGGAGAAGGAAGGCATCGAGATCCGTCTGTACTCAGTCATCTACGACGCGATCAACGAAGTCAAGGACGGTATCGAAGGTATGCTTGCTCCCGAGGAGAAGGAAGAGATCACAGCCACCGCAGAGGTCCTCGAAACCTTCAAGATATCGAAGGTGGGCACCATCGCCGGCTGTATGGTCCGCGACGGCAAGCTTACCCGCGCTGCCAAGATCCGCGTGATCCGCGACGGCATCGTGGTCTACACAGGCGTCCTCGGTTCGCTGAAACGTTTCAAGGACGATGTCAAGGAAGTGGCTGCAGGATTTGACTGCGGTCTCAACATCGATGGATACAACGACATCAAGATAGGCGATGTCATAGAATCATACACAATTGTAGAGGTCAAGAGAAAACTGTAATACTGCAATGAAAAGAATGAAAGTAAAGGAACTCCTTGCACTGGAACCCGGACAGGATGTCCTTGCAAAGGGTTGGGTAAGGACGAAAAGAGGAAACAAGAACGTGTCGTTCATCGCACTGAACGATGGCTCCACCATATTCAACATCCAGATAGTCTGCGATGCCGCCAAATTCGACGAAGAACTGATGAAACAGATTGGTACCGGCGCCTGCCTGGCAGTCAAGGGCCGTCTTGTGGCATCGATGGGCAGCGGCCAGGCCGTAGAGATACAGGCTGACGAAATCGAGGTGTACGGCACCGCCGACGCCAGCTATCCCCTCCAGAAGAAGGGCCACAGTATGGAATTCCTCCGCGAGATAGCTCACCTGCGCCCCCGTACCAACACTTTCGGCGCCGTGCTGAGAATCCGTCACGCAATGGCTTTCGCCATCCACAATTTCTTCAACAGCAAAGGCTTCAACTACCTGCATACACCCCTCATCACTGCCAGTGACGCAGAAGGCGCAGGTGCGATGTTCCAGGTCACAACGCTCGACCTTGACAACGTGCCCCGCACCGAAGACGGCAAAGTAGATTATTCATCTGACTTTTTCGGCCGCCAGACTTCCCTCACTGTCAGCGGTCAGCTCGAAGGTGAGCTGGGCGCTCTGGCGCTCGGTGAGATTTACACCTTCGGCCCGACTTTCCGCGCCGAGAACTCCAACACCCCGAGGCACCTCGCCGAATTCTGGATGATCGAGCCCGAGATGGCGTTCTATGACATCAAAGACAATATGGACCTCGCAGAGGAGTTCATCAAATACTGCGTTCAGTATGCCCTCGACCATTGCGCCGACGACATCAAGTTCCTCAACGATATGTTCGACAAGGAGCTCATCGAGCGCCTGCAGGGTGTCCTCAAGGACAGCTTCGTAAGGCTTACCTACACTGAAGGCATCAAGATCCTCGAAGAGGCTGTCGCAAAAGGTGTGAAGTTCGAATATCCCGTCGGCTGGGGCATCGACCTTCAGAGCGAGCACGAACGCTACCTTGTGGAGCAGCACTTCCGCAAACCGGTGATCCTGACCGACTATCCGAAGGAAATCAAAGCCTTCTATATGAAGATGAACGAAGACGGCAAGACCGTTCGCGCGATGGATGTCCTCTTCCCGAAGATCGGCGAGATCATCGGCGGATCGCAGCGCGAGGAATCCCTCGAGAAACTTGAGAAGGTCATCGCAGAACGCAATATGGACACCCGCAACCTGTGGTGGTATCTCGACACCCGCCGCTTCGGCAGCGCCCCGCACAGCGGTTTTGGCCTGGGATTTGAACGCCTGCTGATGTTCGTGACAGGAATGTCCAACATCCGCGACGTGATACCTTTCCCGCGCACTCCCAAGAACGCAGAATTTTAATTGGATAACGATATGCTCATCATTGGTATAGCCGGCGGTTCCGGTTCAGGCAAGACGACAGTCGTCAGTAAGATACAGGAAGCATTCAGCGAACGTGTCGTTGTGATTCCCGAGGACTCGTACTACAAAGACAACGGAGATCTGCCGGAAGAAGAGAAAAGGTTGATGAATTTCGACCATCCCGATGCAATCGATTTTGCATTGCTGACCGACCACATCAAGCAGATCCGCGCCGGCAAGGCCATAGAGCAGCCCGTTTATTCCTACATCACCTGCGGACGTTCCAAAACCGAGACCGTGCACGTAGAACCCGCGGAGGTGATAATAGTCGAAGGCATCCTGGCATTCTGCCACAAGGAACTTGTGGAGCAGATGGATATCAAGATTTTCGTGGATGCCGACGATGACGACCGTTTTATGCGCATCCTCGTCCGTGACATTGCGTCCCGCGGCAAGGATGTGGAATGGGTGATTGAGAGGTATACGAATACCGTCAAGCCTATGTATCTGCAGTTCATAGCGCCGAGCAAGCGCTATGCCGACATCATCATCCCTCAGGGAGGTCACAATCAGGTAGCTATCGATATGTTGCTGGCCAGGATAGAAAAAGCCCTCGGCCCCGTATAAAGTGTCCGCCACCGAAAATAAGAAAAAGAATAGGGTAGGATTGTATTCTACCCTGATTTTCCATTTGTCGCTGATCATCATCCTGCTTATTGCTTCGATAGGGGGCGTGATGAGCCGTGAGAATACTTTTGTGCTGGATTTTACCAAGCAGGAGCAGTTGGAGAAGGAAGAGGAAGTCAAGCAGATGAAGGAAATGGTGAGCGAGCAGGTCGACAACCTCATCGCTATGGCGCGCTCTTCATCTTCAAGCCAGGTCCGCAATGTGGCAGTCGACGCAAACGAGCGTCTGCGCGACGACCGCCATTCCAATCCTGCGCAGGTCTATGACGATGCCCGCGCCCTGCAGCGCAGCATCGAGGCAGCCGCCCAGCTCGACAGGCAGCTTAGTGCGGCCGATGCAGATTATTACGCCAGCCTTGACAACAAGACTGACAACAGCGACAAGAACGAGGCTCCTGCCTACTCGGGTCCGTCGGTTATTTCATACGACCTTGAAGGACGCAAGGCGCAGAGCCTGCCTGTTCCTGCCTACAGAGGCTATGCCGGAGGAGATGTGAGCGTCAAGATCTATGTCAACCAGAAGGGCAGGGTAATCAAGGCAGAGGTGATCCAGAGCGTCTCAGCGAGCGACCCTTCGCTGTGGAGTTTTGCTGAATCAGCAGCCAAAAAATCCCGCTTCACTGCCTCGACGACTGCTCCGGACCCCCAGATAGGAAGCATAGTCTATCGCTTTGTGAAACAATGATCAACAAAATTTGTCGCAGAAGCTGGGATTTATCAAAATTGTTTTATATTTGCATTCCACTAACGCTCGATTCGTCTAACGGTTAGGACAAGAGATTCTCAATCTCTAAATAGGAGTTC